>Ga0208826_1003467_pt1 | contig 10786 bp, 12 predicted proteins | sample AD_UKC115_MetaG_FD_184451 | JGI IMG/M metagenome (GOLD analysis project Ga0208826, IMG submission 184451) | Active sludge microbial communities of municipal wastewater-treating anaerobic digesters from Hong Kong - AD_UKC115_MetaG (SPAdes)... | ecosystem: Engineered > Bioreactor > Anaerobic >... | reverse complement strand
TACCAGGACGGGAGCAGTATTCGCCAAAACTACCGTAGACAGCAAATCGTCCCCCATTCCCCGTGCCATTTTAGCAATGAAGTCAGCTGTAGCCGGAGCAATGACCAACAAATCCAACGTTTCGGCCACTCCAATATGTTTTACCTTCCACTCCTGCGATCTGTCCCACAGGTCCGTAACAACCTCTCGCCCGGAGAGGGTCTGAAAGGTCAGCGGTGTGACAAAGCGGGTGGCTGCTTCCGTCATCATTACGATTACTTCGAAGTCTTCCTTCTTCAGACGACTAACCAGTTCTGCCACCTTGTATACAGCAATGCCACCAGTTACACCAATACCTACGGTTTTGGCCATGCTACCCCCCCTTTACTTTTACTGTTCCAACGTCTCTATTTTCACTTTACCCCTGGTCACATCCTCCAATGCCGTAGTCACTATGGCAGAAAGCCGATAGTTTTCATCATTCTTACATTTCTCCGAGAGCTGACGGGCCCTTTTGGCCACCGCCACCACTACCGCATACTTGCTGTTACTAATACCGATTAAATCCTTGGTTGAAGGAGGTATCATTAATTATCACACCCCAGACTTTTTTTCTTGATCCGGCATCGTTCGGCAACAATAATAGAACAAACTTTTTCAACTGCTTGTTCCAGATCGTCGTTTACAACCTCATAGTCGTAATGGCGGATGTGGTCCATCTCCCCCTGGCAGGCGGCCAGACGTTCATGAATACTATCTACACTGTCTTTGCCGCGGGCGGCCAGGCGCTCAGCCAATTCGGCAATACTGGGAGGGGAAATAAAAATAAAAACCCCATCCGGCATCCTCTGTTTCACCTGAAGGGCTCCCTGAATGTCTATTTCCAGGAGAACATCACGTCCTTGCTCCAGATTACTAAAGACGAAATCCCGTGGGGTACCATAGCAATGGGAATATACTCGGGCCCATTCCAGCAACTCTCCCTGCTTCACCATTTCCTGGAAAGCTTCCTCCCCAACAAAATAGTAATGTTGTGCTTCCGATTCGTCCTTGCGGGGTGCACGGGTAGTAACCGAGATGGACTCAATGACCCGGGTGTCCCTTTTCATTAAGGCGTTTTTAATTGTCCCTTTGCCAACACCCGACGGGCCGGAAATTACGAACAATATACCTTTTTTGGTCATCAATGGGTCACTCTTTCTGGCTGATTACATATCGTCACTGGAATCTCTGGAAGTCAGTCGGTTAGCTACCGTTTCCGGTTGAACGGCCGAAAGGATAACATGACCGCTATCAGCTATAATGACTGCCCGGGTTCTTCTGCCATAAGTAGCGTCAATAAGCATGCCCTTTTCTCTGGCCTCCTGAATAATTCTCTTAATAGGTGCCGATTCGGGGCTTACAATGGCTACGATCCTGTTGGCAGCTACGATATTGCCAAATCCAATATTTACAAGTTTAATGTCCATTTTTCCCGGGAAAAAACCCGGAATCACCTCCCGGCTTATTCGATATTCTGCAATTGTTCTCTAATTTTCTCCAGTTCGGCTTTGGCTTCAACAACCACACGGCTCATCTCCATGTCGTTGGCCTTGGAAGCAATGGTATTAACTTCACGGAACATTTCCTGCACCATAAAATCAGCCTTACGACCGATGGCTCCATCAGCATGCATAAATTCGTCCAGGTGTTTAATATGGCTGCGCAATCGGACTATTTCCTCGGTTACATTTATCCGGTCGGCAAACAAAGCTATCTCCAACATCAGCTTTTGTTCGTCAACTACGTCGGCATCCATATACTCGCTTAGCCGTTTGCGGAGCTTTTCGCCATATTCATTTACAACATGGGGGGCCCGCTTTTCCAGATCTTCCACCATGGACAACAGCAGTTGGTTGCGTTCACAAATATCGGCCGCCAGGTTTTCCCCTTCGCGGATCCGCATTTGCACCAGATCATCCATCGACTCGGCCACCACCTGCTGCAGAATATTCCAAATGAACTCCAGGTCTTCCTCTTCATCTTCCAGGCTAAAGACCTCTGGTAGCCGAAAAACGTCTATAGGTCTTATTTCTCGCGAAATATTTAGTTTTTCTGCGAATTCCTTTAGATAGTTATAATAAGCTATTGCCAGTTCTTTGTCAACTTTGATATTTCGGGCAGATTGACCACTTCTCTCGATATTTACACTAAGCTCCAGCCTCCCCCGGGAAACGTGTTTTTTTAATTCTTCCTTGATTGGTTCTTCCAGAGCGGCATATCGCCTGGAAATGCGTATATGGGGATCCAGGTAGCGATGGTTAACACCACGAATCTCGCAACTAACCTGATACCCTCCCGCCGTTATCTGACTGCGACCAAATCCGGTCATGCTTCGCACCATGCTAAAACTCTACCTTTCCCACCGTAGCGGCCCACGTTGGCCGTTATGGTGATTGCTTGTCCATGTCCAGGACTGATGGGAGCAGTAAATGGTAACATGGGTTTTGGGTGTCATTTCCGGCCCATGCATTTTAAGAGAATCCTCTTTCAGAGTCCTGAGTAATCACATTAATTGCAGTTACTCCTGCTAAAAATTAATTTTATCATATTCAGGGGCCCAGACAAAAAATCTTTTCCAGCTATAGCGGATAAATTTTATCAAAAAACTAAAACCGCACATGCCGATAATTATTCCCCATTGCCACCCTTGCAAGGGTACCGTGGAAAAGACTCGTTGAAAAAAGGGAATATGCAGAACGCAGAGGTGCATGGTTATGGAGCAGGCCACCGCTAACAGCAAAAAGCGGTTGGTGAAGAACCCCAGTTCAAAAGGTGAATATCTTTCGGAGCGGCATTCAAAAACATAAAACAGCTGAGCGAAAACCAGTGTAGTCAAGGCCATGGTCCGAGCCAGGGCCAGTTCCTGACCCGGGCCCCCCGTCGCTCGTCCATAAATGAACCCTATAATAAAGGCTACCAGTGTAACCACGGCAATAAACATTCCCCGACTGGAAATGATCCAGCCTAGACGATGCGCAAAAATGCCTTCATTTCCTGACCGCGGCTTGCGGGACATTATTCCCGGTTCGGGGGGTTCAAGCCCCAGCGCCATGGCGGGCAGCCCATCTGTTACTAAATTGACCCAAAGGATCTGGATGGGAAGTAAAGGAATAGGCATTCCCATTAAAGAAGCTATAAGCATAACTAATACTTCCCCGATATTGCAGCCCAGCAGGTAGCGGATGAATTTACGGATATTATCATAGATGGCTCGGCCTTCATATACCGCACTGACAATGGTAGAGAAGTTGTCATCGGCCAGGATCATGGAGGAGGCCTCCCGGGAAACCTCGGTTCCCATTATACCCATAGCCACTCCTATATCAGCGGCTTTCAATGCTGGAGCATCGTTTACACCATCACCGGTCATGGCTACCACATGGCCATGTTTTTTTAACACTTTAACAATACGGTTCTTGTGTTCCGGAGAAACCCGGGCAAATACTCTGCTTTGCATAGCCTGCTGATATAATTGCTTGTCAAGCAGGTCATCCATTATAAGTCCGGATATAACTTCCCCATCCCCGGCTATACCCAACTGGCGTGCAATGGTCATAGCGGTAAGCGGATGATCACCAGTTATCATTATCGGGGTAATTCCCGCCCGCTGGCACTCGGCCACCGAGGCAGCCACCCCGGAACGGGGCGGATCAATCATGCCGCAGATTCCCGCAAACACCAGGTCCCGTTCCAGTTCCTCATCACCCAGCTTCTCTACATCCCGGGCGTCAATGGGCTTAAAAGCCAATCCCAATACTCGTAACGCGTCCTTCCCCCAATCGCTTTGCAGGCCGGAAATCTTCTCCCGGGTCCGGGAATCAAGGCGGGTTGAATGCCCGCCAATAATAACCTGTTCACAGCATTCCAGAACTACCTCCGGCGCTCCTTTAAGGAAAACAAAAAACTGCCCGTCTCTTTCCACCACGATACTCATTTTCTTTCGGGCAGAATCGAAGGGGATTTCCCGCAGCCTGGGAAGAGTTCTGGTCGATCCCGCCCGCCGGGCCAATACTAACAGAGCACCTTCGGTGGGATCCCCCTGGATCTTAACCTCCGCCCCCCCTTCTTCGAGGGTGGCATTGTTGCAGTTGAAGGCGATATCTATTAGTATGGCCAGGTCAGGATCAGCCAGTGGCTTTACCTCTCCTCGGACGGTCAGAAAGCGAGCTGATCGTTCCCCCTGGCCACCCGCCACTTCGACATTTGCACGTAAAGTGGCTACCCGGGTCACAGTCATACGGTTCTGGGTTAGGGTGCCAGTTTTATCCGAACAGATAACCGTAGTGCATCCCAATGTTTCCACTGCCGAGAGTTTGCGCACGATAGCGTTTTTCCTGGCCATTCTCTGCACCCCTACTGCTAAAACCACAGTGACGATGGCCGGAAGCCCCTCAGGTATGGCGGCAACCGCCAAACTAATTCCACTCAAGAGCATGTTCATAATCGGTTCGCCGCGCAAAATACCCAGTATAGTCACTACCGCACAGACTCCCAGGCAAATGACAATCAAATATTTTCCTAACTGGTCCAACCTGGCTTGTAAAGGGGTGAGGCTTTGTTTTTCTTCCTTCATCATACGGGCTATCTGACCCATCACTGTGGACATGCCGGTGGAAACTACTACAGCACTGGCCCGGCCCCGTGTAACCGAAGTTCCCATAAAACACTGGTTACCCCGTTCAGCCAAGGGCCTGGCTTCCTCATAATGCCGTCCGGCATCTTTCCCCACGGGAACTGATTCTCCCGTCAGAGCCGCTTCATCCACCTCCAGACTGTGTGTCTCCAGCAGGCGAAGATCAGCCGGTACCCGGTCACCTGCTTCCATAAAGACAATGTCACCGGGGACCAGCTGTTCGGCGGCAATACTTTTCCGTTTACCATTCCGGAGGACTTTGGCTGCCGGTGCAGCCATCTTTTTTATTGCCTCCAGGGAACGTTCGGCACGATACTCCTGAATAAATCCCAAAATGGCATTGATTATGACTATAGCCATAATGGTAACAGCATCGGCCATGGCTCCGACTATTCCGGATATTAACGTTGCGGTAAGGAGTACCAGTACCATGGTGTCTGTAAACTGACGCAGAAACATTACCAGGGGGCGTTCTTTTTTACCTTCCTGGATAACATTAGCATATACTTTTTGTCGCTGTTGTACGGTCGATTCATCCAGACCATGGTAAGGATCGACACCCAGTTCGCCCAACACATCGGTGGCCGGCATTCGATACCACTCAAATTCCTGCATGGCTGCTGCCCTCCTGAATGCTCTAAACAATGTTTTCAAGAGCATTCTTATTCACCAGCCACTATGAAAAGAACCGGGGACAGGTCATCCTGTCCCCGGTTCTTACAAGGTTCTACCGATTGTTCCTTTTTAAGATCTGGTCTCCAGCCAACTGGCGATTTTAGGATAGACTTGGCATTTGGCTACTTTTCCAAAAACCAGCCCTCCATGTCCAACGGGATATTCGTGATACTCTTTATCGGGCGAAGAAATCACATCGAAAACGGCCTGGGCCTGATGTGGCAGAACAATGTGGTCAAATTGTCCGGCCAAAACCAGGGTACTGGCTGTTATCTTCCCCAGGTCCACTGGTTGTCCGCGCAACTGAAAATTACCACTGACCAGTTTGTTTTCCTGGTACAAATCCTTGATCCACTGCCGATAGGCTTCACCCGGGAAATTTACATTGTCATTTACCCACTTGTTAAGAACCTTCCATGATTGCACAGATAATCCCTCATCTATCATGCGCCACAAGCGGGTGTAAGTGCCCCAGAAATTATTTACCGGATTAAGCATCTTAACACCATAATCAATAAAAAAACTGGGAATAAGTTCGAACGTGTCTACAATCTGATCGGCGTCAAAATTCTGGTCCTGGAGCCACACCGAAGAAACTCCGGCATCCGCGAAGTCAAAGGGACTGGCCAGGTAAACCATGTTTTTCACCTGGGGGAAAACGCGTAAGGAGGTATACATGGCGGCCATGGTTCCCCCCATACAGTACCCCACCAGACTGAGCTTATCGCAGCGCGAAAATTGGCAGACCTTGCGGACGGCATTGGCTATGTAGTCAAAAACCAAATCGGCAAAGGAGAGGTTCCGATCCTCCCACTGGAATTCTCCCCATTCCAGCATGTATACGTCAAACCCTTCCTCCACCAGGTGTTCCACCAGGCTCATTCCCGGCGTCAGGTCTAGTATATAGGCTTTGTTAATAAGCGCATAGATTAAAAGCACCGGAGTGCGGTGGCGAATACCCCCAGGACATACGTAACGGTACAGTCGGGATTTATTTTTGCGCCAGACAGTATCTTTAGGCGTCATACCGGTTTGCGGATCCGGATCAAAGGTCAGGATTTCCACCCACTTGCGAGTACTATCCAGCATGCGGTCATAACTCTCCTGAAGTTTTTCCCCCACTTCGTCACCCGTGCCAGCAAAGAATCTGGGCTTATTCATGACCATCAACCTCGCTCATCTGTTTTAGGGTCTTTTCAATGACGTGTTCCCGGGGAGGAATTACGATGGCTTCCCCGTCCAGAATCAAGTCATCATGCTGGTTAAAACAGCAGGTCCGAAGCTTTACCCTCCCCCGGGAAAGCTTTTCAACTACTTCGGTTTGGGCGCGAATGGTATCATTAATGAAGCATGGTTTTAAAAAGCGGATATCCTGGGATTCATATATGGTGCCCGCCCCGGGCATGCGGTTGCCAACTACGTTGCTGATAAGGCCAGCCAGTAGCATCCCGTGGACGACCCGGGTGCGGAAATGTCCACGATGGGCCCGAACCTCGTTCACATGCAGCCAGCTGAAGTCTCCAGTGATTCCAGCATAGAGATAAACATCTGTTTCGGTTATGGTTTTCTCTATATAGCCAATATCGCCAACCTGGAGTTCACTATAGATATGCTCTATCACTATCCGGATACCTCCCCGTCTTTACTCAGGTTGCCTGGTTTCAGGTTTTTCGCTGGCCTTCTTGCTTTTACTGGATTTGGCAGCTGGCGCAGCCTTTTCAGCCCGGGACGTTTTAGCCGGGGCAGCGCTGCTCTTAACCATCTTTTCCAGACTGTTCAATCGCTTGTCCAAGGCCTGCATTTCTTTTCGCAACATTTGCATTTCCTCTTTTGCAACTGTCTGGAACTCAACCAGTTTAATCAGGCTGGAAGCAATACTGGTGATGTTTTCAGAAAACTGACTGTCCAGGTCGTCAATTTTATCCTCCAAACCGATTACCAGTTCTGCCACCCGGGAAATGTCCTTTTTGGACGGGATAGGGTTCACTTTGAAATACTTATCCAGGTTCTGTTCGGTTACTTTATGATAGGAAAGATACTGATCGCGCATACGGTCCAGCAAGTTTACAAAATTTTGGGTAGTGATAAGTTCTTTGGTGGTATTTGCCCATGATTCCTCGGCAGCAAAATACATTTCCTTCCATAGTCCTACCATGTCAGGAACCTTCACGTATTCTTGTTTTTCTTTTTCATCACCTTTTACCTGTTCCTTGGCCATACCTCTGTTTTTCCTCCCCCAAAAAAATAGAAGAAGGCGGCTATGGCCAGGCCATAACCGCTGCTACTTCAAACCTAGGATAGTTGGTTTTACAGATTGTCCACTTTACGGGACAATTCCTCCACTTTTTTGGACAATTCGTCAATATAGCTAAAGGTAGGCACCTCAAGATTTTCAAAAGCTGCCCTAACCGCTTCCTCAATCATCTTCTGCATTTGCTGCTGGTTTTTCCTGGCCTGGCTGCTCAGCTCCTCAACCAACTTACTGGTTTCCTCTCGGGTCGTTTTTCTTTGATCCAGGTATTTACGCGCCATATTTTCGAACTGCTCCTGGGTCCAAGAAAGGCTGCCCAGGGTTACCAGCCACATATCCCAAAACTTTTCCGTGGTAGCCTCAGCAACAGCAAAACTTTTCGCCATGTTCTCCTTGGAATTCACATCCATCTCTCCTCTCCGTTATTGGATGATATCCTCAACAAAATCCCCTGGAAACCACCCCCCCACCATTCATCTATATTCGGCTTGGCGATCAATATCCTTTATAATTGCTAAATCTATAATTGCTGGAATCAATAAATGCGGGAAGTCTAGGAAAGTGTTGTTGAAGTGAAACAGCGCATACAAGAATAGTTTATTGTGATTATAGCAGAGTTGTGTGTAAAAAGGCTAGTACCAAAATACTAATTTCCTATAATAATTTAAAAAACGTATTAAAAACCGCACCGAAGTGTACATCCCCGGGCGTCGTCAGTAGGCTAAACCAGATGGCGGCATTGTTCAAGCGTAAAGTTTTCTTCATCAGAGCAAACCAGAAATACCATTCCGTCGATTTCATAGCTATTACCTACGGCAATCGTGGTATCAAAAACACCATAGGATTTCAAGACAAAATCGGCGGTTCTTTCCCCAAATAATAGAATGGTTTGGGGTCGCAGTATTTCAAGCTCTTCCAGAAGGAAGGGAAGGCAGGATATGATTTCGTCTATACTGGGTTTAATAGGGATTCCCTCACAATGTTTGCCATTGAGGACACAACGATTATCCTTGTCAAGCAATTTACCCTCGCCGGAACAACTTACTCCATGGCGAACGGCACAGGCCTTTGGCTGGCAACGGACCAAAAAAGTGTGATACAGTTTCTCCTTTTTTAACCCGCTGCGGATCAAATTGCGCAGGTTAATTACCCGGTTTATATCCCGGGTAAAACGACTATCATATTCAAATACAATAAGAATCTCGGGTTCTAATTCACCTTTACCCATGGAAGGTTTGCGCAGACATTGATTTAGAGAAGTGCAACGTTTACATTGACAGATACGATCCTCCATCTCTATAACCCGCCGAATGTTTTGCTCCCGGTTACCGGCCGACATTATTTACCCCCTACCAGCCTACAATTTTTACATGAAATTCCATAGATATTCGACAGCTTGCGGGGATAATCCTTCCTTTAAGTGAAAATTATTGCAGACGGATTAACATGCTAATCTTTGATTCTGGCGAGATATTCCCGCGTACCCCCGGTTATTCCCCAGGTTGAATCGGCCAGTTTAGAACAGACGTAGCTGCGGACATTGTCGTCCAGGTCCGGGTCCAACTGGTCAAAAATAAGGAAAAACACCCTGAGTACATCTACCATGTTCTGTAATAAACGCTCCGGTGGAGCTTTTTGCAAAAGAATGTCCTTTTTGCCGTAAAAATAGACCAGGCGTCTGAGCACCCAGGTGATTTCAGCATTGGACCAGAGTCTCTTATCCAGTATTTCATTAAGGAGGGCTTCCGGGCCCACCTCAAATTCCCTGCTCTCAACCTCTTTCCATTCTTCACTGCCAAATACGGTATGCGGAATCAAAAAGAAATCGAGGTCTTTTTCGTTCATGAAGTTCTCCTTTAAAGAATCCGTGTTGCGCTGTGATAGGTACGGGCATAATAGCCCTCGCTCAAAGAGGAATAAATCACGCCTCCACTGCGGGGCGAACTGGAATGAATAAAAGAGTCAGACCCGCAATAAATGCCTACATGGTCGATTCCGCCACGGCCACAGCAAAAGAAAACCAGATCACCTGGTAATAGTTCCTCACGAGAAACAGCCTGACCCATCGCGGATTGAGCCGCGGCACTATGTGGAAGCTTGATGCCGAAATTGCTGTAAATATATCTCACAAATCCAGAACAGTCAAATCCCCCCGGGCCCTCACCTCCATACCTATAAGGTGTCCCGATGTACTGGGAAGCTTTCTGAATAATCAAAGCAGGATTCCCAAGGGAAATCCCGGAACGGGATACCTCGGTCAAGCGCTGCTTGTCTACCGATAATTTTTCCCCTACAAATATTTCGTCAGTTGTAAGGTTATTTAACCACTTCAGTTGGAACACTGTCAATCCAAAGCTGTCGGCAATGGCAGACAGGGTATCACCAGCCTGGATAACATAGAACCCATCACTGCCTGACCTGTTAACCACAGCTGTGGGAGGTGCGCTCTGAGTGGTGGCCTGCTTTGCAGGTGTCTCCCGGGACAGGAATAGCACCTGCCCGGGCTTAAGCATGTCACTTGGCAGATTATTGAGAGCTTTAAGCTTATCCACGCTTGTCCCATGGCTAACCGCTATATTCCAAAGGTTGTCACCTGGTTTGACTATATATGTAAGCTGAGCGGCATGAAGATCGGATCCAGAGAATGCCAGAAGGAATAAAAAAATAAGGCAAATTAATCCAAGGTGTCTCTTCATTCTTTCCCTGCCCTTCGTAGTTTTTTTTCACCTAACTGGAACAATTCTACAAAGGGCCTGGTATTCCTGCCTGGTTTAATAATTAAACGTCATTTTTCTTCTTTTCCAGGTAATCTGGAGCGGATTTTGCAGTAAATTTGCTGGCTAATTCCCGCATAGCCCAGTCGCTCTCGCCCTTCACTGGCTCCTTCCCCATGAAAGTCTGAGCCCCCGGAAACCAGAAGCTCATGTTTTTGTGCCAGCTCCAGGTAACCTCGCACTTGATCGGGATGGTGTTCCGGATAGTATACTTCCAAACCGTTTATTCCATAGGCGATAACCTGACCTATCCATTTTGTCTCAGCAATAAGGCCCGGATGCGCCAAAAAACTGATCCCCCCCGACGTGCGGATCAAGTCAATCGCTTCTTCCGGGAGGAATTTATAGCGGGGAACAAAGGCGGGTCTTCCCTTGCCAATATATTTTTGAAAGGCCTCCTTGACTGAAGAGACATAGCCCTTTTCGATAAGT
>Ga0208826_1003456_pt1 | contig 10812 bp, 18 predicted proteins | sample AD_UKC115_MetaG_FD_184451 | JGI IMG/M metagenome (GOLD analysis project Ga0208826, IMG submission 184451) | Active sludge microbial communities of municipal wastewater-treating anaerobic digesters from Hong Kong - AD_UKC115_MetaG (SPAdes)... | ecosystem: Engineered > Bioreactor > Anaerobic >... | reverse complement strand
GTAGATATTTGTGAATACCTACTATTTTGAAACTTGATTACATCTGCTATATATACTTCAGGAATATTCATAACAACTAAATCAAACCCTGGAGTACTATTCTGTATCTTTACAAAACTACTACTTTTTAGTAACATTTCCTCCAACTTACCATAACTTTCTGATGTAGAAAATCTATATAGTAATATAATTTGTGTTGGAGATTCTGTTAAATAAGCATTTACTAAGAAAGTATCATAGCAAAGTTGTTGCCTAGTTAATCCTAAACATGGTACTAAGTATTCAGTAGTTTTATTAAGTCTATGTGAATTTAAATAGTAACAGAATTTAAATTGTTTATGGTTAAATTTTTCTATTTCCTGAATACAGTATGTACTAGGTAGAGTGTCAAGTTTATGTTTAAAATTTTCACCTAATTTCAGTGTAAAATTTCCTACATTAAGTTCTACTATATTATTATCATTATCAGTAATTTCCTGTATTGGAGCATTGGTGCAAATTTCTATTCTTCTACTATTGTTCAGAGCATAGTATAATTTATTACCTCCATATAAGTCAATAGTAAAGTTATTATTTACTTGCTCCCTTGCCATTATACCTCCATTACTTCTAATTCTGATAATAAAGTATAGTAGTAATCATATACTTCATTATATTCATCTTGAAGATGTTCCTTCCAAATAAAAACTTCAGGTTCATCTTTAGACTCTTCCATTAATTCAATCTCATCTCCTGCTTCATATTTAGTTACTAAATAACCAGTTGCCAGTCTATCAGCAGTTTCTACTAAATTTATTTTAATTATATTTTCGTCCATATTTATTTATTTTAAAGTTTCTAATTTAGCCAATGCTAATTCTGGGCTATTATAAGCCCACGCCCATACTCCAAAATCACTAGCTTTTGGATATTTTACTTTGAATTCTGTTTCTGAATAAATTCCATTTTCAAAATCTATGCATATAGGGGTAATTTTTCTTTCAAAAACTTCATAGTGTCTACTTACATCATCAGACATTACTTCGTATAAAAAACCCTTGTCTATAGAGGCTAATTTATTAAATTTAAATCCAGAAACTTCTCCAACTCCTATAAAATTATCTGGCAGTTCTTTAACTATCATTTTCTAAACTTTTTAAATAATCTTCAAATGTTTTAAATTCTATAATTAGAGTAATCATTTCCAATTTATCATCTTTTTCGGGATTATAAATTCTCTTATTTTCTCTACTGGCTTCAAAACATTGTTTACCAAATTCTAAAGCAACCTGTTTAGCAAATTCTTCTGGATTATTTATTGACAAATAGTAATTGTTTTCTTTATAGAAATTTTCATCTATTAAATCACATATTTCTTGTATATTCATAATTTAAAATGTTATGTCATCAGCTACTTCTGGAATTAGAGGTTTAAAATTTACTTCTCTAATTTCTGGTAATTCAGGTAATTGTCCTATTTCTCTTTCAAAATCCTCATCTGTATTTAGTAAATGAAGAAGTCTATAGTTCTTTTGAAATTCAAATATACCCTGTGCTTGACCATATTCTACACAATAAAGTTGTAGCAATTCCCCATAAGAAGGTTTGATTTCTTTAGAAATTTTCTCATAGAATTTTATACCTTTATCCTTTAATCCTGAAACTCCATCCGTTACATCTCCTACAACTACCTGCATCCTTTTGAAATCATCAGATTCTGCTTCACTAGTTTCAACCCACCAACCTTTAATTACACTATTAGGGTTATATTTACCCCCTAATTTGTAAGTGTAATTAAAGTGTTTGCCTGGAATACTCTGAAGCAAATCCTTATCCACAGCACATAGAACTTTTTCCATAGATTTAAATTCAAATCGTGGTAAATTCTCTACTGCATAATAATCCAAAGCATCTACAAATACTTCTCTAGGTTCTATCTTACCATCATCTGCTATACACAAGTCTTTATTCATCCAGTAACTGCATAGATCATCAGCTTCCGTCAAATCCATACTTTGAGCACCCCAGTTTTCAATCAAATAAGATTTAAGTGTTTTAAGCCACTTTAAAGGAATTTTATACTTATTCCTATTGGATTTATACTCTGAGGATATTTGGTGTCTAAAATAGGGACTATTTGAAATAAAAAGTACATAATGAGTTGCTCCAGTTTGGATAAATATATTCTGAATCTTCTCATCTATAATTTCTATAGATTCATGTATAGAATCTTTACTAGAATGATATGTTAACGCATCTCCATCTATAATTGCTAATTTACTCATTATTCAAAATGTTCTAACATAAATTTGTGTAATCCTATATGCTGTTCAATATAATTAGCAGGATGCCCAAACTTTAATGCTTGAGTAACATGATTATACATACTCCAAGCTGTAGGTTCTGGAAATAGTTTAGATTCTTTAAATTCTCTTTTTACTATACCAAGTTGTGTAGGAGTAATGATATTTTCTTCTATGAACATTCTACCAATTAATTCTGCATATTTAGATTTAGATACCCCTATTTCAAATAACTTATTTCTAACTTGTATATTTCTTCTGTATTCATCATACAAATTTTTCATTCCTTCTCTAATCATGTATTTAATATCATCTTCAACACTTCCTGTATGTTTTCTTTTCATTGTGTAATCAGCACTAACCATTCCATTTTGACAAATAAATACTTGACTTCCTAATCCAATTGTAACCTTTTTACTTTTGTCATAAGAGTTTAATATACCTACTTGCATATCCATTGCAGGATCATCCCCTATAAATGCAAAAATACCTCTCATAATATTGCCTTCTTTTGCAATACTATAGTCAGTATTTCTTATTTTAAATCCGTGTTTATCTCCTTCTTCCAATACTAATTCTGCTAAATCTTTATGTAAAATTGGTATATAAGTTGCAGTTTTATCAGGAGATTGAATTTTATTTAAATCTTCTATATTAATCATTATTTTATTTAACTTTATAACAAAACAATCCTTCTATCCACTCATTTAATTGTTCAGAGGTTTCTTTAATTCTACCTAAACAATTCTCTATAGGTTCTGTATGCCAATATACTACATAGCCTTTCTCAGTCCTAAGATCAATACTTTTATTACTAGTTTTATTCCCCAAATGTTTAGTTCCCGTATATTTCAACCAGTAATGCTTTCCACCTCTTTTAGTAGAATAATTAAATGTAGTCTCTAATTCTTTTAATAAGTTGTGTGGTATATTTTCAAATCCATTTTTATTTTTTTCTATATCTACATCTACATCTACTATTATAATTCCAGGAGTAGGTGAAATTGCTAAATTATACCCTTCTGGAATTTTACCTTGATACATCACACCATCGGGAATTAACCCCCACTTAACAATGGGGGATTTATTTTTTAATAAAAAACTACGCATAACTAAAATATATATTCTTTTTTTGCTGCTGGAGTTTTCCAGAATTCTTTATAATAATTGTTATAAGCATACTCAAATACTCTTTCTAATTCAATAGCAGCGTCAGTACTAATATCTAATTCAGATATGATTTCATATCCATGACTACTAAGATAATTATCTGGGTCTTTATCTAATACATAACAAATAAATCCTGCTAGTGTAGTACAATTACCATTTAATTCACTACCTCTACCTGAAAAATCTAGTTCATTATCTTCAATAAACTTCTTAACTATTTCTACCTGTGTCATAATTATAGGTTATTATAAGGGTTTTCACTAATCCATTCTGCTAGGAAATCATCTAATTCACTTCCTTCTAATCCAAGTTCTTCAAACTTTTCTTTATTTCCAATTCTACTCCAAGTTTCTCTAGTATTTTCTAACTTACTAGGTTTATCTGGATTCTGCAAAGCATTTAATAAATCATCTATTGTTACATTCATACTATATTTCTTTAATTTTTTCCTTTAATAATTCTAACTGCTCATCTGATATTTCATGAGTTTTCAACCAAACTTCACATATCTGTTTAACTATTTTAGTATTATTTTTTCTTATTGCCAATTTTTCACTAAAATTATTTGAATTAAATATATTCTGAAATTTTTGTACTTCATCAATTAATTCAATATATTTAATACATACAGCATCAGTATTATATCCTCTTTTATGATATTTAATTACTCTTTCTAATTGTCTAAGAATTCTACCAATTTGCCATAATTCAGGGTCATAGAAATTAGTATTCCATTTATTCCAAGTAGCCTGTTTATTAGGTAAGTTTTCTGATAAATCTAAATACTGTCTAGTTTCTATATCATATGCTTTACATATTATATCCATATCAAAACTAGCAAGTACTGAAAAAGCATTTATACATCCTTTTTTAAATATTACATTTACTGGTATACAAGTATTATACACAAATTTAATTGTAGTAATTCCAAAAGATGCTTTACCATGTTCTTTATTTAAATATTGGTCTAATTTCCATTTTTCTAGAGGATCTAGAATAAGAAAGTTGTTGTTATAATACAAGTTAAATAATATCTTAGTGAAAGATTTCTCATCATATACAAATAAATCTACATCTTGGTTTTCAAAATATCCTAATAAACAGCTGCCTGTGATACAACCTTTTATAGGTTGTTTCTTTAAATACTCTATTACATAATCTATATGCTCTTTCATAGTATAATAAAGGGACTAATATTTCTACTAGTCCCTGATTAAGTTAAACATTAGTCAATTATATCAATTACTGCTGTAACTGCTGCTACAATTTCTTCGATGGTATAAATTTTGTTTAGTTTGCAAATATCTTCTTCAAAATAAAGTCCAAATTCTTCAAACTCTTGAATAATATTGAATTGTTGTAAGAACTTATTAATCTTTTCAGTCTTTGAAGATTCACCTTGATATTTAATAAATGCTAAAGCTTCTTCTTGGAGTTTCTCAGTTAAATCTTGTTTTACCTTTTTAGGGGCTTTAACATACTCAACTCCTTTACTAGATAAAGCTTTTCTTACCTCTTCCTTAACACTTTCAATAGAATCTGGAACTTTACCTACAAAATCTTTACCCTTTGCTTTTTCAGCAAAAGTTACTACCCATTCTGCATGTTTTTGAACTGTAATAAACTGTTCATTGTAAACAGGAGTTTCATTTTTACCTGTTACTACATAACCACCATTAACTAGTGTTAATTCTTCTTTCTTTACAAAAATTTTACTCATTTTGATTATTGTTTTAATTGTTTATAATTAGTTTAAATATTTAACCCAATTTGCAATTTTTTCTACTTCTTTTGGGGTAAACCATCTAGAATATCCTGCTAAATCAGTATTACTTGTTCTATGAAATGAAATTACCTTATCTATTTTCCATTTACATAGTTTCTTTCCATCAGCATCTGAAATTTTTCTACTAGCATAACCTCCAGGGTGGTCATTATCTCCAAATACTATTGCTGTTTTATAAGTTTTTTCTTCAGATAATAAAGTTTTAAATATATCTCCTTCATTCCCTCTTCCCACTTCAGTATAAACTTTATCTACATCTAAAGTATGAATTAGTTCATAAGGATAAACTACACTTATTCCTCCAGTAACTAATATATCAGCATAGAAAGTTTCAGCCATAGTTTTACTATACAATAATATAAAAGTAGCAATAGATTTAGTCATTGAACCTGAAATATCACATATAATTAGATTTCTACTTGGTGAAGTAAATTCTAGTGCCCCATACATTCCTTCTAATTTTTTATTGTACATATTAGGATTGTATATAGCAAAATTGTGGATATTAGTTTCAATAGCTTTTTCTATCTTATCTAACCACACTGGAAATACTTTTAAATCTTTTAATTTATTAGTATCTATAATAGCAGTACAGTCATTAATATACTGTTTAAAATCTCCATTATCTTCTTTAATTGAAGATAAATCAATAATATCAGCCTCTATTTTATCATAATCTACATCACTTTCTTTGTAGTCAAAGAATACTGGAAATCCTTGGGGCCCATATACAGGTTTATACCCATTATCCTTTAATATTTTTTCCCAATTGAAAGGTAATCCAGATTGTATAGCTCTTTGATAAAGAACTTCCCACTCTAATAATTGAATGAAATAGGCTTTATCAGTTTCATTTCCCATAATGAAAGGAATTCCTATGGGCAATTCTTTTATTTCTTCCCTATTTGTAAGAAAATACAAAGTAGGTAATTTAAATTTTTTACTTGTTAATAATTCCATTTTTAATTCTTATTAATTGTAGCCAAGACATCTGCTCATTAGGAACCATCTCCTTACCCTCTTCTAATGTAACATTTTTATTTAATTTATTCTCAATTAATGTCTCTAGGATTGGTTTTATTTCTGCTTCATAAGGGGTAGGAATTCCTCTAATTATCATATTGACTGCTTTATCAATACTTCTAGGAGTATGGAAATTGTTTCCATTAAAATCTTTCTCATTTTGTATTAATGAGGAAAGTTTACTCGCAATAGGTTTAATTAATCCGTATTTATTAAACATGTATTCTGACCACATTGCAGGATTAAACTTTACATCATACCAAACAAATCTTTCTTTTATTTGAGGAGTTAATGGAGCCATTCCTTGAGGATTTGCTGCAGCAACTATCATAATATTAGGAAGAGGTTTACCTGAAATAAATCTTCTCTGCTCTAATATAGTTAGACAAGCATTTAATACTACAGGATTTCCATTTAATAACTCATCGAAGAATAAAATATCCCCATCTACTAAATTTTCTAATTTATCAAAATTGTAATACTCCATCTTTTTTGAATCTTTATCAGGATAAGCAATTCCTGAGATTTCAAAAGGACTCATTTGGGAAGTAATTAATTCTACAATTTTTACCCCCTTATCCTTTGCAAATTTATCAATGATAACAGTTTTACCTATTCCAGGATTTCCTACAAATAATGGAACAATAGTTCTTCTTAAAGAGTCATTAGTATACACTCCTTCTAATACTTCATATATTTTCTTCATTAAGTTATTAAATTTTCTACTGTGTTATTTTGAGTACTTATCTACCAACTTATCTACTAAAGTATTAATATCTATATCTTCAATAGTTTCTAAAATAATATCTTGTTCAATACTTTGTTTAGATGGATTTGATTTTAATTCTAAGGTATCTCTAAATTCAGATTGTAATTTATAAGATATATCAATATCAGATACATTCCTTATATAGTAGTGGTTATCAAATTTTAATACTTCTTTACAATACTTAACTGCATTTTCTAACGCTTCAACATACTCTTTATTTTCTTTCTTCCATTTAGCAAATTTTGCAGGATCCTCTTTTAATGCTTTATTTTCAGCATCAATTTTATTACTCACTTGATTATAAATCTTATCTGCTAATGCAGATATTTGAATTTTTGTTAGCTTCATTATTTATACTGTTTAATTATTTCAATTGCTTGAAGTATTTGCTTTTGATTGTGGGGTTCTATAAATAATTTATATTTTTTATATTCTTCTGAACTCTCAATCAATGTTCTAAATAACTTTAATTTAACGGGATATAGGTCATTTGACCTTCCCTTCGTCTCAATCACCCAATAATCTCCAACAAAATCAGGTGTATAAGTGGTACTTCTTAACTTAGTTAAGTCTAACTCAAGATTTCCAAGTTTATCTGGGAAATAACAGTGAAATGTTGGTTTAAATCCTTCAAATAAAGTAAATTTATGTTTCTCATATTCAAAAGGTATGTTATTTTCCTTTAATTTTTTATAACAAAATACCTCTAATTTACTTTTAAAACTTATACCATCATAATTTGTTACCTGAGCATTTTTTACTTTCTTATTTTCTGGTTTTGCTGTTTTAACATTCCTCTTAAAAGGGAATTTCTTTTTCATTATTATCTATTATAATTTCTTTATCTACTGAATAAATCTTACTTTCTAATAGTTCTTTGAATGCTTTTAAATCATATTTCTTAGCAAAGTCAGATGGGTCTTTTGGTTCATTATCTGGATTGAAATAATACTCTATACCATACTTCTCAGCATATTTTGCAGCATTCTTTACACCTGTATTTGTAGGTTTATTCCAATCATTGTTGTACCAAATTATTATTCTTTTCCATCTTTCCTTCATTTTATAGAACCATTCTTCAGGAACAAATGCTCCTTCATTGTTAGGTGCAACTCCATGTATTACTAAATCTGGAAACATACTTTCTAGTTGAATTCTCCAGAATATTCCAGCATCTTTTTTACTTGAAGTTATAAATAAAATATCTCCTGATTTTGGTGCTACATCTACTAACTGAACAATAGTATTATCCATGTTAGAAATCCATTTAAAGGTTGTCTTTTCGGGAAAATATAGCTTCCTTTGAAACCTGTTGCTATGGTAATAGTAATCATAAGAGAAACATAATTCCTCTCTATCTACATAGAAAATATTATCATTTATCCAGTAATGTGATAAAGATTTTGTTTTTGATTCCTTTAACATCCACTCAGTCCAGTAGTATTCATTCCAGTACTGTAAATCTTTTGAAGTAAAATCTCTAGATTTAATCTTAATTATAGTAGGAGTTTTCTCTTTAAAATGCACTTTACCATATGTTGTAGGGGGAATATATCCCCCCACAGCATTAAATGGTATTGTTGCACTTAATCCTAACTTAAAATCTGCATTTATCTTATGTAACGCTTCAACAAAACTTAGTTGATACTTCGCCATTACATAATCTATTGCTCTATAACTACCTTCTCCAAAATCTGTGTATAGGAGCTCTCCTCCTATATTAGATATACAGCATGAAGGATTACTATCCTTTCTAAGTTCTGAATTAAATAATTCTCCAACCTTAGAGAACCCTGAACAGTAGTACTTAAATATATCATAACTAGTGATTCTTTTAAATATATTCTCCTTGGTTAGAGGTTCTCTTGGTATGAACATTAGAACTGGTTATTTAAGTTGTTATAGGTAGATGCTGGGGCTTCATCCTTATCAGGTTCAATAGCTCCTCCAGTGTACTCACGGAACTCTAAACTATAGGATTCCTTGATAGGATAACCTGCATCCTTTTGTTTCTTTAAGAAATCAGCAAATTTATTCTCAGCAGTTCTAATACTAAATTGTGTTCTTACAAAACATCCTGTATAAATTCCTTGATATTTACCTTCTTTTACTGTGGCTAGTGTATATATTGTGTTGTTACTTAGTATTCTAACATAATCTTGTAATTCTTTGAAATTACCATTAAATAGTGCTGTAAAGTTATCAATCTTGCCAACTTCCTCAACACCTGTATTTGCCCAATCTCTTAGGAAAGTAATTAATGCTACTTCCCCTACTTTGGCAATTCTTGCACCATCTGGTTTAAACCATTTGTTGTCATTCTTTCCTAGTTTATTAACAGCTTCATCAATGGAAGTTGCCCAAGTACTTTGTCCAAAGTCATTTACAATTTCAAACTTGTCTCCATTTTTAGTTGCTCTGTCTTTATTCTCTAGGAAGAATGCAAATTTTGTCTTGAATTTATCATTCTTAACAATAACATCAATCCTTACTTTCTTAGTACCATCATCTCCTGTAGAGAGATATTCAGGTTCTTTTTCAAACTTAAATCCTATATCATTAAGTTGTGCTAGTGTAGGATTGATTGCTACAATATTCACCTTACTAATTCCTGTATATAGGATTGTCTCATTAAAATGTTTAGTTTCTGAACTATTAATTCCAAATGCCATAATCTTTTCTTTTTTATTATTATTATCAATTTAATTTGCTTTAATCTTTCTTACTTTGCTTGTTATTATAACTCAAAATCAATACTCTTTTGTTGTACTGGAGCATTTAAAGTTTCTACTACAGGTTCATCCTCAACAAAATTTAACTCTACTTTATACTTTGCTTTCTTAATACCTTTTAAATCTGGATGTTGCCATAGAACTTTAGCCTCTCTAGGGTTTAATTCTAACTCTTTGGTAATATCTTCTCTAGACATACCTGCTTCTAATTGTTCCTTAATTTTCTTAATTGATACATTCTTCATATTATTATTCTTTTTAATTATTATTCTCCTTCATTATATTTATCTATTGTTTCTGATACTAAACCCAAATCATTAGGAATATAGAGTTCTGAAAATAACCCAATAGGGGTTTTACTAGGAAATTCTCCATCATTATTAGTTACAAATTGATATTGAATTTTATTTTCAGCATTTTTAATTACTCTGGTATATAAAATAACTGTAAATAAACCTTCTAAAGTTAGATAATCATCTACCATTTTACCTACAGTTTTCATCTTATATCCAGTTTCTCTATCTTGCTCAGGATGCCATAGAAAATATACTTTTAAATTCTTTCTAGTTGTTCTAGCAGCTTCAATTACTTTGCCTAGATTTACACCAATATCAGCAAATTTACCATAACCATTTTCTTTTGCCCTACGCATAAATTCAAATGCCATAATATATTGTGCATCATCTATAACAATATTATCTATATCAGATCTATTTGCTGATACATATTCAATTGCTTTAGAAATTTGCAAGGCATCGGAACTTTCAAAATAATTACCACCTGCAGAAATTGCTCCAGTATATAATTTCTTCCATCCTCTAAATGGTAAATCTTTACCACTTACATTAATTACAACAGTTTTTTTAGGATCTAGTCCTTTAATATTAAGTTCTGGAAATTGTCCAAAACTAGTACTTTTACCAGTACCACTCTTACCTACAACAGCTATGCTTGCCATTAATTTTATTTATTTTATTATTTGTTTGTTGATCCAAAGCCACCTGTTCCTCTTTCAGTTTGAGATAATTCTTCTACTTCTTCAAATTCTAT
>Ga0208826_1003455_pt1 | contig 10812 bp, 10 predicted proteins | sample AD_UKC115_MetaG_FD_184451 | JGI IMG/M metagenome (GOLD analysis project Ga0208826, IMG submission 184451) | Active sludge microbial communities of municipal wastewater-treating anaerobic digesters from Hong Kong - AD_UKC115_MetaG (SPAdes)... | ecosystem: Engineered > Bioreactor > Anaerobic >... | reverse complement strand
AAAGAGCTTTAGAGAGGCAAATAAGTCGTAATCCCTTTATTCAGGTCATAAATTCTAATTAATCAAACCTCATACCTAAACCCCATATTATTTAATTAGTCGTAATCCCTTTATTCAGGTCATAAATTCTAATAGCTATAAAAAGAGCTTTAGAGAGGCAAATAAGCGAGGTCGTAATCCCTTTATTCAGGTCATAAATTCTAATTGCTGAAGCTTTTGAATATTCTTATCAAGTTGGGGATGAGTCGTAATCCCTTTATTCAGGTCATAAATTCTAATTGCTAATAAAGAGGATAAGACTGTGGAGTTAATATTTCAAGTCGTAATCCCTTTATTCAGGTCATAAATTCTAATCAATTAATAACGATAGAACCTTCAACTAAAGAAGAAATTGGTCGTAATCCCTTTATTCAGGTCATAAATTCTAATAGCACCCTCTCTATTCTGTTGATAACATTTTGTGAAATGTAGCATTTTCGAGAACCTTCTGTTTGAAACATAATTCTGCATTAAAAAATTTAATTGTCATAATTTTTTCCTTTAAATTTGGTAATATCAGTGTCAAATTTTAATATTGCGAGAACATTTTTGAAAAATCAAGGGAATACAAGAGTCTTCTCAGTTCTCGCAAAAAGTTGACTCATCGATATGGCTTTTACAAAAATTATATCAGATAAAAATTATTTTACAAATATTATAAATTTCGCTTCATCCGGTTAATACGTATTTTTTAGGCTCTTCGCTGTTTTCCTTTGTATGGTTTAGCTATAGAAACCTACGAAGAGCAATTTTTAAACATTAAAGTAATATCTTTATAGCATAGTGTATGCATACTTGTTCATCCGGCAAGTGTCTGTTAATTTTAACAATAAGAAATGTATAAATAATGAAAACAATAATAAACTTATGTAATCAGTTATTTTTTATATTATTTAATTTTTTCTTTATGCGGCACAGATATACTAAGAAGTGTGAATAGTGAGAAGTATTAATTTGCCGAATGAACCTAAATTTCAAGTTAGGATTCGTTTATTTCTATTAATCCTTTGAAATGATTTGCAAATTTATAGAATAATAAAACTTTCATCCTTATAACTTAGTGCACCTTTCCCAAATTTTTGTTGCTTCTGCCAGTCAGACTCACAAATACTTAAATATAAAACATAGTCCTGAACATGTATGACTTTTCCTATCCTTAACTGCAGTCTCTTTATAACATCGAACGGAGCAATTATTTCAAATACAGACTTTTGAACTCTTTTCCCATATTGTTCAACTATCTTTGCAACCTTTCTAAGCCTTTTAGGGTCTCTTATATCATAAAATACGACCCATTTATCCGATTTGATATAGATCTTATCTCTCTTTTTACTATTTTTAAAATTCTTTTTCTCATCATTAAAATCTATATTATCTATATTTGATAAATTTTCGTTTCCAAAAAATTCATCACCAATCATTACAGCATCCTTTTCATAGTGAACCACGATACTAAAATTTAAAAAAAATAGTGAACTCTACAGGATTATATATGGTTCAATCTTATCAAAAAAACCAGTTCCATCAAAAAATGCTTTTGAAAGGCAATCTTCACAAACCGGATATATGTATAACTTATCTTCTTTTTCATCCATAATTTGTTTCATCTTTTTTATCATTTGATCAAGCATCGGTTTATCAACCACGCATTGAAATATTGATTTTTGAACATTTAATCCGTATTGTTTTAAATATTTATGCATCTTATGCAGCCTTTTTCTATGTGTGATATCGTAAGCTATAAAATAGGTCATACTGGCTCCTTACTATTTTTCCTTTAAATATCTTCTATTTAAGATGCAAAATATAAAAATGTAGAGATTTCTAAAATAAGGAGAGTGCCTTTATCTATATAAAAATGGCTTATAATTTGCCTCTTCCCCGTTGATAAACCTTTTATAAAGCTGAACTTGATCCCTTATTAGATGAAAATAAGAAACTGTTCTTGCAGTTGAAGGTGAAATAATAGTGGCACTCATTTTTTTTTCAAAACCAGCTATACACTTTCGAAGTCCATTTTCGTTAAGCAAAACTCCTCTGGTTGAACGAACAGGCATATCAACCGTTTCATCCTCAGACTCAGTATAAGTTTTTCCAGACTCTAACGGATATTCTTCACTTTCAGTTGAGAAATCAACCTGCCGAAAATCTTCCTTATCAAGAACTGCAAGATTAAATAGTGATATTGCAAGAGTATCAACGATAGGGACTCTAAACTCTTCCTGAAGATCAAAGGTTAGAGTTCTTTTACCGTAGTCCAGTTCATGATACATACCGACATATGGATCAAGATCTTCAGCTTCAAGGCTGGCGTCAATCCTTTGATAAAGCAATGTATAGAGAAAGCTTAAAACAGCATTAACATTATCACGCGGTGGATTTTTTGATCTTCCATTAAAAACAGCCCAATCCTGGATGATATCCCTTGCAAAGACTTGAAAGTAATTTCGTGCTGCGATGCCTTCATAACCTCTTAACTTATCGAGACTGTCTGCTGTTTCAATATCTTCCAGTATTTTTTTATTCTTGTTTATGGCATCCCTTATTGAAAGCTCATCTTCCTTCGTTTTTCTTCTTATCCTCATCATAAATGTTAGCTGGTTTTTGACTTTAGTTAATGCTATGGCCTTTGCACATTTTACTCTTGCTTCCATGTTTTCAACAAGTTTAAACTGCTTTTGTCTTAGAAAAACATTTTTTTTCTCAGAAAAGACAAGCTTACCATTGAATCTTGCATTTGAACTTAAGAAAACAGTATCGATCTGATTTTTCATAAGGACTGAAAGAGCACCGGAGGTGATATCTATTTTTCCAACAAGAACAAGGGAATCAGTTCTAAATGGAAAAATCGTTGATGTGTAATCCTTAGTCTCAAATAAAAGAGTATCCCCTTTCTTTGATAGCTTGCCAAAGCTTGATATAAGATAAACTACTGACATAGTAACTCCTTTAAGGATTTACTATTATTTTCTAACTTCACCTTCTTCAGCTTTGTCATTAATAAGATCAAATGTACCAAATCCAATATTAGTTTTTGCTCCAATCCCGTTAAGTGTAAAAGCTTCCTCTATAATTTTATTTACATAATCTATTTGATTTTTAGAAAACACTTTATATTTAACTAAATATCTTACAGTAAATATGCAATTTTTTTCAATTACAAGATATTTGATAGGATTTGGATTTTCATTATCAATTGGACTTAATTTGCCTGCGCTGTCATAGTATTTTCTATAATGAACATTATTTATTTCGGTGGCTAAAATAGGTTTTTTTTCAGGGTATATATCTAAAAAGATGATGTTCCCTATATATGTTTTAGCTTCTTTTTCGTTATCTAATCTTAGTTTACCACCAAAATATTTGTAAATATCGGTCCATTGCCTTAATTCTTCATTCTTAAGTTTATCAGTTAAAATTTTTAAAAACTCTTCATATGAAGTTTCTTTCAACACATCATATTTTTCAATTCTATCATTAATTAATATATTTTTAAAATAGCCTTCAGATATCAACTTCATAATATAAATAGATCTTACTACTCCTTTAACTGAACTTGCTGGTATATAAGGTACGCCAAGACAATAATCAAAAGTCATTCCAATTTCCGAAAATGAAAAAGAACCTATCCCTGTAATCATTTTTGTGGTTAGTTTATACCTTTTTCTAAAACCTATGTACCCTTTATTTTTCATCGAATCAATATATTGATCCTGGTACTTATGTTTTTCAGATAAAAGTTTATCAACCTTATTTTGTCCATTATAAACATCAATAAGATTTTTTTCATTATTTATACTTTTTTTAAAACCCTTATCCTTATCTTCCTCAATTTCATTGAATTTAGTAAAATAAAGTCCAAAATTACCATAATATTGATTTAATAAGCTTGAAATATCTTTATTAACCATTCTCATATTTTATTCCTTTTTTTGCAAATGGAATCCCGCAACTGTGTATTTTTTAACCCACTCCATAATTGCAATAGCTTCATTTTGAATTGTCATATATTGAAATTGGTCAACATCATTTAATTTTTTGATAAAATCTTCATCGTTAAGATTTGAATTTAAACCTGGTAAATAAGAATTGTCAATATCACCACTTTTATAACCCAACCACTCTTTTATTATATTAACGACTATCCTATATTTATTTTTGTTGTTTCCACTATCACTTTCTTTCACACTTGCTCCAGCTTTCGACAATAAGAAAGCCATCGTAAGACCTATCCCCATCTGTTTTATCATCGAAGGAATACTAGACGTTAAAGCCTTTATTTCATTTTTTTCATCATCATTTGAGCTTTGCTTCCAATTCATCTCCATAACCTTTTTTAAAGCAAAATCAGATCTCTTCTGATCTAAGGTCCTTAGTTTATTTTGCATTGTTTTCCCCTTTTTAATTTTTTATAATTATCAGTCAGCATAATTTTTTTTTAGGTACTTTGCTTTATTTTAGTTTATTACTGTTTATTAGCACCTTCTATCCACTCAATCCTGCAGATACCTTTACCTAATGTCGCATCTCCACCAATCTGGATGAATTTATCCACTGCAGTAATTAAATCAGATTTGTAATTTTCCAATAAACCTTTATCTTCGTCATTTGATTTAAAACTTAATGTAGAATATAGAATTGTTTCTGAAGGTAAGAACTCCTGATATCTTAACGATCCGGTTTTAGTTGTTCCAGTTGCAATATCTATAGAAATATTAGTCTGTATCTCAGTGCAGTTGATGCAGTAAGAAAACATCTCATCAGAAACTAAAATCAGTTTATCGACATTTGTTTTCAGAATTTTGCTTAAAAGTTGATTTAGAATATCAAGATTATTTTCTTTTAATTTATTTTCATCTTTTTCCAGAGAAACTACAGATTCTTCAAGAATTACCTTATCCGGGAAATTTTTTGGTTCGCCAAATATAATAAATGCTTTTTCAAATGTTTTTTCAACTTCATATATTTTTTTAATTTTAGATAAAGTCTCATTTGCTGAATTTATAGAAATACTATCCTTATTTTTATTATTTTTATCTAACTCAAAAATATCTAAGTAAAATATATCATTGCAAAGCCTTCTTATTATTTGTGGACATGTAACCAATACAAAAGGAGCTATATTTGATCTCATAGGAAAAGCTAAAAGTTTAGCATCTGAGATATATAGCATACCTGGATAATTCTCTTCCGATTTATTATAATCTCTCGCATCATCTTTATCATATCCAAATAACTTATTTATATCTGTCTTTTGATCATTTTCTTTTAGATAATTTCTATATTGTTCTCTCATGGCACCTTTTAAGCCTGTTGCTTGAATAAATGGATAATCTGTATGCTTTTCTCTCTGGATTGGAAGATCAATAAAATTTGCTGAATCACCACTTCCAGCATGGATAGGTGAAATTGCATAGTAAATGAGCATAAAATTTTCTTTCATATTATTCTCCTATAAATTTTTCTAGTGTATCAATTTTAATGGGGATCATGTCTTCTTTTATTTTTCTTGTAAAAACACTACCTGCACTATACTGACCTATCATTGACTTATGAAACCTTTTTTGCATATCCCACCCTCCTATATATTTTATATTTCCACACGCTACAATATCTTCAGGAGCAACCAGATCACTTTCTATACTTGATAAAGAAAGATAATAATCCGAAGTTTCTTTAATTAGCAACTTATTTATTAGATTAACAATTTCAGAATTAATCAATTTTTCATAGTATATTAGTTTTCCTTCAGCACCTAGTTGTAAAGTCCCTTTATCGAGTATAGGAATTTGGCTAGACACACCTAAAATCATAGTAAAATTATTTATCAAACGAATATATGAAAAAGAATAGATGTGCCCTTCTCTATTTTTCCTAATTTTCGTATCAAGAGCAATTCCAGTCCTTGGTTCAACTCTGAAAAAATAGGAGCTTTGATATATTCTTGCTTCGCCAGAATCATCTAACAAATCTATATTTATAAAATCTTTTAATTTGATATAAAATCCTCCCAGGGAAGAAACTTCAGTATCCGTATTTGTAGCAAAGATAAGATTTTTAACTTTTGCATTAATTTTATTTTTAATAAAATTTGCGGGAATACTCTTACCTTTAATTATTTTTATCTTTATATCTTCATCATCTTGGATGTTATCTTTGTTTTTAACTTTTTTTATTTTTTTTGACTCTGCAAACCATGTATATGGACAGACTATATAAATATCCTCTTCATCATAAAATAGTGGCCCACAAATTGAGAAAGCTGACTTTTCATTTGCTTTACCAATACTTTTAATAATATTTAATACTTTAGTATCAGCTTTATCATTATTATTACTATTGCTATTTTTATAATATTCCTCAATAGATATATCATTTTGAGTTAAAGTAAGTGTTCTAAAAGCTCCACAAAAAGTTGATGCAGGAGGTGGAAATAAAAAGGAACTACTGTGAGATTCACCTATTTCCATAGGTTCAGCTGCCCTTACAAAAAATGCATCTTGAGGTATAAGTTTATACCATTCCATATTTAACCTCTCTAAGTTTTTACTAAACACTAGCAAGATTTTTCGTGCAAAAATCCTGAAATAATTAAAGGATCTATATTTAAAGTGAATTTGGTATTATTTGTATTATCTTTATATTTATAATTTTTCTTTCTAAGAATTAAGCTTCTTATATCTTTTGAAATTTGCCTTATTTTTTCTTCTTCTTTAATTGATTCAACTAATTTTCCAGATTTTACTAAGATTGAACCAATATAGTCTTCAGCCATTTTATTAATATTATTATCATCTGCTTTATTAATATTTAGAATAGATTTTATTCCATTTTCTAACTCTTCAAGATGATACCCAAAATATTTAGATAATTCTTTATCAAAAAATCTGGAAAAATTTTCAAATAAGTCATATAAGAAGTTATCTTCATCATTCTCGTCTGTTTTCTCATCCCATCTTACAAAATACTCTCTAGTCCCACCAGATCTCTTTTTCAGAGCAATACCAACCGCATTTCTGTTTTCATTTTCTTTTGCTTTATCAAGAATGGAATGTGTAAGTTCAATCATATCTGCAAGATTTTCTTTATGGTGACAAATTAAAGCTCCAGCTGAAATTGAAATATCTTTATATTGCCCAAGATGCACTGATAATTTACCTTTTTGAGGTTTGTATTTTTGATCTTTGTTATCTATTAAATCTCTAAAATATTCTTCATTACAAAGATTTTCATCGCTTGAGATAAATCTAAAAAGAAAGCTGTAGCATTTTCTAATTTCTTTAATAGCACTAAGTAAATTTGATACTGGAAGAATTGCAAAAATGTCATCCCCTCCAGCATAAATCAATCTACCTTCGTATTTATTTATTATATTTGAAACATCATATATTGAAAAATCAGATAAAGCCTCCGATATAGAAGCATGAATGGCAGGGGTTATTAATCTTTTACTCATATTTTCATCTTTAAATATATCTTGCCATGGTATCGAATAATTTTTATCAAAATCTTTATTTAACAATCGATTTTTAATATCAGGGTGCATTATGGATTCCCAGGTTGAACCTATCGTTTCACCATTTATCAAAGAACCCATTTTATCTCCGTCCATTACGAGTAAAGCATAATATTTGTCTGACTCTTTAATATTTTTGTCTTTATTTTCCTCACTATTTTTAATAAATGCTTTTTTATATTCTGAATCTGTCTCATTTTTATCAAAGAAAATTTGAGCTAATTTAATCTTTTCGTCGTGAGAAACTATATTATTTCTTTTGAAATATTCATATAAAGCAATATAGCTTGTTGAAGGAAAAGATTCATACTCACCCAAAATCCATGAAAGATGAGGGTCCCTGTTTTGTTTAAATATGATTGGAGCAACTCGCTTCAAAAAACAGATAGAACAAAGTTTTTCATTTTGTTTAAAATCGTTTTGACAATATTTATTAACAATATTTTCCCATGTTTGCTTCAAGTTACTAGTGTAATCTTTAGCGATGCTTTTTGATTCAGAGTTATAAGTATTTATAACTTCAAACTCACCACACAGAGAACATTTTTCACCGTTTTCTTTTTCCCTTTTAACAATTTTCTTACTTTTGGAAGCTGCTAAAGTTGTTTGAACTAAAGAATGTGATAATGAATATAGTATTCCAATATTATTTTCTTTATATTCTTCAAATTTAGGAAATTTCTTTAGTTGTTCATAAAAGTTAAAAACATTTTTACACTGCTTTTTTTGAATAAAACATTCTAAAACATTTTTATCACGTACATCAAATAAGACATTAGCTGCCCAGTTAAAATCCCAATAATTTTTAAACTGCCTTTCAAAAAGATTTTCAACAAATATTTTTTCATTTTCCTTAAGATTCAGTTTGTTTTGTAAATCATTTCCTGAAATTTTACTAAGTTGCATCCATTTTTGTTGTATTGCTGTTTCAATTTCATTTGCAATAATATCAGCTTTGTCAAAAGGAATTAAGGAAACGAATTTATTTGGGAAAGAAGCTATTGATTGATCTCTTCTCAGCCTGCTTATACCTGAATTTCCATTTAATCTTTGATTTGTATATTCAAAGTACTTTTCTTCAACATATTTTAAAACTAAAGGTTGATCTACTATAGAAGGATATAAAATATGATCACATCCAAGATTTTCAATAATCCAGACTATTCCTTCAAAAGCCAGGTATGAAAGTAAAACTGAACCGGTCCAGAAATCTCTTAATTTTCTAGCCTTACTTATAAAAGATTGAACTGGTGATATACTAAAAACTAAGATACCAACATTTGAACAATTTAATTCATTTTTCATTGAAGAATTTATAGATGATACAAGGGCGTTGTGCTGCCAGATAGAATGATCTGGAAATCTTGAATCCGCTGGTATTCTATGTCAGAATGCACCAAGCGTGCTTTCATTTTCAGCAAGTTGAAATCTCAAAGCTATATGAGCTAGTAAAAATGATAGAAACTTATTTTTATATGATCTTTCTTTATCATCTTTGATCTCTTGTTTAATACTAAATGAAAATAATTTATCTATTATTATTGAGTATTCATCAAATAGTTCGTCTAATTTAATTTTATTAAGATCAATATGAAGATGAGCTTCTTTTTTATCCTTGAGTTTTGCAGATGTTGGATGAGTAATTATAGGATTATTATTAAAATCTATTGATCCATTTTTTTGTTCATCTTTATTATAAGAAGGAACAAATCCTCTTTCAAATCCAGCGGCTACTCCATCTGCTATTTTCCAGAAGTCGTCACCTTTAGAAGTTTCATATCCTATGATTTTTTCTACAATTTTTCTTGCTCGATTTTCATGGCCTTGTATTTTAAATACCTTATCTATAGGATCATGAAAATAGGCTATTATCTTTTTTGACCAGTATTCTTCATCTGGTTTCTGCCAATCCATATTTTATCTCCTCAACAATCATTTTGTACATCATATTTTTTTTGATAAGATCTTAGTAATATTTTAAAATTTTCCTAGAAATATACTTAAAAATTTTAATTAGAACAAATCTTAAAACTACTCGTAAATTTCGACGTAATGTTTTCCCAATATTTATTATTATTAAAACCATTATTGTAGCAATTATTATTATATATCTTATACGGTAATAATAATACTGAAGGTTGGAAATTATTATTTTTACTTGAATTATCTTTTTTAATATCTGCATTTTTAACATGAAGAAATAAAGGTTTAGCTAGCCTCGAATTCTTTAACATATCATTATACTCATCAAACTGTTCTTTCCTATACTTTTTATTATCAAGTTTAGCATTTACTATTGGCGCAGCAAAAGCAAATCTATTTTCGTAATTGTGCTTGTTATCCAAGCTTAATCTAAAATCTCTATAATATATACCGATTTTAGATAATGCGTCTTCCCATTTTTCAAAAGTTTGTTCATAGACTAAGTATAAGGTATTACTAGAAAAAGCAGGAAAATTTTTAAATAAACCTTTTTTTAAATTATTATAATCAATTTCATCTATATTTGATGGTGGATTATTTATATTAAAACAACCAAAGCCATTTCTAGATTTAGAGCCTATTCCTCCATATTTTGATAAAGCAATGAATGAATTAATTATTTGATCTTTGTATGTCTTTTTTATAAAGGGAGAAAAAATAAAATTTACTTCAAAATTTGTTTTAGTGTTGTAATATTCTTTTTTAATCTCTAAAGATTTTTTTTCCTTTTCATATTGATAAATAGAGCCATATGCTAAGTACTTAATTATAGAAATGCTTTTTCTTTCTGGTTCAGAATCTCCTGTATTTTTATTTTTAACTTTTTTTTCAATATAAAATGAATCTCCATCAGGTAATTCTTCCATTGTTTTATTTCCATACACTTTTATATTAATCTTGAATGTACTTGCATTGTTTGTTGAACCGAATATGTTGTTTTCTTCTTTTAGCATCTCATTATTGGAACTAAACCTGTATGCATTTATCATTCTCCACCAAAACCTTAACAAACCTTTGAGTGAGGATTCTCTAAGTTCCGCTTTCGTCTTATCTGCACCACCAATAAACATTGGAGTTACAACTTCACATAGAAAGTCTACCCTATCCATTTTTCCCCCTACATGTTATCTTAAAAATAATATCTTTTATTCTGATTATCCTTTTTAAAAGAATCAGACCTGGCAAATATCTGGAAAACTAAATCAATATTCATTAAATATCTACCTTTACCTTGATACCCATTTTAAACAAAGGCATATCCAGAAAATTTAATT
>Ga0208826_1003453_pt1 | contig 10815 bp, 3 predicted proteins | sample AD_UKC115_MetaG_FD_184451 | JGI IMG/M metagenome (GOLD analysis project Ga0208826, IMG submission 184451) | Active sludge microbial communities of municipal wastewater-treating anaerobic digesters from Hong Kong - AD_UKC115_MetaG (SPAdes)... | ecosystem: Engineered > Bioreactor > Anaerobic >... | reverse complement strand
CATTCAGTTCGCGCCGCCCGGCCCGACGGTAATACCGTCGGCTCAGGACACAAGTACGTTCGCGGTTCGGGCCAACGTGTTGCGACCGGGCTGGCACATGTTCTCAGTGCCCTACATGCTCGACAGCAGGATCACGCCTGATGCGATCATCGATTCCACCGCCACACTCTGGCGCTATGCCTATGCAGACGGCGAGGTTCCCAACTATGCGGCGTACTCCACATACTCCCCCACAGAGGGTCGCAAGGATAACGAGGCCTCGTTCCATCCTGATAGCGCTTACGGTGGTCTGCTCGTGCATCCCACCATCCTGCTCGTGCATCCCACCATCAGCGCGAACGCCACTCCGCCGGCGGGTCTCGGTTACTGGCTCAGAGTCCGCGATGTCAACGGCCTTGCACTGGACCTTACGAACAACAAGCTGACCGGAGCCCCGATCAACCCGGCGAGCTCCTATGCCATCGGCCTCTATAAGGGTTGGAACATGGTCGGCTGTCCGTATCTGACACCAGCGGGATGGCAGAGCGCCATATTCGACTTCGGCGGTATTCGCCTTACCGCCCAGGATGCAGTCCTGCAGGGCTGGATCGGCAACTACGTCTACACCTGGGACCCAGCCGCCGGCGCCTACGCGATGGCCCCGATCAGCACGGCCTTCATGCAGCCGTGGCAGGCTCAGTGGATCAAGGTCAAAGTGGGGAGGCCCGACGACCTGGTGCCCGGAACGCCGGATGATCCGCTTCCACGGCCTCGTCTGGAGAACCGCTTGTTCATCGACGGGTTTGAGCCCATCTCGGGAGTACCCAATTGCACGGGCGCAGTGGCTCGGAACTGGGATGCATATTCCGATACCGGCGGCGGCGTCTTCACCGCTCAGGCGCCGGGTGTCACCGGCAGTGCCGCGCAGGGCGTGCGGCCATCCGGGTCCGGTGGGTTCATCGGCGGCATCAAGCAGATAAACATTCCCGCCGTCGTAGGAGAGAGGTACACCTTCTCCGTATGGACCAGACGCGCCCGCGCCGGCGGATCGACCTGGGTAGGGCAGGGCACCCGCGTCGGGATCGATCCTGATCCTTCCAAGGATGCGGTACCCGTTGTCTGGTCGTCGCCACTCACGTCGATCGGACAGTGGACTCAGCAAGTCGTATACGCACAGGCTCAGAACCCTGTGATCACCGTTTACGTAGAGGTCGATGCCTTCGGCTCCGACCATCTGGTGTACATCGACGATGCGAAATTGATCGGCGGGCACGATGTCACTCTGATAGTAAATCCCGGCTAGTGCGCGGTCGGGTTGGGCCGCAAAGTCCGACTCAACAGCGCAGCCCGGCAGTCCTGCTCGGTTGGAGACGCGGGTCTTCACCTGAGCAGAACTCGAGGCTGTCAGTCCCATGCGGTTGATGTTCCACATGGATCTAGATCAACGGAGGATCATGTTGATACAGCGAAATCTTGCACTCTGTGGGCTATTGCTCTTAGCATCTATTCTGCTCCCGACGGCCGTGTTTGCACAGACAGCTCCTGCGGAGGGGGTCTCGATCAACAACGCGCATATCGGTTTTACCCTCTACCGGAGCGGTGAGAACGAATCGGGATGCTTTGAGATCTGGAACGTCGCCGGCGATCCATCGACTCCCCGTGACGACAACGAATTGATCGTCGACTGGGGTGGTGTCCAGATCATGGTTGACGGGATCAGCGACGAGGGCGAGGATGCCGCGATCCAGTGGGCGACCTTCCCGAAGGGCGGCAACCTCGGTATCTGGGGGGATTCTGAAGATGGTTTTTGGTCCAAGATCCCCGAGGTTGTTCCCGGCGAGCGGTGCATCAAGGCCGCCTGGGTGCCTGTGCCGGACCAGTCCGTCCTGGTAGAGTGTGAGCAGGAGGTCAGGCTGTTCCACGACATGGTGCGCTTCAAGTGGACCCTGACCAACCACGACCTCATCCCTCACCAGATCGGTCTCAAGATCTTCGGATGTCCGACAGTCGAGCCCGAAGACGGCGGTGTGCTGGATCAGGACAACGTCGTCAGCGTACCCGGCTTCCCGATGATCGAACAGCGCAGCCTGTTCCCGGGCACATACATGCCGGTATACGCGGATACACGTCTGTGCCCGCAGATGGAGGTTTTCAACTCTCAGAGGGATCCCACGCGGAGCGCGCGTGCGGTGTTCGATGGGTATGGCGCGACCCGGCCGGATGTTATCGGCATCGATGAGTTCTACTACCTCGCCTCCACCGGTTGGGGCTACGTCGGTCAGGGCAGCGAACTGATCTGGTGGTACGAGCCTCCTGTGGGTGAGCTTATCACCGACAACGTCGCGTACGCGGCATTCTGGAAGCCTGTGACGGTCGCTCCCGGCCAGTCCCGGACCATCGTACACTACGTCGGCGGCGCGTCGAGAAGCCACTCGCTGAACATACCCAGCATCGCATATCCGAAGTATGCTGCGGCCGTGCACGGTCCTCGGACTCTCAAGTACTACATGGACCCGACACAGCCTCTGCAGCCTGAGACCTACGGCCCGGGCGTCTTTACCGTGACCGCGAGTCTCGAGAACCACGACAAGCAGGTCGATCTGACCAACTGCAGCTTCACCCTGAACCTCCCGAAGGGCCTGGTACTGGATGCGTCCGAGACGCAGTTTACGAAGACCGTTTCGCGGATCGCCCCGAATGGTGATGCATCCGTATCGTGGCGCGTCAGGGCCGATCAGACCGCGACCGGCGTGCTGACCTACCACGTGGCCGTGAGCGCCTATCCGATGAGCGCCTATCCGATGGGATCCACCATCGTGAAGAGAGACATTCACGTACCTGCGGTTTCGAAGCAGTCGTTCGTCAGTGGTTGGCAGCAGGTCTCCGTGCCGTTTGTCCTTACCAATGCCAACCCTGCATCGGCCCTCGGGCTTACCAACAGCCTGGTCAAGATAACAAAGCAGGGCAGCGCCTACGAGAACAGATACCCGATCCTGCGATACGATCCGACACTGCCTCAGGTCTCATCAAACAGGCTCTGGCCTTACGAGGAAGTGACCGTCATGAGGCCTGGTGAAGCATACTGGATGTGGCTCACTCGGCCCGACACCACCACGATGCCGGTCGGCAATTACGCCGCCATGCAGTGGGATGGCACCAGTACTCACACCATACCGGTCCGCGCTGGTTGGAACATGATCGGAAACCCCTACGTCTATACAGTGACGGCGGGTGAGCTTGGTTTCTACGTCGAGTCGATGGGGAGCATCAGCTACGATGAGGCGCTCAAGCAGAGGTTGGTCAGCCAGACCGTCTGGTGGTGGAATACCCAGTTCAACACGTGGAACTGGTCTACTCAGCGCACCACCCCGATCAAGCCCTGGCAGGGATACTGGATCAAGGTTCTCGACCCCAGGGTCCAGGCAGTCATGATCAGCCCTAGATCTCAGATCGGCGCCAGTGTAGGCGGCACTCCGCCTCCCGGTGACGGCGGCATACCTCTTCCGCCCGGCCCGTAGATGTGGATGGTAACTGAGTAGTGTTAGCAGCCTTTCCATCTCTTCCAGGAGGAGTTTACAGCATGAGAAGATCCATCATTATCCTAATCGCAGCCCTGATGTTAATGGCGCTGACGATGGTCTGTGTTCGCGCTCAGTCCATCGATGGTCTGCACATCACCCCTGCGCCGTCGTCCGGCGAGGGTTCCTATCCTCCTGGAGAGGGTACTTCCAACTCGATTTTCACGGTCCATTTCCATTGGAAGGATACCGCAAACAATCTCTATCCGAGCGCCATCTACCTGCAGGTCGTCGACCCGTATGGGCCACCTGATGAGAACGGCTATGAGCTGAGTCTCCAGCCGGTCAGAGGGACGCCGAACTCTTCCAGCGGTGCGCTGTACGAGTTTCGGATGACCGCCGGTCTCGACCTGGTGAATCAGATACGCGAGGCTCCGGCGAACAAGGGAGGCAAGCAGGCTTATGAGCACGTGATCCCTGAGTTGCGGGATGTCTATTATGTTCCGGGCCTTAGGGCGAAGGAGGAGAACGGTGAGCCCAACACTATCACCGTGCGTATCACCTGCAAATACCAGGCCCCGGCGCCTCCCGGAGGCGATCCTCCCGACGAGCAGACTATCCACGCGACTACAAGCATCATCATACACGACTCACATCCAGGCCTGAACGGAATCTACGCCGGCCAGTGGCATGACAGGGACTACATATATGCCTACTATGCTTACGGCGATGGTACGGGTGGGCCTCAGCCCATCAGAACGTATGGCCTGAACGAGAATTTCCAGTGGCGTGATCCCGATGATGCCGCGAATCCCGACGATGGCACGACGGCTACCTGCTATGAGTTCCGGTGTATCTACGTCAACCAGGACAACCTTCCGCCGGTGCCCTACAGGCCGTCGTTCTCAGGGGCTATCGGCGATCACTATATCCCGCGCCGCCCCATCGAGTATGAACAGGATACCGGCGTGGTCCTGTATTTGAAGAATAAGTCGTGGCCCGAACTGAACCCGACCGAGGATTTCATCTGCGTTCCCATGCAGAAGGTCGATCCCAATGACAACGACTACACAGACGGTGTCGAGTACTTCTATGTCATCGAGCCCGACTGGGGGCGCTGGAACAACGATTACATCGGACTTCCGATCGGCGAGTATGAGTGGTTCATAGCTTGCAGCGACGATATTATCCGTGAGCCCAATGGGGACGTTCCGGCTTGGCTTGATCCGACGCCGGGCACTCGCCGAAGCCCGTTCGGTACGGACCCATCCGGTCAAGATCTTCCGGTGCTTGTTCGGAGCAACCATCCGAACTGGCGCAGCTTCATGGATGCATACAATATCAGGATAGATGGCGACGTACGGTACGGCAATCTGTTCCTCGATAGGCCGACGATGCAGCCGGGTGTGTCGAACAGCTATCTATATCCTGCGAATGCACATCCCGTCATCAGCCTTGGTCTTAGGAAGCCCTACAGCAATCTGGGGACGATGGTCGGCACAGTCTACCCGCGGTACACGATGGTCAACCCCGGCACCGGATGGATCCAGGTTGGCGGCGCGGAGAACCAGAAGTGGGACTTCCGGATCAAGTACCAGCACCTCTACGGCAGGATACCCGAGGCTGCGGAAGGCGCCGGCGGCGAGATCAGCGTTTGGATCAACGATTCCGACATCCGGGTACCCAATCCCGCGGATCCGGCCACTCAGTACAGGCGCTACACGCTGGTTCCCATGGACCCGCTTCCCCCGGATACGGATCCCATAGCGCGCGCCCAGGCTATCAAGGAAGGTATCATCTATCACCTTCCGAACGAGATCCAGCTCAAGCCCGGACCGCATTCGTACTTCTTCACCGCGAGCGATGGCCTGAAGCGTGTGCGCTATCCGGTTCATGGGCACTACTACCAGAGTTCGGATGCTCATGCGTTCGACGGTCCGTACGTAAACCACAAGCCCGTGCTCAGTGAGTGCAGAGTCGATCCGCCCACGGGTACTTCGGGCGATCAGTTCACATACACCGTTCTCTACAGGGATGCGGACAACCAGCGGCCGTATTCCGCCAAGATACACATCGAGAATGCGGACGGTCAGGAGTTCGTCGGTGAGATGGTCAAGGTTAATCCGGCCGATAACGACTATGCCGGCGCGGGCGTCAGGTACAAGTTCGACGCAGCGAACCTTGCTCAGCAGTTCCAGGAAGGTTGGAGACGGTTCTACTTCGAGTTCACCGATGACTGGGGCGCTCCGTCCGATCTCCGCGACAACATCCGCGGTGAGACGGTCTACAACGGCAGCGTAGTCTCGGAGTCGTGGATTGCGGGTCCGTATATCAACAAGAACACCCCTCCGCAGCTTCTTGACGGAAGCGTCACGGCTACCGACGGCAGCAACAACAGCGCGACCCTCTTCGAGTACAAGGTGCGGTACGTGGATGCGGATAACCACGAGCCCAAGTACGTCGATGTCTTCATCGGGCAGGAGCAGGACGACGGCTCGATCATCTGGGACGACGGCCACCGCATGGAGCAGATCGATCAGAACGACCACGTGTACAGCGGCGACGGCGCCTGGTTCCGCTACTATACCAAGCTGAACGGCAGCAGCAAAACGGGAACCAACTACTACTATTGCATGGTGGCCTCCGATAGCATCGATCTGGCCGAGTATCATCCGACCCTGTCGCCGAGTTCGGGCGCCGTATGGTGGACCCGCGGTGCGAGTGGCAAGCCAGAGCAACCGGGCGAGCGGCTTACTCCGACCGCCCCGCTGGTATTCACCACAACCGGAAAGCCGATAGTAGATTCGGTGCCCAATGCGCCGACCGACAATCCCTATCCCGGTCCTCAGTTCTACGACGACGCCGGGAACATCATGAGTCATCCTGCGGACTACAGCGTCAACCACCTTACCGGTGTGGTGAACACATTCCTGGCGCATCCTGTGATCTACGCCCGTTACTGGTTCGGGACTCCCGGGCCGCTAGCTGTGACGCTGAACACTCCACCGAGCCTTTCCGGCGGGACCGTTACTCCCGATCCGGGCGAGTCGACGAATACGTTCAGATATCGCGTGACGTACAGGGACAACGACGGCGATAGGGGTCAGGCTCCGGCCTACATGCGGGTCCGCATCGACGGGGTGGCCTATGACATGACGAGCATGGCCAGCGGCGAACCGAACTACAAGCTGGGTGTGCAGTTCTATTACGACCATTCGTCGCTGACGCCTCAGTTGCCGCATCACTACTACTTCGAGACGTCTGACGGCAACGGCTATGCCCGCTACGATGCACTGGGTGAGTGGACGTCCGATATGACGCCGCGCGCCGTGTCTCCCATACTCGGCCCGTGGGTCAACAACAAGCCGACACTGACGGCCGCGGCAGGCGGGGCAGTCTACCCGACTTCCGGCGCTAACGAGAGGGATGATATCCAGCTCGCCGTCATATACACCGATGCGAATAACGAACCGCCGACCAACGGCACGCCCGTCGCGTACGTTCGGAAGTACGTTTCCGGTGAGATACCTCCGGTCCCCGTGCCGGAGCCTGCCAATGACTTCAAGATTACGGCGATATCCGGCAACACGCTTACCGCGGTCAACCTGGATGACAGCGCGGTCAACTGGACTGCCGAGCAGTTCAAGGGTCTTCCCGTCCAGTTCACCAGCGGCATCGCATCAGGTGACATCCGCAGGATCGATAACAACACGGCGAACCAGATAACGCTGACTGTGAAGAACCTGGCCGATATCGGTGCGGCTGTCGGCAATACCTTCAGCATCGGCAAGATCAGACTCAACAGGAAGCCTCCCGACGACAACAACTACGTTGACGGTGTCGAGTACCGACATGCGTTCAGGTTGGGCGAGGGTGAATACGCCATCCACTTCAAGACTGAGACCGAAGAGACGATCGGACGGATCGGTGGGGTGGACACGAAGCGCACCACGATACTTCGCTACCCGATGACCGGAGAGATCACCGGCGTGAAGGTTACGAAGGCCGCCCCGGACGGCAACAGAGGTCCCGTGCTGACTCTGGGTCCGAATCCGTTCGTCTCTCCGGACAACGGTCGCTCGGATAGCCTGTTCGACTTCAGGGTTGTGTATACTGATCCTGACGGCGATGCGCCTGCGTTCCATGACCCGGTAACCGGATACATCAGACTGATCGTTGTGGATCCGGATGACCCGACAATCACGCAGACCTTCGCGATGAACCTTGAGGGTCTCCCCAGCTACGGCTCGGGCGCGGAGTTCAAGTACGTGCTGACCGGGAGCCCGTTCGGCAAGGCCGGACGACATCCGTTCTATTTCGAGGCCTCCGACGGCTGGTTCGTCACTCGATACCCGGCGCCGGGACAGCCCGACCTGGAGTTCTTCATCAACAGGCCGGCTACCATCGAGGGCGCGGCTGTGACCCCGGAGAAGGGCAATGCCGGCATGGACTACACCTTCTCGGTCATCTACAAGGATCTCGACGGCAGAGCGCCGAGTTCCTCGGGCTTCGTCCGCGCGATCATCAACGGCGGCGCTCCGAAAGCCATGAGTGTCGACACCACGGGCGGCCTCAACTTCGTGACCGGGGTGCGGTACACTGTGACCGTCCCGGGCAGCGAGTTGATAGAGGGCGATCCGGCCAGGAACAGCTTCGTCATCGAAGCGAATGACGGCTACGAGCTGACGAACGCCCAGATCTCCGTGCCGGACAAGCCGTGGGTCCACGACAACCACAAGCCGGTGCTTAGCGGTGGCAAGGTCACTCCGAATGACGCACACTGCTATCCCGACATTCCGTATGTGTACGAAGTGACGTACACCGATCAGGATGGAGACGCGCCTAGGGCTGACTCTATCGTGGTCGACGTGAATATAAACGGGGCGGGCGCGTCTCAGACCTTCGTGATGACGAAAAAGCCAGACGCCGAGAACGACTTCACGGCGGGTGTGACCTACATATACACCAAGCCGGTCCAGGACGGTGAGGACGGTGTGTTGTCTCTGCCCGTTGGCAACCACACCTTCTCGTTCCGTGCGAACGACCATGAGTTGGATGCCGACCCGTTCGATGGCGGCGGTCCGAACGTACTGACCAGGCCGGAAGCAACCCTGGTGGTGAACCCTGTGGCGACCGCGAAATATGACACTCCGGTGCTGATCACAGGATCCATCACCCCGGCGATGGCCGTGCCCATCGAACTGACGTACACCAAGCCGGACAACGCGACCGGCAGTCTGGGGACGGTAACCAGCGCGGCGAACGGCCAGTTCTCGATGCAGTGGACGCCGGACTCGATCGGCGAGTGGACGATCACCGCCACCTGGCACGCCATCGGCAGCGTCGACTACCGTCCTACGAAGTCTGAGACGACTGTCCAGGTCTCCGGACCTTCCACCACGTTCAAGGGTCTGGACATGATCTCCATTCCGCTCAACCCGGCCAATGCGGATCCGGGTGCGGTGTTCGGAGTCGGTTCCTACGCGCTGGCTCAGTGGCAACCGTGGCTGACCCAGGACATCAAGTACGTGTACTACCGCTCTGAGCAGACAGGCTCCTCGACGCAGATCATGCTGGGCAGCGGCTACTGGATCAAGGTAAATAGTCCAACGCTGACGGTATCGCCGAGCGGTACACTTGCCAGCAAGGGTTCCAACTACCTGATCCGGCTCAGCCCGGGTTGGAACATGATCGGATGCCCGTTCAACGGAAGCGTGAACTGGGGCGCGTTGAGAGTCCGCCGCATCGCGGGCGGCAGCTACGAGACGGTTGATCTTGCCACTGCTGCATCCCGCGGCTGGATACGTTCCTACGGTTGGGCGTTCCAGCAGTCGGCATCGAACCCGTTCACCGGCGAGTACAAGCTGGTCGATCATACGAGAAACGGCGCGCTCGACAAGATCGAGCCGTGGCGCGGTTACTGGGTGAAGGCGATCGATGCCAACATCTGGCTGGTCATTCCGCCTCCAGGCACACCGAGTATGGAGGGGAACAAGAGCGCCTCGACTGCGTCTGCAGATCAGTCCGGTTGGGAGGTCGGCTTGAGCGCAAGCATCGGCGACCTGACCGATGCAGACAACGGGCTGGGCGTTGCATCGATAGCGTCCAGGATCGAGAGCCCGACGTATCTCGATAGTTACGTGGACCTCTATTTCACCGACGGGAAGGGTGGGTTCTACGCCTACGATAAGCGAGCGAAGGCATCCGCCGGAGACTCGTGGACATTCAGAGTCGCGACCGATCAGACCGACGGACTGGTCGAGATTGCATGGAAGGGTATCGAAGACCTGCCCGCGGGCTGGACTCTCACCCTGACCGATGAGGCCACAGGCAAGTCTGTCATGATGACACCGGGTGGGGTTTATACGTATCCCGCGTCCGAGGCTGTCGGCGGCCGGTCATTCCGAGTCACACTGGGCAAGTAGCCCAATATCCTAGAAGAGGTACTTACATGCGAGTCATGATGAGATTCAGGAGCATCCGATGGGTTGCCTGGACACTGACGGTCTTGTTCGCAGTGCCGTATCTGGGCAGTGCCGCTGTGGCCGCCTCGCCGAAGGATACGTTGAGGCAGACCGCGGTGCTCTTCCCGGTGGACAACATGGTGCTCGATTCGCCTGACACTGCGAAGGCAGCAAAGGCATCAGAGCAACTCACAGCGCTCCTGCAGAAGGGGTTCGCGGGCTATCCGAAGTACTTCACCATGCCGTACTCGGACCGCTTGCCCTTCATACAGCGGATAGCGAATACGGAGTCCGATGGCAAGAAGCTGATCGCCGGCCCGTTCTCGGGCGATCCCGATGCGATGAAGCGCGCCGTCGCGCTCGCGAAGTCCGCCTCGGTCGATGTCGCCATCGTCGGGACACTGGACTTTTACAAGTTCGATCCCGCGAAGGGCGAGGCATCGATCACCGCCACACTGCAAGTGGTTGACGTAAAGACCGGCAAGTCATCCGACACCACAGTGACCGGACGCGCAGCCAGAGGAACGGATGGTTCGGCAACCGAGAGTACTCTCGTGGCCGATGCGGTGCGCGACGCCGGAAAGAAGATCATGGAGCAGGTCACCGGCGGGAAGTACGATGCGACTCAGCAGGACCAGCCGACCGTGATAGTCCCGGCTGAGAAGAAGAAGTCGAAGAAGAGCTGGCTGCCGATGCTGCTGCTCTCGCTCGGCGTAGGTCTTCTGCTCGGCGGGTCAGGCGGAAGTGACGGCCCCGGCGGTGGACCCGAAGGTCCGCCGGATTTTCCATCGTTCTAGCAACTGACGATACATCAACAACACTACATACGGGGTGCTGCTTCGCGCAGCGCCCCG
>Ga0208826_1003452_pt1 | contig 10824 bp, 7 predicted proteins | sample AD_UKC115_MetaG_FD_184451 | JGI IMG/M metagenome (GOLD analysis project Ga0208826, IMG submission 184451) | Active sludge microbial communities of municipal wastewater-treating anaerobic digesters from Hong Kong - AD_UKC115_MetaG (SPAdes)... | ecosystem: Engineered > Bioreactor > Anaerobic >... | reverse complement strand
GAGGTTTTGTTTTTGAGATTTCCTTTGTGTTTTCTATAGCAAATAATTGTTCGATGGAATCTTTCGTATAATCATTTTGGTCGTACAATATGAGTTCGGGTTTTGAATATTTAATAAGAAAATACCTTACGATGAGAAGGATTCCGATGAGCAGAAGCAGAACCGCCACACCTCTTAATTCTCTACGCGAAAAAGTAAAATATTTTTTGAAAAATCTTGGCAAATTACTTTTCATGGGGAATCTGTGGATTCTTTCGAGGTATTATTTATAGAAATTAGAGCAGAGTGCTAAAATAATCCATTTTGTGTATATACTGCCAAATGACTCGCAAGAATTATTTTATGGAAATTTTCTATTATGTTGAAAGGGTGATTATCGTTTTCAATGGAATAGGGTTAGCAAATATAGAGATGGGTTAAGAAGATAAGTTTGCATGAAAAGCTACACGACTTTAGCATGAAAGGAGAGGTTAGTGGAATTTCAAGGGTATTTTTAATTAGTACCATCAGTAGAAGAGAAATAAAAAAGGCCAGGCATAGAGCCCTGGCCAAGGTAGATGTTGGCGGCGGCCTACTTTTCCGTCCGGTTAGGGGCAGTATCATTGGAGCTGATGGGCTTAACTACTCTGTTCGGGAAGGGAAGAGGTGAACACCATCGCTAAAGCCGCCATAATATTTTATAGATGGCAATTATGGGGGAGGAGAGAGGAGGAAGGGCGAAAGGAGCGGGGATGTATAGGGGGAAAGTATTGGGCTATTAGTACTGCTTGGCGCGGATGTTACCATCTTTACACCTGCAGCCTATCGACCTTGTGGTCTACAAGGGCCCTCAATGGAAGTCTCATCTTGGGGTGAGTTTCGTACTTAGATGCTTTCAGCACTTCTCTCGACCAAACGTAGCTACCCTGCGGTGCAGCTAGGCGCCACAGCAGGTACACCAGCGGTTTGTCCAACCCGGTCCTCTCGTACTAAGGTCGGGTCCCCTCAAACTTCCTACGCCCACAACAGATAGGGACCGAACTGTCTCACGACGTTCTGAACCCAGCTCGCGTGCCATTTTAATCGGCGAACAGCCGAACCCTTGGGACCTTCTCCAGCCCCAGGATATGACGAGCCGACATCGAGGTGCCAAACCACTCCGTCGATATGAGCTCTTGGGAGTGATCAGCCTGTTATCCCCGGAGTACCTTTTATCCTTTGAGCGATGGCCCTTCCATACGGAACCACCGGATCACTATATCCTAGTTTCCTACCTGGTCGACTTGTTTGTCTCACAGTCAAGCACCCTTTTGCTATTGCACTCAACGCACGGTTACCAAGCGTGCTGAGGGTACCTTTGAAAGCCTCCGTTACTCTTTTGGAGGCGACCACCCCAGTCAAACTACCCACCAAACATGGTCCTCGCATCCTGCGAGTTAGATTTCAAATAATTAAAGGGTGGTATTTCAAGGTTGACTCCACAAATACTAGCGTACCTGCTTCGCAGTCTCCCACCTATCCTACACATCAAGTATCCAAAATCAATGTTAAGCTGTAGTGAAGGTTCACGGGGTCTTTCCGTCCCGTTGCGGGTAAACGGCATCTTCACCGTTGCTACAATTTCACCGAGCTCATGGCTGAGACAGTGCCCAGATCGTTACACCATTCGTGCAGGTCGGAACTTACCCGACAAGGAATTTCGCTACCTTAGGACCGTTATAGTTACGGCCGCCGTTTACCGGGGCTTCAATTCAATGCTTCTCTTGCGATGACATCTCCTCTTAACCTTCCGGCACCGGGCAGGTGTCAGGCCTTATACCTCATATTTCTATTTTGCAAAGCCATGTGTTTTTGTTAAACAGTCGCCTGGGCCGATTCTCTGCGCCCTCTCGCGAGGGGTCCTTTCTCCCGAAGTTACAGGACAATTTTGCCTAGTTCCTTAGCCATGAATCACTCGAGCACCTTAGAATTCTCTTCTCGACTACCTGTGTCGGTTTGCGGTACGGGTGGTAATACAATATGCTTAGCGCTTTTTCTTGACAGTCTGATTACAGTAACTATCCACTCTCCCGAAGGATTGCGGTACTTTCAGGTTCGACAAAAACTACGGATTTGCCTATAGTTCCTATATCTACACCCTTAAACGTACTATTCCGTCAGTACGCGTACTTGTCACTCCTGTGTCCACACTTCGCTCATATTACTAGTGCCGGAATATTAACCGGCTGTCCATCGAAATCCCCTTTTAAACAGGGTTATCCTTAGGTCCCGACTAACCCCGATCCGATTAACGTTGACCGGGAAACCTTAGTCTTTCGGTGTGCGGGTTTCTCACCCGCATTATCGTTACTTATGCCTACATTTGCTCTTCCAAACGCTCCAGCTCGCCTCACGACGCACCTTCTTTGCGGTTTGGAATGCTCTCCTACCAATATTTCTATTCCACAGTTTCGGTAGTATGTTTTATGCCCGATTATTATCCACGCCAAATCACTCGACTAGTGAGCTGTTACGCACTCTTTAAATGAATGGCTGCTTCCAAGCCAACATCCTAGCTGTCTAAGCAATCTGACATCGTTAGTTCAACTTAACATACATTTTGGGACCTTAACCGATGGTCTGGGTTATTCCCCTCTCGGCCACGGACGTTAGCACCCATAGCCTCACTCCCATTAATTAATATAACAGCATTCAGAGTTTGTCTGGAGTTGGTAGGTGGTGAAACCCCCGCATCCAATCAGTAGCTTTACCTCTGTTATACCTTAATGAGGCTGCCCCTAAAGGCATTTCGGAGAGTACGAGCTATCTCTCAGTTTGATTAGCCTTTCACCCCTACACACAACTCATCCGAAAACTTTTCAACGTTTACCGGTTCGGTCCTCCATAACGGTTTAACGTTACTTCAACCTGGTCATGTGTAGATCACTAAGTTTCGCGTCTACTCAATCTAACTTAACGCCCTTTTCAGACTCGCTTTCGCTTCGATTCCATACCTTAAGTATTTAATCTTGCTAAATTAAGTAACTCGTAGGCTCATTATGCAAAAGGCACGCCGTCACCACACGAAGTGGCTCCGACCGCTTGTAAGCGCACAGTTTCAGGTTCTTTTTCACTCTTCTGTTCGAAGTGCTTTTCACCTTTCCTTCACAGTACTTGTTCACTATCGGTCTCTCAGTAGTATTTAGCCTTAGCGGATGGTGCCGCCAGATTCAGACAGGATTCCTCCGGTCCCGCCCTACTCAGGATACTGCTACAATGGATTTAATTACGTGTACGGGCCTTTCACCCTCTGCGGAAACTCTTCCCAAAGTCTTCCACTTCTTAAATCTTCTCGCTATCGCAGTCCTACAACCCCGAACATGCCGTAACATCTTCGGTTTAGGCTCTTTCCCGTTCGCTCGCCACTACTTGGGAAATCATTGTTATTTTCTCTTCCTCCGGCTACTTAGATGTTTCAGTTCACCGGGTTTGCCCCCTTTTTAGGGTAATACATATCACTATGTATTGGGTTGCCCCATTCGGATATCTGCGGATCAATGGTTATTTGCACCTCCCCACAGCTTTTCGCAGCTTATCACGTCCTTCTTCGCCTCTGAGAGCCAAGGCATCCCCTGTGCGCTCTTAGTAACTTACTCGTTTTTTTACTCGTTTCTTCTTTTTTCTTCTTTATACATTAACATACTTCCGTACATTAGTGTACTCGATTCAAGCTTAATTCTTCCATCTTGTCAAAGAACTTTTTACAACTTACGTTGTAAGAGAGATTGATCAAAGTTTTCACCTTATATCAATCCATTTTATATAAAAAAGGAAAGTGAAGCAGCAAAGGTCTCATGGAAAATGAGACGAGAAGTTAAAATAAAGTCGCTCCAGAAAGGAGGTATTCCAGCCACACCTTCCGGTACGGCTACCTTGTTACGACTTAGCCCCAGTTACTAGTTTTACCCTAGGCCGCTCCTTGCGGGTACGGACTTTAGGTACCACCAGCTTCCATGGCTTGACGGGCGGTGTGTACAAGGCCCGGGAACGTATTCACCGCGCCATGGCTGATGCGCGATTACTAGCGAATCCAACTTCATAGAGTCGAGTTACAGACTCCAATCCGAACTGAGACATGTTTTGAGGATTGGCTCCCATTCGCATGGTGGCTGCCCTCTGTACATGCCATTGTAGCACGTGTGTAGCCCCGAACATAAGGGCCGTGCTGATTTGACGTCATCCCCACCTTCCTCTCTACTTGCGTAGGCAGTTCACATAGAGTCCCCATCTTAACATGCTGGCAACTATGTGTAAGGGTTGCGCTCGTTGCAGGACTTAACCTAACACCTCACGGCACGAGCTGACGACAACCATGCAGCACCTCGCAAGACGCCCGTAGGCTATAATGTTTCCACTATATTCGTCTTACGTTCAAGCCCGGGTAAGGTTCCTCGCGTATCATCGAATTAAACCACATGCTCCTCCGCTTGTGCGGGCCCCCGTCAATTCCTTTGAGTTTCAACCTTGCGATCGTACTCCCCAGGTGGATCACTTATCGGTTTCCCTTGGCCACTGAATGTTACCATCCAACAACGAGTGATCATCGTTTACAGCGTGGACTACCAGGGTATCTAATCCTGTTTGATCCCCACGCTTTCGTGCATGAGCGTCAGTATTAAGTTCGTAATCTGTCTTCACGATCGGCGTTCTGTGATATATCTAAGCATTTCACCGCTACACATCACATTCCAATTACGTCTCTTAAACTCTAGTCCGGCAGTATCAAAGGCACGTTTACAGTTAAGCTGTAAAGTTTCACCCCTGACTTGCCGGTCCGCCTGCGCACCCTTTAAACCCAATAAATCCGGATAACGCTTGCATCCTCCGTATTACCGCGGCTGCTGGCACGGAGTTAGCCGATGCTTATTCATCATATACTTGCAGGCAGGGACACGTCCCTGCGGTTACTCTATGATAAAAGAAGTTTACAATCCATAGGACCGTCTTCCTTCACGCGGCATGGCTGGGTCAGAGTTGCCTCCATTGCCCAATATTCCCTACTGCTGCCTCCCGTAGGAGTCTGGACCGTGTCTCAGTTCCAGTGTGGGGGGTTATCCTCTCAGAACCCCTAATCATCGCAGCCTTGGTAGGCCGTTACCCTACCAACTAGCTAATGATACGCATGCCCATCCATAACCAATTAATCTTTATATATCCTATGATGCCACAAAATATACACATGGAATATTAGCGCCGATTTCTCAACGTTATGTTCCGGTTATGGGTAGGTTGCATACGCGTTACGCACCCGTGCGCCACTCGTCATCATCAGATTGCTCCGACATGTTACCGTTCGACTTGCATGTATTAAGCCTGCCGCCAGCGTTCATCCTGAGCCAGGATCAAACTCTCCATCCTAATTAATTTCTTTTTCTTGTGTCTGTCCCGACTTTATCGCTTGCTTGTCTCAAAAAAATCCTTGAGTATTTGCTACTTCATTCCATTTTTTCAAAGAACTGGTCCCCTCATTCCATTCGCCTCTTTTCCTCGTCGTTTGGGATTGCAAAAATACACCTTTTTTCTTCCATTCAGCATCGCTAAATCCTATTTTTTTTATTTTTTTTATTATATTCCTTATTATCAGGGAAATATTTTTTATTTTTCTTTAATATGCTTTGATTTATGACGCTCTTTATTTTATTCAACTATTAACTTATTGATCTTTTTTAGCATTTTTCTCTCTTTTTTTGACCTCTTTTTTCAAAAATAGAGAAACTTTTCGAATTAGTTATACATAAATCCTTGTAGATTCAAGATTACAAATATATGTATTTTTTTTATAAAAAGTGTTTTTTGTATTATTTTTTTTTGTAATTTTGCAATAATTATAAAATTGTAATCATTACAAACTTGAAATAAAAACAATGGAATATACAAAAGAATACTTGGCGGAGTTTGGAATTAAACCTTCAATACAGCGTATTGCAGTTATGAAGTACTTACTGAATCATAAAACTCATCCGAATGTGGATGAAATTTATATGGCATTACATTCGACTATTCCGACATTATCAAAAACAACCATATATAATACGTTATCTCTTTTTGTAGAGTCAGGTGCGGTTTCTTCTATTAATATTGATAAAAGAAATATTAGATATGATGCGGATATAAAACCACATGCACATTTCAGATGTAAAAATTGCCATATTATTATTGATCTTCCTGTCCCTAATGTATGTCATGAAGTTTTTTCGATTTCTGATATTTATAAAGATTTACAGATTCAAGATGTTGAGATTAGTATAACTGGTTATTGTCAGCACTGTCAGAAGGATGAGTTATCTGAAACGGAAGAATAGGGAAACATTATTTTTAAGTTGCTAATTAAAAAAAAAGAACAATGGAAACGACAAATCATAATTATATTGTAGAGAGAGCATTATCATTACAACAAGATTTAAAACAATATGCTTATTCTTTAACAGTAAACAGAGATGATGCTGAGGATTTACTGCAGGATACTTTTTTAAAAGTGATGCAGTACAGTAGCTATTTTAAAAGTGAAACTAATTTGAAAGCATGGGTTTATACCATTATGAAGAATACATTTATAAATAATTACCGCAGGAAGCAGCGTTCTAAGATTGTGGTGGAGCAGAGCGAGGATTTGTATCATTTGAATAATATGGTTACGGATGCTTCAGATGCTGCTGATGCCAAGTACTATGCTTCTGAGATTAACAAGTTGATTTTATCGAAGGATGAAGATCAACGGAAGCCTTTTGAGATGTATTTGGATGGGTATAAGTATCAAGAGATTGCCAATGAAATGAATATATCCATTGGGACGGTAAAAAGCAGAATTTTCTTTACCCGCAAGAAATTGATGGAAGATTTAAAGGATTATGTGACGCCTACGGCATATTCCAAAATGGCTTAATTATTTTTTGATTGCCATTCCGGGTGAGCGTACGGGTAATTTTCAAGATTAAACTTGTTGCGGTGCAGGCCTCTCATCCCATAATAAAATTTGCTGATTTCTTGAATGTCTTTTTCATAATCACCGGTAGGATAGAAGGCAGGCCCCATTCCTCCCCGTTTGGTATGGTAATCAAGATAGCCTAAAACAATAGGAACATTTGCTTTTTGTGCAATATAATAGAACCCTTTTTTCCAATTGGGATTTAAGGCTCTTGTTCCTTCGGGGGCAATAAGAAATGCAATTTCCTTGTGATTGAGCATGATATCCGAGGCATATTGGGTGAAATTGCGCACGTGTTTTCGATCGATGGGAAGTCCGCCAAGAGCACGTAAGATGTTTCCCAACGGAAACCAAAAGGCCTCTTTTTTTATTAAAAATACAGTTTTAACCCCCATGGCGCTTAATGACATTCTTCCAATAAGAAAATCAGTCATACTGGTGTGAGGGGCAAAGAGTAAAACACATTTTTTTGCTTCAGCTGGAATATTTACTGTATCGATTTTATAACCGAACAATTGAAGCAATAATCGATTGATGGTTTTCATACTATATTTAAAAGATTATGTTTGCACCTTGATTTTGAGTTACCTTTATATGTATTGTTTCGCCTAATCGTATCGCAGAATTGGGATTAATATGACCTGCGGGAAAATTAAAAACAATTGGAAAATCAAATTCTTGGCAATGTTCTGCTATAATTTCTTCTGCTGTTCTTCCAAAAGGGATAGTATTGTCGTGCATGTCTGAGAGCCCGCCTACAATCAATCCGGACAGATGTTCCAGTTTTCCGGCTCTTTTCAGACTCATCATCATGCGGTCGATATGATAAAGATATTCATCTAAATCTTCAATAAATAAAATTTTTCCTTTTGTGTCGATGTCAGAAGAAGAACTAAGTAGTGCATATAGAACCGAAATATTTCCTCCGACAATTACTCCGGAGGCTTCTCCGTGACGATTGAATAGATTGTGTGGGGTCTGGTAGGTTAGCTTATCTCCGGTAATGGCTTGAAGAAAGGTACTTGCTCCTTGTTCCGATTCATTCGAATTGGTAATGTTTACGGGCATTAGGCAATGAATTGAAGAAATCTGGAAATTGCGATGCAAATGAGAGTGAAACACGGTGATATCGCTGTAGCCACAAATCCATTTTGGATGTTTTAAAAATTCCGAAAAATCTAATTTATCAATGATTCGTACTGATCCGTATCCGCCTCTTGCACAAAGGATGGCTTTTATGTTATGATTATCAAGCATTTGTTGAAAATCGGAAGCTCGTTCTTCATCCGTACCAGCAAATTGGTTATATTTGGTGAACAGATGATTCCCTAATTGAACTCTGAATTGATGGCGTTGCAAAAAATTGATTGTCGGCATCAGTTCTTCTGATGAAATGTGCCTGGCCGGTGCTACAATTCCGATAGTATCTCCTGCTTTCAGAAATTCAGGTCTCATAGATTCAATTTTTTGGCAAATTTACACGAAATATTTATTTATGAATCGAATGGTGTTAAAAAAGTTATCATTATTAGATAAAAGTTGTATTTTTGCGATATCATTATTTTATGTGAAGTTATATATATAATTATGGAAGACAATATAGAAAAACAAGAAACTCCGATAATTAATCTTAGCAATGTGGATGTATATCAAAAAAAGTTGTTGGTATTGTCACAAGTAAATATTTCCATTCGTAAGGGGGAATTTGTATATTTAATCGGAAAAACAGGAAGTGGAAAATCTTCTATTTTAAAGATCTTATTTGCAGACATTCCGGTTGTTGGAGAGGCTGCTTCTATTGCAGGATTTGATTTGAAAAAGATAAAGACGCGGCAGATTCCCCAATTGCGTAAAAAATTGGGTATTGTTTTTCAAGATTACCAATTGCTATCGGATAAAACCGTGATTGATAATCTACTTTTTGTATTAAAAGCGACTCATTGGAAAGATAAGAATGCCATGTTAAATAGGGCAGAAGAGGTATTGACTTTGGTAGGGTTAGCCACCAAAGATTTTAAATATCCGCATCAACTATCTGGTGGCGAGCAACAAAGAGTTTGTATTGCACGTGCATTATTGAATAATCCGGAAGTGATTATTGCCGATGAACCGACCGGGAACTTGGATCCCATTACAGCGGAAGATATTTTTAGTATTTTACATGATATTAACCGCCAAGGAACAACCGTTTTGATGGCGACGCACAATTTTTCAATGATTGACAAATTTGCCTCACGGACGATTTGTATTGAGGATGGAAAACTTATTGATTCCTTATTATAGCGTATATAATGCTTTCAATCTGTATTGGGATTTATAATTGGAATGTAACGCGTTTGGTGGCAGAGTTGCATCGACAGGCTTGCAGTTTATCTGTTGATTTTGAAATTCTTTTGATTGATGATGGTTCAAAGCTGTTTGGTACCGAAAATGTCTCATTGGCAAATCTGTCTCATGTGAGATATATTGAAAATAAAGTGAATACAGGACGTTCTGCAATTCGCAACCAATTGGCATACGAAGCAAAATTTCCCTATTTGCTTTTTATGGATTGTGATACGGCTGTAATATGTCCAAATTTTTTGAAATCTTATGTAGAACGATTTTCTCCGGAAGAGGTAATTTCGGGAGGATATGCTTATCCGGATGAAAAACCGGATGTTCCATTCAGACTTCGATGGTACTATGGAAAGCGGGTAGAAGAGGTTTCAGCAGCTACGAAGAACCTAAATCCCTATTTTTCTTTTTCAACTTTTAATTTTTTGATTCCCAAAGCAATATTTGATCATCTTACATTTGATGAATCGTTAATCGGTTATGGTCATGAAGATACGTTATTCGGTTGGCAATTAAAAAAAATGGGAATTCGCATTCGTCATATTGATAATTCCCTTTTACATGAAGTGAGAGTAGAAACTAAAGTTTATTTAAAGCAGACGGAGCAAGCGATAGATAATTTATTGAAGATTTTGCAACGAATCGAAGAGAAGGAAGAGTGGATTGAGCAGATTTCTTTATTGCGGTTTATGCGTAAAGTAGAGCGTTGTTTTTTATTGTGCTTTTTAAAAATAGGATTTTTAGTTTGCAAGCCTTTAATAATTAGATTGTTGAATTCAAGTTCTCCTTCCATTAAGTTATTTAATTTCTACAAAGCAGGTTATTTGGCCACATATATGTGTCAAAAGAGAGTTTCATTATTTGGATTAAAATAGTATTTGGATCAATAAGGCGGAAAAGTTTTCCTACCCCGCGTTATCCTAAAAAAAATCGGAGAAAGGATTTAGATAATCAGCATTGCATCGCCGTATGTGAGAAATCTGTATTTTTGACTGACAGCTTCTTTGTATGCTTTCATCACAAATTCATATCCACCGAATGCGGCCACCATCATCAGCATAGAACTTTGAGAGGGATGGAAATTGGTAATCATGGCATCTGCCACTTGAAAATCGTATGGCGGAAATATAAATTTATTGGTCCATCCGTCGAATTGTTTCACGTGACCGTTGGTATATACTGAAGATTCAAGTGCTTTCATGGTAGTTGTTCCGACGGCTAGCACTTTATTTTTTCGGTCTTTAGTGGCATTAATCATTTGGGCGCATTCATCGGAAATTGCCATGGCTTCGGAGTCCATTTTATGTTTAATCAGGTCTTCGACATCAATTTCACGAAAGTTCCCTAAGCCCGCGTGGAGTGTAATTTCTGTAAAATCAACGCCTTTCAATTCCAATCGTTTAATCAATTCTCGGCTGAAGTGGAATCCGGCAGCGGGTGCAACGACAGCTCCTTCATGTTTGGCGTATATAGTTTGGTAATATTGTTCATCTTCGGGAGTAATATCTCTATATTTTTGGATATCATCAGGTACGGGTGTAGAG
>Ga0208826_1003450_pt1 | contig 10826 bp, 5 predicted proteins | sample AD_UKC115_MetaG_FD_184451 | JGI IMG/M metagenome (GOLD analysis project Ga0208826, IMG submission 184451) | Active sludge microbial communities of municipal wastewater-treating anaerobic digesters from Hong Kong - AD_UKC115_MetaG (SPAdes)... | ecosystem: Engineered > Bioreactor > Anaerobic >... | reverse complement strand
GCTTTCTCTGCCGGGGCATCCACAAGGCGCGGCCAGTCTTCCGCCAAATGCTCATTCGTATCTCCCTCGGCATGAATATGCACGGCCTCCACGTCGGTTGAGAGCGTTAATGCAAACCGCAGCCCGCGTTCGGTGATCCGGCTCCAGCCTTCGATTGGCACAATCACATAAGGAGGGCAGATGCTATCCAGCGAAAGGTGTTCGGATCCGAGCATTTCGCGATCAATGCGGTCGTAGTGCCGGCGCACGGCATACATGAGCGTAAGCAAGATGGGGATCAGCAGCAGCGTTACCCATGCGCCTTCCATGAACTTGGAGAAGATGATGACGATCACGGTCACAGCCGTGACCCCGGCGCCGATGGCATTAATAACCATGCTTTGGCGCGCAAGACGCCCGCCTTCCCGCTTCCAGTGCACGACCATGCCCGCTTGCGAAAGGGTGAAGGCGAGGAACGCGCCCACAGCAAATAAAGGGATCAGGCGGTCGGTGATGCCGCCGAACACAAACAGCAGCACCGCCGAGAGAAAGATCAGCACATAAATGCCCTGGGTATAAACAAGGCGGCGCCCGCGATCCGCCAATGAGCGCGGCAAATACCCATCCTGAGCCACGGCACGGCATAGCCGCGGGAAACCGGCAAAGGCCGTGTTGGCTTGGAACGACAGCGCCAGGACGATGGAGAAGATGCTGGCATAATAGAACCAGCCGCGCCCGGCCACCGCCCCGATCATCTGAGACAATACGCTTTCATAACCCGCCCGCCCCGGATGTGTGGCGCCGATGGAATACACGCGGCAGAGATAAGCAATTCCCGCCAGAAAGAGCATGAGCAGAACAATAATTGCGGTCAGCGTGCGCTTGGCCGTTTGCGAACGCGGCTCGCGAAAGGCCATGACCCCATTGCTGACCGCCTCCACGCCCGTAATCGCTGTGCATCCGCTGGAAAAGGCGCGCAGCAAAAGCCACACGCTGACAGACTCCGTGGCCTGGCGCACATGATGAACAGGCGCGATGGGCGCGGGATGCCCTCCAGAGTGAATCGCCTTCCAGATGCCCCAGCCAATTGTAATGAACAAGCACAACGAGAACATGGTGGTGGGAATAAGGAATACCGCGCCGGTTTCGCGCACGCCGCGCAAATTCACCACCGATATAAAAGCCAAAATCACCATGCAGAGAACCAGCGTATATGGCTGAAGGTTCGGCAGGGCAGACACCAGCGCGCCAACACCGGCGGAAATGCCCACCGCCACCACCAATACGTAGTCGATGGCCAACGCCGCCGCGGCGAGCAATCCCGCGCGCGCGCCCAGATTCCGGCTGGCCACGGTGTAAGAGCCGCCTCCAGAGGGATAGGCATCAATGGTCTGGCGATACGAAAAATAAACAATAATCAATAGAGCAATGATGGCCAAACTGATGGGGAGAATGACGCGATCCGCCATCAAGCCCAGTGGAATGAGCAGCGTCAATGCCGCCTCAGGCCCGTAAGCCGCCGAGCCAAGTGCATCCAGCCCAAAGATTGGAATTCCAGCCGTGGCGCCAATGCGCTGATGAGAATCCTCATCGGAGGCCAGCGGACGGCCGAACAGGAATGTGATTAGCGACATCTATCGTCTTCCCAACCCCTTGGCAATCTGCGCGCCAGGATAAATCAAGCTGATGAAAGCGGTGCAAGATTCGATCCATGGGAGATGAGGAAGGAAAGCATGCGTTACGATGAAAGATTACTTATACCTGACCCACGACACTGTACCGGTTTTGGAATGGAAATCCAAGATCAGATCAGCCGAGGACGGGGCGACCTCGGCATTGCCGGCCTTATCGCGGGCAATCGTGTAGAATTGATACTCGCCATCTCCGCCAGGCGAAAGTAACCATGGATCCACCATAAAATAACCATTGGGGCTGGCCCCAAACAATGTAAAAGGACCAGCGGCGCCTTTGCGGAAATACAGGTCAACCACGCCTATTTCTGGACTATTATCTGATGCGCCAAACGTGACGTAGAAAGTCTTGCCGGGTGGAACTGTCGCTGCTGCCCCATGTGCCTGGCTAACGGGCGGTGTTTGATCAATGGTATAGACCTTGCCCAGCGGCAGCAACTCCTTCTCTGGCCCGCCAAATGGCTTGGCATTAGAATCGACGATGGAATTGTCATCATTCAGGTCGGCCCATAACAAGCCATTGCCCGAAACGTATTGCAGCTGAAGCGTGTAGGAAGTCAGCTCGGCATTGGCCGCCGAAACGGCTGGCGTTGCATTGATCGTTCCGGTGGTGTGGATCTTGAAATCAGCCTTGTTGATCCCCGTAACGGGCTTGCTAAAGCCAAGCAGGTATCGCACGCGCGACAATTTCGTGGTTGCGGGGTCCATTTGCGTGACGGTCTTCAGGTAGGGATATTCAACAGCAATGTTCTTGTTGAAGACGCATGTATTATCAGAAGGAGAGGTATCCTCTTGTGCAGTTTGAACCATGGAGACAGTGCTGAGCAGGGGATTGGCAAACGAGCACGTCACTTTAAGCGAGACAGTTTGCCCGGCAGCGATGGAGGCGATGGTGGCTTTCAGCACGCCATCCTGCAGCGTCCATTGGGGACTCGACAGCGCCGGGACAAAGACATTGTTGGCCGGAATTTGATCAGTGATGAGCACGTTAGGAGCCGCAACCGTGCCGATGTTTTTCACCATGACTGTATAGGCGACAGTGGTGCCCATCTGCGCAATGGGCGATGAGGCCGTCTTGCTGATGGCCAGGTCGGGCAAGGCGGCATGGGCCGCTTGCATCAGCAGCAGGCTAATGAGCCAGATTATGATTCCACTGAGTTGTCTCTGCATTACGTGCCGCCGCTACATTCAAATTGTGGTGCAGGCTGCTCGCCTGCAACTTTTACGCTGCTCAAATTGTGGTGCAGGCTGCCAGCCTGCAACTTTTACGCTGCTCAAATTGTGGCGCGGGCTTCCAGCCTGCAACCTTTCTCCTGTTACGGCTGCTCAAGACTCACCCCACTGGCGCCATCCCATTCGGCACTAATGTCTGGCTCACTCGGCGCCAATTCCCGGTTATCCGCGGCATCGCGCCCAATAGTATAAAGCTCGTAAATGCCATCTCCGCCATCTTCCAGTTTCCATGGTTCAAAGAAGTACATACCCGTCAGATTGGTTTCATACAGTTTATACGGACCTTGCTTGTCCTTGCGGTAATACAAACTGACGTCATAGATGCCCACGCCGGATTCCTGCACGTCATAAAAGACAAAGAAGCCGCCGCTCATCCCGGCTATGGGATTGCCCAATGCCGCTGCGCAGGTGCGCGGGGCGGTGTGGTCGATAATATACGCCGGCTTGATCTCCTGCGCCGATTGCGCCCCAATGCCCTGCAGCGGATCGCCACTGGTGTTCACAATTGAATCATCATCTTTCAATTTCAGCCACAGCTTTCCCTCGCCTGAAGGGGTGGATAACGTCACCGTGTAGGAAGTCGCTTCGGCATTGCATGCCGTGACTGACGTAACAGACGCCGCCAAAGTCCCATCCGTTTTGACCTCCAGGTCCGCGGCATCGAATCCCTTCACGCCCTGCGTGAAGCCAAGGAGATAGCGCACAGTGCCGGCCTTGGAAGCGAGCGGATCGAGAGGCGTAATCGTCTTTAAAGCCGGATATTCCACGCCAATGCGGAGGGATAGTGTAAAAGAGTTATTGCTGGAATTCGCATCGCCCAACGGAGAGGTGGCGGTGCTCACGGTTTTCAGCAAAGGATCGTCAATGCGATAGGTAACTGGGAGGTCCACTGTCTGCCCAGCAGCCAGCGAGGCAATCGTGCAGGTCAGCGTGTTGGCGGTTTGGGTCCAGCGCGAATCCGACTGCTCGGGGACGAATAAATTCCACGCGGGGATCTGATCGGTGATCACAACATTGGTCGCGGTCAGGGCTGATTTGTTATTCACGTGAACCACGCAGTTCAAATAGCCGGCGGTGGCAAATGCAGAATCAGATGTTTTCGTGATCTGCAGATCCGCGCCTGGCCGCTTATTTTCATACCAATACACTTGGCTCGCATGTGAGTTGGCGACGATGACATCACTATCGCCATCCTTATTCAGATCGGCAATGCACAGCTCGCTTGTACCAAAGTCGGTTGTGTCGATGATGTGGGCTATGAATTGCGGGGGTGTTCCGCCAATGTTTTCATGCCAGGTGACATTTTTAGCAGTGGTTACGATGTCCATGTCGCCATCGCGATCAATGTCAGCGCCGCCGGTCCAAAATGGGCTAATAATGTTGTCAGCCAGCAGGTGCTCGGTAAATTCGCCGGTAGCACCCGCGTTATTCTCATACCAAACAAAAGAATTGAATTGGGGACTCAGAATGTCCTTCAGTCCATCGCCGTTCACATCGCAAAGGGAAATGCCATAATTGATGTTGCGCGTGCTGTTGAGAATATACTGTTGCGTAAAGACAGGCGGCACCGCTCCGTTGTTTCTGAATAACAGGATTTTGCCGGAGTTGGACGAAACCACGATATCATTGTCATTATCATTGTCGATATCGCCAGCCACTGCGACAATAGCGCCGGAAAGGCCGCTGATGAGCAGGTTGCCAGTGAAAGTGTTATTCGTGTTGTTCTTATGCCAAATGACCTTGCCATCGACATCGGAAGTGGTCACCGCATCCATGCGTCCGTCCTTATCAAAGTCGGCCAGCGCCAATCCGCCGGCATACAAAATTCCGGTAGTAAGGGTGCTGCATGTGAAGGTTGGAGGAATCATGCCATTGTTGCGCAGCACGTGCGCCTCGCAAAACGCTCTGCAACTGGCAACTACGTCCACATCATTGTCGTTGTCCATATCGGCGGCGCGAGCACAATTATTGGCGATGTCAGAAGCGATCTGGATTGTGGAAAACGACGGCGGAGTAGCACCGTTATTAAAATAGCCATTGATTCGGTTGCCGATTGTGGTGCCGGCCACAACATCCAGATCGCCATCGCCATCCAGATCGCCGGTGCAAACGGTCCCCACGGCATTCAACCAACCGGGCATGACATGGCGTGAAAATGTGACTTGCGCCAGGCATGGCGCAGCAGCACAGAAAATGAACAGGCACAGCAGAAAGGAACGCATGGAAGGCCTTGAATGAAGGGGGTTATGCCGACTCGCGGTTAATAACATTTGAATCAATCCATTTGCAATACAAAGAACCGAAGATCGCCTAATTGCAAAATACCTTTCCTCTGCTTCTCCTGTGCGCAAAACTATCAATCAGCATTTTTCTCCGGGAGCTTTTTTCATGGCAAAGAACGTGGTGGTTATTGGTGGCGTGGCATGCGGACCGAAGGCGGCGGCACGGTTGCGCCGGCTGAATGCGCAGGCGCGGATCACGGTGATCGAGCAAGGCGAATACATCTCATATGCCGGATGCGGCCTGCCTTACTTCGTCGGCGGCGATATCAAAGAATTTGAGCACTTGTTTGCCACCGCCGCGGGCGCTGCGCGCAATGCTGGATATTTTCAGAAGGTCAAGGATATTCAATTCGCAACGCGCACCCGTGCCGAGTCCATTGACCGCACGGCCAAAGTTGTTCATGCCAAAAACCTCGCCACTGGCGAATCCATTGAATTCCCTTATGACAATCTCGTGCTGGCCACGGGATCGCGCCCGTTCCGCCCGCCTGTCGAGGGGCTTGAACTGAAGGGCGTCTCATTCCTGACCAAAGTCGAAGACAGCGTGTTTTTGCGCGAGGAAGTGAATGAGAGCAAAGGCGGCAAGGCGGTCATTATCGGCGCGGGATTGATCGGCCTCGAAGCCGCCGAAGCCTTCCGCAAGAAAGGCTGGCAGGTCCAGATTATTGAAATGCTCGACCAACCGCTCGGCGGATTGATGGATTTTGAAATGGCCAAGGCCATTGACAACGCGCTGTTTGAAAACAATGTCATGACGGCTTATGGCGAGAAAGTCGTGCGCATTGAAGGGGATGAGAATGGCCATTGCAAAAGCGTAATCACCGACGAAGGCAGCTATCCCGCGGATGTGGTGCTGGTGGCGACCGGATTTCGTCCAAATGCCGAATTGGCCAAATCCGCCGGACTGGAGATCGGCCCCACTGGCGGGATTGCCGTCAATGAGCACATGCAAACCAGCGATCCGGCCATCTACGCCGGCGGCGATTGCGTGGAATGCCGCCATCTCGTCACCGGCAAGCCGGTGTTCGTTCCGCTGGGATCGACAGCCAATAAGCACGGGCGCGTCATCGGCGACAACATCGCCGGTTTGGAAAGCCGCTTTCCCGGCGTGCTCGGCACGATGGTGGTCAAGGTGTTCAATATGAATGCCGGGCGCACGGGCCTGACCGAACGCGAGGCCGCCGAGGCGGGCTTTGACCCAGTCTGCAGCATCGCGCCGGGCTTCGACAAGGCGCATTACTATCCCGGCAGCGCGCTCATTGGTCTGAAGCTGATCGCCGATCGCAAGACGGAAAAGGTGCTGGGACTGCAGGCCTTCGGCGGCGGCGAGGTGGCGCGCCGCGTGGATGTGGCGGTGGCCGCCATCACCATGGGCGCGACCGTGGAGCAACTCGCGGAATTTGATTTGGGCTATGCGCCGCCCTTTGCGCAGGCTGTCGATGCCATCCTCAACGCCGCGAACGTCGCCAACAACAAGATGCGCGGCGTGACCCGCTCGATCATGCCGCAGCGCGTCAAACAGATGATAGAGGCGGAGGAGGATTTTATCCTGCTTGATGTGCGCACCCCGCGCGAATACGAGATGGGGCATATCGACGCGCCGCAGACGATGAATCTTCCGTTGGGGGAATTGCGCGAGAAGGCGCTCAGCGCCCTGCCGCAGGATAAGCCCATCGTCACAATGTGCAAGATCTCCCAGCGCGGCTACGAGGCCCAGCGCACGCTGGCGGGCATGGGATTCAAGGATGTGGCCTTCATGGATGGCGGCCTGTTCGTCTGGCCCTATCCGGATGATGTGATGTGATCCTGAAAATTAGGTGCAGGGGCAATAGAGAAAATATGATTTTGTTCATGCAAAATCGTATCCGTCCCTGAATTCCATTCTAGTGACTTGTTTCACTCGTAGAATCTTGGATGGCGGGCTTCTGATGCCAACCTTCGATGCCACTTCCAGTGCAACATAATGGATTCATAACAGGAGCGAAGGAATGAATGAGCCATTAATTCCACCACATGGAGGGTATCGCAAGCTGAAGAGCTTTCAAATTGCGCAATTAATCTTTGACCTTACAGTGCGCTTTTGTGAGCGCTATGTGGATGCGAAGAGCCGCACGCGCGACCAGATGACGCAGGCAGCGCGCTCAGGCGTGCAGAATATTGCCGAAGGCAGCCAGGCTAGCGGCACATCCAAAAAGACAGAACTGAAATTAACAAATGTGGCACGGGCGAGCTTGGAGGAACTGCGACTGGATTATGAGGATTTTCTGCGCCAGAGAGGCTTGCATCAATGGATGCCAGATCACCCGGTATTGATGCGATTTAAGGCTCGCCGTTGTAGAACACTGGAGCAGGTGCGGGAATGGGTGGAAGAAGAGAAGCACGGACAAACAAGGACCAACACAGACGAACAAGGACCAGCACGGGCAGGCAGGAACAGCAAAGACGAATTAAACAAACAATCCTCAGAGAATGTCGGTGGCGGTCCGTGCACTGTCAGTGGCAGTCCGCGCTCGTCCACGCCCCGATCTTCGGAACTGGTAGCTAATGCCGCGCTTTCGCTGCTGAACATTGCCTGCCATCTACTGGATCGGCAATTAGCGGCGCAAGCCGCAGCCTTTGAGCAAGAGGGCGGCTTTACCGAACGATTATACCGCGTGCGCAATCAGCGCAGATCAGGCAAATGATTGGGAAAGGGATTGGCTGCATTGTAGGCTGGAAGCCTGCACCACAAAACAGAAAGGCATTTACAGGCTGGAAGCCTGCACCACAATGCGGCACATACGAAGGCGGCCGGGTGCTCTACTGAGCGCCCGGCCGGGGATGACAGGATAAACCACGAAAGAGCCTGTGCCAGCGAACCTTTCGCGGGCAGGAACTACATCGTTGACTTTAGCAGATTTACGTCCTTTTCCGCCAGTGTTTCTTTGCCTGCCGGACCAATTTTCAGCACGCTGGTGGCATTCAGGCGCACCTCCACCTGGTCCCCAAGCGCCAGCGCTTCCTTCAAATCCGGCCGCAGCCGCAACAGTTCAAAATAGGCCGCGGAGAAGGACTTGATCTCCAGCACCACATCGCGCTTTTCGATCGACTGATCCGACCAGACCTCGCCCTGGCGCACGAAGGTGCGGTTGGCCGCGCGTTTGGATGCTGCCTGCTGATCGGAGCCCACGGTGGCTTTCTGTTTGTAGTCCTGCATCTGGATGCTGGTCTCGACCGCCTGCTGGCCAACCGATTCGGACATGCGAGCGCGAGCCGGGGCATTCCCGCCGCTTGCGCTCAGCTTATCCGCCGCCATTTCCGGCGCGGCCATTGACCTTGCCGCGCCAAGGTTTCCGCCTGGCGCTGGTGCCCGCATCATTGGATGGCGTTGTAGATTCTGCGCTGCTCCGCCCATAGCAGCGACAGGTTCATCCTCCGTGACCAGTAGCGACGTATAAGGCGTGGCGATGGAGTATTTCTTGGCCAATTGAATGACTTCATCCACCACTTCCTTTTGTTCGCCATTTTTGCGGATTTCCTCCAGCAGATAGCCGACTTTGCGGTGCGCCCACAGCGGTTCGATGAAGGCGTAATCGCGCGCCTCTTTGGGGAAATTGGCGGCATACTCAAACGTCTGTTTCTTGCCGGCCAGATCGCCATTCAGAACGACTGTCGAGGAGGTTGGCTCCTCATAACGGCCGAAGACAATCAGTTGCGATCCAAGGAAGAGATCGGGCAACTGGCGCGGGAACAAATCCTTCACCCGGACTCCATTGATCTTCAGGTCCAAATTCGTCAACACCGGGCTGGACACCTTGTCGAAGAACGATGAGACCGCCACCTCGATATCTTCATTCGGCCGGACATATTGGGAGGTGGCGCGCGTCTGCTCGGCGATTTCATCGATCAGCTTGGCGTTCACGTCAAAGCCGAGTCCGAACGAAAACACGCGCAAGCTGGCGGAATTGCGCTGCTCAAGATTGCGCAGGATGTTATCGGGGATGGTCTCGCCAACGGTAGGCATGCCATCAGTCAAGAAGACAATTGTGTGCGTAGAACCCTTGGGTGCGGCGGCCTTAAGCGCCTTCTGCAAAGCTGCATCGATATCCGTCCCGCCCTTGGCCTGCAGGTTGTTGACCCAATCCACGGCCGCCTTGATCGCGTCGGGCGAGGCAGGTTTCAAATCGGACTGAAAGCCTTCCACATCCGAGGAGAAGCGGATGATGTTGAAGGAATCCTGAGCGCGCAGCGAGTTAAGGCAGTAGATCAGCGCCTTCTTGGCCTGATCCATCTTTTCGCCAGCCATTGAGCCGGACGTGTCGATGACGAAGGTCACGGCCTTGGGCTGAATCTCATTTTCCTTCATCTCAATTTGTGGCGAGATGAAGACGGCAAAGTAGCCGGGTTCGGATGGATTGGGGCGATACGGCACCACTGATAGTCCGATTTCCTTTTCCGAAACGGTGTAGATCAAGGTGATGTCGCGGTCGGCTGATTCCGGTGCGACCTCCAGTTTGCCGACGACCTTCTTGTCCTCTTTGGTCGAGGTCTTCAGATCATGCGTGGGGGAATAGACGGTTTTAATGGGAATGGTGGAATGAATCTCAAAACCAAAATCTGTCTGTGCCGATTGCACCTGCGAGGACTTGCCGCCCATGGGGAAGATATATTCGGCGGCGCCGTGATCTAACTTCAGCATCTGCGCATATTCAATTTCCACCTTCATGTCGCCGCGCGGCGAAATGGGGAAAATGCGCACGCGGAATAAATTCTGATCAATGTATTCCAGCAGTCCCGGATCTTTCATGCGGCTGACGATGTCCTCATAAATCTGCCGCGCCTTGTCGCGCTCCAGCACTTCGGCATGCTGCGGCTTGCCATTGATGTAGAGGACAAAATCAGTGACCTGCGCCCCTTTCGGCACGGGAAACAGGTAATGGCCTTCCAATTGCCGGTCGAGATCATTGTGGAAAACCTGCTCGACCTTTGTCTTGACCGCCTGATCGGCAATCTGCACATGGATTTGCTGGCTGGCCAGATGCAGCGGTTGCAGCCCCGGTTCATCGGGGGCCAGAATCCCGATGGCGGATGCCTGCAGCGGGAGTAAAATGAAAACAACGAACAACATTCCCAATGTGAATGCATGACTGTTTTTCATTACCGCGCCCTCCTGTAGATTGTGTAGTCGTGTTGACGGCCTGCGTTGTTTCTGACAGTGGAAAGAGGCTCAAAGTTCCCGGGCCAGAGCATTTACTTGAAAAAGCTTGCTCTGCGCGCGCGAAGAACCGCATAAAGATTCCTTGGCGCCACAGGTTTAATGCGCCGAAACCGCTCCTTTTGGAATCAGGCTTTGCTTCGTATAAAAATTCTGTATCGCTATATTGGGCGTGAGTATGTGGTGGCCTTTGCCGCCGTGCTTGGCCTGTGTTCGCTGCTCATCGGGCTGAATATCTATTTTGAAAAATTTGACGATATTGCCGCCTATTCCCCGCCCTTGCGCGATGTGATTGCTTACGTATTGTATGGGCTGCCTGTCGAAGTGCTGAACCTGATGCCGCAAATAGCGCTGCTGGCAGTTCTCTTTGGCATCGGCATTCTTTCAAAGAACAATGAAGTGCTGGCAATGCATGCCTGCGGCGTGTCCTACACGCGCCTGGGATTT
>Ga0208826_1003449_pt1 | contig 10826 bp, 5 predicted proteins | sample AD_UKC115_MetaG_FD_184451 | JGI IMG/M metagenome (GOLD analysis project Ga0208826, IMG submission 184451) | Active sludge microbial communities of municipal wastewater-treating anaerobic digesters from Hong Kong - AD_UKC115_MetaG (SPAdes)... | ecosystem: Engineered > Bioreactor > Anaerobic >... | reverse complement strand
TTACACCGGCATATCTCTTAATCGCACCAGAAGGAATTGAAATACGTAATTTATCCCCTTCTTTTGTAATGAAATATATCTCTTAATCGCACCAGAAGGAATTGAAATAAATCTGCCGATTGGCAGTTTGTAAAACTAAAATTCTCTTAATCGCACCAGAAGGAATTGAAATGCAGCTTTTAAACAATTTTTAAACAATTGAATATTCTCTTAATCGCACCAGAAGGAATTGAAATGCTGTTACACTACCGTCGGTTGGTGGAGCTCAGGAGGCTCTTAATCGCACCAGAAGGAATTGAAATAGTTTTTTCAACGCGAAATAACGTTTATTTCCTCCTACTCTTAATCGCACCAGAAGGAATTGAAATAAATTAGATTTCAGTCAATTTAACAACGGGTTTAAAGCTCTTAATCGCACCAGAAGGAATTGAAATAATAATCGAGTATAACAGGGTCGAGCACTGAATTTCTCTTAATCGCACCAGAAGGAATTGAAATTAAATTTCCTTCAGGGCTTCATTGAAAAGACGATTGCTCTTAATCGCACCAGAAGGAATTGAAATATGCCGAAAGACGGTGAACTGATTGCCGGAAAATCTGCTCTTAATCGCACCAGAAGGAATTGAAATGGCGAATTTAAAGAAAGGATTTTACACCGGCATATCTCTTAATCGCACCAGAAGGAATTGAAATTTTGAATCTTTTTTGTTAATATCTAATTCTCCTGTTACTCTTAATCGCACCAGAAGGAATTGAAATATAGGAATAGCCATAGCAGCTATTGTTGGAGCAGCTGCCTCTTAATCGCACCAGAAGGAATTGAAATAGGTTTAAGCATAAGTTTTTGTAAAGCCAACGCAGCTCTTAATCGCACCAGAAGGAATTGAAATGCGGATTAAGAGATGTAGTATCAATTTCACAACGTCTCTTAATCGCACCAGAAGGAATTGAAATTTTGACGATATATGTCTGACTTGGAGTGAAACTTTTCCCTCTTAATCGCACCAGAAGGAATTGAAATTGCATAACATTTCAATAAATATTCATTCCATGACACTCTTAATCGCACCAGAAGGAATTGAAATTTGTAAACGTAGCATCTTCGTCTTGTCCAGCAGGATCTCTTAATCGCACCAGAAGGAATTGAAATTAATAGAGTCACCAATATCTTCCGATAATTTTTTACTACTCTTAATCGCACCAGAAGGAATTGAAATAGCTGCTCCATTATTTTGATAATATCCCTATTTAACTCTTAATCGCACCAGAAGGAATTGAAATTATGGATAAAGGATGGTGCAAAACTTATCGAAATAAACTCTTAATCGCACCAGAAGGAATTGAAATAAAAGTCGCGGTGAGGCTATTATTAGGGAGCACGAACTCTTAATCGCACCAGAAGGAATTGAAATCCTACTATTAAAACTTAAAAGAAATGGCTACAACGCTCTTAATCGCACCAGAAGGAATTGAAATATAGCACCGTTCTGTATCACTCCCCACGCTTCTTCACTCTTAATCGCACCAGAAGGAATTGAAATTGCTGTAGAAAATAGGGAAATTTGGGGCACAACCTCTCTTAATCGCACCAGAAGGAATTGAAATGACATTGTATTTTCTGGATTCTTTTATAGTATATTCTCTTAATCGCACCAGAAGGAATTGAAATAATTAAAAATTCAAAAAAACAGAATTGACGAACTTCTCTTAATCGCACCAGAAGGAATTGAAATTATATTGAAGGGACAACGGCTTCAATTGAAACGGCTCTTAATCGCACCAGAAGGAATTGAAATTAAAGTCTTTATTAATTTCTGCGTTTCTTTTTATTCTCTTAATCGCACCAGAAGGAATTGAAATAGTGATTTTCCTGTATAAGCGCATTTTCCTCCATATTCTCTTAATCGCACCAGAAGGAATTGAAATCAGTACTACACAGAGGAGTGGAATTTAACAATCTTCTCTTAATCGCACCAGAAGGAATTGAAATAAAATGAAAAAGAGATAGAAGAACTTTTAAAAAATCTCTTAATCGCACCAGAAGGAATTGAAATACAATTCAAATTAATTTTTTTGAAAAATACATAATCTCTTAATCGCACCAGAAGGAATTGAAATCGCTATAAGCGAATCGTCATTAAGTTGTAAGTATTCTCTTAATCGCACCAGAAGGAATTGAAATAACGTACTAAAAACAATAAACAAAATGCGAGTGCGACAACTCTTAATCGCACCAGAAGGAATTGAAATTATGTACTTTCAGGTATCTGTCCATAAGCGGCATCCTCTTAATCGCACCAGAAGGAATTGAAATCGTAAATTTTCATTATCGTTTGTATTTACTATTGCTGCTCTTAATCGCACCAGAAGGAATTGAAATACCAATACAGCAGCCAAGCCTTCTTTCCATTGCGACTCTTAATCGCACCAGAAGGAATTGAAATTAAATGGTATAAATTACTCCTTCTATTGCATCTTCTCTTAATCGCACCAGAAGGAATTGAAATGCATGTTGTGCTCCAGCTCCTGGATCATCTTCAGCCGCTCTTAATCGCACCAGAAGGAATTGAAATTCATATGGCAGGTTGTATATTATTTTGTTTATGAAACTCTTAATCGCACCAGAAGGAATTGAAATAAAATGTTATTAACTGCGGTTGTCAAGTAATATATCTCTTAATCGCACCAGAAGGAATTGAAATAAGCATTATCGTTAAATACCGCCAGCGATACTCTTCTCTTAATCGCACCAGAAGGAATTGAAATAGTATGGGCAGTACATGCAGCAAATCCTATTTTAGCAGCTCTTAATCGCACCAGAAGGAATTGAAATTATCCATTTGTTTCGTGAACGATATTTCTATCAACTCTTAATCGCACCAGAAGGAATTGAAATTATGGTTATTTAAATCACGAATTAGATACATGTTTTGCTCTTAATCGCACCAGAAGGAATTGAAATTAAATAGATTCCTTTTTATTTCTTGTGGGTCTTCAATCTCTTAATCGCACCAGAAGGAATTGAAATTTTTTTGTGGTATTTTATTACCATTTGCTTTCCCCCTCTTAATCGCACCAGAAGGAATTGAAATATCGCTACTGGGCTGGCTGAAAACAAATAAAATAGACTCTTAATCGCACCAGAAGGAATTGAAATTAAATGTACATTCGGTTTTATTATCCTGAATTATTCTTCTCTTAATCGCACCAGAAGGAATTGAAATTTTCGTAACAACTCTTATGGTTACGCTCAACTCAAATCTCTTAATCGCACCAGAAGGAATTGAAATCTCGCTTCTTTTATTATCAAAAATACTCTTATATACTCTTAATCGCACCAGAAGGAGTTGAAATTCCCGCAATTGCCCTGCATCAGCAAAAGCAATTTTTTCTCTTAATCGCACCAGAAGGAATTGAAATTCTCTTTCTTACATCTGTCGCAGTAAAAAATTTCTATTCTCTTAATCGCACCAGAAGGAATTGAAATACATGGAGGGAGTGCTGCACGAAGAAGGTTATAAGCTCTTAATCGCACCAGAAGGAATTGAAATATAAAATATCCACTCGAAGAAGAAACCAAAGAAGACTCTTAATCGCACCAGAAGGAATTGAAATATTATAAAATCACTCGATTTTTACAATGAAGTATTCTCTTAATCGCACCAGAAGGAATTGAAATATAGAAACTTCATTATGTCTTTTCCATCCTTTCGTGGCTCTTAATCGCACCAGAAGGAATTGAAATAGAAGTTTCTCATTTAATTTATCAATTTCAGCGGTTGCTCTTAATCGCACCAGAAGGAATTGAAATCTCACCGAAAATTCGAATTACATCATCACCGATTACTCTTAATCGCACCAGAAGGAATTGAAATTAGTGAACGTTGCGTCTTCATCCTGCCCAGCCGAACTCTTAATCGCACCAGAAGGAATTGAAATATAATGATATAGTATTACAAGCGATGCTCGACGCAGCCTCTTAATCGCACCAGAAGGAATTGAAATAAAGGTGAGCATGATAGCGACATATTTATCAACATTCTCTTAATCGCACCAGAAGGAATTGAAATTAGTGAACGTTGCGTCCTCATCCTGCCCGGCAGAATAACTCTTAATCGCACCAGAAGGAATTGAAATTACATCATTTGATTTTTTTTCAATTTTACCGAGTACTCTTAATCGCACCAGAAGGAATTGAAATTGTAGTCGTAAGCTGCTGTTCCTGAGTATTTCCTGCTCTTAATCGCACCAGAAGGAATTGAAATTGTAGTCGTAAGCTGCTGTTCCTGAGTATTTCCTGCTCTTAATCGCACCAGAAGGAATTGAAATCGCTCAACCGGAACACGATAATAATCGCCACTACCAGCTCTTAATCGCACCAGAAGGAATTGAAATAACATAAACAGCCCCTTCCCTTCATTATTGGAAAGCCACTCTTAATCGCACCAGAAGGAATTGAAATGAAGACGTCGAGGCGGAAATAGAAGATGTTAGCCAAGCCTCTTAATCGCACCAGAAGGAATTGAAATTCCCTATTTTTCCAGCTCTACTCTTTTTTTCACGGCTCTTAATCGCACCAGAAGGAATTGAAATACTTTTTTACATTATCAAGCGCTTCTTGTTTTGTTTTCTCTTAATCGCACCAGAAGGAATTGAAATTATCAACGATAATGTAGCTAATTGTCGTGCCTGTAACTCTTAATCGCACCAGAAGGAATTGAAATCCGGATGAATAACTTCCACCACCGCCTCCACCAGTAGCCTCTTAATCGCACCAGAAGGAATTGAAATCTGCCTTGAAAGATAATCTCTCATAACTGTATCGTCTCTTAATCGCACCAGAAGGAATTGAAATTTTGTCTCTATTGCTTGGTAGAAGCCTTCTTTTTTAAACTCTTAATCGCACCAGAAGGAATTGAAATTGTTCAATACCAAGATAATCACCATCCGCATCGCTGCTCTTAATCGCACCAGAAGGAATTGAAATTTAACTTTAACATTGTTAAATTTATTTCTCATAACGACTCTTAATCGCACCAGAAGGAATTGAAATCGTAGTCAATACCGTTGTTTCCGTAGGCGTATAGCCTCTTAATCGCACCAGAAGGAATTGAAATCCGACAACAAGATTATCAATAGAATTTTGCGCGTTATCACTCTTAATCGCACCAGAAGGAATTGAAATAATTCGTTACATAAGCGGTCTTTTTTCTTTTCTGAGCTCTTAATCGCACCAGAAGGAATTGAAATAAAATATTATCAACTGTGGTTGTCAGGTAATTTATCTCTTAATCGCACCAGAAGGAATTGAAATATTGAGATGGATATAGCTGACACGTACGGACTCGGCTCTTAATCGCACCAGAAGGAATTGAAATTATTATCGACCATGCCCTCATTTTAGCAGCGTCGACTCTTAATCGCACCAGAAGGAATTGAAATGCGGTTATCGCTGCCGGTGATACAGCTGAAAATGCGCTCTTAATCGCACCAGAAGGAATTGAAATAACATCATCAATAACCGGAGCTCCAAGTATACGAAACTCTCTTAATCGCACCAGAAGGAATTGAAATACATACATAAAAGCCGACACGAATAATTTTTTCAATCTCTTAATCGCACCAGAAGGAATTGAAATAAGCTTTATCGTTAAACACTGCCAACGATACCCTTTCCTCTCTTAATCGCACCAGAAGGAATTGAAATACATAAGCGGTAGCGTTTTTCAGTAAACCATCAACCGCTCTTAATCGCACCAGAAGGAATTGAAATGAAGGAATGGAAATATTAAAAAAAAATTATTCAGCTCTTAATCGCACCAGAAGGAATTGAAATTAAGAACGCGAAATCCGTAAGTGTTTACACTTTCATCGCCTCTTAATCGCACCAGAAGGAATTGAAATACCAACTTCAAACTTGGTTGTTACAAATTCACCTTCCTCTTAATCGCACCAGAAGGAATTGAAATCAACAAATACATGAATGGGTTAAATTACAGGAAGAAACTCTTAATCGCACCAGAAGGAATTGAAATCACTTCATCTGAATGGAAAAGGTCTGAAATAAATTCTCTTAATCGCACCAGAAGGAATTGAAATAAAGAAGTAAAATTTGATAAGAATATCGTTCACGACTCTTAATCGCACCAGAAGGAATTGAAATCGAATTTATATAGGCGTTTTTTGTATCATAGCTACCTCTTAATCGCACCAGAAGGAATTGAAATTATGAAAACGAGGGGTATTTAAATTACGAAGAAACCTCTTAATCGCACCAGAAGGAATTGAAATTTGTTCCGGAAAAATATGAAGACACGGCACTTGAACCTCTTAATCGCACCAGAAGGAATTGAAATTTGTTCCGGAAAAATATGAAGACACGGCACTTGAACCTCTTAATCGCACCAGAAGGAATTGAAATCTGGTGGGCGGGCGGGCTGTCATATGTCGGGTTACAGGCTCTTAATCGCACCAGAAGGAATTGAAATGGTAATTATAGATAGAATGAAAAAATTAGATAGCACTCTTAATCGCACCAGAAGGAATTGAAATGTATGATTCTCTGCCAATTTGGAAATTTTGCATCAATCTCTTAATCGCACCAGAAGGAATTGAAATTTCAGATGAAGTGTGGCTTGTAATAGATAATAAATACTCTTAATCGCACCAGAAGGAATTGAAATCAGCTTACGCCACAATTACATAGAAAAAATAAATCAGGCTCTTAATCGCACCAGAAGGAATTGAAATGTATTTATTGCCGAAGCAAACGCCGACAGTTCGCCCACTCTTAATCGCACCAGAAGGAATTGAAATACCTATAAAATTAAACAATTATAGCACGATAATAGACTCTTAATTGCACCAGAAGGAATTGAAATAACAATAACACTAACCGAAGGAACACCTACATTTACTCTTAATCGCACCAGAAGGAATTGAAATGATACCATCTTCCCTTAATTTTGAGTAATAGAATTCTCTTAATCGCACCAGAAGGAATTGAAATTCAAAAAAAAATCACAAAAAAATGCACTTGCAATGCTCTTAATCGCACCAGAAGGAATTGAAATAACGCACATGTATATTTTAAAATAAATAGTATAATAACTCTTAATCGCACCAGAAGGAATTGAAATGTATAACCTTGTCGGATAACACGTCTTTGAGCTGGCTCTTAATCGCACCAGAAGGAATTGAAATACAATTATATCCTCTTGACACAACAATTGTCAAAGTCTCTTAATCGCACCAGAAGGAATTGAAATTAATATCGTATTCGGTCAATTCGTCTTCCAATTTCCTCTTAATCGCACCAGAAGGAATTGAAATGACCATTGCCCTTTTGTCGTCAAGCGTTTTTAATTCTCTCTTAATCGCACCAGAAGGAATTGAAATAAGCAATGAACAAGATGATGGAGTTGATCGGTTCGCCTCTTAATCGCACCAGAAGGAATTGAAATAATCAAACTGCATGCGCTGAAAATCTTTCAGGGTTTGTCTCTTAATCGCACCAGAAGGAATTGAAATACTAAATTTAAGGATATATGCGATACTTTACAAGGGACACTCTTAATCGCACCAGAAGGAATTGAAATTGTTATATTCGCATTTCTTAATGTTTCGATTGTCATATCTCTTAATCGCACCAGAAGGAATTGAAATGGTTGCAAAATTGAATAAAAGAAAGATTGCGCCGACAAACTCTTAATCGCACCAGAAGGAATTGAAATAGCAGATACAAACAGATTGTTTCCTTCTTCAACACTCTTAATCGCACCAGAAGGAATTGAAATTACACCCATTTCTTGAACTGATTTGCGATGTCAGGCTCTTAATCGCACCAGAAGGAATTGAAATTTTTTTGTCTCCTGTTCAACCAATCCGGGTTCTTGTGTTTCTCTTAATCGCACCAGAAGGAATTGAAATAAAAAACCGTCATCATCCCAGAATTCCTAACAATAACTCTTAATCGCACCAGAAGGAATTGAAATTAGCACAAGTTATGGATAGGGGTAGCTTTTTCGTAACTCTTAATCGCACCAGAAGGAATTGAAATTGACGATGTTTATAGGGAAGATACCTATCTTTCTCTCTTAATCGCACCAGAAGGAATTGAAATAAGAAAAACATTTATGAATTTTTCTTTGTTTAGTTCTCTTAATCGCACCAGAAGGAATTGAAATGTTATACCCGATTATTCGGATATTGCAGTAAATAAACTCTTAATCGCACCAGAAGGAATTGAAATTTCGTCCGGTAACATTAAAATCACAAGTTACGTTTCTCTTAATCGCACCAGAAGGAATTGAAATTTGGTCAAATTCTTTTGGTGTTTTAGTGATTTGTTCTCTTAATCGCACCAGAAGGAATTGAAATTAATTGTCCAGCATGGTATTGTTCCCTTTCAGTGCACTCTTAATCGCACCAGAAGGAATTGAAATTTGGCAGCTTATTTCGAGTTTGGTACAGGTTTGTCGGCTCTTAATCGCACCAGAAGGAATTGAAATTACATTGCTGTCAAATCACCCGCCAGCTCGATAAGTCTCTTAATCGCACCAGAAGGAATTGAAATTAAAATCTCCGTCGATTATACTTTTAAAAATTTCACTCTTAATCGCACCAGAAGGAATTGAAATCAATCTCTATCGTAGTAGCAGTATCAACAACAAGGTTTCTCTTAATCGCACCAGAAGGAATTGAAATAAAAACTCCAAAGCGGGGAAAACGTCCCCGCAGAAGTCTCTTAATCGCACCAGAAGGAATTGAAATATTTTTCTACTGCTACTCCTTTCATTCAAGAAGTAACTCTTAATCGCACCAGAAGGAATTGAAATTTGTAAATGTAGCATCTTCATCTTGTCCAGCTGGATACTCTTAATCGCACCAGAAGGAATTGAAATCTTGACAAAGAAAAGAAAAGGGCTACGAATGAGGCGCTCTTAATCGCACCAGAAGGAATTGAAATCGTGAACGTTGCATCCTCATCTTGTCCAGCTGGATACTCTTAATCGCACCAGAAGGAATTGAAATACTTTGGCATTAATTTCGATAAATCTGGTGGTTTACTCTTAATCGCACCAGAAGGAATTGAAATGTGCCTCTATAAACTCGAAACGTATGTTCGGTTTTACTCTTAATCGCACCAGAAGGAATTGAAATAACGCAAGTTCCTTTACTGACTGAAATAATTCAGCACTCTTAATCGCACCAGAAGGAATTGAAATAAATTCACCCGACGCAAAAACCAATAGGGCTGATAGCTCTTAATCGCACCAGAAGGAATTGAAATATACAATTTCCGAGCGCAATATGAGCTGAAAAGCCTCTTAATCGCACCAGAAGGAATTGAAATTGGGAAAACTTCTCACAAGTTGAGATTGCATGGACTCTCTTAATCGCACCAGAAGGAATTGAAATTCTATAAACAACTGTTGACGCCTCGCAGAAAGTAACCTCTTAATCGCACCAGAAGGAATTGAAATGTTATAAAATTAAATGTTGAAAAATTTTCAAAAACACTCTTAATCGCACCAGAAGGAATTGAAATCACGATATTGAAAATGCTAATGATTTGATTAAAACTCTTAATCGCACCAGAAGGAATTGAAATCCTTATGCACATTGTTATCTTCTGCATCGACCTTAACTCTTAATCGCACCAGAAGGAATTGAAATAGGAATATGAAGACAAAAACTATTCGAGCATCGTTAACTCTTAATCGCACCAGAAGGAATTGAAATTAAAAAACACACTTCATTTTCTTCTGGAATTTTTAACTCTTAATCGCACCAGAAGGAATTGAAATAATTTAAACGCTGACAAACAAGTACAAATTACAATTAACTCTTAATCGCACCAGAAGGAATTGAAATACTAAATTTCAGGGATTAAAAGCTGCTGTTTTCGACCTCTTAATCGCACCAGAAGGAATTGAAATAGAAACAATTAACGAATTCAGACTTGGCTATGCACTCTCTTAATCGCACCAGAAGGAATTGAAATGACGTTGAGGCAGCAAATAAAGCAATTAATCCTGAGCTACTCTTAATCGCACCAGAAGGAATTGAAATTCATGTGTAAATGTAAAATATCAAAATATGAAAAATTCTCTTAATCGCACCAGAAGGAATTGAAATGATAATGATAATCAGGAAACAGTCATAAAGGCATTGACTCTTAATCGCACCAGAAGGAATTGAAATAACAAATTCGTGCAGAATCCCAACATGCTCCGAATTCTCTTAATCGCACCAGAAGGAATTGAAATTAATTACTACAATTTTAAAGGTTTGACAAACAAAGGCTCTTAATCGCACCAGAAGGAATTGAAATTTTATATGGACCGAAATGGCAATTTCGACTATGTGAATCTCTTAATCGCACCAGAAGGAATTGAAATAAAAGTGCTTCTACAGCTCAAAGCCGTGTAATTAGAAACTCTTAATCGCACCAGAAGGAATTGAAATATAAAAAATGCGCGGGTTCTTGAAAGGGTGTTTAAAGACTCTTAATCGCACCAGAAGGAATTGAAATCTGAAAAGCGTTCAGAACATAGCATTAAGTCGTTGACTCTTAATCGCACCAGAAGGAATTGAAATTACGATATTTGTTTCAAATCCGTTGATTGCCAAATCTCTTAATCGCACCAGAAGGAATTGAAATATATCTTTTGCGTCGATTGTATAAATAGTAAAAGTCTCTTAATCGCACCAGAAGGAATTGAAATACGTAATTTATCCCCTTCTTTTGTAATGAAATATATCTCTTAATCGCACCAGAAGGAATTGAAATAAATCTGCCGATTGGCAGTTTGTAAAACTAA
>Ga0208826_1003447_pt1 | contig 10831 bp, 9 predicted proteins | sample AD_UKC115_MetaG_FD_184451 | JGI IMG/M metagenome (GOLD analysis project Ga0208826, IMG submission 184451) | Active sludge microbial communities of municipal wastewater-treating anaerobic digesters from Hong Kong - AD_UKC115_MetaG (SPAdes)... | ecosystem: Engineered > Bioreactor > Anaerobic >... | reverse complement strand
AATCGTGAACTAAATATTGAAGGATTTATCAAGTCAGGCTCCTAGATGGAACCTTATCCGGTTCAGCCTTTACTTCCGGTTTGCATAATTTCATCCCTACACCAGTAAAGATTGATATTCAGCGTTTTCTGGTGTAGGGTACACAAGGCAAACTTTTTGTAATGGAAAAAACCGGGGATGAGGGGAAAACAAAAAACCTGTAAATCTTTCGACTTACAGGTTTCTTTGGGGTGGCTAAAGGGACTCGAACCCTTGACATTCAGAACCACAATCTGACGCTCTAACCAACTGAACTATAGCCACCATTTATAGCTTTTCTCGAAAAGCGATGCAAAGATACGATATTTCTTGAAATCTGCAAAGCTTTGCCGCTAATTTTTATCGAAAAGTTATTTATACAGTACTTTTTTGCTTGCAAGAAGGGTGTTCTGCATCAAGGAAGCAATCGTCATGGGGCCAACTCCTCCCGGTACCGGAGTGATGAAGGAACATTTCGGAGAGACTTCATCGAATTTCACGTCACCTGTGAGTTTGAATCCCGATTTCTTGCTTGCATCCGGAACCCGCGTGGTGCCTACATCAACGATGACGGCTCCTTCTTTCACCATATCGGCTTTCACAAAGTTGGGTTGTCCGATGGCTGCAATGATGATATCGGCTTCCTGACATTCTTTTATCAGATCCTTGGAATGGCTGTGGCAGATGGTGACTGTGGCATCTCCCGGATATGTTTTCTGAACCATCAGAGAAGCTACCGGTTTGCCTACAATGTTACTTCTTCCAAGTACTACGCATTTCTTTCCGCTAGTCTCGATGTGATAACGTTTCAGCAATTCCATGATTCCGTTGGGAGTGGCCGATACGAAACAGGGAAGACCGATGGAAAGGCGGCCCACATTGATGGGGTGGAAACCGTCCACGTCTTTTCTGTAGTCGATGGCTTCGATGACTTTCTGCTCGTCGATATGCTTTGGGAGGGGTAATTGCACAATGAATCCGTCAATGTCTGCGTCCTTATTGAGTTCATCTACCTTGCCGAGGAGTTCTTCTTCCGTGACATCTGCTTCGTAGCGGATGAGGGTCGATTTGAATCCGCAGGTTTCGCATGCCTTGACTTTGGCTGCTACGTAAGTTTCACTGCCTCCGTCGTGACCCACCAGAATAGCTGCGAGATGGGGGCGTTTGCCGCCATCGGCTGTTATTTGGGCTACTTCTGCTGCAATTTCCTGCTTGAGTTGCTCTGAAATGGCTTTGCCGTCTATGATTTGCATAATATCAATGTGTTATTTTTGATGTTTGTTTATGACTCTTTATTCATTTCCTTCATCTTCTTCATGTTGTTCATCATGCCCGCCATCTTGTTTCCGGTGACCATCTTCATCATCTTGCGGGTCTGGTCGAACTGTTTCAGCAAGCGGTTCACCTGCTGGATATCCGTTCCGCTTCCTCGTGCTATGCGGTTGCGGCGGGATCCGTTCAGAATTTCCGGATTGGTGCGTTCCTTCGGAGTCATGGAATGGATGATGGCTTCAATGCTCTTGAAAGCATTGTCGTCTATATCGATATCCTTGATGGCTTTGCCGACTCCCGGAATCATGCTGGCCAGATCTTTCAGATTACCCATCTTCTTTATTTGGTTGATCTGTGCGAGGAAGTCGTTGAAATCGAACTGGTTCTTTTGAATCTTCCTCTGGAGTTTCTTGGCTTCTTCTTCATTATATTGTTCCTGAGCACGCTCCACAAGGGTAACCACATCACCCATGCCGAGGATACGGTCGGCCATACGTTCGGGGTAGAAGACATCGATGGCTTCCATCTTTTCGCCTGTTCCGATGAACTTGATAGGCTTGTTTACCACCGTGCGGATGGAAAGTGCGGCACCGCCGCGGGTATCGCCGTCGAGCTTGGTGAGAACCACTCCGTTGAAATCCAGACGGTCATTGAATTCTTTTGCCGTGTTCACGGCATCCTGACCGGTCATGGCATCTACAACGAACAGAATTTCGTCCGGGTTGACGGCTTTCTTGATGTTCTCGATTTCATTCATCATCATTTCATCGACAGCCAGACGACCGGCGGTATCTATGATGATGACATCGTAATTTTTGGCTTTTGCTTCACGAATGGCGTTCAACGCAATTTCTACAGGGTTCTTGCTTTCCGGTTCGCTATATACCGGAACCTGTATTTGTTCGCCCAAGACTTTCAGCTGGTCAACAGCTGCGGGGCGGTAAACGTCACCGGCTACCAATAACGGGTGCTTGTTCTTCTTGCTCTTTAGCATGAAAGCAAGCTTGCTGCTGAAGGTGGTCTTACCGGAACCTTGCAAACCCGACATTAAAATGACAGAAGGCTTTCCCTGAAGATTCACTTCGGAAGCTTCTCCACCCATCAGGTGGCTGAGCTCGTCATGAACTATCTTCACCATCAGTTGGCTAGGCTTGATGGAGCTCAGTACATTCTGGCCCATAGCCTTTTCCTTTACGGTATCCGTAAAATTCTTGGCAACTTTATAGTTGACATCGGCATCAAGCAGAGCTTTGCGAACATCCTTCAATGTTTCGGCAACGTTGATTTCTGTTATTTTTCCTTCTCCTTTAAGTATCTTAAAAGAGCGTTCCAGCCTTTCGCTTAAATTATCGAACATATCGTTATTTGTTTGTTTATTTCCTTATATTTTATTTTGAGTGTGCAAAATTACAAAAAATCGTCCAATTACACTCTTTTCCTTTTCCTTTTTTAGCATTTTCCTGAAATATAAAAAAGTTATGCAATTATAATCGGGCTTTTCTGTCTTATTATGAGTGTCTTTAGTTTATTTAGGTTGTGAGGTTAACTATTTCTTCTGAATCTTTTTTATTGAGATATTATGTTATATAACAATTATTGTGTACTTTTGCCAGCCTTAACAGGAAAAATAGAATAAAAAATGAGAAGAAAAAGCATTTTTGCCGGACTGCTTATGTTAGTTTCAAATCTAACTTTTGCAGGTGGTATCCTAACTAATACCAATCAGAATATAGCTTTCAACAGAAATTTTGCGCGCAATGCCACCATGGAGATTGACGGAGCCTACAGTAATCCTGCCGGCCTTTCCTGGTTGAGCGAAGGGCTGCATCTGTCGCTTAATATTCAGAATGTTTATCAAACCCGTGACATCCACAGTACATATTCTTTATTCAAACTGAATACGACCAACCCTGGCGATGCAAACGGCATGAAATATTATAAAGGTGAGGCGGCTGTGCCGGCCATGCCTTCTTTTCAAGCAGCATATCGTACCGGCAACTGGACCTATTCCGTTAATTTCGGCATTACCGGAGGAGGTGGAAAAGCTACATTCAATGAAGGTTTGCCTTCTTTCGAGAGCACTGTGGCTTATGCCAATTATGCGGCAAATGCTATGGCGGGTCAGTTGAGCAAGATGGGAATGGCCGTTCCCGGAACTACCGGATATTCTCTGAATACTTATATGAGAGGGCGCCAGTACGTCTTCGGACTTCAAGGCGGTGTGACGTATCGTGTTACAGGTCAGGAAGAGAATAGTAAGGAAGGATTGTCAGTCTATTTGGGTGCCCGGATGAATTATATCAGCAACAAGTATGAAGGATACCTCCGAAATATGAACGTCTCTTTTGCTGATAATAGTGAATCAAGTCTTTCCAACTATATGAAGACAGTATCTACAGCTGCAACTGCAGCTTCTGCCTATGTGACCGATGCAGCAACCAAAGCAAGACTGCTGACTGTTGCCAAAACATTAGAGGCAGGTGCTTCAAGACTTGAAAACGGCATCGAGTTGGATTGTTCTCAAAAAGGCTGGGGCTTGACGGCTATCGTAGGAGTGGATTATCGTCTGGATCGTTTGAATCTGGGTGCAAGATATGAATTTCCCACCAAACTTAACATCGAAAACAATACACGAATCAATACTACGGGAGTTGCCGATTATGACCACGGTGTGAATACGCCCAATGATCTTCCTGCCATTCTTTCAGGAGGTGCACAATATGAACTTACACCCAAATGGAGAGTGATGGGAGGAGTCACTTACTATTTCGACAAGGATGCCGGTATGGCCAATGACAAGCAGAAATATCTTTCGCATAATACCATGGAATATATGGCAGGAACGGAATGGGATGTCCTGGATCGTCTGACGGTGAGTACGGGTTTCCAAAAAACAAATTACGGTGTGACTGACCAATTCCAAAAGGACATGAGCTTTTATTGCAGTTCCTACTCTTTGGGCTTTGGAGCGAAAGTCAATCTGAATTCACATCTGGCAGTCAACGTTGCTTACTTCTTTACCGATTATTCAGATTATGAACGCAACACTGCGAACTACAATTCCACAGGCATTAGCGGAAAGGACGTGTTCAGCCGTACCAACAAGGTTTTCGGACTGGGTATCAATTATGACTTTTAATGTCATGAATAGGTAACGATAAAATCTCTTTTTGCGTTAGTTTTCAAATTTTCTTACTATCTTTGCCGCAATTATTAACTCGAGTGCTTGGTAACCTCGTAAAAAACAAGAATAATGAAGAATAATACTGTTACAGTATCCTTTATGATATTAGGGATACTTTTTTGTGTGTGTTTGGTGGCTTCCAATTTGTTGGAAACCAAAATCGTTGAAATTGGCCCCATCTCTCTTACCGGAGGCTTTGTCGTTTTCCCGATTTCCTACATTATCAATGATTGCATTGCCGAGATCTGGGGCTACAAAAAGGCTCGTCTGATTATCTGGCTGGGTTTTCTCATGAATTTCCTGGTCATCGGTTTTTCACAAATCGTTTTGTTGCTTCCGTCTCCTGAATACTGGACGGGTGAGGGGGCTTTCCGTTTCGTGTTCGGAATGGCTCCAAGAATAGCATGTGCCAGTCTGGCTGCTTTCCTGGTAGGTTCCTTTCTGAATGCGTATGTCATGAGCAAGATGAAGCTGGCAAGTCAGGGACGTAATTTCTCCTTGCGCGCCGTCATGAGTACTTTGTTCGGTGAGAGTGCTGACTCACTTATATTTTTCCCGATGGCTTTCGGAGGGATGATTCCTTTTGAGGAAATGCTAAAGCTGATGCTCATTCAGGTAGTTGCCAAAACCTTATATGAAATCGTGGCATTGCCTGTCACCATTCGTGTGGTTCAATACATCAAGAAGACGGATGGGACCGATGTATATGATGAAAATATTTCTTATAATGTATTAAAGGTAAAGGAACTATGATGATGAATAAGGATACTGCTTTGGTTGTTTTCAGCGGCGGACAAGATTCCACCACGTGCCTGTTCTGGGCAAAGAAACAATTCAAGAATGTCACGGCACTGAGTTTTATCTACGGACAGAAGCATCTGAAGGAAATAGACTGTGCCCGCGAGATAGCGGCCCGGGCAGGAGTGAAGCATGAAGTGATGGATGTTTCTTTCATAGGTCATTTGGGACGGAATTCTCTGACAGACACATCGATGATTATGGATGAGACAAAGCCGGAAGGAACTTTCCCGAACACCTTTGTGCCGGGACGTAACTTGTTTTTCTTGAGTATTGCCGCCGTCTATGCGCGCGAGCAAGGAATCAATCATATTGTTACCGGTGTATCGCAAACGGATTTCAGCGGTTATCCCGATTGCAGGGATGCTTTTATCAAATCATTGAATGTGACTCTCAATCTGGCTATGGACGAGCAATTTGTGCTTCATACCCCTTTGATGTGGGTTGACAAAGCCGAAACATGGAAACTTGCCGATGAATTAGGGGTTCTCGATTTGGTACGTAACGAAACGCTCACATGCTACAATGGAGTGAAGGGAGACGGCTGCGGGCATTGTCCTGCCTGCAAATTGCGTAAAGAGGGCTTGGAAAAATATTTAACGTGGAAAGAAAACAACAGATAATCATGAGTGAAAGAGAAAACGATCATTTGCAGCTGCTGGGCAAGAAAACTGAATACAAGCAGGATTATGCACCGGAGGTGTTGGAAACTTTTGTGAACAAACATCCCGACAATGATTATTGGGTTCGCTTCAACTGTCCGGAATTTACCAGTTTGTGCCCTATTACGGGGCAGCCGGACTTCGCTGAAATCCGCATCAGTTATCTGCCCGATGTGAAGATGGTAGAAAGCAAAAGCCTGAAATTGTATCTGTTCAGTTTTCGCAACCATGGCGATTTTCATGAAGACTGTGTGAATATTATCATGAAAGATTTAATCAAGCTCATGAATCCCAAATATATTGAGGTGACCGGATTGTTTACTCCACGTGGGGGAATCAGCATTTATCCGTATGCCAATTATGGCCGTCCGGGAACTAAATATGAGAAGCTGGCGGATTATCGCCTGACAAATCACGACTTAGGATAATTCCAAATCCAAAAGATCTTTCAACTTCTGAAGCGAGGCATTCTTTTGCTGTATAAGCTGCCATTGATCTGTCTTGCTGTAAGCCTTGATCATTTCACCTTGTTCGCTGATGCGCACTTGCATGGTGATGAGGTCATTATGTAGCTTTTTGCGCAAGTGATTCTCTATTTGAGGCTTGATGTCCAGCATGTCTTTTTCGGCCATGGAATTATCCACAACGATTTCGAACGTAGTGGCATCCAGCATTTTGGGATTCATGTTTTTCATGTTTCCTGCCATCGCTGTGTCTTTTTTAGGCAATAGGAGAGCGAATTCTGTCCATCGCAGATTGATGTCTTGTTCCGAGAACGGGCGGTTCTCAATCTTGGCTTCGGTAGCAGACAGCGGTAGTTGATCCTGTGGCTGTTCTTCTGCTTCGATTTTGTTTAAGTCTCCTTTTAATGCCTTGATTGACAGGTGCACCGGTTTTTTTACCATAGGGGATACTCGCTCAGGCTCTTGAACGGGAGTCTGGGCATTTGCCCCTGGAGTGCCTGGCACTGTCTGGACAGAAGGAACGGGTTGTTGAGGTTGGGCTTGTGCAGTTTGAATTGTAGGTTGCGAAGCCGGCTGAACAGCAGGCTGTGCCTGAGATTGTTCCTTTTGGAAAATGGGGGATATCTTATTTTTAGGGCTACGCCCCGCAGGCCCCTCCTCATCTTCGAGTGTGATTTGGGCAAGCTGTATCAATGTAAGCTCTACCAGCAAGCGCTTGTTCTTGCTTACTCTGTAATTCAAATCACAATCATTGCAAAGCTTCATGGCACGGAACAGAAACTTTGCACTGCATTTACCCGCCTGCTCTGCGTAACGTACTTTCACGCTTGCTGCCGTTTCCAGAAGTGAGGCTGTAGCTTTATCTTTCGAAACCAGCAGGTCTCTGAAATGCGAGGCTAGTCCTGTAATGAAATGGCTGCCATCAAAACCTTTATTCAGAATATCATTGAATGTGAGCAGGCAATCCGAAACTCTGTTGCCGAGGAAATCATCCGTCAGCTTGAAGTAATATTCATAATCCAGTACGTTCAAGTTGGCAATGACATCCTGATAATGGATTTTTCCACCGGTGAAACTTACTACCTGATCAAATATGGACAAAGCATCACGCATGCCACCGTCTGCCTTTTGGGCAATCACATTCAAAGCTTCCGGTTCTGCTTCAATACCTTCCTTTTGCGCAACATATTGAAGATGCTCGATAATATCGTTGACACCTATCCTGTTGAAATCATAGATTTGGCATCGGGATAGGATGGTTGGCAATATCTTATGTTTTTCTGTGGTTGCCAGAATGAAAATAGCATGTGCCGGCGGTTCTTCCAGCGTCTTCAGAAATGCATTGAAAGCCGAAGATGAAAGCATGTGGACCTCATCGATGATATATACCTTGTATCTGCCTATCTGAGGCGGGATGCGAACCTGTTCTATGAGACTTCTTATGTCTTCCACCGAGTTGTTGGACGCGGCATCCAGTTCATGAATATTGTATGACCTCTGTTCGTTGAAGGCCTTGCAGCTTTCGCATTCGTTGCAAGCCTCTCCGTCAGGAGTGATGTTTGTGCAATTGATTGTCTTAGCAAAAATACGTGCGCATGTAGTCTTTCCTACTCCACGCGGTCCGCAGAACAAATAAGCCTGAGCCAGTTTGCCTGTGGCAATCGCATTTTTCAATGTGGTGGTCAAGGCTCTTTGCCCAATGACAGAGTCGAAAGTGGACGGACGGTATTTTCGTGCCGAAACGATAAAGTTCTCCATATATTATAGAATGTGATTACTCATTTTTGCAAAGTTACAATAAAAAGTTTATTTTTTCAGTGGAACGTTTTAAAATATTTATATCTTTGCATCATTATAATTATTGGCTAAAATGGGTAAGTTGAACACAATCATTCTGTTTGCAAGACGACATAAATACTGGATTACGGTATTGCTGTTTGTCGGAATCATCGGCTTTGTAGGCGAGAACAGTTTGTTTCATCGTTTTGAACACAAGCATACCATCAGCGTGCTGAATGATGAAATCGATAAATACCAGAGAATGTTCAATGACAATCAGACGAAACTGAAGCAGTTGGCTACGAATCCGGAGGCCATTGAGAAAGTTGCCCGTGAACGCTATTTCATGAAAAAGGAAAATGAGGATGTCTTCATCTTTGAAAAGGAAGACGGTACCCTCGATGATCTCAGTACTCAAAAATAAGATTTCCGAATATGACAAAAATAGAGACATACCTGATGAATTTGGGAGGAGTATTCGTCCTTTTAGGAGCTGCAGCCTATATATTTGAACCCGTAGTCTCTACCTATATATATATAGTAGGTGCTTTACTCTTCGGAGGCATTCAGGTAAAAAACGGCTATCAAGGACCCAATCTGATTATCCGCCGTTTGCGCCGCCAACAGATTTTTGCTTCTCTTCTTTTCATACTTACAGGTGTGCTCATGATAACCAATACCTACCATTGGATTTATTGCCGCCACAACGAATGGGTCATCTGTCTCACGATTGCTGCTATTCTGCAATTGTACTCCACTTTTAGAATAGAGCATGAGTTGAAGAAAGAGGAATGATTTTTTATCGTTCCATTTCAAAATAATCATAAAGTTTTAGTGTTAAGCTATCCGGGGCAGGAGTTGCCGGAGGGATATTTCTACGCATCCGTATCGTGTTTGAGAGCCAATTAAATTAACAAATTTAATTTAATTGAAATAAGTTTCATAGAGTTAATATTTATAACAAAAATTGTACTTTTACTTAAAAACTATTATTAAATTAATGTTTAGATAATTTTGTTAGAAAATAATATACAAAATATTTCATTATTTGCAAACAATCATTACTTTTGCAAGAAATCTCATAGGGGATATCTAATTTATGCTTTTTTTGTTTCAATTATTATATAATTTATAGAGAGAATTTATGAAAAAGAGATTTATGCTATTACTGATTTTCCTTTTTATAGGAATCAGTTTATCCTTAGCTCAAGTGAAGGTGACGGGAACAGTCACTTCTTCAGAGGACAAGCAACCAATTGTCGGTGCTTCTGTATTAGCGAAAGGAACAACAGTGGGAACCATTACAGATATGGATGGTAAATTTGTCTTGCCGAATGTTCCTGAATCGGCAAAAACTCTAGTTATTTCTTACATTGGTATGAAGACGAAAGAAGTCGGTATTCAATCCAATTTAAAGATTATCTTAGATCCGGACACGAAGGTCCTGGATGAAATTGTGGTTACAGCCATGGGTATGAAGAGAAGTGAAAAGACTTTGGGCTATGCTGCAACAACCGTGAAAGCCGAAAATCTGGACTTGGCGAAATCCGGCTCTGTGATGGGGGGATTGTCCGGTAAAGTTGCCGGTGTGCAGATTACTGCTGCAGGTGATGCCGGTTCTTCCCAAAAAGTCTTGATTCGCGGTATTTCATCACTCAACAGCAATGCGCCGCTTTATATTGTGGATGGTGTGCCTATCAACAATTCGCGTAGCGGTAACAATGATGCTGACTTTGGAAATGCTGTCACGGTGTTGAAAGGTGCTTCTGCAACCGCACTCTACGGCTCTCGGGCATCAAACGGCGTTATCATGATTACTACAAAGAAAGCCGGAGTAGAAAAGCTTTCCGTTACTTATGACGGTTCTTTCTTTGCTTCGAATGTACTGCGTGTCATGCAGACACAAAATCTTTATGGACAAGGATGGGGATCATGGGATCGTCATGAAAACGGTTCATGGGGTTCGCGTTTGGACGGCACTATTCATGAGTGGGGAGCCGACGGGAAATATTTGAGTACCGGAGAGGCAATGACCAAGCCCTATTCATACGTGAAGCATAACTTGCGTGACTTCTATCAAACAGGTTTGGAAATGAACAATAACCTTACTTTGCGTTATGGTACTGAGAAACTTGGAATCGTGGCTTCTTACGGTAACTTGAAGTCAAACGGAATTATGCCCAACAATACCGATAAATATTCACGTAATACTTTCTCGTTAAGAGGATATGCTAAAATAGACAAGTTCTCGTTTGATATGTCTATGAATTATGTCCGTAAAGACATTCGCAGACCGGAACAAATGTATCAGGAACTTTTGCAGCACGGTGTCGATGTAGGGTTTAAACAAATGAAGGATTATAATGACGAGCGTTATAATTTTGCAAATTATTATACATGGTATGCCAATAATCCCTATTGGATGCTTGATAATTATTATTACACTTATCAAGATGACCGAGTATATGGTAAAATGGAAGGTTCATATGATATAATGAAGGGACTGAAAGCTACGGTACGCGTAGGAGGGGATTTTTCCAACTCCAGACAGGAAAATATGGAAGCCAAGGAAAATATAGTTCCTGGAACTTATGCTTTCGAAGGAGGTAAAGCACCTGAAAAAGGAAAATATTCCAGATATGCTTATAATCGTG
>Ga0208826_1003443_pt1 | contig 10839 bp, 10 predicted proteins | sample AD_UKC115_MetaG_FD_184451 | JGI IMG/M metagenome (GOLD analysis project Ga0208826, IMG submission 184451) | Active sludge microbial communities of municipal wastewater-treating anaerobic digesters from Hong Kong - AD_UKC115_MetaG (SPAdes)... | ecosystem: Engineered > Bioreactor > Anaerobic >... | reverse complement strand
TGTTGATTTATTTTTGTGCTACGCTCAAAAATAAATCAACAATAAAAAATCCCCATCATAGTTCGAATTGCTGCTTTTTCCTTGACTATGGAAATTTGAAACGCAGACAAACTGAAAGAATTTGCTGTATTAAAATTTCCTTGGTATACCATTAATAAATTCGTAACCCGTCATTTTTAACTCAATACTGACCCGTTACGAAAATGAAACAGTGTAGAAATGAAAAACTATTTTGATACCCTTAATATCGACGACTTCTATCAAAAATTCGCAAAAGCCAATTCAGTCACAAAAAATGATTTGAAGCAATACTTTACTGCAGAGAATCCAGATCTGACAATCCAGGGCTTTCGCAGGATTCTCTATGGATTGGAAAAACAAGGAGTAATTTATTCATCCGGAAGCGCCGTCTACTCAATCCAACCTATCTCCTCTCTCCCCTTAAAGATTAAGAAAAGATTCACCCCCGTTCCTTCTCTCATAGCTGAGAAGGTTATTGAAGCATTCAAAGACCAATTTCCATACTCGAATTGCATCTTTTGAGAAACCAGAATACTTCATGACATGATGACTCATCAGTCCCGAACAAATATGATCATCGTTGAAACCGATAAAGACTCAGAGAGCGCAGTATTTAACCACTTTTTCAATCTTGGCATCAGACCGACATTCCTTAATCCAGATTCCACGACAATCGATCGATATGTCAGAGCTCAGGATGAACCCATCTTTGTGTCAAAGATAATCTCACAGTCCCCTAAAAGGCAAAAAGGAAGTTTAGTAAGCTATGCAAAACTCGAAAAAATCCTTGTAGATATTCTGGTGGATGAGAGTAAGTTTTCTGTGTACCAGGGGCAGGAATTAAGTTCAATTTTTGAGAATGCTTTTGACACTTTTATCATAAACCAGGACTCCATGCTGCGATACGCCGGCAGACGAACTGCACAAGATAAATTGAAGTGGTTCGTCCTACAAGACCCATCTGAATCTTAGAGTTTACTGGGGGAATTCAATGTGATTACGCCTCGCACTCACACGAAGGAATGGATTGAAAACCTCGAGGGAAAATTCGATGTCGGATTGGCCGAGAGAATGATTATGGCATTCATTCTTAATGGTGGGAATGCGAGGATATAACAATAATCAAAGCGAATACAAAGAATTAGAAAAAAGTATACAAAGTCTACGCAGCTATATTTATGAAGGGCTTTTTCTCCGGAAAATGCAATTGTAGCTGGCACAAAAGAAGCATATCTTGCAGCTCTTACGCTCACTCATACATCCGCTATTAACCGATTCGACAGAAACATTAACCTTACTTCCTTCCATATCGATGCCCGAAATGATTTGCAGCGTTTGGAGAGGTTAAAGAAATCATCGATTGAGGCTTTTTATTATTATTTTCAGGCTATCGAATTGCTCAGCAAATAACGCCATGAATTCATTATTAGATTTTTAACTGATGCAGTAATAGCTGTTTATATTGGATCGATCAGCGATTCGCATTATTGATAGGATACCAGGTTGTTGTGTTTTTTTTGCAAAATGCAACAACTCAACAATATCTTTTCTCAGCTCAATTCCTACTATTTTCATTTCAGGAATAAACAAGGACAGCGGGTTGCGGGTTCGACCACCATTAGTCTCCCTCGTAAAATGAAAATCCGGATTGGAATACTTATCAATAATGGATCGAGAAAATTGTTCAAATAATATTGAATAATGTTATACTTTCCTATTGCAATACATTGCGTTCTGCTTTGTAAAAAATAAGAACAACAAATCTTTTTTGACAACCCCTCATCGGAGAACAGATATGAAAAAAATATTGCTGTCTATCGTTCTGTTTATTGGCATATTGCTTTCCTGTGGATTCCAGACAATCCAGGAATTGGAACGGAAATCCGGCGGTTACACGGAATCAGAATTGGTCGCATCCGGTCGAGTTGGAGTAGAGGGATCCGATGGAACACTGTTTTTCTCCGGTTTCTACAAAGCTCCAAACGGGAATTACATTCCACTAAACGACAATGCGCTTATGGGGCAGACAATCCAACCAACATCGAATCCGACCAAAGCGGAGAACAAAAAGGAATCGGCAGTATCTGACTCAACGAATCAACAGGGATTGGTTGAAGCAGAAGATAAAAAAGATATCCAGGTTGTCCCATTGGCAGAAGCATTAGAAACTGCCGGATTGGTACAAATGGAAACGGAATATGCGACAGAGATACTGATCTATACGATCAGGGAACGAAGCAACAACGCAAAGGATCTCGAAGCAGTAAATAGCGAGGAAGGGAAAAAAACAGTAATATCTTTTCTTACTGGGATTAATCGGATGATTAATGAAGAAAATCCAGAATTCAGAATGCAGGAAATTGTAGGAATAAAACCATATTTTGGCAATGATACTAATAAAGATGGAGTAGCTGGTTTTTCACTAGCTTTTTTAGTCAAAGATCAACAGACCGGAGAGTTGAAGCCATATGCTTTTAGTCAAAATAGTCTGGATGATAACAACAAGATTCTAAATATTATTGACCTTAGTGCCGGCGGAGATGGTTATGAGTTGAAGTGTATGGAAATTGATGGTCAAGCAACTTTTATCAGAAAGAGTGAGGGGGTAACGAAACAATATTTAGATAATGCCGGTGAATGGCAATATTATTTTAGTGAAAAAATGGTTAAAAAATTTGAAAAGTTTATAGGAGTGGATTGTACTAATTGGGAGAAACCATGTACTGTGGCAACGGCAAAAGATTTAAAGGATGGAACCTTGTTAGATTGGGTTAGATACAGTTCTCCTGATTTTTCTGATAAGGTTTATAAGGATGGAAGAGTTCATTTTTTTGAAGATTCAATGAGACTTTCTTTAGGTGATGACGTAAATACTTTGGAAGAGCGGTTTAAAGTGTTGGCTGATCCCGAGCAAAAACCAATGCGAATGGTGGCCCATTTTTTGGTGGATAAGGATTGGGTTTTAGGGTTACCTCAGCCTACATATATTGATGTAATGCAAATATATAATCCACCGGACAAAAGTGTAAGTTATTTATTTTTTTATCAAATGGAAGCTTTTGGTAACGTTCAAGTTAAACGTAAAATGGCTTGCGAAGATATGGCCTATACTATGCCTAGAGTGGATTATGAAAAACCAAATATAATTGGTGGGGGTACCATACCGGAGAGGGGTGTTAATATTATAATTGATGAGAGCCAATATGAATATGAAGAAAATCAGGAGATGTTTAAGGAATGGGTTAAGAATAATAAAGTTCCGAAAAATTTGGAAGGAAGGTTATTACATCCAAAAACAGTAAGAGGTTCTTTTGATTATTCCGACCGTTATTGGTAAGTAAGAGCGAGAAATTGTCTTTTTGAACAAAATATGTTTGAATTGAAGTGTGAAATGGTGGTATAGAGTGTTCGTTTTAACAACGATATTTTTATTTATTTTAATCTTTGAATTCGGTGGACGGCAACATCTTCTGATGAGGGATATAATCAATAATAAAACAGATAATGAAAGAGTGGAATTGGAAAAAATGATTTTTGGTAATAAAGAAGAAAACGTCTCGGGAGGAATAATTATTGGCGTAAACTATGAGTAAATATGTGTGGTGTTTACTGAGGTTTACACGATTATATTCTTTAGAATTAATTGAATTATTTGACTATATTTAGGGATTTTATTAGATCAGTTATACATATTTAATATATATTTCTTATTTTATTGCTGTACCTTATTTCTGTAGATCAGAGGGTTGTGGGTTCGACCGCCACTTAAATAACGCGTAAAATTAAAATCTGAACTGGTAAACGGTTCGTTTTTTTTAATTCTTTGAATGTAAGTCACTTAACGATTCGTTTGGAAAGTCTCATACTCCCTTTTATAGCCCTTTTATAGTGATAAAGCATACTCTGCAAGAGCACGATCGCAACGGAAATCAAAAATCATATGGTTGTTCACATAATCACTTATCCCTTGATATTTGCCAGCGGCTGCAGCGTCGTGAGAATCCTGACCAGGTCGGTCTGGTTGGCCATGACGACATCGATCGGTTTGTAAGCCCCAGGCGCTTCCTCCAGTTCACTTTGTTTTTGCGGTTTTCCGATGATTCCGCCCATTTTCTTTTGCTCTTCGTCCAGGTTCAGATGGCGGATCGCCTCTCTTCTGCCCAGTCTTCTTCCGGCTCCATGGGAGGAGGACAGGAAACTTTCTGCATTTCCCAGCCCCTCTGTGATATAACTCCGCGTCCCCATGGAACCCGGGATGATACCGATCATGCCGGCTGCCGCCTTGATCGCTCCTTTGCGATGGACGATGACCTCTCTGCCGAAGTGGATTTCTTTGCTCGCATAATTATGTTGAACATGAATCATTTCTTCCGGAAAATGGGATTTTCCTATGATTTGAATGATGCGCTCCATCATCAATTTTCTGTTGGCGCGGGAAAACTCCAGCGCATAATTCATGGCAGTGAAATAATTCATACCCTCTTTTGAATCCAGCGGAAGAAAAGACAAATCCCGATCCGGGATATCCTGATGATATTTCTCGCAGAATTTGACTGCTTTTTGATGAAAATCCGTGGCGGTTTTGAGACCGAAATTTCTGCTGCCGGAATGGATCATGATCCAGATAAACCCATCGTCGCCTTGCTGGATTTCGATGAAATGGTTTCCCCCGCCTAAAGTGCCCAACTGGTATTTGGCGTTGTCCAATTCTTTTTGGATGATTTCAATATCCGGAGCACGCTGAAATCCTTCCCAGGATTGCTTTTCTTTGTGATGCGTGAAGCCGAGCGGGATGACATTTTTGAATTCAATCACAAGTCTTCGCAAATCTGTTTCAGGGATTTCCCGGATATCGGATTTGACAGCTGTCATTCCGCAGCCGATATCCACTCCAACCGCGTTAGGAACGATGACCTCCCGTGTCGCCATCACACCGCCGATCGGCATCCCATAACCCACGTGAGCGTCAGGCATAATCGCAATATGCTTATAAGCATATTGCAGATTTGCCAGGTTCCTTGCCTGTTTGAGGACTTCGCCGTCAATGTCATCCAGCCAGAATTTAATCGGAATTCGCTCGGTAGTTAGTATTCTCATTTGGTTCCAGTATTCCGAAACATGGAGCAGATTCTCGAATCTATTAATTCGATCGTCCGGTCTGCATGTCGTTTTGTTGTTCCTATTCCGATGCGCCCTTCTCAGATGGCCGGATGAATTTAACATATCCCAGGAATAACGAGATGATCAAGCCAACCGTTACGACAATGAACCGGAAGATGTTGTCATCCGTTCCGAAACCGCGCATGACACTGTAGATCAGTGTCAGCAGACCGCCCAGGAGCAGACCATCCGCAATCATCAGGATCTTTTTGAAGAATGTCAGACTGGCAATCACGATGATGATTGATGCAACCAGTGATAATATGGATACATTGCGGTTATAGCGCTGAGATTTTTCTCGATAAATTTTTTCCTCTTTGTCAAAATTTTCGGCGTCTTTTTTAAATTCCTCATACTCAGCAGCGTCTTTGGCAGTTTCGGGCGAGCAATATTTCAGCGTTACAGGCGGTTCAGGATATTTGGGCCCCGGATAGAATGCAGCTATGCCCACACCGACAAACACTGCCAGAAATATGCCGATAAGAAATGTATAGATCAGCTTCAGAATCATAATTCCTCCTGAAATTTCGATCATAATGTTTGATTCTCTTTAATAGTACAGGGTTTGATGGCAGTTTTCAAATTGGCTATTCGTAATTTGCAACCAGCACATATGAAAAAAAGTTCTTTGTATTTTTCAAATCTACAGGATTCGAATCAGTGCTCCGAAATATGGATAAGATTTTCTAACAACAAATATTTCTTTCCATAATTCGCATCGCAGAGAATCGAATCACAAATATTTCGGAGTACATCAACTATAATTGAATTAAGTATCAAGTCATCGTTGAGATAATTTTGGAGGTAATCAATGAGAGATAAAAGGATTCTTTTCATTATCATGACGCTTTTGACCGCAGCGCTGCTGTTTTCCGCTTGTCAAACCCGCATCAGTGACAGCGGATATAGCTTGAAATCGGTGGGCAGCAACATTGACGATGCCATCTATATCCTCAATGTGACCATGCTGGGCGCTCCGCTCAGCAATACCAACACCAGCGGCGAAGGACAAAGCCGTCAATACAGTGATATCTATGGATACGGAAATATGCGTATCTGGCAAGAGGGCAAAGGACTGGTATCGGTTCATGTCAACAGCATCAATCCAAGTCTGGCTTATATTGAACCAGGGATGGATATCGTGCTGAAGACGACCGATTTAAAAATCATGGCCATTCAGGAAGGCTATCGATTCGAAGTTAAATGCCGCAATGATTATGAGCCGGTTGCTTCCTTAAAGGACAATGAAATGTCTTCCTCCCGATACGATACACATGAGCTGGATTTTTGCAGGATGACGAATCCGAAAATTGTCTATGAAGGAACTGAAAAATAGCCGATGGATAAAATTCTGATTTGTGATTTATTGACGCGCGGTGTCATCGGCCTTTCTGAAAAGGAACGCTCCAGGCCTCAGGATATTCTGGTCAATGTGGAGATGGAAACTGATATCCGCGACGCTGCGTTATCCGATTCCATCGAAGATTGTGTGGATTACAGCGAAATGACAAAAGCGATCTTCTTATTGGTAGAAAAAAGCGAACGATCTACCCTGGAAGCGCTGACGACTGATATCGCCAACCTTTGTCTGAGTCATCCGCGCGTTGTGTCAGTCACAGTTCGAACCGAGAAAACATCGGCTGTGCGATTTGTGAAGTCTGTCGGAGTGGAAATTACACGCAACAAATAATGGTTCTCGACATGGATTGAATTCTTTTCATAGTTGGAATTACTGAGTAAAAGACAATTCTCTTTTTTTCGATACAATAATCATATCGATAGATCACTTCATGATGAAGAAAAAAAAATTGAAACGAAATATCTTATGCTTTCTATTGGCAGCCCTATTATCAGGATGCACGATCATCAGGAATCCGATAACAGTCCGTACGCCCGATCTGAATGCCACCATTTATTGGATGGTAGACGATGCTGTCTCTCGTGTTTCGACGCAGATTGTGCATGATCTGGATGTACGTTTTAATCAACTGCTGACGAATACTGCTGAAGTCAAAAAATATCCTCAAACTGCGCAAAAAACTCCGGATTTGACCGGCATCACATCAGTGCCATCCGGTTTGATGACGGCTCGGGCGGGTGAAATGTCGACGTTATTCCCCTGTGTGGATGAACTGAAATTTGTCGCTGATATCACGATTCCAGACAAAACGACTGTTTTAGCCGGCAAACCGTTTACAAAAACGTGGAAAATAAAAAATAACGGCACCTGCACCTGGACGGATTCCTATAAACTGGTTTTCTCAAAAGGTGATCAGATGACTGATAAGAAAGAAATAAATCTTCCGGAAGGAACGATTGTTCTTCCTGATGATACAATTGAAATATCCGTTTACATGACAGCTCCAAAAGAGAAAGGATCTTATGCCAGTTTTTGGCTGATGAAGAGTCCGGATCAAAAACTTTTTGGAGCAGGGACGAACCGTGATCAAGCAATTTGGGTAAAGGTGGAAGTCAAATGAAAAAACTAATCTTCTGGTTCATTTTTATAACTGTGATTGTATCTGGATGCACCGGAAATATTCCGGTACAGATCGACATAAACGCAACTGTTGAGTCAGCGGTTTCTTCTGCGTTAGCTGCCAACAAAGATTTTGTTCGTCAGGAAATTTTGGATTACTCTCAAAATATTCAAAATACTCAAATTGCCAGCCAAATTGACCAAAAGATCAATAATGCAATATCCGAATTAAAGCTTGCTGATGTGAATTTGCCTATGGAACAACTGACTGTCACACCGACACTTTCGATTTCATCGAATACAAAAGACGGTTGTACCAACCGGTTTGAATATGTATCTGATGTTACGTTTCCGGATGGATCGATGACGCTGCCCTACACGACGTTTACAAAATCATGGTACATACAAAATACCGGTACTTGTACCTGGAACTCAAAGTATAAAGTTGTGTACTATTCGGGAGACAATGTCGGCACAGCGAAATCTTTCCCGCTGTTCACTTCAGATAAGATCGCAAAACCAGGGGAATCCATCATCGCTTCTGTCAAACTGTATGCCGGTGAAGGGCATAACAATGATTACACAACCTATTGGTCATTACAGAGCGACGACGGCGAAATTTTTAATGGCGGTACTGCGCAGAATATTCCGCTTTCTTCCGTTTTTCATGTCGGATCACAATATAATTTCTATGATAATCTCAGTGGGGCAATTTGTTCGGATAATACCGGTTATTTTTACTGCGGCTCATCGGATAAAACTTCGGGACGTGGTGTTGCCTTTTATGAAAGCAATCCTACTGTTGAAAGTAATTATGCCGGACAACCGGCAATCATTATAGCTCCTCCGTTGATTGATGGAGGAAAAACCAGCGTTACTTTTGGACCTGTGCGGGTACCCAGAGGCACATGGCTGCGATCATCCATCTCCTGCAGGCCGAATGCGCCCTTATGCAACGCAAAAGTAAGGTTGTATGTTCAAGTAGAAGGGCTTACACCGCAGATTGTAACCGAATCACAGGAATTTAATGACGGCTTTGTCACAGAATGGAATGTCCAACTGAGTGATTACGGTTATCATGACCAGGATTTGACGTATACTTTCGAAGTAGAAGCGATCGGCGGGGCTGACAAGGATGATGAAATTGTATTTCAGGTACCACGATTGACGGATAAAGCGCCGATTTTGTAACAGCATAGCATGATTTTTCACAAACGTTTTTTGATTTTTTTGATCGGATTATTCAGCCTGAACTTTTTTGTTCAGGCTGTTGCTTGTATCCCAGGCAACATTTTATCAGTACGCGCAGCTCCCAATACAGTTACGGCCGGCGACCTGATCAACCTGATTAATGGCATGCGGACGGCAAACGGTCTGGGAGCATTGGCAGTTGATTCCAGTTTGATGGCGTGCGCTCAAAATACTGCGGATACAATGGCGCAATTCGGAATGTTCGGGCATATCGGTGATGTCAGCGGCAGGGTTTCGACATTTGGCTACAACAATGGCAATAAAGCATTTGCGACGGAGAATTTCATGATTGGTCCGACAACCTTGGCGAATATTCAATCGAATTGGTCAGATGCCGACCACATGATTCCAGTAACCAGCGCATCGTATTGCCATATTGGAGCTGGCGTTTCAGCAGAGGTGAATGGGAAAGTGTATTATGTGATTCAGGCAGCCTATCCTGGAAATGTGGCAGGTTGTGGCTTTTCTTCAGCCGGATCGAAAACGACTTCAACCGGTTCTTCTTCCGGATCCATTCCGAATCAGAATGTTATCGATGCCTCGCAAATTATCAAAAGCATTAAGATTGCAACAGCGGATGCGAATGGCGATATTTATCATATTGTTGAAAACGGACAGACTTTGTGGGGAATTGCATCAGCTTATCAAGTATCCGAGGATGAGATTGCTGCCTGGAACAACCTTTCTGATAAAGCTTCTTTAAGACTCGGACAAAAATTGTTAATACCCAAAGGCGATTCTTTCCAAAAAACACCAACCATTGCGGCGACAATTCTGCCAACGATGGATGGTAATCATGAATTCCGTCATGTGATTGTCGAGGGGGATACGCTGTCTTCTATCGCAAAATTATGGAAGACAACCATCAACGAAATCATACAAAAGAATGGTTTGAAAGAGGATTCTACCTTGCAATTAGGATGGAAGTTGCTCATTCCTGTTACACCAACGGTCACACCGACTGTAACGAGTACATATCCAGCGACTCAGACGCTTTTGCCAACGGAAACGCCACAACCTTCGCTGACTCCGGCATTTCAACCGACTATTCCAGAGATTGAAAAAAATCATCGTCCACAAGCATCGCTCAGAACCTATCTCATTCTGAGCGCCTTCAGTTTATTTTTCCTGGGTGTCATATTTGTTTTCATACGGTTGATGAATCAGAAGAAAAGCTAGAGGTATCCTTATAAAAATAACAAAAACCGGATCTTCAAGATCCGGTTTTTGTTATTTTTATAACTACAGATTTAATTTTGTTCAGAAATCATCGATTCCAGCATTCTGGTTGTCAGCGCTTTTGGCCGTTCAATCGGTTTATTGACAGCACGGGCGAATACCACGTGAGAAGTAATTCCCAACATCCGGCTCAAGCCAAAAAGAACGGTGTAGTAATCAGTTTCTGTAACGCCAAAATGATATTGCAAAGCCCCATTGAGAGCATCCACATTCGGCCACGGATTCTTTACTTTTCCGGTTTCCATCAGAATACCGGGAACTACCTCAAAAACGGCCATAGCTGTGCGGAACAATTCATCATCCGGGAAATGGGCTTTCGCAAATTCCATTTCAGCAGTAAAGCGCGGATCAGTACAACGCAGAACCGCGTGACCGTATCCCGGAATCACTTTTCCATCCTCCAAAGTTTTTCTTGCATACTCTTCGATTTGTTCTTTGGATGGTATACCCTGGTAGAAGTGATATAGATCCAGCAGCCAGTTGCAGCATTCCTGATTGGCAAGACCATGTAAAGGACCAGCAAGACCATTTAATCCGGCTGAACAGGAAAGATAGATATCAGACAACGCTGAACCGACCAGATGTGCGGTATGTGCGCTGACATTGGCATTTTCATGATCCGCATGAAGGAGAATAAACAAGCGCATTAATTCACTGTAGAGCGGATCATCACCTTTGCCGATCATATG
>Ga0208826_1003440_pt1 | contig 10842 bp, 10 predicted proteins | sample AD_UKC115_MetaG_FD_184451 | JGI IMG/M metagenome (GOLD analysis project Ga0208826, IMG submission 184451) | Active sludge microbial communities of municipal wastewater-treating anaerobic digesters from Hong Kong - AD_UKC115_MetaG (SPAdes)... | ecosystem: Engineered > Bioreactor > Anaerobic >... | reverse complement strand
GACCGACACCACGCCCTCGTCCACCCGGGCCAGGCGCGCGCGCTCGCGCTGCGGCCAGTCCTCGGGCATGGTGGCGGGCAGATAATTCATGCGCGCCGTGATCACGCTCACGGTGCCCGGCACCAGCTCGGCCGGCCGGGCACGCCTCAGGCCATGCGCGGCCATGTATTGCATGCTTCCATGGAACCCGGCGGCCAGCCACTGCATCAGACCCGGCTCGGCGCTGCTCAGGTCCACCCCGGCCACGCCGATCTGCGAAAACCCCAGCTCGTGCGCCCACACGCGCACCTGCTCGAGCAAGGCCCGAGAATCGATTTGCACCCCATGTCCAGTCACCCGCCCATTGTAAAAACGCCTCAGGCCCTCGTGCTCACCTGGCATTCCGAGGACGACACCGCGGCGTTCGCAGCGCGCCTGGCTCGGCTGCCGGCGCTGCGCAACGCCTTCATCGCGCTGCACGGCGAGCTGGGCGCGGGCAAGACCAGCTTTGTGCGCCACCTGCTGCGCACACTGGGCGTGGCAGGCCCCATCAAAAGCCCGACCTACGCCGTGCTGGAGCCCCACGAGGCACCCGACGGCCTGCGCATCGCGCACTTCGACTTCTACCGCTTTGGCGATCCGCGCGAGTGGGAAGACGCCGGTTTTCGCGACGTGTTTGCCGCTCCGGGCCTGAAACTGGCCGAATGGCCCGAGCACGCCGCGCCGCTGCTGCCCGTGGCAGATTTGGCACTGCACCTGTCCGTCGAGCCCGGCGAGCAGCGCACGGTGCACCTGAACGCCGGCACGCGCGTTGGAGAGCAACTGCTGCAGGAGTTTCGCGCATGACGTCCCCCCAATGGCCCGCCCCGCCCTCACCCGAACGGCGCCGCCTGCTCAAGACCGGCTCGCTGGTGCTGCTGATCGGCGCGCACCAGATCGCCCACGGCGCCGGCATCGTCGCGGTGCGCATCTGGCCTGCCGAAGACTATTCGCGCGTCACCATCGAGTCCGACCAGCCGCTCAAGACCACGCACCGTCTGGTGGTCTCGCCGCCGCGCCTGGCCGTGGACATCGAAGGCCTGCAGCTGGACGCCACCTTGCGCGAGCTGGTGGCCAAGGTGCGCGCCGACGACCCCAACATCGCCGGCATTCGCGTGGGGCAAAACTCGCCCAGCGTGGTGCGCCTGGTGATCGACCTCAAGCAGGAAATCCGTCCCGAGGTGTTCACCCTCACCCCCGTGGCGGCGTACCGCAACCGCCTGGTGTTCGACCTGTACCCCGCCCACCCCGTTGATCCGCTGATGGCGCTGATCGCGCAGCGCATGCGCGAGCCGGGCCCCGCCAGCGCGCCCACGGCCCCCGTCACGGCCGCGACGGCGCCCCTGCCGCCCACAGCGCCCGCCGGCGATTCGCTGGGCGATCTGATCGCCCGCCAGATCGAGCGCGCCAACGCCGCCGTCGCGCGAGCGCCCGCGCCACCGGTGACACCCGCGCCTCCGCGTGCGGTGGCGCGCGCCGCTGAGGCCGCCGGCATCGAACGCCTGATCATCGTCGCCATCGACCCCGGCCACGGCGGCGAAGACCCCGGTGCCACCGGCGCCGCCGGCACGCACGAAAAAGACGTGGTGCTGCAAATCGCGCTCAAACTGCGCGACCGCATCGACGGCGCCAGCGTGGGCGGCAACCCCATGCGCGCCTTTCTCACGCGCGACTCCGACTTCTTCGTGGCCCTGGCCACCCGCGTGCAAAAGGCGCGGCGCGTGCGCGCCGACCTGTTCGTCAGCATCCACGCCGACGCCTTCATCCGTCCCGACGCCAACGGCGCCAGCGTGTTCGCGCTGTCCGAGCACGGCGCCTCCAGCACCGCGGCGCGCTGGCTGGCCAACAAGGAAAACGAGGCCGACCGCATCGGCGGCGTCAACACGGGCGACAAGGACGCAGGCGTGCAGCGCGCCCTGCTGGACATGAGCACCACCGCCCAGATCCGCGACAGCCTGAAGCTGGGCGACGCCATGCTGGGTCACATCGGCGCAATCAGCCGCCTGCACAAGGGCAGCGTCGAGCGCGCCAACTTTGCCGTGCTGCGCAACCCCGACGTGCCCAGCGTGCTGGTGGAAACGGCCTTCATCAGCAACCCCCAGGAAGAGCAGCGCCTGCGCAGCGCCGCCTACCAAAACGAGCTGGCCGACGCGCTGGCCAGCGGCATCAAGAAGTACTTTGCCGCCAACCCCCCGTTGGCGCGCAACCGACAGGTCTAAGATCAGGCCTCAGCGTCACAGTCAACGGAACCGCCATGGCACAACCCCACTTGGCCCCCGGCCAGCTCGGCAGCGTTTTGCCGCTGGGCGACAAACTGGCCCAGACCCCCTCCTACGCCTTGCTCAAGGCCCCCCAACTCGAAGTCATCCGCGTGGTCCTGCTGGCCGGCAAGACCATGCCGGGTCATCAGGTGGCCGGCGAAATCACCGTGCAATGCCTTGAAGGCGTGGTGGACTTTCGCCTGGGCCGCGAAGTGCGCCACATGCGCGCGGGCGACTTCCTGCACCTGCCCGGCGGCGCGCCGCACGAGTTGACCGCGGTTGAAGACGCGTCGCTGCTGGTCACCATCTGCCTGCTGGCCGGTTGAATCAGGCGGCCTGGCGATCGGCGCGCCCCGCTTTCCACGCGCCATACAGCGCAATCAGCCCCGGCACCAGGATCAGCGCCCAGATGATCTTGCTCAGGTTGGCCTGCACCCAGGGCAGGTTGCCGAACAGGTAGCCCGCCGTCACCAGCCCCAGCACCCAGATCGCGCCACCGACCACGTTGAACAGCGTGAAGCGCGCGCGGCTCATGTCCGCCACGCCCGCCACGAAGGGCACGAAGGTGCGAATGAATGGCATGAAGCGCGCCAGGATCACCGTGATGCCGCCGTAGCGCTCATAGAACGCATGCGCCCGATCAAACGCACGGCGGTTGAACCAGCGCGAGTCCTCCCACTGAAACACCTTGGGCCCCAGCCGATGCCCGATGCTGTAATTGCACTGGTCGCCCAAAATGGCCGCCGCCAGCAGCACCACGCAGGCCACCGGCCAGCTCATCAGCCCCGCACCGGCCAGCGCCCCCGCCACGAACAGCAGCGAATCACCCGGCAGGAAGGGCATCACCACCACGCCCGTCTCGACGAACACGATCAGAAACAGCAGCGCGTAGACCCACGCGCCGTACTGCGCCACGAAGGCGCCCAGATATTTGTCGACGTGCAGGATGAAGTCGACCAGATGCATTGCGTATTCCATGCCGCGAGTCTATCGACCTCGAATGACGCGCAATCAAGCCATGCGCGTCGGCACTTGCTCGAGCCTGATCGACCTCGCAGCATATACTGACTGCCATTTGTAAACAATCCGCATATCAACACGCCGTGGTCAAAGTCACCGAATCGGATCAAGCCATCTTCGCACGCTGGGAGCAGGCCATCGAGTTGCGTCTGTTCGCCGACTCCGCCGGGCCCACCTTGTCGGTGCCCGAGCAGGTGGCGGCCAAAGTCGGCAACCGCATCATCGCTGGCGAGCTAACGCCTGGCGCGCGCATCGGGGAGCAGGAACTCGCGGACGAATTTTCGCTCAGCCGCGGGCCCATCCGCGAGGCCATCCGGATACTCGAGCGCGAAGGTTTGGTTCAGGTATTGCCACGACGCGGCGCCGTGGTGACGCAACTCTCGCCCACCGAGTTGCGCGAGGTGTTCGAGATCCGCGCCGGATTGTTCGACATTGCCGCGCGCAAGCTCGTGCAAACGCGTCCGCCTGAATTGCTTGCTGTCATGCGCGCGGGCGTTCAACGCCTGCAAACGCTGACCGAAGACCCAAACGACGGCAATGCCTATGCGGAAACCACCTACCGGATGATCCTGATCTGCGCGCGCTTTGCCGGTAACGAACGCCTTCGCCGCATGATCGCCGCGCTCTCGCTGCAGAGCCTGCGCTACACCAAGCTGGGGCTGGCGTCGGTGGAGCGCAGACGCCGATCGCTGCAGCTGTGGAAGCAAGCGGCGAAGGCGCTGGAGCGGGGCGACGCCGACGCCATGATGCGTCTGGCGCGCCAGCGCAGCGAGGAATCGGCTGACGAAGCGGCACGCCTGCTGGGTCTCGCCACTTGAGAATCAACCGCCACCGTCGCTGAACAACGTCGCGAGTTCGGCCTTGAGCACCTTGCCTGCCAGGTTGCGCGGCAAGGCATTGACAAACACCAGGCGGCGTGGTTTTTTGTAGCCGGCGATGCGTCCGGCGCAGTGCGCTTGCAGGTGTTCGGCATCGACCATGGCGCCGTCGCGCCGCACCACCACGGCAGCCACCAATTCACCCCATTGTGAATCGGGCAGACCGATCACTGCGGCCTCCAGCACACAGGGATGCGCCATCAGCGCATCCTCGACCTCGCGGGCGTACACGTTGAAGCCGCCGCTGATGATCATGTCCTTGTTGCGCCCGACGATGTGCAGATATCCGTTTCGATCGATTCGCCCCAGGTCGCCGCTGTAAAACCACCCGTCGCGCACGCTGGCCGCCAGCAGATCCGGGCGACGCCAGAACTCGACCTTGCCAACCCCCGCGTGGGCGATGGTCACCTCGCCCACGTCGCCGTCCGCCACGGGCCGGCCCTGGGCATCGCGCAGCACGATGCGCACATTGGCCGTGGGCCGCCCGCAGGAGCCGATCGGATCGTCGGCGCCGTCCTCGGCGTCGCCCACGTGCTCATGGGGATACAGCACCGTCAGGGGTTGCACGGCTTCGGTCATGCCGTATTGCTGGCGCAGAATCGAACCAAACACCGCCTGCGCGCGCCGAATCAGTGGCACCGAGGTCGGCGCAGTCCCATAGTGGATGCGCTTGAGCGTTGAAAAGTCCGCGCGCGCGCCGCCTTCAACGGCCTCCACCAGGCGGCTCATCATGGCGGGCACCAGCATCAGGTGCGTGATGCGCTCACGCTCGATGGTCTCGAGCATGGACAGGGGATCAAAGCGCTCCTGGATCACGTTGCGCGCGCCGCGCAGGAAACAAGGAAAGAGATACACCCCAGCGGCATGCGTCAAGGGGCCCACGTGCAGCATTGCATCATCTACATCCAGGGCATATTCCATGGCCAAGAAGTGGTTTACCAGACGCTCTTGCACGCGCCGCTGCGTGTACACCACCCCCTTGGGTTGACCGGTGGTGCCACTGGTATAGGCGATACGGACGCAATGCTCTGGCCCAACCTCCAGGGCCGGTGGCTCGTCGGACGCCAGTGCACAGGCGCCCGCCAAATCAATAGCACCGGCAACGCACGGCCCAAGTGTCAGAACATGGCGCAACGACGTCAGCGACGCACCGGCTTCCTGCACGAACATAGCGGCCAACTCGGCGTATTGCGGCCCCACGATCACCGCACCAGCCTGGGCATCGCCGAGGATGGCGCGATGCTCGGCAAATGTGTGGCGGGCGTTCAGCGCAACGTAGGGCAAGGCCGCCTTTTCCGCAGCAAACAGACTGTCCAGGCTCTCTGCCGAGTTGTCCAGCAGCACCGCCAGACGCTCGCCCGGTTTCAGGCCCAGCGCCATCAGGGCGTGGGCCATTCGATTGCTTCGTCGCTCGATCTCCAGATGGCTGTAACTCCGATCGCGAAACACCAGAGCGGGTCGGTCACCGTGTTGGTGCGCGGCCCAAGTGATGAGGTGCCCGGAGATCACCCCAGCACCACCACGCCCTGGCCTTCCGCCACCGCCTCGCCTTCACCAACCAAAAGCTGCAAAACGCGCCCCGCGCGCGGCGCAGCTACCGGAATTTCCATCTTCATGCTTTCCATGACCAACAGGGTCTGCTCCGCGGACACCTCCTGGCCTTCAACGACTTCTACCTTCCAGACGGTTCCAGTGACTTCCGATTGCAGGGTCTGACTCATGAAAGCTCCTTGATTGCTTTTGGGTCTCAAAATTTTAATCGACATTATGATTGTTGACAATCTTGTTTTTGAATGATTAAACTATGAGCCTCGGAACCCCTCTTGTTGTTGGCAACGACGCACCAAACTCCCAGCAGCTCATGCCCGATTCGCCTTCAACCTGCAGGTCAGACCCACAACACGTTCCCACCCCAGGAGACACCCCGTGAAAGCATCCCCATTACTCGTCCTGGCCAGCGCCTTCATCACCGCAAGCGTGGCCATGGCCCAGTCACCCTGGAGACCCACGGAACGCATCAACTACATCGTGGGTGTGGCCCCTGGCGGAACGGTGGACTTGTACGCCCGCGGGATCAAAGCCGCCCTGGAGCAATTGCAACTGACCAACCACCAGCCGGTCGTGATCGAGAACAAGGTTGGCGCCGGTGGCGCGCTGGCCCTGCAACAACTCAAGACCAACGCCGGCAATGCACACGACCTGGGCACCTTTCACACCGGCGCCATCGCTGGCGCTGTGACTGGTTTGATCAGGGCCGACCCACGCGACTTCACACCGGTGGCGATGATGGTCGAGGAAACCTCCCTTGTTGCCGTGCGCGCCGACTCGGCATTGAAAAACGCCAGCGAGCTGGTTGCCGCGCTGAAAGCCGATCCCACGGCCCTGCGCATCGCCGTCGCGCCGGCCCTGGGGCAAAACACCCACATGGCGATTTCCCAACCCCTGAAAGCGGCGGGCGTGGCTATCGACAAACTCACCATTGCACCTTTTCGCTCCTCGGGAGAGTCCATCACGGCCCTCCTCGGCGGCCACGTCGATGTGGTTTCCGCCACCGCACCGGTGATCATGCCGCAGGTCAAGGCAGGCAAGCTACGCGTGCTGGCCAGTGCGGCGGCGCAGCCCGGCACGGGCGCGCTGGCGGGCATCAAAACCTGGCGTGAGCAGGGCGTGGCCGCAGACTATGTCAGCTACAACGGCGTCATGCTCGCGCCGGGGGTCAATGCGGAGCAAATCCGATTCTGGGAGGACGCACTGCGCCGGGTTTCGCAAGACAAGACATGGCAAGCCATGGTTGAGCAGTCCGGCAACCGGCCCATCTTCCGCGGCTACGTCGAGTCGCACCGTTATCTGATGTCCGAATGGCAGGCCGCCACCGAACTGGCCACCAGCCTGGGCCTGAAAGGCGCGCGATGAACGTTCGTCACGACACCCAGTTCGACCCCGCTGGCGAGTGGGCCGCCGAACTCACCGAACTGGGCCAACGGCGCCGCAGCGCGCTGACCATGGGCGGCCCCGAAGCACTGGCCCGCCTGAAGGATGGCGGCCGTCAAAACGCGCGCGAGCGCATCGCCGCCCTGGTCGATGGCGCGAGTTTTTTCGAAATGGGTCGGCTTGCCGGCAAAGGCCACTACGACGCCGAGGGCCGGTATCAATCCACCGAACCGACCAATACCATCGTCGGCACCGCGCGCATCGACGGGCGCAAGGTGGCCTTGCACGCCGATGATTTCACCGTCAAGGCAGGCAGCTCGGAAGGCGCCATCGCCGACAAGTGGATATACATTGAGCGCCTGGCCCATCAACTGCGCATGCCGCTGATCCGCTTGGTGGATTCGGCCGGCGGCAGCGTCAAACTGCTGATGCAGATTGGCGGCACCAAGATCCCCGAATACACCACCTGGCCCGCGCAGGAGCTGTTGCAGACCGTACCCGTGGTCGGGGTGGCGCTGGGCGCCTGCGCTGGCCAGGGGGCAATCAAGGTGCTGTCCTCCCATTTTTCGGTGCTGGTGCGCGGGCAGGCACAGGTGATGGCCGCGGGCCCGCACGTGGTACGTCAAGCCTATGGTGTCGAGGTGGACAAAGACGAGTTGGGCGGCTGGAAGGTGCAGCGCAAGAGCGCCCTGGTTCACAACGAAGCCGAGGACGAGACCGATGCGCTGACGCAGGTGCGGCGCTTTCTGTCCTATCTGCCGCGCAGCGTGCACGAGTTGGCGCCAGTCATGGCCTGTGACGATGACCCGAACCGCGCGGACGAATGGCTCAAGGACGCTATTCCCCGAGATCGCCGCAAGATCTACGACCCGCGCAAGCTGCTGGCGGCCGTCTTCGACCGGGCCAGCCTGTTCGAGATCGGACGCTGGCAAGGCGGTTCGGTACTGACCCTGCTCGGGCGCCTGAACGGCGTGCCGGTGGGGGTTCTGGCAAACGACCCCAAGGTGCAAGGCGGCGCCATGACTCTGCAGGCAGCCTACAAGATGGAGCGCCACACCCGCCTGTGCAGCCAGTTCGGGCTGCCGGTGGTCAACTTCGTCGATCAGCCCGGCAACGCCACCGGCCTGGACGCCGAACTGGCCGGCACGTTGCTGGGCGCGACGCGCGTGGGCGAGGCGCTGGCGGCCTGCCGTTCACCGTGGGTGTCGATTCTGATCCGCCGCTGCTTTGGCATGGCGGGTGCGCTGCACGGTCCCAAGGGGGGTGATCGGCTCAATCACCGCTTTGCCTGGCCTTCCGCGCGCTGGGGCTCGATCCCGATCGAGGGTGGCGTGATGGCCGCCCACAAGACCGAAATCGAGGCCGCTACCGATCCGGTCGCCCGCCGCGCCGAATTGGAAGCGCACTATCTGGCCATGACCTCGCCATTTCGCACCGCCGAGAAATTTGGCGTGCTTGACATCATCGACCCCCGCGAAACCCGTCGCGTGCTATGTGACTGGGTGGACGATGCCTGGGCCGTGATTCAGGGCGACTTGCCGCGACGCCAAATCGGGCCGTTCTGAACCAAAGTCAGCACAGCCTGCCCGGCAAGGCTTTCTAAAATGCCGGGATGCTGTCCGCCGCCCTCCGCCGCCCCATCCGCGAACTCCCCGACGAGCTGATCAGCCAGATCGCCGCCGGCGAGGTGGTGGAGCGCCCGGCCTCGGTGGTGCGCGAGCTGCTGGACAACGCGCTGGACGCGGGGGCCACGCAGATCACGCTGCGCCTGCTGGCCGGCGGCGTGCGCCTGATCGGCGTGGAGGATGACGGCGCCGGCATCGCGCCGCAGGAGATGGCCACCGCCCTCAAGCGCCACGCCACCAGCAAGATCGCCAGCCTACAGGATCTGGAGGCCGTGGGCACCATGGGATTTCGCGGCGAGGCGCTGGCGGCCGTCAACTCGATTGCCGAGCTGAGCCTGCTTTCGCGCACGGCCGGTGCGGAGGGCGCCTGGCTGCTCGATGGCCGCACGGGCGAGCTGCGGCCCGCCGCGCGCGGCCCGGGCACGACGGTGGAAGTGCGTGAGCTGTTTTTCAGCGTGCCGGCGCGCCGCAAGTTTTTGAAAAGCGACGCCACCGAGCTGGCCCACTGCATCGAGGCTGTGCGCCGCCACGCGCTGGCGCGCGCCGACGTGGGCTTTGCCATCTGGCACGAGGGCAAGCTGATCGAGCAGTGGCGTGCGCAAGCGGGGCCCGATGCGCTCGATCGCCGTCTGGCCGATGTGCTGGGCGAGGATTTTCTGGCCGACTCCGTGGCCATCGAGCACCAAGCTGGTCCCGTGCGCATCACCGGCCGCGCCGGCGTGCCCGACATCGCCCGCTCGCGCGCCGACCAGCAGTTTGCCTACGTCAACGGCCGCTTCGTGCGCGACAAGGTCATCGCGCACGCCGCCCGCGCCGCCTATGAAGACGTGCTGCACGGCCAGCGCCAGCCGGTGTATGTGCTGCACATCGCCATCGACCCCGCGCGCGTGGACGTCAACGTGCACCCCACCAAGATCGAGGTGCGTTTTCGCGACGGGCGCGAGGTGCACCAGGCCGTGCGCCACGCCGTCGAAAACGCCCTGGCCGCGCCGCGCGCCGCGCTCCTGGGCGAGCCCGCCACGGCAGCGGCAGCATGGCCCGCCGAGCCACCAAGTTTCAAGCGTTTTGAGGCTCCAACGCCCGTCCCATTTGCGCAAGCAGCTATTCATTTTGAAGCACGCTCGGGTCACGTCGTGCAGGAGTTGCAGGCCTTGTGGCAGCCCCACGCAGCCGCCGATCGAGCACCCGCGGCGCCCGCAACGCCCGAGGCTGACCCTGCACCCACCTGGCCCCTGGGCCGCGCCATCGCGCAGCTGCACGGCATCTACATCCTGGCCGAAAACCACGCGGGCCTGATCGTGGTGGACATGCACGCCGCGCACGAGCGCATCGTCTACGAGCGGCTCAAGGCGCAGCTGGGCGCCAACCGCATCACCAGCCAACCGCTGCTGATCCCGGCCACCTTTGCCGCCACGCCGGCCGAAGTGGCCACGGCCGAAAGCGCCGCCGCCGTGCTCCAGCAACTGGGCCTGGAGATCACGCCCTTTTCCCCAAAGACCCTGGCCGTGCGCGCCGTGCCCACCACCCTGGCCGCCGGCGACGCGGTGGAGCTGGCGCGCAGCGTGCTGGCCGAGCTGGCCCAGCACGAGGCCGCCACCGTGGTGCAGCGCGCCCAGCACGAGTTGCTGGCCACCATGGCCTGCCACGGCGCGGTGCGTGCCAACCGGCGCCTGACGGTCGATGAAATGAACGCCCTGCTGCGCCAGATGGAAGCCACCGAGCGCTCCGACCAATGCAACCACGGCCGCCCCACCTGGCGCCAGCTCAGCCTGCGCGAGCTGGATGGACTGTTCCTGCGTGGCCGCTGAAATGGCACACCCCCAGTCTCCACTCGCTGCGCGATGTTTCGCCCACCCCCTTGCAGGGGGCATCGCCAGTGACCGGGGAGACCCCGGCCACGGCGATCGCGTGCATGGCCGGCTTCGCGGCCGTTTGGCGCTTTGCGTTTTATGCGGTGTGGGTGGCTCGCAGCGCCACGAACAACTGACATGACACTGCCCCCCATCGAAGCGCTGTGTCTGGCCGGCCCCACGGCCAGCGGCAAGAGCGCGCTGGCATTGGCCCTGGCCGAGCATCTGCCGGTGGAGATCATCAGCGTCGATTCGGCCC
>Ga0208826_1003439_pt1 | contig 10843 bp, 9 predicted proteins | sample AD_UKC115_MetaG_FD_184451 | JGI IMG/M metagenome (GOLD analysis project Ga0208826, IMG submission 184451) | Active sludge microbial communities of municipal wastewater-treating anaerobic digesters from Hong Kong - AD_UKC115_MetaG (SPAdes)... | ecosystem: Engineered > Bioreactor > Anaerobic >... | reverse complement strand
TTTCCCAAAGGAACGCGATCCGTACAAGTGGCCCTTTGCACAGAATTCCATTTGGAATACCCCCATCGGCAGCGACGCTGTATTTGTCGATGCGCAGATCAAGCCAGCAAGCAATGGAGCATGGACGGATCAGGACATCATTATTCTCACGCCGAACGAGCCGCTCATGAACGTGTTTCCTACGCAATACACGTGGGGGCCAAAGGTGAACCCGGAGACGCGCTGCATCAAGGCCAGCGATAAGCCTTTGTTCTCGCTGCCTATTCCTGCATCGTATGTCACACGCTTCCATGGCCGCTCGCCCAATCATGCCAGCGCTGTTTTGATGCCCGATGGCCGAATGCTAAAACAAACGCAGCCCTTCCAGGTCTGCCCCGGCGGCTACGCCACCACAAAATTCACAGGCGTGCCGCTGCAGGATATTTATGGCGATGGGATTGCGGGAACGCATGGCGGCAGCGGACTGTCCAGCATTGGCGGGACCATTCGTGTGGGGGAACTGGCCAAAGATGCCGGGCCTATTCATCATGCCTTGAAGGTGAATTTATCCGGCAGCGAAAATTTGTACTTTGATGAAGAAACAAAGGGATTCCGCTGGCCGGCGTTGCGCGCCGATGGCAGCGCGCGCAAAAATTACCAGGGAACCAACCGCGCCTGCCGCATGGGGGCGCTACTGGCGTTGCCGCCAAGCATCAATGTGGATGAGTGGGGATTGAAGACTGAACCGGGCAAGAGGATCGCCCGCGCATTCCAGGATTATGGCGGTTACATCGTGGACAATGCCGGGCAGTCAGTATTTACATTAGCCACGGAAGAAGGCCCAGCGGGAAACGTTCGCGAAGAGGTGCTGAAGACTTGGGGATTTCAGATGGTGGATAAGGACCAAACTCATCCCTGGGTGCAGGATATTGAGAAAATCTTCACTCATTTGAATGTCATTGATAACAACGGCCCGCAAAAGATTGGCGGGGGAGGAACGCCACGGCAACCTCTGGCACCTCCATTCCGTTCATTTCCCGCAACAACTGCAACAAGCAATTCCATGCACACACAACCTAAGGAGGCAGGCAATGAGTGACGAGAATCGTGGAAGAGAGTTCGGGCGGCGCGAAATCCTGAAGATGGGCGCCTTGGCCGGGATGGCCACGGCATTGGGAGGGCTGAAGGCGTTTGGTTCATCGATGCCCGCTTCCGTTTCCACCAGCGCATTTGGCATTCCCATTGCCAAGCCGATGCAGACGGTGCGCATCGGTTTTGTCGGCACGGGCGGTCGCGGCACGGGCTTGGTGAATCAGCTGCTGAAATGCAAGGGCGTGGAGATCAAGGCCATCTGCGATATTGTGGAGGCCAATGCCATGCGCGCACACGATATGGTGGTAAAAGCCGGCCAGCCCAAGCCAAAGCTCTATACGCGCGGCGATCATGATTTTGAGCGCCTGTGCGCCGAGGAAGAACTGGACCTGGTCTTTACCGCCACTCCCTGGGATTGGCATGTGCCCGTGTGCATGGCAGCCATGCAAAATGGCAAGCATGCCGCCACCGAAGTTCCTGCCGCCGTCACGCTGGAGGATTGTTGGAAACTGGTGGAAATGTCGCAGAAGACAGGCCTGTATTGCATTATGCCGGAGAACTGCTGTTATGACCGGCTGGAGATGATGGCTCTGGTCATGGCGCGTAAGAACCTGCTGGGCGAACTGGTGCATGCGGAGTGCGGCTATCTGCATGATCTTCGCGTGCAAAAATTGAGCGGCAAACGCGAAGGACCATGGCGCCTGCCGCATACGATCCGCCGCAATGGCGATTTATATCCCACGCATGGTTTGGGCCCTGTGGCGCAATGCATGAATATCAATCGCGGCAATCGCATTGTGCGCCTTGTCTCCATGGCCAGCAAATCGCGCGGACTGAACGCTTATGCCGCTGAAAAATTCGGTCCCGACAGTCCACAGGCCAAGCAGAAGTATGCACTGGGCGACGTGGTGACCACGCTGCTCGAAACAGAGAATGGCGAGACCATCACCATCACCCACAACACCGATTCGCCTCGCCCGTATAGCCGCGATATCCTGTTGCAGGGGACAAAGGGCATTCTGCGCAAATATCCAGAAGAAAAAATTCATATCGAGGGGCGCACGAAAGGACATCTCTGGGAGCCGCTGGACAGCTATCGCGCGGAGTTCGAGCATCCACTGTGGGGCAACTTGCAGAGTGAATCGCAGCCCGTGAATATGGAAGAATCCGGAACCACTGGACATGGCTCAATGGATTATCTGGTGGTCTATCGCTTGATCCGGGCGCTGCAGACCGGCACGGAGCCAGACATGGATGTGTATGATGCCGCGGCATGGAGCGCCGTAAGTGAACTTAGCGAACGTTCGATTGCCAAGAAGAGCCAGCCGCAGGAATTTCCTGATTTCACGCGCGGCAATTGGAACAAGCGATCGCCGCTAGGTATTATTGAGGCTTGATTCCAGCCCACAACCAATGGAGATAGGCCATGTTGAACGTGATGAAGCCTCTGTTGTTGATCTGCTGTGCGGCCGTGCTGGGCTTGGCCGGCTGCAATAAATCCGACGCGCCTGCGACACAGGCCACCAAGGCCGAGGCGCCCTCGTCCATTAAGATGGGTTTCTTGGTGAAGCAGCCGGAGGAGCCTTGGTTCCAGACGGAATGGAAATTTGCGCGACAGGCTGCCAAGGATATGAATTTTACGCTGATGGAGATTGGCGCCACCGATGGTGAAAAGGCATTGGCTGCCATTGACACGCTCGCAGCCAGCGGCGCGCAAGGGTTGGTTATTTGCATTCCGGATGTCAGGCTTGGGCCTGCCATCGCCGCCAAGGCCAAGGCGCAGAACCTCAAGTTGATCAGCGTGGATGATCGTTTCGTCGGTGCGGATGGCAAGTATATGGAAGACGTGCCGTATCTGGGCATCTCCGCGCGCAAAATTGGGCAAAGCGTGGGCAAGACGCTGTATGCCGAGATGCAGCGACGCCAGTGGCCTGTCGAGGAAACGGCCGTATGCAAGATCACGTTCGATGAATTGGATACCGCCCGCGAGCGCACCGGCGGGGCCACGGATGCGCTCGTCGAAGCCGGCTTTCCCGCGCAAAAAATCTATCCGGCCCCGCAGAAAACCGCCGATGTGCCCGGAGCGTTTGATGCCGCGAGCGTGTTGTTAACACAGCATCCTGAGGTCAAGCACTGGCTGGCCTTCGGCACCAATGACAATGCCGTGCTGGGGGCGGTGCGCGCCATGGAAGGCCGCGGATTTGGCGCGCAGGATGTCATTGGCGTGGGCATCAATGGGACCGATTGCATTTCGGAATTCAAGAAGACCAATCCCACCGGCTTTTATGGCTCGATGCTGCTGTCGGCCAAGCAGCATGGCTATTTGACTTCGGAAATGATGTACAAATGGATCAAGGATGGCGTGCAGCCGCCGTTGGATACGCGCACCGAGGGCATCTTGATCACGCGGGAAAACTTCCAGCAAGTGCTAAAGGCGCAGGGCGTCTCCGAATAAGCAAGCATTGGAAGCTTCTGTGAACGCATTTCTGCAATTTGAGCATATCTCGAAGACATTCCCAGGCGTGCAGGCGCTTGGGGATGTTTCATTTTCGGTCAGTGAAGGAAACGTGCATGCGCTGGTGGGTGAAAATGGCGCCGGCAAATCCACGCTGCTGAAAATTCTGAGCGGCGCCAGTGCGCCAAGTGCCGGCTGCGTGCGTGTTGCAGGCACAGAGCGTCGGTTTGCCAGCAGTGCCGAAGCCATTCGCGCCGGCGTGGCGGTCATCCATCAGGAACTGCAACTGGCGCCCGATCTTTCGGTCGCCGAAAACATTTATCTTGGGAATTTGCCTGCCCGGATTGGGATCCTCAATCGAAAGCAACTGCGCGCCGATGCTCAGCGCCAATTGCAGCGCTTGGGCGAGGACATCGATCCATTCACCCCGATTCGCCAGTTGTCCATGGCCCAGCGCCAAATGGTGGAAATTGCCAAGGCATTGGCGCGCGGAGCAAAAATCCTGGCCTTTGATGAGCCTACAAGCAGCCTTTCCTCGCGCGAGGTGCAGCGCCTGTTTGCCATCATTCGTGAATTACAGCGCGCCAACCATGTTATCCTCTATGTTTCTCACCGGCTGGATGAAATTTTTTCTCTATGCGATAGCGCGACCGTTCTGCGTGATGGGCGGCATGTTCAGACTTTCACAGACCTGAAGACTGTAAGTTCCGACATGCTGGTTAATTCCATGGTGGGGCGCAATATCGCCGATGTTTTTCAATATCAGGCGAGGGCGCATGGCGCGATGGCACTGGAGCTAGTTGGAGTATCCAGTAGAAGCCTGCCCAAGCCTGCAAGTTTTGGTGTGAAGCAGGGCGAAATTGTTGGCCTGTTTGGACTAGTGGGGGCTGGCCGCAGCGAACTAATGCGACTTTTGTATGGGGCCGAACGCATGCGCACCGGCACTGTGCATATTTGCGGCGAGCCTGTTGTGATTCGCTCGCCGGCTGATGCCATTCGCAAGGGATTGATGTTTTGTCCCGAAGACCGCAAACAACATGGAATCGTGGCAGTCCGTTCAGTGCTGGAAAATATCAATATGAGCGCGCGGCGAATCCATTCTCATGCTGGAGTGCTGATCAATGAACGCTGGGAACGCGCAAACGCCAATCGCCAGATCCGTCAATTAGGTATTCGCACACCTTCGCCCCGGCAACTCATGAGGAATCTTTCAGGAGGCAACCAACAGAAGGCAATCCTGGCGCGTTGGTTGTCCGAGAAGATCAAAGTCATTCTGCTGGATGAGCCTACGCGCGGAATTGATGTGGGCGCAAAAAGCGAGGTTTACTCAATCATTTTCGACCTGGCGCGCCAAGGCGTCGGCGTGGTGATTGCCTCCAGCGATTTGCCTGAAGCGTTGGGAATCTGCGACCGCTTATTGATCATGCGCCATGGGGAAATTGTCGGCGAACTGGCGCGCGAACAGGCCAGCGAGGCCGCCGCGCTTCGGCTCGCTTTGCCGGCAGGCGAATCTGTGGGCGCGCGCCAATGCGCTGAAGGAGAAGTGAATGGCTTACGTTGAAAAAGATGAAGTTCGTGTTTCAGCAGATGAAGCGTCGCAGGAACTGAGCAACCAAACGACGCGCTCAACGCCGCTGATTTCCTCTTTGTTGCGGATCTGGTGGGAACAGGCTGGAATGCTGGTCGTGTTCTTTGCTGTGTTTGTTGGATGCGCGCTGTTTGTTGAAAATTTCTTTAGCCGCGTCAACATGATCAGTCTGATGCTGGCTATTTCGACGTTGGGCATGGTGGCGTGCACGATGCTGTTTTGCCTGGCCTCGGGCGATTTTGATCTATCCATCGGTTCAGTGGTGGCGTTTTCGGGCGTGCTGGCGGCGGTGGTGATCAACAGGACGGGAAACGTGGCATTGGGGATCACTTGCGCCATTGCCGCCGCTGGAGCGGTGGGGCTGTTTAACGGCATTGTGATTGCCAAATTCGGTATCAATGCGCTGATTGCAACTCTGGCCACCATGCAGATTGCGCGAGGCCTGGCTTTCATTATTTCGGGCGGTCGCGCGGTGGGAGTATCGCAGGAATCCTTTTTCCTGCTGGGCAATTCATCTCTATGGGGCATTCCCACCCCAGTCTGGATCACGCTGGCCTGTTTTGTTCTTTTTGGCTTTCTGCTGCGGCAGACCACCTTTGGGCGCAACACCCTGGCCATCGGCGGCAACCGCGAAGCGGCGCATTTGGCCGGCATAGCGGTGGACCGCACGAAGATTATCATTTTTACCACACAAGGCCTGATGGCGGGCTTGGCCGGCATTGTGCTGGCCTCGCGCATGACCAGCGGCCAGCCCAATGTCTCCGAAGGCTTTGAATTGCAGGTGATTTCCGCATGTGTGCTGGGCGGCATTTCGCTGACAGGCGGCGTAGGCAACATCGGGTGCGTCATTGCCGGAGTGCTGATCATGGGCACGGTGCAAAACGCCATGAACCTGATGAGCGTGCCCACGTTCTACCAGCGAATTGTCACAGGCGTGATTTTGTTAAGCGCCGTTCTGTTTGATCGCCTGAGGCAGCATCAATCGCGCGCATAAAAAGAGTTCGATCATGAGTGGCAACATTATTGAAGTTGATGGCGCGGTCATCCGCCTGGCCAATCCTCGCGGATTTCAAATTTCTTTAAGCCCTCAAGCGGGGCAATATGGATTGGGCGAGTTTTCCTTCAAAGGCCTCCCCGTGGGGCCGCCCGTCTTCCCGTTGCGCATATGAATGCTGATGGAAATTCAGTACAACTCATGGTTCGAGTGGATGAACGATTGAACGGCGTCAGGATCGATTTCCCCCCATTGCAATCCGATAATTTGCAGATCGTTAGGTCAGCAGAAGAAAGTCTGGACTGAACTCCAGCGACCGCTGAGTGGGCAAAAAAAAGCGCACCCGAATCAGGTGCGCTTTTTTTTTGATCATCGTGAATGGATGTTTATTTTTTCAGGCCTATGGCTGGCTCAACTCCGCGATTGGAGCGAATCAACATTCCATAGGACATTGTGCCGTTGCTCGAATCATAAAATATGTCGGGGAAGGCGGCCTTGGGCGGCGATGTCTGGCCGGTCAACCCACCCAGCACCCATGCTCCATTGGCATTGGGCATTTGTTTGCGGCTGGGTCCGTAGGAATAAATGTACCAATCCAGCGCCGTGGCCTTCATGGCATTATATTGCGCCGTGGCAGAAGGGATGACTGTTCCCGTGACGGAATGATCGGCCACCGCCAGATATAAATAGCGCTTGTCATAGCCTACAACATTATTGCCGCCGCTTAATTTTCCGGCTAACGAGAATGGATCATCTGGAACGGAAGTCATGTACGCAACGGGAGTCGTCCAGAATTTCCACTTCCACGCCTGGGCATCGGGATAGTTTGCGGCAAAGGAAGTGGGATAACTGACCCATGGCCCGCCATTATTGGCCCAGAGTTGGAAATCACCGATGGGTGGCTTGTTGTTATCCACGGTGTAGGCTTCGGCGGCCACCGCCATGGAGCGCATATCCGCCTTGACCCTTGACGTCTTCGCGCGGACTTGTGCCTCGAGGAAATTCGGAACCGCAATTGCCGCCAGAATGGCAATAATTGCCACGACAATCAACAGCTCGATCAACGTAAAACCCTTCTTGTACATCATCATCTCTCCCTTTTGATGCAGAATGTTAGAAAGGTCACCCGGGCATGCGGTGGCTAAGGCAGCTTATATAAAAAACGAGGGAGAATAGTCCATAAAATAGTAACGTTATTATTTGGAAAAAGCAGCAATCTTTGGTTTTGCTACCGCCGGCTGCTGGGCATGGGAGTCAGATTTCCATTGGCCATGGCTCCAACCGCCTGTACGGCCGTAATCGCCGCCACATTGGCGATATCGTCGGAGGTCGCGCCGCGCGAAAGGTCATTTACCGGCAGCGCCAACCCTTGCAGGATCGGGCCATACGCATCGGCTTTGGCAAGACGTTGAACGAGTTTGTAGGCGATATTGCCTGCGTCCAGATCGGGGAAGACCAGGACATTGGCTTTTCCGGCGACCGGGCTATTATGAGCCTTGCGCTGTGCCACTGATTCCACCAGTGCGGCATCGCCCTGCAATTCACCGTCAAATGCCCATTGCGGTGCTTTTTGTTGGGCTAGCTTGGTGGCCGTCTGCACCTTGGACGTGGAGGGGGTTTCGGCGCTGCCTTTGGTGGAAAAGGAAAGAAGCGCCACGCGTGGTTGAACGCCCAGCAGCGTTTGCGCGCTTTCCGCCGATGCCACGGCAATATCGGCCAATTGCTCGGCGGAGGGATCGGGCACGACGCCGCAATCGGCAAAGACAAATACGCCATTTTCGCCATACTGGCAGTCGGGCACGATCATTAAGAAAAAACTCGAAACGGTCTTAATGTAGGGCTTGGGGCCAATGCAGCGAATCGAGGCGCGCAGGACGTTGGCCGTTGTGTTAATGGCTCCGGCGGTCATGCCATCGGCTTCGCCGGCTTGCACCATCATCGCGCCGAAAAACAGCGGATCGGAGAGGATCTCGCGCGCCTGGTCGGCGGTGAGATTATCCTTGGCGCGGCGCTTGCGGTAAACTTCGATGAAGGCATCCAGTTGCGGATCTTTCAGGTGATTGCGGCATTCCAGATCGTCAATGCTGATGCTGATGGATTTAGCCAGATTTCGCAGCTGATCCTGCGGCCCCAGCAAAATGGGCTTGGCCCAGCCTTGATCCGCCAATTTGCGCGCGGCTTGCAAGGTGCGCTGATCCACAAGCGCCTCGGGCAAAACGATGCGCTTGCGCGCGGCGCGAGCCTTGGCGCGGATTCGTTCCATCACATCCATCTGAAATTTTCTCCAGTTTTCATCAATTCAGAACAGGAAACTTCATTGGCGCGGCACGTGCGTTTGGATTAATGCAGGCGCACAATTTTCGCTGATCTATTCTGTGTAGGCCAGCGCGCCTGCAATGGCAAGTTTTTTCCAAGCAACTAATGCGCCGGGGCAGCGGAAGGGGTCGGGGCAAATCGCATCGCCGGATGAAGCACGATGGAAAGCAGCATCAGGTGATTCTCCGTGAACGCGATCTCTTCCTTGAAGGAATCCAGGTAAAGGAATCCAAGGATGGTTTTGCGTTTTTGTAGAGGCATGGCCAACAGTGTGTGCGGCTCTTGGGAAGAATGCTTCTCCTGCAAATCGGCAAATCGCTCATCTTGAGCCACATCACTGCTGAAAATGGACTTTCGTCCTTTCAGGATCATGCGCGTGATGCTGGGGCTGATGACGATGGTCTGATCCTGCTGGTCAGTCAACAGCGAGCGAATATTAAGGCTTTCATCCTTGGGGTCGATCATCATCACAACACCGCGGTCGGCGCCGGTTAATTCGCGAGCAATTTCAAGCAGCGTTTGATAAAAGGTGGACTCATTTTTCTCCAGCGACAATTCCAGCAATTTCAGGAATAAGATACCCGCATCCACTTCGCTCCAGATCTCGTCCTCGGCGCCGGCTTTGAGCATTTCCAAGGCGCGTTGAGCCAGCGCGCGAATGCTCATGGCCTCCACAGTGACGGGGCGGAATGGCTTGATTTCGCCAATGCGCTGCAGAATCACCTTGCCCTTGGGCGAGGCGATTTGCTGGAGGTTGATTTCGGTATCCGGGGAGAGCAGCAGGATCGTGCCGCCGAGAATGATCTCATCCCCGGGAGCGATTTCGGCCTCACGCACACGTTTGCCGTTGAGCAGCACGCCGTTGAGTGAATTCAGATCCTTGATCTTATACTTTGGCCCGCCGCCGTTTTGTTCGCGAACGAACACGGCATGATTGCGCGAAACTTCATCATCCTGAAGGACAAGATCGCTGGCCAAGTCGCGCCCAATGGTGATCCGGCTGGCTGGCTGAATATCCAAACTCTGGTTCCGGTTTAGAACCAGTAAGCGCAACAGCGGGTAATTCGACATCGCAAGCACCCTCGAAAGTGGAGTCCGGTTGATCGTATTGTGCGAAAGGCCAGCGAATTAGACAATAAAGATTTCTCAATGTGTATGTGTTGGGCAATAAAAATCTGTTAATGAGGCTATCGAGCGGCATTTGCAGAAGTTTAGTCTTTTGATTGGAAAAATTTCTCGCATTGGATTGCCGAAACGGCCCACAATTTCCTGTTTGCACATGCCGGAGGATAGTCTTGATGAGCACGATGGATGAATTGCGCGCACAGATTGATGCAATCGACAGCCAGATTGTGGCGCTGCTGGATACGCGCGCCGAGGTGGCACAGGCCATTGGCGAGTTGAAACGGCGCGAAGGGCGCCCGGCTTTTGATGGCGCGCGGCAGAAAATTTTGCTCGATAAACTGGAGCAGAAAAGCCGCGGCGTGTTTCCCGTTGAAGGTCTGCGCAATGTTTATACGGAGATTATGTCGGCCTGCCGCAACCTCGAAGCCGCCACGCGAATTTCGTTTTTGGGACCGGAATCCACCTTTACGCATCAGGCGGCGGTCGAGGTCTTCGGCGCCAGTGGCGAATTTATGCCCTGCACACGCGTGCCGGAGATTTTCGAGTTTGTGGAAAAGGGTCGCGCGCACTATGGAGTGGTGCCCATTGAAAACTCCACAGGCGGCGTAGTGTATGAAACTCTCGACCGCTTCATTGAGTCGCCTTTGCGCATCTGCCTGGAGCGCGCGCTAAAGATTGAACTGCACCTGCTGGCCAACGGCCCCATCAGCGAGATCGACACGGTGTATTCGCATGCGCAGCCCTTCAGTCAGTGCCGCGACTGGCTGCAGCTACACCTGCCCAACGCCAAGCAGGTGGTGGCTGATTCCACCGTGCGCGCGGCGGAAATTGCCGCGGCAACGCCGCGCAGCGCCGCCATTGCGGGCGAGATGGCCGCCAAGGAAGCCAATATCCGCATTGCCGAGCGTGGCATTCAGGACATCAGCGATAATGTCACGCGCTTTTGGGTGATTGGGCGCGACACCTCGCACGCCACCGGCAATGACAAGACATCCATTCTGTTCTTTATTAAGGATCGCCCGGGGGCCTTGTTTGAAATTCTGAAGGGCATTGCCGAATTCGATATTAACTTAACGAAGATTGAGTCGCGCCCCTCGCGCCGCGCCAAGTGGCAGTATGCGTTCTTCATGGATTTGTTAGGGCATCATGAAGATGAGCGTGTGCGCCAGGCCCTGGAGCGCATGGAAGAGCATTGCGAGCAATTGCGCGTGCTGGGTTCGTATCCGAGGGATATGACGGCGTGAGCGCTGCGGTTTCTGGTTTCCGGTTATTTGGTTTCTGGTTACTGGTTCCC
>Ga0208826_1003437_pt1 | contig 10846 bp, 11 predicted proteins | sample AD_UKC115_MetaG_FD_184451 | JGI IMG/M metagenome (GOLD analysis project Ga0208826, IMG submission 184451) | Active sludge microbial communities of municipal wastewater-treating anaerobic digesters from Hong Kong - AD_UKC115_MetaG (SPAdes)... | ecosystem: Engineered > Bioreactor > Anaerobic >... | reverse complement strand
ATTGCCGCTTGTGAAGATGCCGCTGTCGTGCGCGGCATGCTCTCGCCCAAGCAGGCGCTGGAACGCCTGGAGGATGAAATGAATCGCGAAATCAAGCGACGAAAGGCGTTGGGCTATGAAGAATAGCAATGCCTTGTCCATATCACCGCTTCGCCGGACAATGATTCATCTGACGCTCATCGCACTGGCACTGCCGTTTCTCCTGCCATTAGTGTGGATGGTTTCCACCTCGCTCAAGACCGACATGGAATTATACGCCAGTTCAGGCACGCTGTCGTCCAGCACCTCCTTGAAAGTCCTGATCCCCTACTCCATGCACTGGCAGAATTATCCTGATGCGTTGAAAGCCGCGCCCTTCGGAATCTATTTGCGCAATACCTTATTCCTGTGCCTGGTCAATGTGATGGCTGCCGTGTTATCAAGCGCCATTGTGGCCTATGGCTTCGCGCGTCATAAATTCCCGGGCAAGAGTCTGCTCTTCCTGCTGATGATTTCCACCATGGCCCTGCCAGCGCAGGCTACAATGGTGCCGGTATTTGCCATGTATCGATGGCTGGGATGGTATGGCACGTATATGCCGCTAGTTTTCGGGTCATTTTTTGGCGTTCCATTCTATATTTTTCTGCTTACCCAATTCTTCCGCACGTTGCCTGAAGATCTGGCTGAAGCAGCGCGAATTGATGGGGCCAGCGAGTTCACGATTTTCTGGCGCATTGCACTGCCGCTGGCCAAACCTGCGTTGGCCACCTGCGCGCTTTTTCAATTCCTGGGGACATGGAACGATTTCTTCGGGCCGCTTCTGTATATTAACGATCCGAATAAATACACGCTGGCCTATGGACTGCAGCAATTCCTTTCCAGTTATGGCGGGCGTTGGGCGCAATTAATGGCTGGGGCAACCATCTTCACATTGCCCATTATTATCTTATTCTTCCTGGCCCAGCGGACCTTCATTCAAGGCATTGCCACCACAGGCAGCAAGGGATGATGAAGGTTGGGCCATGACTTTGACTCATTCATGAGCCTTGGGCTCTCCCGGAAACGCAGGAAAAGATAAATGGTGGCATTTCCATTTAGAAAAGGCATCTTTGCTTAAATATCCTCCAGCGCGAGCATTGCTTTTCCTGCCATTATCCGGCAAGCTTTTCCTGGCCTGCCACTGCGGCAACTTTTTAGATCGAACAGGAAGATCAGGTAATGCCTTCATTTGACATCGTCAGCAAAATTGATATCCAGGAAGTGGACAACGCCGTGAATAATTCCACAAAGGAAATTGCCACGCGCTATGACTTGCGAGGAACAGGAACGGAACTCACTTTTGATCGAAAAGAGAAAACGCTGGAGATGGTTGCTCCGGACGGAATGAAACTCGATGCGGTCAAGGACATCCTGCTGGGCAACAGCGCCAAGCGCAAAGTGGACTTGAAGAGCTATCAATTCCAGGAGCCACAGCCCAGTTCCACCGGGCGCCTGCGGCAGAAAATCAAAATTCGCGAGGGAGTTGATACAGATACTGGTCGCAAAATCGTGAAGCTAATCAAAGACCTGAAATTAAAGGTTCAGGCCGCCATCATGGATGATCAGGTGCGGGTGACCGGAAAGAAAATCGATGACCTGCAGCAGGTGATCCAATTGTTAAAGCAGAGCGATTTGGAGATCCCGCTGCAATATGTAAACATGAAGAGCTAGCAAAGGGAGGATTCTTATGGGACATGGACGCCGCCCAACCAAGAGCGTGTGAGGTAATCACTGAATATCAGCGCAAACATAACTACAACCCAGAGAAAGCCAGCACCGGCAATGGCCCAACTCAAATGACTGCTGTAGCGCAAATGCATGAACCAAAGCATGACCAGCAACATTTTGATGACGGCAATGGTCAACGCCACGACGATATTGAATCGGCCAAGGTTTACCTCGGCTAAAGTTACCGTTAAGGCCAGCAGGATCATGAGTGCTGCAAACACCAGAAAATAGACGCGCTTTGCCACCACATGGCCAATGATCATTGTGCAGTCCCCACCAGGTAAAGTAGCGGAAACAAAAAGATCCAGACGATATCGACAAAATGCCAATACAGCCCGGCCATTTCCACCGGCTCATATCGTTCGGAGTTGAAATGCCCGCGCAAGGACAGAACGGCCATGAGCGCCAACAGGAAAATCCCAATCATCATATGAATGGCATGAAGGCCGGTCATGACAAAATAGAACGAGAAGAAAAGCGCCACATGCGTCAGGTGAACGCCATGGAATGCGAAATGCCGTCCGGGGAAATGATGTTTGTGGAACTCGTCATAATACTCAAATGCTTTCATTCCAAGGAAGATCAAGCCCAGGATAATAGTGATGGCAAGCAGCAACGCGCATAGCTTTGGCTGATTCAATTGCGAGGCGCGCACGCTCAAGGCCATGAACAGACTGCTGGTTAACAGGATGGCCGTCATCACCGTGCCCAGCGGCAGACTGATGTCATGACTTCCGGCGGTAAATGCTTCGTAATACTGAAATCGATACACCGTATAGGAGACCATAATACCGCCAAACAACAGAATCTCTGTGGCCAGGAATACCCACATGCCCGCAACATAGGAGTGATGTTGCTGCTCCAGTGTGCTGAATTGATGCTTCAGATTCGGATTGTTAGCGTGCATGCGAATCCTTTTCAGTGGCGTGCGTCCGGACTCTCCGGTTTCAACGTTGAATCGAACAAATCCTCTTGTCCGATAGTCAGGGCCGGGCGGTCATATGGATAGGCATGCCACGATATGACTGGCGTACGAGCAAAATTGTCGGGGATCGGTGGCGAGTCGGCAAACTCCCATTCCAGTCCGCGCGCATCCCAGGGATTTTGACCTGCGCTCTTGCCTTTGGCCAGTGACCAGAAAAGATAAAGCAGCGGCATTACATAGCCGACAGCAAGAATGGAAGCCCCGGCCGAGGACAGAACATTCAACATCTGAAACTCTGGCGAATACGTGGCATATCGCCGCGGCATGCCCAGGTAGCCCAGGATAAACTGAGGAAAAAAAGTGAGGTTAAAGCCAAGAAAGATGGTCAATGCGGCGATGACCGCAAGAGGCCGATTATACATGCGCCCGGTCATCTTGGGCCACCAGAAATGCAGGGCCGCCATATAGGCCATCACCATGCCGCCCACCATGATGTAATGAAAATGAGCAACAATGAAATACGTGTCAGTGACATGAACATCCACTGGCAGAGCGGCCAGGAACAGGCCCGTCATGCCGCCCATTGTGAACAGGCCAATGAAGCCGATGGAATAAATAAAAGGAGCCTCGAAATTTATGCGGCCTTTGTAAAGCGTGGCAGTCCAATTAAAGACCTTTACGGCCGAGGGAACCGCCACCAGATAGCTGAGGAGCGAAAACACCAGGCCGGCATACATCGACATCCCGGCCACAAACATATGATGTCCCCAGACAAAAAAGCCAATCAGCGCGATGGCCATGCTGGCAAAAGCCACGAAAGAATAACCAAAGACACTTCGATGACTGAAGGCGGTGATCACCTCGGATACTACACCCATTCCCGGCAGGATCATGATGTAAACCGCTGGATGCGAATAGAACCAGAACAGATGCTGAAACAGGAGCGGATCACCGCCGAGACTCGGATCGAAAATACCAATGCCCAATCCACGTTCAGCGGCAATCAGCAGCAACACCACCGCCAGCACCGGCGTGGCAAGAACCAGGATGAGTGCTGTGGCGTAATTCGACCAGACAAACAGCGGCAGCCGGAACCAAGTCATTCCAGGAGCGCGCATCGTATGCGTCGTGACGATGAAATTGATCCCAGTGAAGATGGATGAAAAGCCGACAATGAACACTCCGGCTGCAGTTAATAGAACATACGAATTGGAGAACATGCTGCTAAATGGGGTATAGAAGGTCCATCCCGTATCCACCCCGCCCAGTATGGCCATGACAATTGTGATCAATCCGCCAACCACATAGATATACCAACTGGCCAGATTCAGGCGCGGAAAAGCCAGATCGCGCGCGCCGATCATCAGCGGCAGCAGGAAATTGCCGAACACTGTGGGAATAGAGGGAATGAGGAAAAACCATACCATGATAATGCCATGCATCGAAAACATGCGGTTATAAATACTAGGGCCAAACAGCACCCCGCGCGGCGAAATCAAATGAATGCGAATCAGCGTGGCAAACACGCCACCGAGAACGAAAAACAAGGTGATCGAGATAAGGTAAAGCACCGCGATGCGCTTGTGATCCGTGGTCGTCAACCATGACTTCAAACCATAGCCGTTGTTCAGGTAATCCACGCGCCCTGCGCTAGTATGATCGTTCATTCAGCCGCCCCTTTTGATCCGCCGACAGTGACTTGATATACTCAATCAGTTGAGTCAATTCCTGTTCTTTCAGCAGGCCGGCAAACGTCGGCATAATAGCGCTATATCCAGCGACAATCTGTTTCTGCGGCAGAAGGATGGAATCGCGGATATACTGATAATTGGCGATCGTTCGGCTGTTATCGGCGAGCACCACCATATTCCCATAAAGATCATTTAAGGCTGGCGCCAATTTTCCACCGCTCAGATGGCATCCGCTGCATCCCATACGCATGAAAAGTTTAGCCCCGGCACTGGACATGCTTTCTGCAACAGTGTTTTTTTGCAGCCAATTGGCATAGTCTTCGGGACTCATCACGAAGATCCATCCCCCCATATAGGAGTGATTCAGCCCGCAATATTCCGCGCAAAAAATGTGATACTTTCCGGGTTTGGTGCCTGTGAACCAGGAACTCGTGTATCGCCCGGGCACGGCATCCTGCTTCACCCGAAAATCAGGGATAAACAAGCTGTGGATCACATCCTCAGAGGTGATCATCAACCGAACGGTCTTGTTTACAGGCACATGCAATTCATCTATTTCGCGTTGGCCGGTTGGGTGCTGGAATTTCCACATCCATTGCTTTCCCACGACATAAACATCCAGCGCGTTGCCCTTGGGCGGACGCTTCATGAAGAAGTACAATCCAGCCGACCAGAGAAAAATAATAATGAATATCATTAAAGGGATAATCATCCATGTGAGTTCGACCCACAGGATGGTGCCCGGAGGTGTACTGCGGTCGGCTGAAGAGGAAGCGCGATAGCGGATTAAAAAGTAAACCAGAAAAATGGCAATCCCGATGGCAACAGCTGAGCAGATCAGCACCAAGGTCCAGAAGAGCGCATCCGTATGGGGCGCAAGAGTTGAGGCGCTTTCCGGAAAAAAACGCAAGCTAGAAGCTTCGTTCTGCGCCAGCAGCAGGCCGTGAAGTGAGCCAGCAAGGCTTTGGCATACATCGAAGATCATGCCGGCTCCTTTCCTTCAGCGATAAGTACTCTCGGGCACAGACAAGCGCCATGCCAGCAGTGACGAGGCCGGCATGGACGTTGCCGGCTTTGGCGCCCCCCACATGGGCAATCCTTGTTGCTCCACAATCTCCATCGCCCGGTCAACGGGTATGCGCACTACGCCCTTCTTCTGATCCACCCACCCATACGAGCTTAATACGCTTTGCTCCGATTGATGCAGCAGTTGCAGTTCCTTTGGATCAGCCAGCACAAATGGCTGGGGATAAACAACCATCTGATGCGCCAATGACTCTGGCGAGGGCGAGAAATAGCGGTCGTAGAGCGATTCGAATCCCCAGAACAGGCCAACAAGCCCAGCAAGACAAATGGCCAGAAAGATGATGCCGATTGCACCTGAAATGAGGATCCATTTCAGTCTCACGTCCGATGTTTCATGGCCAGGCCGATCGCCTTCAGGCAACGGGAGGAATGCTGGCTTATTGCTCACGCTCGCACCTCGCTCAGCAGCCCTTCAAATTGAGCATCGTGGCGCGGCATTAACGAAGCGCGAGACAGCACCAGAAAGAAAGCACCCAGCCAGATCCCGCCAAGAGTCAGGAACGCACTCACGTCAAGCCAGTGCAGATGAAAATGATAAGGATGAAACGAAGGCGCAATGAGCCAGAATACGTTGAGGATATGCGCGGCAAACACTGTTGCGGCGATCCCCACTAGGACATTGAAATTACGCTTGGCCGTTCGCGATAAAAGAAAGGCAAACGGCATTGCGAACTGCAACAGCGCCAGGGCAGCGGCGAAGATCTGCCAGCCGCCCCGCGAGCGATGCACGTACCAGGTATTGTCATCGGGTAGATTGCCGTTCCAGATGATCAGGTACTGCATGAATGACATGTAAGCCCAGAGCATGATCAGCGCCAGCAGCATGTTTCCCTGATCATTCACTAGTTGAGGGGTAATGATCCCTCGCAATGCTGGCCTGCTGGACAAAATCCAAAGGCTCAAAATCGCGAATGCCAATCCCACCAGACTCTGACCAATCAATAAGAGCGTGGGATAAATGCTTGAAAACCAGCGCGGCTCAATCGACATCGCCCAATCTGTTGCAGCAAAGGTAAATAGGATAAAATGTGCAATAATTCCAAATGCGCTCCATGCCCGCAGCGCAAATCCAACAGGGGCACCGGAATTGCGATCACGAGCCTGTGACAACGAAACCAATCGCCATGACAGAAAAGTCCAGAACATAAAGCAGATGACACTGCGCAAGATGAAGAAAGGCACGTTCAGATATAATGATTTTTTCGCCAGCACTTCATCATTCAAAGCTAGCGGCAAAGACCACGAATAGATGAAATGGCGTCCAAGGATAATTGGCGCCATCAGCAGACCCATCAGCGGAATCAGCAAGGCCCCGGATTCAAGAATACGCCGGATGAGAAAACTCCACGCACCGGTAATCAGATATTGCGTCATTAAGATGACCAGCATTCCAATCGACAATCCGCACCAGAACAGCCAGCCAAACAAGTACGACTGAAACATCTGCGGACGATTAATAAAAAAGCCCGCAATCAGCAGAAAAGCGCCCAACGCAGCGGTGAGGAATGCATAAAAAGCAAAAGCACGAAATGAGAACGTATTCTCATTCATGGCCAAACTCCCAGAGCCGCTCGCTCTTTGAAGGGCACATCCTCAAGCGGCGCATATTGGCTCAATTGCAGGGTGCGCACATATGCGGCCACCGCCCAGCGATCCGCCACGTCCACTCGATCCGCATAGTTATACATTGTGCCGTAGCCATTCGTGATCACCTGGACAAAATACCCCACCGGCATCATTCGCAAACGCTCGATATGATAGGACGGCGGTGGCGAAAATCCCCGCTGCACCACCATGCCTTTGCCATCGCCCACGCGCCCATGGCATTCCGTGCAGTAGATTTCAAAGCGTTCGCGTCCGCGTGTGAGTAGTTGGCGAGTTAATGGCATCGGTAACTCATTGGCAATCTTTCCATTGGAGATTGCCTGTTCGAGCAGCGGATCGTATTTTCCTTCGCCCTGGGCCACAGTGCCTTCCACGCGTGGCCGCGAGGATTGGTCATTCTCAAAAACCGTGCTTTCCTCCAATTCCTCGCGGTAGGCCTGGTCGTACATATCCTGTCGGCACGCACAGCACGCCGCCAATGAAACGGCTCCCAGAAATTTCGCCAGCCATATTCTCATGCGGAGCCCAGCCTTTCAGGAACCGAGTCATCCGCCACCTCATGCAACGAAAGCGGCTGCAATTGCCGCAGAAATTCTGATGCGCTTCCGAATTGCGGATCCATGGCCGGAATGCACAAAAAGAAACGATCAACAGTGGCGCGCGTAAATTCTGGCACGCGGAATAGCGGATGATGCGGCCATGGGAATTTGTTGAAGACAAACAAAGCAGCCAGTCCAATGAGTGAAGCGCTGAGGACCGTCAGTTCAAAAGTGACCGGCAAGAAAGAAGGCCAACTATCAAGCGGCCGCCCGCCCACGTTGATCCGGTAGCTGATGACAAAGGCATACCATTGCATGAAGTAAGCCCCCGAGCCGCCAATCAAGCCGCCAATCAGAACAGCCCAAGGCAATCGGGAACGTCGAATGCCCATGGCCCTTGGCAGTTCATCCAGTGGAAATGGCGAGTAACACTGCGTTTGCTGAAATCCGGCTTTCTGGGCGCGATGCGCTGCATCGATAAGTTGCTCAGCGGTTTCGAATTCCGCCAGCCAACCCCACGTTGGGCGCAAAACCCCTTGCCCATGATCACCATTCATCGTTGACCCTCCACTTCGCCATGGGCCAAGCGGTGATGCACCAATTCGCGAATCTCCGCCATCGAGATCATCGGCAGCAGTCGGATAAAGAGAAACATGCATGCGGTGAAAAAACCGATCGTTCCAAACAGTGTGGCGAAATCCCATCGAGTCGGAATGTAGATGTCCCAAGAGGAAGTGAGGAAATCGCGATGCAGACTGGTGATAACAATGACGAAACGCTCGGTCCACATCCCCACCTGCACCACAAGCGAAGTAATAAACAAGGCGATCATGCTGTGGCGAACCTGGCGGAACCACAGCACCTGGATGGCCAGCACATTGCAGAGGATCAGCAGCCAATAAAAAAGCGCATAAGGCCCCAGCGCGCGATTGATCTGCATATAACGCTCATAGATATTGCCACTGTAATACGCATAGAAGGCCTCAGTAAAATAGCCAAAGCCGACCATCAAACCCGTGGCCAGCATAAGATAGGACATGAAGTCAAAATGCCGTTGCGTGATGTATGGGTGCAACCGATACACGGCTCTCACAGGAATCACCAGCGTCAACACCATCGCGAAACCGGAGAAGATCGCCCCGGCAACAAAATAGGGCGGGAAAATCGTGCTGTGCCAGCCCGGCACAATCGAGGCGGCAAAGTCCAGACCGACTATGCTGTGGACTGAAACCACCAATGGAGTGGCTAGTGCCGCCAGCAGTAAATACAGCGCCTGATGATGCTGCCATTGCCGCGCTTCATTGCGCCAACCCACGGCCAGAATCCCATAGAATACCCGCGCCATTGCGCCGCGCGCTTGATCGCGCATCGTGGCCAGATCTGGAATCAATCCTACATACCAGAAGACCAACGAAACCGTGGCATAGGTGGATACCGCAAACACATCCCACACCAGCGGACTGCGCCATTGAGGCCACAATCCCATCGTATCGGGATAGGGGAACAGCCAATAGAAAACCCATGGACGCCCTAAGTGCAGCAGCGGAAACATCCCGGCGCATGCCACAGCGAAAAGCGTCATCGCCTCGGCGAAACGATTGATGCTGTTGCGCCATGTTTGCCGCATCAACAACAGGAATGCAGAGATCAGCGTCCCTGCATGGCCAATACCAATCCACCAGACAAAATTGACAATGGCAAAGCCCCAGGCAATGGGGATTTTCACGCCCCAGATGCCTACGCCGCGCACAAGCAACCAGGTCACAGCCAGCAGCAGCACCATCACCAGTACAAACCCAATGCCGAACGTGATCCACCAAAACAAAGGCGTCCGCATGCGCAGGACTACACCGCTGATGTGGCCGGTTGCGCTTTGATACGTTTCCGTCGGAGATAGCACCGGTTCGCGCATTCGCGCCAAAGGTGAAGTTTTCTGTGGGATCGGCATCAGGTTTTGCGCGCCTCCAAATCCGGATTGGGATTTTCGATGCGGGCAAGGTAAGAGGTGCGCGGTTGGGTATTCAATTCACCCAGCAGATTGTAATTATGCGGTTCTGCTTTCAACTGTCGCACTGGACTGTCTGGCGCGTTTAGATTGCCGAAAATAATCGCATTTGTGGGACAGGCCGCCTGGCAAGCCGTGAGCACTTCTTCCGCACCCACTTGCCGGTTTTCCAGACGCGAGGCAATGCGCGCCGCACTGATGCGTTGCAGGCAATACGTGCACTTCTCCATCACGCCTCGGCTGCGCACCGTCACATCAGGATTATAGACTAATGCCAGCAAAGGATCGGTCTTGATGCTGTAGCGCAGGAAATTGAAATGCCGCACCTTGTATGGGCAATTATTGGAACAATAGCGAGTGCCAATGCATCGATTGTAAATTTGGACATTTAGCCCTTCGCCATCATGGACTGTGGCTGCCACGGGGCAGACCAGTTCACAAGGCGCCTTCTCGCAGTGCACGCACATCATCGGTTGAAAGATTGCCTGTGGATGATCGGGTTCATCGCGATTGTACTGATCAATGCGCAGCCACAGCATCTCCCGGCCCATCGCCACCTGCTCTTTTCCCACCACCGGTATATTATTCTCCGCCTGGCACGCCACAACGCAGGCATTGCAGCCAATGCAGGCCGTCAGATCGACGACCATGCCCCAGGCGGGCCCCTGCTTATATTCAAACTCCGGATAGAGTGATGGCGGCACAGCCGAAGGCTCCTGAAATTCGCGGAATTCCGCCTGCGGTGCCTGCGTGAATTCCGCCAACTTCATCGAATGGGCAATCCCGCGTTGATCCTGCGTGCGATGCTTCTGCGTGCTGACCATCATCAGCTTCTCGCCCAAGGCTTCAATGGTCGCCGGAGCATGCCAGTAGTTGGCAGTCGATCGCAGCTGATAGCCATTCACTCCCACGCCATCAGCCACGATTCCCATACGCGTGTGTCCCTGGCCAAGATGCAGCGAAATGCAATCGTCAGGATGGCCAGCAAGGATCCAGACGGGAGCATTCATCGCGCGTTCGGCCACATGCAAGCGCACCATCTGGCCAGTTCGCAAATTCAGCCGCTCAGCGGCCTTTGGCGAGATCATCGCCGCATTGTCCCAAGTCAGTTTTGTCAACGGCCGAGGGCATTCCTGTAACCAGGCATTATTGGCATATCGTCCATCCCAGACGTTTGGATCGGGTCGGAACGCCAGGTGAAACTCAGAGGTCTTGGCGGATCGCAAGTCTGTCGCAAACTCCGCAAGAT
>Ga0208826_1003431_pt1 | contig 10858 bp, 9 predicted proteins | sample AD_UKC115_MetaG_FD_184451 | JGI IMG/M metagenome (GOLD analysis project Ga0208826, IMG submission 184451) | Active sludge microbial communities of municipal wastewater-treating anaerobic digesters from Hong Kong - AD_UKC115_MetaG (SPAdes)... | ecosystem: Engineered > Bioreactor > Anaerobic >... | reverse complement strand
AGGCACTATAACTTCATCACCATAACCAATATTTAATGCTCTAACAGCTAATATTAAAGCATCTAACCCGGAATTAACACCTACACAATACTTTGATCCTATAAACTGAGAGAAATTACTTTCAAATTTCTCTACATTTTCCCCTAAAATATACCAGCCTGATTCTAAAACTTCTATTGCGGCTTTATCATATTCTTCTTTATATTTTTCATAACCTCTTTTTAATTCATTAAAGTTTATTTTCATCTTTCCAATACCCTTCTTTCACAAGTTTTAAAAATTCATCGTAATCCCTTATGTAATCTTTTTCGTTATAATAATCTGAGGCTGCAACGCATAATACAGAATTTTCTTTCAACCAGTACATTTCATGCCAAATCCCTTTTCCTACCAAAAGTCCTTTTTCAGGAGAATCTAATAAAAACTCTTTCTTTTCACAACCGTTGTCTAACACAACTTTTATTATCCCATAAGGACACCACAAGAACTGGTTTAATTCCTTGTGAGCATGCATGCCTCTTTTTGTATTTATAGTAACATCGTAAATATAATATATTCTTTTTATTTCAAATGGGATATCTTTATTTGATTCAAAAAATGATAAAAAACCTATTTCTTCATTACCTAATTTACTTAACCGAATTAACTTCATTAAACAACCCCCTATAAATGATTTTTATTTTTATTAATAACATTTAATATTTTCCCCCTGAATTTTAAAGCATTTTTTATTCCAAAAAATTTTATAAAAACAAAATCTAATAGGTCATATTTATCATAAATTTTAAATTTAATATTGTAATAGCTATTTTTATCCTTAGAAAAACTCTCTAAATATTCAAGAAATTGATTATTTATATTATTATTCTCATAATTTTGTAAAAAGTAATCATAAGATTTTTCTTTAATATTTTTTATATCATAATTTTTAGATATTATTTTTTCTAAAAAGTAGCTTAAATCTTTTTCAGCTTTATTATTAGATGTTCCAAATTCAAAATGATCATACCCGAAAAAACCATAATATTTATTATTCCTATAGTCTACAACCAAAGATGGTACCTTCATGGAAACTGCGTTTAAAACAGCAGTTCCCATTCCTATAAAAACATCTTGTTTTTCAAAAATATCACTTGTTAAAGGATTAACTGGACCTTTTAAATTAATTTCAAGTTTATTATTAGGATTACTTTTTATTATTCTTTCTAAATTATCAAATATATCTCCGCTAGTTTTACTAAGATATATATCATATTTTACTTTAATTTCCTTATCTTTAAAAAAATCAATTATATCAATTATAGATTGTTTTATATATGTTTTTTCAATTCTGGAAATAGTTAGAATATTCAAATCATAATTATCATTATGACCATTATATTCTTTTGATACTATTTCATTTTTATCAAAAGGTATATTAAAATAAACATTTTTAAATTTTTCGCCAAACAAGTCATTTATAAAAGATTTACTAGATCCTATCAATTCATTTTTTTTAACTTTATAATAAAAAAAGTCTTTATAAATTTTTCTTTTAAGTGAAAACGGAGCTAATGGATAAACGAAGTTTCTTAGTCTTGTTTTAGAAGAAAAAATCTCTGCCCATAGTGCAGGAGAGGTTTGGTGCGACTCGATTAAGGTTTGATTTGGTTTTTGACAATTTGTAAATGAAATAAACTTATCAATAATATTATTTCTTTTTTTAGAATTTAAAACATTAGGGGAAATCAATATTTCTTTACATTCTAGAATATTAAATTGTTCAAATTCTTCGTATATTATTTTATTTTTAATTCCTGCTATTATATAAATATCATATCCATGTTTTTTTAAAAATTTTGATTTTCTTAAAATATATAATTGCGCTCCTCCAATTCCTGAAATATTATTTACAAAAAATATGTATTTAATTATCATCACCTCACTTTATTTAATTTTTCTGTTTTCTACATTGTAATTTATAAAAATAGCTAGAAAAAGCCAAAAATCATAAGATGTTAAATAAGACCCTGAAACAAGTAATGGTAGAAAGCCTAAGCTAAAGGCAAAAAAATATTTTTCTTTATTATTGCTTCCTTTAAGAAACCGATAAAAAATTAGACCTAATAAAGTAATTAAAATTAAAGATCCTATTATAATTCCATATTGCATTAATATCTCTAAAAATATATTGTGAGGATATGCCTGATCTATAGAAGATAAAACTTTTCTATCTCCCCAAACTCCATAACCTAAAATTGGCCTTTTATTAATATAATCCAAAGTATAAGAATACACAGTATCTCTTCCACTTAAAAAAACAGACGAAGGATCTAAAATAGTTGATATAGTTCTACTTGTTATTCCGCGATTAGATAATATATTTGTTAAATATATAATTATCTTATTTATATTTATTATTAATAGAAAAAGAAGAGTCACTAGACTCATACTAATTAAAAATTGTGATTTATTACGAAATTTAATAATTTTATTAACAAATAAAATTATTAAAAAAATCATTACAACTACTAGGGGACCTCTTGAACCAACGCTTATTAAAAACACTAAATTTAATAAAAATAAAAATAAATCAATAATTTTAAAACTTTTAAACATTTTCCAAATCAGCAACAATAATAAAGGAAGTATATAATATGAGTAAGACATTGAATAAAAAATAGTATTATTAAAATCTATACTTAAAAAATAAAGAATTGAGAAAAATGATTGAATATATACTGATTGAATAAATAAAATAAAAAATGTATCTTTATTTTTTAAAGACGTATAAAAAATAAATGAAAAGAAACTAAATACTGAAAAGACTATGCTAACTATATCAATATATTTAAAATTATCTGGGTATAATATATAATTAAAAAGCATAATAACCAAAAAAGCAATCATAATAAATAATATTGAATTTGATATTCTCTTTAACACATACTTAAAATTTATTAAGTAAACAAAAAGAATCATTATATCAAAAAAGAAACTTACTAATTCTCTCTGGTAATCATTACTTATATTTAAAAATTGTTTTAAAGAATAATTCGCTAATAGTGTAATATACATAAAAATTATTGAAAAAGATATCCTCTTATCAATTTTTTGATTTATCATATTTTATTTCCTTTCAATTAAATAAACTGGTTAATAATCCCCACAACATCCAAAACATTTTTACTCATTATTGAATCAATATGTTCCTTAAATTCATCATGAGCTAATGTAAGTACTAAATAATCTGATTTTTCTAATGTGTCTTTTAATGAAAGATTTTTTATTCCTTTTATTTCTTCTTTGAGAACATTTGGTTCACAGCCAACTACGTTATAACCTTTTTCTTTTAAAGAAAGGGCAATTTCAATAGAAGGACTTTCTCTTAAATCATCTATGTTAGGCTTGTACGATAAACCAAGAATACCTATTGTAATTTCTTTTTCTTTACTTGGATATTTTTCTTTTATTTCTTTTTCTACTTTTTCTACAACCCAATGTGGCTTGTTATCGTTTGTTTCTCTTGCTGTTCTTATTATATTTGCTTCTTCTGGGAACTTTTCAACTATGAACCAAGGGTCTACTGCCAGACAATGTCCCCCTACTCCTGCTCCTGGTCTAAGTATGTTTACTCTTGGGTGTTTGTTAGCTAATTCTATCAATTCGAATACATTAATCCCTATTTTGTCTGAAATTATAGAAAGCTCGTTGGCAAATGCTATATTTACATCCCTATAAGAGTTTTCTACCAATTTACACATTTCTGCTGTATGAGTATCAGTAGTATATGCTTTTCCACTTGTTAGTATGGATTCGTACAATGATTTAGTTATTTCTTTTGCCTTTTCACTTGAAGATCCTATTATCCTATCGTTGTTTTTTAATTCATACAGTATTCTTCCAGGTAATACCCTTTCTGGGCAATAAGAAAGAAAGAAAGTTTCGTTTAATTTTAGACTTGTTTGATCTTCAATTATTTTTCCGACTACCTCATCTGTTGTCATAGGAGGTACTGTTGATTCCAATATTACTAATGTACCTTTTTCTACAAAAGGAGAAATCTCTTTTGCTGCTTCTTTCACATAGGTAATATCTGATAATTTTTTGCCCTCTTTTTTTACGAATGGTGTAGGTACACATATTATATAAGCATCTGATTTCTCCAGTTTGTTAGTTGGTTTTAATTTTCCTAAATTTAAGACTTTTTCAAATGATTGTTGTAAATCAGGTTCTTTTATATGTATCTTTCCATTTTTTAACATTTTAATAACTTCTTCATTTACATCGTAACCGTATACTTCATATCCTGCTTCAGCAAAAGCTACCGAAGTCGGCAATCCAATGTAGCCCATTCCTACTATCGTTATTTTTGCAGTTCTGCTCTTGATTTTTTCTAACATTTTATCCTCCTGATTTTAAAGGCTTTTATTGCCTTATTTTTGGCCATTAAATCCTTTTTCCAAAAATTCAATGATCCTCTCTGATGCCTTCCCATCTCCAAAAGGGTTGATTGATTTACTCATTTTTGTGTATTGCTCTGTTTCAAGTTCTTTCATCGCTTGATATACAGCTTCTTCTTCCGTTCCAATTAATTTAGCTGTTCCTGCTTCTATTGCTTCAGGTCTTTCTGTTGTTTTTCTTAGAACTAACGTTGGTTTTCCTAATGTCGGTGCTTCTTCTTGTATCCCTCCTGAGTCTGTCATTATGTAATGGCTTGAATCCATTAAAGCTATAAACTCTAAGTATTCTACAGGGTCAATTAATATCGCTTTTTCTTCGTTTCCTAATATTTTATATACACTTTCTCTTACTATGGGGTTTAAATGAACAGGGAAGACCATATGCATTTCTTTATTTTCATTGAGATACCTTTTTATCGCTCTCATTACGTTTTCTATTGGTTCTCCCCAGTTTTCTCTTCTATGCATGGTAACAAGTATATATTCTTTGTCTTTTATATTATACTTTTCTTTTATTTCTTCTATATCTTTTTGTTTGTTTTGTTTTACCCAAAGCAAAGCATCTATTACGGTGTTTCCTGTTACTATTATGTTTTTTTCTTCAACATTTTCTTTTAAAAGATTTTCTTTTGCTTTTTGTGTTGAAGCAAAATGATGTTGAGCTATTGTTCCTGTTAGCCTCCTGTTCATTTCTTCTGGAAAAGGATCGTAAATATTGTTTGTTCTTAATCCTGCTTCTACATGTCCTACGGGGATTTTGTTGTAAAAGGCAGCTAAACTTCCTACAAAAGTTGATGTGGTATCTCCTTGAACTAATACATAATCAAATTTTTCTTTTTTTAGTATTTTATCTATTTCTGTTATTAGTTTAGATGTTAGTTGAGGTAATGTTTGATTTTTTGTCATTATGTTTAAGTCATAGTCTGGAGTTATTTCAAATAATTCTAATACTTGATCAAGCATTTCTCTATGTTGAGCAGTAGCTATTACTTTTACGTCCATTCCTTTTTCTTTCATTTTTATGTATAATGGTGCCATTTTTATCGCTTCTGGTCTTGTTCCAAATATCATCACTGGATTCATTTGATCAACTCCTAAAATAAGATTCCAATTTTTTGATTTGATTGCTATATTCTCTTTCTAATAGTTGATTGGCATACTTTTTATTTTTCTCTTTAATGTATTCTTTATTGTCTATTATTCTTTTTAAAATTAAAGAAGCTTTTTTTAAATCATTTTTATCATATAGATTATCATTGTTCATAACTCTTTCCTTATTTGAAGTATAATTTTTCATAATTACAGGATTTAAACATACTTGAGCATGAATTGAACTCAAAGTTGTTTCTTCTGGAAAAATACATATATCAGAAGCCGAAAAATAGTTTTTTAATTCATTAAAAGGTTTAGCCTCATCTATTATAATTTCTAAATCTTTATCTTTTTGTATTTGATTCATTTTTTTATTAAATTTTTCCATGTATTCTTCATCCTTTTGCCCTATAAATAAAAGCTTGATTTTTTTCTCTTTTATATATTGGCTATCTAAATTATCTAAAATATCAAAAATTAAATCAGGCCTTTTTGAATAATTAAATTTGCCTATATAAGAAATTAATATTTCATCCTCAAGTATTTTATACTTATCTCTTATATTTTTTCTTTCATTTTCATCAAAATACATTATATTCTTATCATAACCGTGATATAAAAAATCAATTTTATCATCTTTGATTCCTATTTTTTTTAAATATTCATATTCTTCTCTGCCTAATGCAAATATTTTTTCATATTTATTTGTATTATTTATTATTCTTGAAAAAATAATTTTATATAAAAAATAGTAGATTTTCCTAAATTTATTTTTTGAAGCTACCCAAGACATATGACAGTCTCTATATATTTTATACTTCTTTTTTTTCCTCAATAAAATTAAATCTTTAAAATCACCAATTCCATGCATAAAAACCACATCTGGATCAATTTTTTTAATGGTTTTATTCATTTCTTTCAACCATAATCTACCTGATATTTTAAAAATAGGCTTTAATCTAATTATTTTAACATCATTTTTGATTTCAAATTCATGATCTTTTTTTTCATCAACATTTTTGTGAAATGGAGACATATCGGTAGAGGTAATTAAAAAATATTTATCATTTGTATGATAATTTTTTCTTAATAATTCGTTTATTTGATATCCCGCTTCAGGATCAAAATAATCTTCAATATGCACAATTTTCACTAAAAACACCTTCTAAAAATTAAATTTAAATTTGCTTGAAAAAATTACCAATTGTACTATTAAAAATCATATTATCATTTTCGACTTTTTCTAAAAAATTGTTACAATTTTTAGAAAAAATATCCCAATTTATATTTTTGTAATAATTAAATAAATTATCACATTCGTTAACATTATTCGAATCGAATACATAACCAAGTCCATATTCAAGAACTACCTTTTCCATATAAGTATTCGGACATACTAATATTGGAATATTCAATTTAGCAGCGTAATACAACTTGTTAGAAAGTGCATAATCTAATAAAGGCGTATTATTACCATAAAGATTATAAATTATATCTGTCTCATAGTAATAATCCAAAGTTTTAGATGGTGGAAATTTATCAATTAATTCGACATTTTCAATATTATTAATATCACAAAATTGTTTTAATTCTAATGCATTAGTTCCTATAAATTTTAATAAAAATCTATCATCATTTTTAAACTTTAATATATTTTTTTTATTTTGTTCGTTAAATCTTATTAGCCCAATATATGAAATAATAATTTTTTCTTTATTTTTTTTCCTTTTTTTAAATTTTTCTATTATTTCCTTATCTATAAAAGTATCATTATGAACAAGGATATAATCATGTTTAGGTAAAAAATTCTCATATCCTCTAGAAGATATTACAGTATAAGCACTATTGTTAATTAAATCCTTTAAAAGCAAATAAAATATTAATTTTTTTTCTAAAGTATAATCTCTAATATCGACTATATATTTTTCTTTGTATTCTTTTTTCAAAAAAGATCTTAGAAGAATTCCAACACTAGTTTGTAAAAGAACTATGCTATCATAATGTCTTTTTTTTAAAATTTTTAAAATATATTTTTTAAATTTTAAATATCCTTTTATTTTCTTTATTTTACTTTCGTTGTCATTCATTTGATATTCGAAAGAAAATGTGTTTTTTGCTCCAATATCTTCTTTTTCAGCATGTCTATTCCAATAAATAACGTCATAATCAAAATCATCATCTAATAAAGATATATATTTAAAAATATAAGGACATAGATATAAATTTCCTAAAGATATAAAACAAATGTTTTTTTTACTCATTATGCCTCCCCCACACAACTCTATTGACATAATCAGTATAAGATACAATTATTCTTAATACTTTGTCAGACACATTTGGAACTATGTAATCATCAACAGGTTTTATGGTTTCGTTATTTTGTTTTTCCAATATCTTTAATCCTTGAAGTATTCTTTCTTTACTTAACCCTACCATTATCACTGTTGCTTCTTCCATCGCTTCTGGTCTTTCGTGAGCTTCTCTAATATTTAAAGCTTTTAATTTTAATATAGATGTTTCTTCGCTTATTGTTCCACTATCACTTAAAACAGCCTTTGCTTTCATTTGCAACTTGATATAATCGATGAAGCCAAAAGGTTTTTCTGTTCTAATTAGTGGATGAAGTTTTATATCTTTTAATTCTATCATTTTTCTTGTTCTAGGATGTGTACTAAAAATTATTGGTAGTTGATATATTTCTGCTATTGCGTTTAAACTATCTATTAAATTGTTAAAATTATTTTCAGAATTTATGTTCTCTTCTCTGTGTGCTGAGACTACAAAATATTGGTTTTCTTTTAAGTTTAATTTACTTAAAATTTCTGATTTTTCTATCTCTTCCTTCTTATTTTGTAACACTTCGCACATTGGACTTCCTGTTTTTATTACCCTATCTGATGGGAATCCTTCTCTGATAAGATGTTCCCGAGCTAAATCACTATATACAAGGTTTATATCAGATATTTGATCGACTATCCTTCTATTTAATTCTTCAGGAACCCTTTGGTCAAAGCATCTATTACCAGCTTCCATATGAAAAACAGGGATATGTCTTCTTTTTGCTGCATAGGCGGATAAACAGCTGTTGGTGTCTCCCAAAACCAGAAATGCATCTGGCTTTATTTCTTCTAAGATAGGATCTATTTTCATAAGTATATTGCCGATAGTTTCAACGGCATTTCCAGTTGCTGCATTTAAAAAATAGTCTGGTTTTTTTAATTCTAAATCTCTAAAAAAAATCTCGTTCAATTCATAGTCGTAATTCTGCCCTGTATGAACTAAATAATGTTCTATTGCTTCTGATTCATTTAGTTTTCTAATCACTTGAGAAAGTCTTATTATTTCAGGCCTTGTTCCTACAACAGTCATAACCTTAAGTTTGTTCACTTTAAACCTCCAAATAATAAGTATCAGGATTTTCTGGATCAAAAGGTTCATTTGCCCACATAATAGTAACCATATCTGTTTTTCCTACATTTTCTATATTGTGAGTGTATCCTGGAGGAATATCTACTACTTCCAACTTGTCTCCACTTACTTTGTATTCTATAATTTCTTGAGAATCTATTTTTCTAAATCTAATAACTCCTTCTCCATATGCTACCAAAAACTTTTCATTTTTTGTGTGATGCCAATGGTTTCCCTTTGTAATTCCAGGCTTTATAATGTTTATTGACACTTGACCTCTATCTAAAGTCTTGATAAACTCTGTAAAAGAACCTCTGTTATCAACATTCATTTTTAATTCATAGCTCAATTTATCTTCTGGTAAGTAACTTAAATAAGTACTGTACAATTTTTTAATAAAGGGATTTGACATATTAGGAATATATAAATTTTTTCTTGTTTCTTTGAAGCTTTTTATTATTTGTGCTAGTTCTCCAACTGTCGTATTATACGTCACAGGTACATAACAGTAATCGCCTTTTTTTGTTGGTTTGTTTGTTAGCGCTCTTTTAAATTCATCTAAGACATCGTCTATATAACACAGGGTTAGTTCTGATTCTGGATTGTTTATTTTTATTTCTAAATCCCTTGCTATATTGTAGCAGAAAGTAGCTACAACACTATTATAGTTTGGCTTACTCCATTTCCCAAAAAGATTAGGTAATCTATATACATAAACCTCGACGTTATTTTCTTTTGAATATTGGAATAATAAATCTTCTCCCGCCTTTTTACTTTTTCCGTATGGATTGCCTAATTCAGCTTGTATTGATGAAGTTAAGAGTATCGGACTTTTATTGTTGTGTGCTTTTAGTTTTTCTAACAATTCAAGCGTAAAGCCATAATTTCCTTTCATAAATTCATTGGGATCTTCTGGTCTATTCACTCCAGCTAAATGAAATACAAAATTGCAATTTTTTGTATATTCATCCAATTGTTCTTTTGGAGAGTCTACATCAAATTCATAAATATTATACCCACAATTTTTTAATTCTGCGATTAAATTTCTCCCGACAAATCCTTTTGATCCCGTTACTAATATATTCATAACATCAACCTTTCTTTGTTTTAAAATCCTTCACTTGCAACAGGTGCTGTTCCGCCATTTTTGAAATCTTCAAGTTCTATCTGTATGTAATCAAGTGAGAGTAGCTTTTCTTTTGTTTGTTCTAAGTTCAAAATAGTTGTGTTATCTGATCTGTAATCTTCATATTTTGATAAATCTAATGTTCCATGATTGAAGTACTTTTCATAATTTAAATCCCTTGTATCAGCGGGTATTCTGTAAAAATCCCCAAGGTCTTCGGCAACCAGGCATTCCTCTTTCGTTAAAAGGGTTTCATGCATCTTTTCTCCGTGCCTCGTACCTATTATTTTTATTTCATTATCAACCCCGAAAATCTCTTTTAGAGCTTGAGCTAAAACACCTATTGTAGAGGCTGGAGACTTCTTTACAAATCTATCTCCTTGATGTCCGTTTTCAAATGCATATAACACAAGATCAACAGCTTCTTCTATACTCATGAGAAACCTCGTCATATCTGGGTTCGTTACAGTCAATGGCTTACGACTTTTGATTTGCTGTATAAAAAGTGGAATAACAGAACCTCTTGAGGCCATAACATTGCCATATCGAGTGCCGCAAATGAGAGTTTTATCCGGATCTACCGTTCGAGATTTAGCAACAAACACCTTTTCCATAAGGGCTTTTGACATCCCCATAGCGTTTATGGGATAAACTGCTTTGTCAGTGGACAAACAAACAACCTTCTTTACTCCAAATTCTATTGCAGCAGTCAGAACATTTTCTGTACCTAGTATATTTGTTTTAACAGCCTCCAAAGGAAAAAATTCGCACGATGGAACTTGTTTTAAAG
>Ga0208826_1003430_pt1 | contig 10861 bp, 7 predicted proteins | sample AD_UKC115_MetaG_FD_184451 | JGI IMG/M metagenome (GOLD analysis project Ga0208826, IMG submission 184451) | Active sludge microbial communities of municipal wastewater-treating anaerobic digesters from Hong Kong - AD_UKC115_MetaG (SPAdes)... | ecosystem: Engineered > Bioreactor > Anaerobic >... | reverse complement strand
GACCCACAACCAGATGGACAATTTGACTACATAGAAGGCTTTACCATTTTACCACAACAAGGAAAAATTGTTTTTCCCGTATTAGAGCCATTTGGTAAAGACTTATATGCTTTAGCATTTAACAATGGAGTAGGCTTGCCACCAGGTGTAGATCCTTCAAAATATGTGTATCAAATACTGTACGATTCTATTAAAGCTATTGCACAAACCTATGCCAACTTTAATAGATTTGTAATGCAAGGGCAAGCAAAAGGAACAGGTGGAAGTGATATTTATTTGGGGGCATTTAATATACCTCAAGGTTCTGTAAAGATTAATGCAGGAGGGCAAGTTTTACAAGAAGGGGTAGATTATACCATAGATTATAATTTAGGAAGTGTAAAAATTATCAACCAAGCTATTTTAAATTCGGGTATTCCTGTTAGTGTTTCTTACGAAAATAATGCAGGCTTTGGAATGCAGCAAAGAGGCTTCTTAGGATTAAGAGCAGATTATATTGCCAACAAAAAATTAAGCTTAGGCTTATCCATGTTGCGATTAAGTGAAAGACCTTTTTTCACTAAAATGAATTATGGCGAAGACCCTATTAAAAACACTATGTATGGTTTTGACTTTAGTTATAGAACTGATGCACCAGGCATTACAAGACTTTTAAACAAATTACCTTTTTACAACACTACTGCAAAAAGTACAGTAACAGCTTATGGCGAAGCAGCTTATTTAAAACCAGGACACCCAAGTCAAATAGGACAAGGTAAAGAAGGGTTAATTTATATAGATGATTTTGAAGGAACAAGAAACAGCTACGATTTACGTTTTCCTGCCATAGCATGGGCTTTAGCATCTACACCTACTGGAAGATTTCCTGAAGGAAAACTATACGACTCCATAGATTATAATTTTAATCGTGCAAAAATTGCCTGGTACAATATTGAACCTAATTTACAAGATAAAAACGCTGCCAATAATCCTCTAAAAGCCAATTTAGATGCACTGAGCGACCCAAGAACAAGACAAGTTTATACCAACGAATTATTCCCTAATCTTACAACAAATATTACCAACGTACAAGCCTTTACTTTTGATTTAGCTTATTATCCTAAAGACAGAGGTCCTTACAATTATGTTTCAAGTCCTACACAAATTAATGCCAATGGAAAATTATTAAATCCTCAACAACGTTGGGGTGGTATCATGCGAAGCATTGATCAAACAGATTTTGAAACAGGCAATGTAGAATATTTGGAATTTTGGGTACAAGATCCATTTATTAAAACTGCTAATCCTGCTGCAAAAGGTAAACTATACATCAATCTTGGAAACGTAAGTGAAGATGTTTTAAAAGATGGAAAACGCTTTTATGAAAATGGATTACCAACACCCAATATTCCTGCAGTTGTAGATAGCAGTACTTGGGGCAAACAACCTGTTAATCCTATTCAAGTAACACAATCATTTAGCAACGATCCTAATGATAGACCTTATCAAGATGTTGGTTTTGATGGTATGACTGATGATGATGAAAAAACAAAAAAAGCCTATTACTTAGCTCGTATTGCCAATAATTTTTCAACTACATCACCTTTATACATTCAAGCAAGTGCCGACCCAAGTAATGATAATTACAAATGGTACAGAGACCCAAGCTTTGATATAAATACAGACATTTTACAACGCTATAAAAATTTTAATAATCCACAAGGCAATAGCCCAGTATCTGGTAATACAAATGAACTTTCTGCAGCTACATTATATCCAGATAATGAAGATTTAAACAGAGATAATACTTTAAACGAAACAGAAGCTTACTACGAATACGAAATAGATTTATCAAAAAATATGGATGTTGGTATTACTAAATACATAACTGATAAAAGAACGATAAATGTAAATTATGTAAACGGTACAAGTGGTTCAGAAAATTGGTATTTGTTTAGAGTGCCCATTAAAGAATATACCAGTAATGTAGGCGGAATTGCAGATTTTAAATCTATTCGTTTTATAAGAATGTATTTAACAGATTTTGAAGACTCTGCTGTATTACGTTTTGCACGTATGGATTTAGTAAGAAACCAATGGAGGAATTTTAATTACAAATTAGATACTACAGGTCAATATGCACCTATCAATAATACAGCAACAACCTTTAATACATTAGCTGTAAACATTGAAGAAAATAGCAATCGTACACCCGTAAATTATGTAATGCCACCAGGTATAGAACGTGTACAACAATTAAGCAATAATGGCGTAAATCTTTTACAAAACGAACAAGCCATGAGCCTTAGAATTATGGGCTTACAAGATGGCGATGCAAGAGGTGTAATAAAAACTTTGAATTTAGATATGCGTCAATTTGGAAAACTATCCATGTTTGTTCATGCTGAAAGTATGCCTAAGTTTCCAGATGTAAAAGACAAAGAATTAAATGCAGTAGTAAGAATTGGACAAGATTTTTTAAATAATTATTACGAAATAAAAATACCATTAAAAATTACACCACCTGGTAAATATGGTACATCAGATTCAGCAGCAGCAAAGGTTTGGCCCGATAGCAACAACCTCGATTTTGAATTACAGGAATTAGTAAATTTAAAATTAAGAAGAAATGCTACTGGTGCACCACTCAATACCATTTATAGAGAAATGATTGGTAGTAAAACCTTCTCTGTTTATGGTAATCCAAATTTAGGTGAAGTAAGAGGTATTTTAATTGCAGTAGAAAATGCAAAAGACAATAACCCATTTGACTTATACACTGAAGTATGGATAAATGAATTAAGACTCTCTCAATTAGACGAAAAAGGAGCTTATGCAGCTTTAGGAAGAATTGATGTTCAATTAGCAGACTTAGGTACATTAAGCTTTTCAGCCAATACATACACCAAAGGTTTTGGCTCCATTGAGCAACGATTAAATGAACGTGCAAGAGATAATATGTTTCAGTTTGATGCTGCTGCAACCATTGATGCAGGAAAATTAGTTCCTAAATCTGCCAAACTAAGTATCCCAATTTATGCAAGCATTAATAAAACAATTAAACGACCAGAGTACGACCCTTATGATAAAGATGTAAAACTAAAAGATAAATTAAACAGTGCTCCTACAAGCCACCAAAGAGATTCAATTAAAAGTACAGCTTTAGACCAAACAACTATTAAAACACTCAACTTTACCAACATTAGAGTTCAAGGTAATGGTAAAAATAAGTTGTGGAGTTTGAGCAATTTTGATGTGAGTTATTCTTATACCAAAACGGAGCAAAGTAGTCCATTGGTTTTAAAAAATGAAGTTACTAAACAGCGTGGAGGCTTTGGTTATACTTTCAATAAACCATCTAAATATATTGAGCCATTTAAAAAATTATTAACCAAAAGAAAAAGTAAATGGTACGATCCTATTCGAGATTTTAATTTTAATTTAATGCCATCGTTGTTGAGTTTTAGAGCTGATATAAACAGACAATTTGGGCAGTACATTCCTCGTATTGTAAGTACAGATGGAACAGGAAAAATTGAAAGAGTAGATACCACTTACGATAAATATTTTACGTTTGATAGATTTTACAATCTTCGTTGGGATTTGTCTCGTTCTTTAAATTTAGATTTTTCTGCAACCAATAATGCAAGAGTTGATGAACCAGCAGGAGCAATAGATTCTAAAGAAAAAAGAGATAGCATAAGAAACAACTTTTGGAATGGTGGACGTGCTACTTTATACAATCAAAGAGCAGCAATAAGTTATACCTTACCACTTGCTAAATTTCCTTTTGCAGATTGGATAACTTCTCGTTATAGTTATGCTACAACTTACAATTGGATTGGTGCAAGTTTATTAGCTGTGCAATTAGGTAATATTATAGAAAATAGTCAGGAAAATACCATCAATGGTGAGTTTGATTTTACAAGATTGTATGCAAAGTCAAGATGGTTAAGAGCTTTAGATAATGTGCCACCACCTGCAAGTAAAGGAACCAAAAATGTTACACCTACTAAAAAACCTACACCTATAGTTACCAAACAAATTAAAACAAAAGAAGAAGTAGTAAAAGGATTAACAGGTAAAAAAAGGAGAGAGGCTTTGAAAAAATGGAGGCAAGAAAAACGTGATGCAAGAATTGCTGCTCGTTTACTAAAACAAAATCAGCCTGTAGAAATGAACGAAGTGGTAAGAACAACAGGTAAAATATTTACAATGGTAAAACGTGCATCTATTAATTACAGTGAATCTTATAAAACGAGGCTTCCTGGATTTATGGATAAATCAAAACAACTTGGCAATAATTTTAAAACCATGCAGCCAGGTTTAGCTTTTGTTTTTGGTGCACAGCCAGATTCTAATTGGTTAAATGATAAGGCAGCCAATGGTGTATTAACCAAAGACACTTTGTTTAATGATTTATTCAGACAAAGCTTTCAACAACGTTTAAGCCTTACCATTCAAGCTGAACCTATTAGAGAATTAATTGTAGATATTAATTTAGATAAATCGTTTAGTAAAGAATATACAGAATTGTTTAAAGATGTAAACAACTCCAATAAGTTTAATCACTTAAATCCTTATGCAGCAGGAGGTTTCAGCGTTTCATACATTGCATTTAAAACCTTATTCCAAAAAACAAATCCAAACGATATTTCTGAAACGTTTAAAAAGTTTCAAGATTATAGAAAAATATTAAGTCAGCGTGCTGCAGAAAATAACCCTTATTGGAATGGGCAATATGATGCTGCTGGTTATGCAGTAGGTTATGGCAGATATGCTCAAGATGTTTTAATTCCATCTTTCTTAGCTGCATACACAGGCAAAGACCCTAAGAGTGTAACATTGTTAAGCCAAAATAATAAAAGCATTCGTACAAATCCGTTTGCAGGAGTTTTACCAAAACCCAATTGGAGAGTTACCTATACAGGATTAACAAGAATTTCAGGACTTGCAAAACTATTTAGCAGTATTAGTTTATCGCATGCTTATAATGGTACTGTAAGTATGAACAGTTATAACAGTGCATTATTATTTGCAGATCCATTCCATTATGGTTATCCTCAGTTTATAGATACGGTAAGCAAAAATTTCGTTCCATTTTTCTTAGTACCCAAATTACAATACAAGAACAATTTGCACCATTATTTGGTATAGATATTACTACACTAAGCCAAGTAAGTGTAAAATTTGAGTACAAGAAAAGCAGGCAATTAAGTTTAAGTTTAATAGACTATCAATTAAGTGAAACAAACAGTACAGAATGGACTGTTGGTGCTGGTTGGCGTAAACGTGGAATGAGTTTTATAAAAATAAAAGGCAAGCCATTATCCAACGATATTAATTTTAGATTAGATGTAAGTATGAGAGATGATGCAACAACCAATAGTCGTTTAGACCAAGCCAATGCTTATGGTACAGGAGGACAAAAAGTAATAACCCTACAACCAAGTATTGATTATGTTTTAAACGATAGAATTAACATTAAACTATTCTTCGACCAACGTAGAGTTACGCCTTACATCTCAACATCTGCACCTACTGTAAATACAAGAGCTGGTGTGCAAATAAGAGTTTCGTTGGCACCGTAATATGTAAAACGAAAGCAGAATTTATTATTGATGTTTTTATATTCAATATTTTACGGTTGCTGCAATTGAAACACTTGTTTTATTATTCATTTGAAACATTGGATGCCACTCATTTTTGTAATTTAACATCCAAGCCTCCATTTTTGAATTTACATTATCTGTCCAACCAATACTTGGTCTATAAGATATACGATCTACTTTATCACCATTAATCTTTACTTTGAATTTATTTTCATTAAATGGTATTTTTAGCCACTCTATTGCTACAAAAAAATCTTTATCTGGAATATAAATTTTATATTTTTCAAGGTTTAGATTTATAGTTTTTCTTCTTGTTATTACTTCAATAATTTGATTGCATAAATCCTTGGAAGGAGCCTTACTTAAAGTATCCATACTGTAAATGCGGAGCCTGAATATAGTTTTTTCAGGTGCAATTAATGCAATGCTTGCCCTGCATATTTTTACCCCAACTAATAATGAATTTTTATTTTCTACTTGGAAATGTTGTGCTAATTGAGTTTGATAGCCACTTGAACCAACAAAGCTGTTTCCACAATTAGAAAAATCGTTAAGTGTAACAACGCTAAAATTCTTTTTACTTGAAACAATAACCTCAGTTAATTCAGAAATGTTTTCAATTAACTCTACAATAGAAATATTTTCACTGTTGAAATGAATAGGAAGTTTTAGGGTTTTATATCCAACGCAAGAAAATATTAAAGAGTCGTTCTCAATTTTTTTATTTGATGTAATTAGAAAAAACCATCTACGGTAGCATTGCTTCCTATATTCTCTTTTACTAATCCTACTGTTACATAAGGAATGGGTAGCTTAGTTATTGAATTAATTATTTTTCCTTTAATTAAAGTCTGTTCAAATGTTGTTATAGGAAGCATTAAAAGAAAGCATAAATATTTTAGCATTTTTATAAAGCTTTATTTTTTAATTATAATATACTGCTGACTTTTGTTTCCCTCTTACACATCTATTGTTTTACCAATATTGGGTAACAACAAATTTTTATGTACAGAGTTGAAATAATTTACAGCAGCAGCAGTATCAATTTTTATATAATCAAAAGTGTTGTAATGCACACCAATAACAGTAGTTGCTCCAACAAATGTAGCAGCAGTTGCAGCATCTGTATAATCCATTGTAAAATTATCGCCAATAGGAAATACAGCAAAGTGCAACTTTGCCCAAGTAGGTATTAATTGCATATCTAAAGTAAGAGCAGTATCGCCACTATAATAAAAGTTTTTTTCTTCAGTAATAAAAATAAAACCCATTGGATTTCCTCCATAACTACCATCTGGCAATCCACTGCTATGTTGTGCTACCACACATTTTACAACTCCAAAATCAAATTTCCATTTACCTCCTGTATTCATAGGATGTGTGTTAGTAACACCTTGCTTATTCAACCATTCGTGTATTTCAAAACTACACACCACTTTTGCATGGGTTCGTTTTGCAATACTTACACAATCTGCAATATGATCTGCATGACCATGACTTAAAAAAATATAATCAGCTTCAATGCTGTTCACATCAATATTTTTTGCTAATTCATTAAAAGTAATAAAAGGATCAAACAAAATATTTTTTCCATTTACAACCACCGAAAAACAAGATTGTCCATAATATGTAAACTTCATAACAATTTTTTTTAAGTAAAATGAGTTCTGCAAATTTCTGTAATTATTATTAAATGTTAATGTATAAAATTGTTCAGCTTATTTTTTTTTCTTTGTAGCCTTTGAAAAATTAGTATGAGAAATTCCGATTCATTATGGGTTGTTGCGAGTATTATTTTGTTGTTAGATTTTTATGCTTTTCAAGCAGTAAAAACTATTACAGCATCGCTTAATACAAAAACAAGATTGTATGTACACACAGCTTATTGGGTTTTAACTGTAGCCACTATTGCAGTATTACTTGCATTTGCTTTTTTTCATTCTTTTCAAGTGTCTAAATTTTTTCGTAATTATGTTTTTGCAATTTTAGTAGGCTTGTTTATTGCTAAATTAATTGGAGTTTTATTTTTTGCTATTGATGATATTAGAAGATTTTTTACTTGGGTAATTAAGAAATTTTCTTCTAATAAAAATGATATTGTATCTACTACTACAAATGAAAATTATATTTCAAGAAGTGTATTTTTAAGTTGGTTAGGTATTGGTGCAGGTGCATCAATTTTTGGAACAATGTTGTATGGATTTAGCAATAAATACAATTATCAACTCAAAAAAATAAATTTAACTTTTGATAATTTACCACCTGCATTTAAAGGCTTTAAAATTGTTCAAATAAGTGATATTCATAGTGGCAGTTTTCAAAATAAAAAAGCAGTAGAAAAAGGAATTAATTTAATTCTTGAACAACAGGCAGACCTTATTTTATTTACAGGCGATTTAGTAAACGACAGGCATGATGAAATTTTGGAGTACATAGATATTTTCAGCAAAATAAAAGCCCCCTTTGGTGTGTATAGTATTTTAGGCAATCATGATTATGGCGATTATATAGCTTGGAAATCGCCAGAAGCCAAGCAAGAAAATTTAGAAAAACTAAAGCAAGCTCATGCTCAATTAGGTTGGAAATTATTATTGAATGAACATGTTGCAATAGAAAAAAATAATCAGTCTTTTGCACTTTTAGGAATTGAAAATTGGGGAGCAAAAGCGTATTTTCCTAAATATGGTAAAATGCAAAAAGCGTATGAAGGAACAGAAAAATACAGTTTTAAAATTTTAATGAGCCACGACCCAAGCCACTGGGATGCAGAAGTAAGAAAAAAATATACTGATATAGATTTAATGTTGGCAGGGCATACACATGGTATGCAATTTGGAATTGAAAATCCATATTTCAAATGGAGTCCTGTACAATATATGTATAAACAATGGGCTGGCTTGTATGAAGAAGGAAGTCAAAAACTATATGTTAATCGTGGCTTTGGTTTTATTGGTTATCCAGGAAGGGTAGGAATTTTACCAGAAATAACTTTACTTACATTGTCTTAAATATTTATTCTTATACACTTACATTTGCCAACAAATTTTTAAAAATGAAAAAGAATATTTCACTTTTTTTACTTGCATTTATTTTTATTGTTAATGCTAATGCACAAAAAGGAGTTCACTTAATTGCCAAAGGCGGTTTAAATTATTCAAAAATTGCCGATAACGATTTTAATGCAAGTTATCATGCAGGCGGCTCTTTAGAAATTGATTTTAGTAAAGTAATAGGTCTGCAACCCGAAATTTTATTTAGTCAGTTAAACAATAAAGGAACGAACGGTAATAAAGATGATAAGTTGAATTATCTTTCAATTCCTTTATTATTAAGAATTAATGTAAGCAAAATGTTTACAATCAATGTTGGTCCAGAGTACAGTATTTTAATGAATAAAAATGAAAAGTTTTTTGGCAATATTCAAAATGCTTTTAAAGATGGAAATTTTTCTATGATTGCAGGTGTTCAGCTCAATCTTCAATCGTTTAGAGCTTATGCACGTTACGATGTAGGACTAAGCAATTTAAACAACACTATTACACCCAAAGAATGGAAAAGCCAAAACATACAAGTAGGAGTAGGTATAAAAATTTTCTAATAGGGTAGAAAAATATTTTTGTTATAGCCAATGGTTCTTGTCGTCAGTCCTTGCAAACCATTGTCAGTATTGCGTTTCAGAGTTTCTGTTGTGAAAGGTTTGTGCTGTTGTGAATTTTTATTTTACACTCAATTCCCCCCTAAACGCCTTTTGGCTTAAACTGCCATACAAATTCTCCAACTCCTGCAAGCTTTGTTTGTATTGGGTTTTGAGGGCTTCTGTTTTTTCTACGATGTGGGTAAATTGGGTTTGGAGTGCAATTGGAGGAACAGGAATTTTAATTTTACCAATTGATTTTAAATTCAAAAATTTTTGAGCCCCACCAATACTTAATAAACTTAGAAGCCTATTTTTGAAATTCGAAAGGTTTAATAAATGTTCAATATAATGTGATCTTAATTTAGCCCTATCCTGTTTGAGTAAAGCAACATTTTTTAAGCTGAATTCATATTTCACCTTAACTCTTGCGGCTGTTCCTACGTTTGCTCCAATGTTGGTATAAAGTATATCATCAAACTCTACATTTGTTCTTCTGTATATTCCTTGGTGTACTTCTTCTGTAACATAATCAGAATTTTCAAAATCAATATTGAAAGGTGTTATATGTTTACCTGTAATGTATTTTACTCCTTGAGTCAATCTTTCGGGTGTGTCATGAGTTCCATCCGTTATTTTTGAGCACACATCAGATAAAGCTAATACCTCCCATTTCTTCTTGTTTGCAATTGGGTCACCAAACATCTCCAAAAAAGTGCTTTTCAAAAATTCATCTAACAGGCGGATGCTTTCTTTACGTTGGGCTATCAGGTTTTCGGCTTTGGAAAGAATGGTGGCAATGTGGAGTTGGTCGGGAAGGGGAGGAACTGGTAGAGTAATTTTCTTTAAATGTGATGGTCCAAAATTTAATTGAGCTGCACCAGTTATTAATTTCCGTAGTTGATTTTTAAAATGAGTTGTTTTTAGGTAAAATTTTAAATAATCAAGATTAAAAACATTCTCATCCAAGGTCTTAAATCTTATTGTGCTTGTATTAAGGCAAAGTGGCAAATGTTCTTTTTTGACATAAGCGATTTTGTTATGAAAATTATCAACCACAATACCCGAACTTGCTATTAATAAGTCTCCTTCATCAACTAAAAAGTGTTTGTATTTACCATACGCTTCTTCCTCTGAAATATAGAGTTTAGTTGTGCTAGTATCCAATACACCTTTATTTATGTTTCCGACATTCAATAGTTTTACTCCTTCATTTCTGAATTGAAATTTTCTAACTCCAGGACCTTCCTGAAAGAACACAACTTCACTTAATAGTTTATTTGTAAACTTCATTATAAGAAAATTTTTAAATCGGTTAAACCTCTTTGAATGTCTTTTTCTAATTCTTCCAATTTACCAATAATAAGTGTCGGATTTTCATACACCACTTCTTCATATACTTCTTCTTTGTAAGTGTTTAAATTTAAGTCATAACCATTTTCTACAATTTCCTTTTTGGGCACCATAAAGTATTTCAATCTTCTGTCAGAATCAGGATTTTCAGAATTTGAGGATTTACCGGATGTAGGAGTTGACATTTTCGAAGTTTTACTATTTGCAAAATCCTGTTCATTCTTTAATCCTGCTAATCCTGTTTCTGACAATGTATTCTGGTTCAGACGGTTTTTGTAGCGTT
>Ga0208826_1003421_pt1 | contig 10869 bp, 7 predicted proteins | sample AD_UKC115_MetaG_FD_184451 | JGI IMG/M metagenome (GOLD analysis project Ga0208826, IMG submission 184451) | Active sludge microbial communities of municipal wastewater-treating anaerobic digesters from Hong Kong - AD_UKC115_MetaG (SPAdes)... | ecosystem: Engineered > Bioreactor > Anaerobic >... | reverse complement strand
TCGGTCAATTTGCTGACGCGAAGCATCGATGAACGACCAGAAAACAATACAGTACCTAAATAGTACGATTTTGCTTATGCCGCGTCAAACCAACCTAATGCCATGAGCCTGTCCAGATTTTTGTGCAAACAAGATTTCGTTTATGGTTGTGACAGGCGCTCCTCGAACTGGATCGTAAATCGGATGAGGCTCGTTTTCGCGTTCGCGCTGACAGGCATGAAAGGCGTCCTCTGCGGAATAGATCGGAGATCGTCATTGACGGCAGCGCGCCGAGGGAATATCTTGTGTCGGTCAACGGCGCTCGACACAACATCTGGTTGATTCGAGCTTAATCGGGAACCCGGTGTGAATCCGGGACTGCCCCGCAGCGGTGACCGGGAACGAACGGTGCCAACAGCACTGGGCTTGCCGATTCGCACCATGCAACGCGCGAATCGAACGTCTGGGAAGCGGCATCGCAGTAGGTGAGACAGGCGTCGTGCAATTTGCCTGTGTCGCGCCCGGGAGTCCGAATACCGGCCCGCGATCGTCGCGTCTGTGCGCGACGTCTGGCTTGCAGACCTTCGCGGGAGGGATAGCCGGGCAGCGTGACCGATGCGGTTTTTCGATACCGTGCGCGCGCCGCCTCGTCCGCTTTCCCGAAAAGTTCTGTGTTCGCTCGCGGGAGCGAAGGCCGGCGTTCGCGGCCTGTCCCCTGCATGCCCGTCGCCTGCCTTCGCTCTCCTTCCGCTCACGGCAAGGAGAAGCACGCATGTCTCACCATTCCACGCTGGCACCTTCGGCAATACAAACCACCGCGATCTCAGCCGCACCGCCGACCCAACCCGGCTTTGCCCTGACCGCACCGCACAACGCGCCGACCGCGATGCGCGTGGCCAAGCGCTCCGGTGCGAGCGAGCCGGTCGATCTGAACAAGATCGTGCGTGCGGTCGCGCGCTGTTGCGAGGGTCTGCGCGACGTCGATCCGATGCGCGTCGCGGTGAAGACGATCACCGGCCTCTACGACGGCGCTTCGACGCGCGAACTGGACGAGCTCTCGATCCGCACCGCCGCCTCGCTGATCGCCGAGGAGCCCGAATACTCGCAGCTCGCCGCACGCCTGCTCGCGGGCTACATCGACAAGGAAGTGCAGGCGCTCGGCGTGCATTCGTTCTCGCAATCCATCCGCCTCGGCTTCGACACGGGCCTCATCAACGAGCGCGTGCTCGCCTTCGTCGAAACGAACGCGCGCAAACTCAACGACGCCATCGACGCGAGCCTCACGGCGCGCTTCGAGTATTTCGGCTTGCGCACGCTCTACGATCGCTACCTGCTCAAACACCCGCACCAGCGTCAGGTGATCGAGACGCCGGCGCATTTCTGGATGCGCATCGCCTGCGCGCTGTCGCAAACGCCAGCCGATGCGATCGAGTTGTATCGCTTGTTCGCCACGCTCGACTATGTGCCGAGTTCGCCGACGTTGTTCAACGCCGGCACGCGCCACGAACAACTGTCGAGCTGCTTCCTGCTCGACTCGCCGGTCGACTCGCTCGATGCCATCTACGAAAAATACAAGGACATCGCGCAACTGTCGAAATTCTCCGGTGGCATCGGTGTGGCCTGGCATCGCGTCCGCGCAGAAGGCGCCCTGATTCGTTCCACCAATGGCTTGAGCAACGGCATCGTGCCGTGGCTGAAGACGTTGGATTCGTCCGTCGCCGCAGTCAACCAAGGCGGCAAACGCAAGGGCGCGGCCTGCGTCTATCTCGAACCGTGGCACGCGGACATCGAATCCTTTCTCGAACTGCGCGACAACACCGGCGACGAAGCGCGGCGCACGCATCACCTCAATCTCGCCAACTGGGTGCCGGATCTGTTCATGCGCCGCGTCGACGAGGGCGGCGCGTGGTCGTTGTTCGATCCGGCCGAGGTGCCCGAACTGCCGGATTTGTGGGGCGCGGCGTTCGAGCAGGCCTATGCGCAGGCCGAAGCGCAGGGCCTCGCGAAAAAAATGCTCCCGGCACGCGACCTCTACGCAAAGATGATGCGCACGCTGGCGCAAACCGGCAACGGCTGGATGACGTTCAAGGACGCCTGCAATCGCGCCTGCAACCAGGCCGCGAATGCCGACAATCGCGTGCACTTGTCCAACCTGTGTACCGAGATCGTCGAAGTCAGCGCCGATGGCGAGACGGCGGTGTGCAATCTCGGCTCGATCAACCTCGCGCGCTGCGTCGTCGACGGCGGCGGCGACAAGCACTTCGATTTCGACAAGCTCGCACACACGGTGCAGGTGGCCGTGCGCCAGCTCGATCGCGTGATCGATTTGAATTTTTATCCGATCGCCAGTGCACGCGCATCGAACTTGCGCTGGCGACCGGTTGGCCTCGGCTTGATGGGCTTGCAGGACGTGTTCTTCCAATTGCGCCTGACGTTCGATTCGGTGCCCGCGCGCGCGCTGTCGACGCGTATTTCCGAGGAAATTTATTACCACGCCCTGCGCGCCTCGCTCGAACTCGCGCGCGAGCATGGCGCGCACGCAGCCTTTGCCGACACGCGCGCCGCGCGCGGTGAATTGCAATTCGATGCCTGGCGCGTGAAGCCGACCGATGCCGCGCGCTGGGACGCCCTGCGTGAGGACATCAAGGCGCATGGCCTGCGCAACTCGTTGCTGATCGCCATCGCGCCGACCGCGACCATCGCCTCGATCGCCGGCTGCTACGAATGCATCGAACCGCAGCTGTCGAACCTGTTCAAGCGCGAAACGCTATCCGGCGATTTTTTGCAGATCAACCGCTATCTGGTCGAGGAACTGAAACGCCTCGGTTTGTGGACTGCCGAAATTCGCGACGCGATCAAGCTCGCCGAAGGCTCGGTGCAATCGCTCGCCGCACTGCCCGAGCCGTTGAAGGCGATCTATCGCACCGTGTGGGAACTGCCGATGCGCGCGCTGATCGACATGGCCGCCGAACGCGGCGCGTTCATCGACCAAAGCCAGTCGCTGAACCTGTTCATCGAGAATCCGAACATCGGCCAGCTTTCGAGCATGTACATGTACGCGTGGAAACAGGGACTGAAAACCACGTACTACCTGCGCTCGCGCCCGGCGACGCGCATCGCCAAGGCGACGGTCTCTGTTGGCGATGTCGCCGTACCGGAAAAAACATACAGCGATACCGACGCCATCGTCTGCTCGCTGGAAAACCCCGAAATGTGCGAGGCCTGCCAATGACGACGCCCCTTCTCTCCCCCGGCTTCAACCTCACCCTGCGGCCGATGCGCTATCCGCAGTTCTACGAAATGTATCGCGCCGCGATCAAGAATACCTGGACGGTCGAGGAGATCGATTTCCAGATCGACTTGAACCATCTCGACAAGCGCATGACGCCGGCCGAGCGGCATCTGATCGAACGCCTCGTCGCGTTTTTCGCCACCGGCGATTCCATCGTCGCCAACAACCTCGTGCTCAATTTGTACAAGCACATCAACGCACCCGAAGCGCGCATGTACCTGTCGCGTCAACTTTACGAAGAAGCGCTGCACGTGCAGTTTTATCTGACCCTGCTCGACAACTACATTCCGCAGGCCGAGCGTCGCGCACAGGCGTTCGCCGCGATCGAGAACATTCCTTCGATCCGACACAAAGCCGAGTTCTGCCAGCGCTGGATCGACTCGATCCAGCAACTCGACCGCATCGACAGCGATGCGGACAAGCGCCAATTCCTGCTCAACCTGACCTGCTTCGCGGCGTGCATCGAAGGCCTGTTTTTCTTCGCCGCGTTCGCCTACGTCTACTTCCTGCGCTCGCGCGGTCTGCTGCCGGGCCTCGCCGCGGGCACCAACTGGGTGTTCCGCGACGAATCTGCGCACATGGCGTTCGCCTTCGAGGTGATCCGCACCGCGCGCCGCGAACAACCCGAATTGTTCGATGACGCCTGGGCCGCCGATGTGCGCACGATGCTCGCCGATGCAGTGGAATGCGAAGCGCAATTCGCCGATGACGTACTCTCGGGCGGCGTGGTCGGCATGTCGTCGAAGGAAATGCGCCAGTATCTCGAATACATCGCCGACCAGCGTCTCGTCATGCTCGGCCTCGCTCCGCTGTACGCCGCGAAGAACCCGTTCCCGTTCATGGAATTGCAAGACGTGCAGGAACTGACCAACTTCTTCGAGCGTCGCGTCTCGGCCTACCAGGTCGGCGTGCAGGGCGAGGTGGCGTTCGATCATGCCTTTTGAAGCGGTCGCGACGGAGGGAGTGCCTCCCCCGTCGCCGAACGCGCGCTCACCGCAGCGCGATTGCCGAAGAAAGTGTTCGCGTACTTCGTCGACCGACACCGGCCACGTCGACTTCTGGCGGCAGAACCACGCCTGAGCTAACCTCGCCGCCGATCATCGTCTTGTCGTCTCGCGTCATGCCGTCAAAACGAAAGAAGACCCTGACCGCCCACGCATGCCACCCACACCTCCATGACGCTCCCGAACGCCCGCAAAATCTACGACCGCGCCTATTTCGATCGCTGGTATCGCCACTCGCAGCATGCGGTGAACTCACCCGCATTGCTCGAACGCAAGGCAGCGCTGGCGGTTGCCGTCGCCGAGTATTACCTCGGTCGGCGCGTGCGCAACGTGCTCGATGTCGGCTGCGGCGAAGGCGCATGGCGCGCGCCGCTGCGCAAACTGCGCCCGCGCATCGACTATCTCGGCATTGACGCCAGCGAGTACGCCATCGCGCGCTACGGTCGCGCACGCAACCTGCGTCTGGTCGGCTTTGGCCAACTCGCCGAACTGCGTTTCGATACCGACTTCGACCTGATCGTCTGCTCCGACGTGATCCACTACCTGCCGTCGGCCGAACTGCGCCGCGGCCTCGCCGGCATCGCCGACATGCTTGCCGGCGTCGCCTTCCTCGAACTGTTCACGTCGAGAGACGCGCTCGATGGCGACAAACACGGCTTTATCGCGCGCCCACCCAAATGGTATTTATCCACTTTTGCACACGTGGGATTGACGCCCTGTGGCTCGCATTGCTACCTCGGACCGAAACTCGAAGCATCGGTGGCGGCGTTGGAAACGCCCGACCGATAGGCGTCGCCCTCGCCCCGTTGTTCCCCATCACTTGGCCAACCAGTAGCTCGCCATGAGTTCGTGCGACCAACTCGGCTGCCTTACGGCTTGCCTCGGAAGAAATTCCCGCATGACCGGCTTGATGTCCAGAACGGGAGTGCCGTCGATGGCATCCAACTCCGCCAGCACGAGAGAGGTTCCCTCCACTCGCAGAATGCGGCAAATCGTACTGCCGATCTTGTTGGGGCGATTCTTGCCGCGCTGGGCGAAGATTCCGACCGATGGCCAGTCGGGGTTGTTGCGTGGATGCCGCGCCGTAGAGATGATCTTGGCCTCGTCCACTTGATGGAAGACGAACAAAATCTCCGCATGGGAGAACTCGGCAAGGCCATGGAGCGCTTCGGAGGAAAAAGAAGGCGCGAGATTGACCCGCGCCTCTTCATTGCCCCAGAAATCGTCTTCCGCCTGCGCCCGTGAGGCCTGGACGTGGCCGATGGGTTCGACGACAAACGGCATGCGCTTGCTCAGGCCTTGCGCGCGTCGCGCCCACCGCCGCGCCAGTTGCGCTGCTTGTTCGCGGCGGCGTGCGGTTTGGGATGCTGGCCGCTTGGCGTTTGCGCATGCGGACGGCGTGCGTGGTTGGGCTTGCGTGGTGCGCCGTTCGACTTGGGCTGACCGCCACCACCGTTGCCGTCGAGGCGCAGCGGTGAACTTGGCTCGAAGCCAGCCACGTTTTCGATCGCGATGTCCTGCTTGAGCAGACGGCGAATGTCGCGCAGCAGGCGCGCTTCGTCGTGCGAGACGAGCGAAACCGCAAGCCCTTCGGCGCCGGCGCGGCCGGTGCGGCCGATGCGGTGCACGTAGTCCTCGGCGACCATCGGCAGGTCGAAGTTGATCACCAGCGGCAGTTGATCGATGTCGATACCGCGCGCGGCGATATCGGTGGCGACGAGTACGGTGATCTTGCCGTTCTTGAAATCGGCGAGTGCGCGCGTGCGCGCGTTCTGGCTCTTGTTGCCGTGAATCGCCGCGGTGCGCAGGCCGTGTTGATCGAGAAACTTCACCAGCTTGTCGGCGCCGTGTTTGGTGCGTCCGAACACCAGCGTCTGGCGGCGGCTGTCCTGACTGAGCAGTTCGAGCAGCAGATCGCGCTTGCGTGCGGCATCGACCGGATGCACGCGATGCGTGACCGTCGCGACGACGCTGTTGCGCGCGGCGATCTGCACTTCGGCCGGATCGCGCATGAACTCGCGCGCGAGTGCCTTGATCGGCTCGGCGAACGTGGCCGAGAACAGCAACGTCTGGCGGTTCTGTCGCGGCAGCGCGTTCAACACGCGCTTCATCTGCGGCAGAAAGCCCATGTCGAGCATGCGGTCGGCCTCGTCCAGCACGAGAATCTCGATGCCGGAAACATCGACCGTGCGCCGTTCGAGGTGGTCGATCAAACGACCCGGCGTAGCGATGAGAATGTCGACGCCGCGACGCAATGCGTCGATCTGCGGCTGCATGCCGACGCCGCCGAAGATGGTCGTCGCGAACACGCGCAGATGCTTGGCGTAGGCGCGCACGTTCTCGTGGATTTGTGCGGCGAGTTCGCGCGTCGGCGTCAGGATCAGCGCGCGCGGACGGCGCTTGCCGCCAGCCGGCGCGGCATCGACGAACAGCCGTTGCAACAGCGGCAGCGTGAACGCGGCAGTCTTGCCGGTGCCGGTTTGCGCGCCGGCGAGCAGGTCGCGGCCTTCGAGTACGAGCGGAATGGCGGCGTGTTGAACCGGCGTCGGCGCGTCGTAACCTTGCTCGGCGAGCGCACGCAGGATGGCGGGCGCGAGGCCCAGGGTGTCGAATGACATGGTGCAAATACTCCAGATGATCCGCGCGCACAGGCGCGGAGCCTCGCTCGCGAACGCGCGAAGCACATGAATTTCCGAGGCGTTCCCGATGAACCGCGCCGCAGTCGTGAAGCGGCATTTGCGCAACGAAGCGCAAGCCGCAGGGGCGTCGGAACCGAAATGGTGCGGATGAAGTATTCGCGAGGAACTCGCGAATGAATCGACCGGAAGGGAAAAACGGCGGTACGACGCAGTGTTGCTGCGCGCATTGTAGCGCAATTCCCCGCGCCAATGTGAATGCGGCGACAATCTTCGTGTTCGCACACACAACTTTGCGTGCGCGACGGCACTGGCGGCAGTGTTCGCCGCGCGTCAACAGTGCGAAAATGCCGGCGTTCCCGCGAGGCGATCCATGCAAACGACTTCCCGTACCGCCAAGCCGTCCACCGCCGCTCCTGCGACGAAGGCCGACGACGACAAGACCCTGCCCCTGCGCATCAACGGTCGCGATTATCGCTTCGACGGCGACGACACGATGCCCTTGCTGTGGTATCTGCGTGACACCCTGCGTCTTACCGGCACCAAATTCGGTTGCGGTATCGGCGCCTGCGGCGCTTGCACCGTGCTCATCGACGGCAAAGCGCAACGCGCCTGTTTGACGCCGATGAAGGCTGTCGCCAAGCGCGAGGTGACGACGATCGAAGGCCTCGCCGGTGCCGAGCTGCATCCGCTGCAGCAGGCCTGGATCGAAATCGATGTGGCCCAATGCGGTTATTGCCAGGCCGGTCAGATCATGGCCGCTGCCGATTTGCTCAAGCGCAATCCCAATCCGAACGACGAGGAGATCGGAAAAATTTCCAACCTGTGCCGCTGCGGCACCTATCCGCGCATCCGGCGTGCGATCAAGCGGGCTGCGGAAATCGCCAAGAGTCGCGCGTCGCGCGAAGGCGGCAAGCCATGAAACGCGACAACAAGCCAACCAATCTTTCGCGCCGCAAATTTCTCGTCGTCGGCGCCGCCGCATCCGGGGCGTTGATCGTTGGCTGGCGCACAGCGCGGGCGCAGCAAACCCTGCCCTACCTCGGCGCCCGCATCGAGCCGCAATCGCTTGGCTTGTTCGTGCGCATCGAGAACAACGGCGACATCTGGATCGGCGCGCGCGGCTGCGAAATCGGCCAGGGCGTGAAAACCTCGCTGCCGATGCTGATCGCCGAGGAACTCGACGTCGACTGGAGCCGGGTGCGCGTCGAACAGTTGCCGTACGGCTATGTCGATACCGACAAAGGCCCGTCCGACAAGTACGGCGACCAAGGGGCCGGTGGCAGCACGAGCATCCCGACAGCGTGGAAAGATTTGCGTCAAGCGGGCGCGACGGCGCGTTGGCTGCTGCTCGTCGCCGCATCGGCGAAGTGGAACCTTCCTGCCGGACAACTGCGCACGCAGGCCGGCCACGTGCTTGCGCCCGACGGTAACAAGCTGGCCTATGGCGAACTCGTGGAGGCCGCCTCCAAACTCGATCCGCCCGCCGAACCGCAGCCGCTGAAAAACCCGGCGGATTTCAAGATCGTCGGCAAACCGACTTTGACCGTGGATGCACGCGAGATCGTCACCGGGCAAACGCGATACGGCATCGATGCGTATCGCGCCGAGGCGCTGGTCGCCGTCGTCGCGCGCGCGCCGTGGATCGACGGCACGCTCGCCAGCCTCGACGACGCCGAGGCGCGCAAGGTTGCCGGCGTGAAAGATGTCGTCCGCATCGCCGGCCCCAAGCCGGGCGCCCCGTTCGACGGCGCGCTCGCCGATGGCGTGGCCGTACTGGCGACGAACACGTGGGCCGCGCTCAAAGGCCGCGAGAAACTCAAACTCGAATGGAAACCGGGTCCGTTCGCCGACGAATCGAGCGAGTCGTTGCGCAGGCAGGCCGACGACCTGCTCAAACCCGCGCACGCCGACAAGGCCGTTGCCGTACGTCGCGATGGCGACGTCGACAAGGCGCGCAAGGCGGCGCACAAGACCATCGAAGCGCGCTACGCTTTGCCGTTCCTTGCCCACGCAACGATGGAGCCGCCGGCGGCGTTGCTGCATGTCGAGAAAGACAAAGCGTTGCTGATCGCCTCGTTGCAAGACCCCGACGGTGCTTCCGAAGTCATCGCCGCGATCACCGGGCTCGCACGCAGCAAAATCGAGATTCGTCTCACCCGTGCGGGCGGCGGATTCGGGCGACGCTTGAAAAACGACTACATCGCCGAGGCCGCGCTGATCGCCAAGCAAACCGACAAGCCGGTCAAATTGCTGTGGGCGCGCGAAGACGATTTGCGCCACGATTTCTATCGCCCGTTCTATCTGTTCCACATGGCGGCAAGCCTGGATCGCAAGAACGACATCGCCGCATGGTCGGCGCGTTGTGCGGCGACGCCACGCAACCATCGCGATGTGCGCTTGAAGGATCGTCCGGTCTGGGCGTCGACACTGGCGCCAGACGACTTTCCCGCTGGCCTGATTCCGAATTTCGAACTCTCACTGTTGCCGCTCGACTCAGGCCAGCCGCGCGGCTGGTGGCGTGCGCCCGTGCATAATGCCACCGCCTTCGCCGTGCAGAGTTTCATTGATGAGATCGCTGTCGCACTGAAACAGGATCCGCTCGCCTTGCGCCTGAAACTGCTCGGCGCGCCGCGCGAACTTCCGTACACGGGTCACGGCGGCCCGACGTTCGATACCGCGCGCATGGCCGCCGTACTCAAGGCCGCCGCCGACAAGATCGGCTGGGGGCGCAAGCCCGAGGCCGATCGCGGCCTCGGCATCGCCAGCCATTACACGTTTGGCGGCTATGCCGCACATGCGTTCGAAGTGTCCGCCATCGACGGCAATGTCGTCGTGCATCGCGCCGTATGCGCCATCGACGTTGGCCGGGTAGTCAACCCACTCGGCCTCGAGGCGCAGATGATGGGCGGCACGATCGACGGGTTGTCGACGGCGTTGAATCTCGGCATCACGCTCAAGGATGGAAAAGTACAACAATCCAATTTTGGCGATTATTCCCTTTTGCGCATGGCTCAGGCGCCGCTGGATGTGGAAGTCGTCATCGTCGATTCCGGCAAGGAGCCTTCCGGCGCGGGTGAAATGGGATTGCCGAGTGCCCTGCCCGCACTGACCAACGCGATCTACGCCGCGACCAAGGTGCGTGTTCGCGAATTGCCGATCGGCGATCAGCTGCGCAAAATCCTGTAATCGCATTGTCCGTTTTGCGTTGCCTTGCCAAGCGCCAGATTCAATGGCGTTCTTCAGGCTTCGGCGGTGGCGGGCGACGGTAGAATTCGTCGTCGCATGCTTGCTCTTCCAGCTTGAGCCGGTCGATTGTCGAATCCGACGTATGCTCGGCGGCCACATTGGTCTGCGAATCGTATTGCGCCTGAATCACGCCCGGGCCTTGCGTGGCGAATGCCATCAATCGGGTTTTGCGTGCCGCCTTGGCCGCTTGCTCGTTGATCGACAAACCCGACTCCGGGAACAGCATGCCGCGCGCGCAATGCAATGGATTGTGTCCGCGCGCCATCAGCTCGCGCGCACGCTCCATGCCTTCCTCGTGAACGCTCGGCTTGGCTTCGGACGCAAGGCGCACGGAGCCATCGGGGTTGAACAGATGCGCCGTCGTCACCAGCGCATCCGGGGACGCGGCTTGCGTTGCGATCGTGTTCGGCGCGGTGGTTGCGCTCGCCGTCGGCAACGCGCGCGGCGGTGCGACCGGCGCCGCGGCAGGCGACGTGGCGGATTCCGGTTTGGGCGGCGGTTCCGGCAAAACCGGAATGGCGGACGGCGCTTCGAGCAGACGCACTTCGATCCGGTCGCGATCGACGCTCGGATGCGGCAGCATCAGCACATACAAGAACATTGCCGCTCCAAAATGCACGAGCACGGCGATCGCGATGGCGCCGTAACGCAAACTGCGTGGCGCGCGGACGGCACGCCGGCGCGCATGCGCGATCGCGCGCAGACGCAC
>Ga0208826_1003419_pt1 | contig 10874 bp, 10 predicted proteins | sample AD_UKC115_MetaG_FD_184451 | JGI IMG/M metagenome (GOLD analysis project Ga0208826, IMG submission 184451) | Active sludge microbial communities of municipal wastewater-treating anaerobic digesters from Hong Kong - AD_UKC115_MetaG (SPAdes)... | ecosystem: Engineered > Bioreactor > Anaerobic >... | reverse complement strand
AATCCTCCTTAATCATCTTGCAGCGCCTGGCCATGACGTATGCGCTCGTTTTTTGCATCGTGGTGGCCTATGCCGCCTTTACGCTGTGGCTGCGCGAGGGCATGCGTCATTTGGCCAATGAGCGCACCCGCCGCAAGCTGGCCCGCCAGCGCCTGGCCGGTGCGGCAGCGCAACCGGAGGAAAGCCAGCAGGAGGTGGATCTGCGCAGCGTCAACACGCAAACCTTCAATTTAGTGCGCATTGGGGTGGCTTTGGGCTTGATCGCAGGGCTTTGGCTTATCTGGGCCGATGTGCTGCCGGCGCTGACAATCCTGCGGCGCATTCCGTTGTGGACCGTCGTCAAGCCGGTTCCGCCAGCGGCTGCGGGCACTGCTGCGGCCGCAGCCAGCATTTCGCGCATCATTTCGCTGGCCGATGTGGTGATTGCGCTGGTGATCCTCTTTTTTGTGGCGGCGGCCAATCGCAATTTGCCCGGATTGCTGGAGGTGGCGGTGCTGCAGCACTCACCGCTTGAAGCCGCCACGCGCTATGCCATCACGGCCGTGGCGCGCTATTGCGTGCTGACGGTGGGCATCATCTGGGCCGCGCACACCATCGGCATTGGCTGGGACGAAGTGCGCTGGCTGGCGGCGGCGATCACGGTAGGGCTGGGCTTTGGCCTGCAGGAGATTTTCGCCAACTTCGTCTCCGGGCTGATCATTCTTTTCGAGCGTCCGGTGCGTATTGGCGACAAGGTGACCATCGGCGGCTCGACGGGAACGGTCATGCGCATCCACATTCGCGCAACGGTTTTGCTCGATGAGGAGAATAAGGAGTTGATCGTGCCCAACCGCCAGTTCATTACCCAGCCCGTGACGAATTGGTCCTTACAAGGGGCAAGCGGGCAAGGTTTATAAATAGGCCAATCATTACAATTTACGCATCCGAATGCACATCCGACCTGAAAATGCAGCAGATTGAACGTCAGTAAGGGACTTACTGCTACATTTTTCGCTCATCTTCGCTCAGCGTTTTCTCCAGACCAGGCATCATGCAGTATTCTGAACATGATCCAAATACTGCGCGGCCAATCCCTCGCTGACGCTCGGGCTTCTGCCCGCCACGCCAGAGTGATTATGCCATTCCTGAGTGGTGGTGGGTCAGGACCCACCCTAAGGCATAGGTGTGCGGCATAGCCTTAGAGTGGCAAGTTATTCCTGTAGTAAAAGCCGATTACGATTACGAGCACGAGCACGAGCACGAAGCTACACGCGGTATGGTTATTGCACACCCTTCTCACTAGTAGATTTATTCGTCCCTGGCACCACTTTGGCGGTGGCAGGAGAGAGGGTGTGGTGGGTGATGTCATCCGTTTCTTTGAAACCATTGAATGAACAGGTGATGGTCATTACCGGGGCCTCCAGCGGGATTGGGTTGGCCACGGCGCGCGAGGCGGCGCATCGCGGGGCCAAGGTGGTGCTGGCTTCGCGCAATGAACAAGCGCTTTCGCAAATCGTAAGTGAATTAAAGAGTGAAGGCTTGGAGGCCATTCATGTAGTGGCGGATGTATCCAATCGTGATGATTTGGAACTGATTGCAGAACGCGCCATTGATAATTTTGGCTGCTTTGATACGTGGGTGAACAATGCGGCGGTTTCGATTTATGGGAAGCTGGAAGAGGTGGACGAGGAGGATCACCGGCGGCTGTTTGAGGTGAATTTCTGGGGCATGGTCAACGGCTCGTTGGTCGCCTTGCGGCATCTGAAGCAACACGGCGGGGCCTTAATCAATTTGGGCAGCGTGGCCTCGGATCTGGCCATCCCGCTGCAGGGGATGTACTCGGCGAGCAAGCATGCGGTGAAGGCCTTCACCGATGCCTTGCGCATGGAATTGCAAGAGGAGAATGCGCCAGTGTCGGTGACGCTGATTAAGCCAACATCGATCAATACGCCGTTCCCGCAGCATGCGAAGAATTATATGGAAGAAGAGCCGAAGTTGCCGCCGCCGGTGTACCCGCCCGAAGAGGTGGCGCGGGCAATCTGCTATGCGGCGGCGCACCCCAAGCGCGACATTTATATTGGCAGCGCGGCGAAGTTAATGAGCGCATCGAGCAAGATTGCGCCGCGAACGACCGACCGCATCAACCAGAAGGTCTTTACGAAAGAGCAAAAGTCGGATCAACCGGCGCGGCATTATGAAGGCAGTTTGTATGCTCCAGGGGATGATGGAAGCATGCACGGGAATTTGCATGGGAGTTTCGCGCGCAGCTCAAGCGTCTATACGCGCGCATCGCTGCATCCGTTCCTGACCGGAGCGATGATTATCACGGGCGGGATTGGGTTGATTACGGCGCTGGAAAAGAAGCGCTAAAGATTCGCATTTGATTAAAAAGGCGCAGGGGGAATTCTCGCCAAAGTTGGCCCGCGCGCGCGACGCCTGCCGGGCGGAATATGCTTCCTGCGCCTTTTGCCTTTATAACAAACGAACAAATTACAAATAGTAAGAGCAATGGGAAACATTGGTTCCAAATGCTTGCCGATCAGGAGATCTCCGTTCCCAAGCCAAACATAGTTATACTTCTTTATAGCTCCCCTTCCTCCCATTGTTCCCATTGCCAGGATACGGCAATATAAAGAAATCTAATATCTTGAAATGTTAAATAAATAAGATTAGGCTGATCTAATCCGATTGGCAGATGACGAATTACAGCCTTGCGCTGCATTTGCCCCGCCGATGGTCATGACAGCCTTTCTTGCTGTCATCAGATTTACTTTCCGCATATTGTGGATGGGTCAACAGGCCGAAAGGAGATCAGACGCAAATGGCTTCGCAACAGCCGAACATTCTTGCTCAAATTCTTCAGGAGCATCAGGCCGACATACTCGCCGACTGGATCAATGAACAGAAGCGCGCTTCCTTGCGACAGAAGACCTTGATTTCCGAGGCCGAACTGCAGGTGCAATCGCGCGAGTTCCTCATTGCGCTGGTTGAGGCCACGCGCGAGGGCTCCACCAACATTCAGACGAGTGAGTATGAAACCGTGCGCGATTTTCTCTCGGACTTATCTCGCTCGCGCGGCATCCAGGGTTTTCCCCCACCGAGACCGCCACGTTTGTGTTTTCGCTGAAGCGGCCGCTGTTTGAACGCGCAAAGCAGGAGTTGCTGAAGCAGCCGGAATTGTTGATCGAGGCGATTTGGCAAATCACGGAACTCATCGATAAGTTGGGGCTGTTTACCACGGAAATGTATCAGAAGAGCCGCGAGGAAATCATTTATCGGCAACAGCAGGAAATGCTGGAACTATCCACGCCGGTGGTCAAACTGTCCGACGGCATCTTGGCGTTGCCGTTGATTGGGACGCTGGATAGCGCGCGCACTCAGATCGTAATGGAGAGCCTGTTGCAGATGATCGTGGATACAAATTCCGAGGTAGCGATTATCGACATCACGGGCGTGCCAACGGTGGACACGCTCGTGGCGCAGCATCTGCTCAAGACGATTACGGCGGCGCGCCTGATGGGCGCCGATTGCATCATTTCCGGCGTGCGTCAGCAAATTGCGCAAACGATCGTGCATCTGGGCGTGAATTTGGCCGACGTGGTAACCAAGGCAACACTGGCTGATGCGTTCAGTCTGGCGTTGAAGCGCACGGGGCGCGCCATTGGCCGCGTGTAAATTACCCGTATCGACTCGTCTGAATCGATATCTTAATTCACCGTCATCATTACGCACTGAGGCTTTGAACAGTTATGGATCGAATACCTATTCTTCGCATGGGCAAGTTCCTGCTGGTGACCATTCAAGTGGACATGCACGATCGCATGGCGGTGGAATTGCAGGATGATTTAACCAACATGATCACCAAGACTGGCGCGCACGGAGTATTGATTGATATTTCCTCGCTGGAAATGGTGGATTCGTTCATCGGGCGCATGCTGGCGAACATCTCCGCCATGTCCAGCGTGCTGGATGCCGAGACCGTGGTGGTGGGCATGCGCCCCAGCGTGGCCATTACGCTGGTGGAACTGGGCCTGCCGCTGACAGGAATTCGCACCGCGCTTAATGTGGAGCGCGGCATGGCATTGCTGCAGGCGCGCAGGGCGATGGAGGAACAGGAGATTTTTGATGACTCTGTTGAGGAATGAAGTCGTCAAAATCCAGAACAATGAAGATATCGTTCAAATCCGGCAAATTGTGCGTTCCTGGGCTGTGGATGCAGGGTTCTCGCTCGTTGACCAAACGAAAATCGTGACCGCAGCCAGCGAATTGGCCCGCAACACGGTGGATTATGGCGGAGGCGGCACGGCGGAATTGCAGTTGCTCAATGAAGGCATGCGCAAAGGCTTGCGCATTGCTTTTGAGGATCATGGGCCAGGCATTGCCGATGTGGAACTGGCCATGAAGGACGGGTACACCACCGGCGGCGGGTTAGGCTTAGGGCTGGGCGGAAGCAAACGTCTGGTAAACGAATTTGAGATCCATTCGCAACCCGGAGAGGGCACGCGGATCACGATAACGAGGTGGAAGTGAATCGTCATACGGCGCAAGCAATTAACATCGAGGAACTCAGCCAGACCGGCGAGGCGCGCCGTATGGCTGCCTCCATTGGGCAGCAGATCGGGATGGACGAAAGCGCGGTGGGGCGGCTGTCCATTGTCGTCACCGAGCTATCGCGCAATATCGTGCTGCATGCGCGGCGTGGGCAACTGCTGTTTCGTTCCGTTGTGGATGGGAAGCGGGCAGGGGTGGAAATCCTGGCGCTGGATCATGGGCCGGGCATCCCCGACATTGAGCGCAGTTTGGAGGACGGCTATTCCACGGCAGGTACCCCTGGAACGGGATTTGGCGCGGCGCGGCGCATGTCGGATTATTTCGACATTTATTCGCAGGTGGGCAAAGGAACCGGCATCCTGAGTTGCGTCTTCTCCGGCGCGCGCTGCCTGCCGGCGCATACGGATTCGCAAATCCTGATTGGCGCGGTCAGCGTGCCCATTCCGGGTCTTCAGATTTGCGGCGATGGCTGGGCTATGCAATCCGAGCAGGCGACGCTGATCATCGATGATGACGAGATCAGCCGCTACCTTACGCGCGGAGTCCTGCAAGGGCTGGGTCTGGAGTGCATCGAGGCGGCCAATGGAATCGACGGATTGCAATTGGCGCATCAGCAACAGCCGTTTTTCATTGTGCTGGATTTGGAAATGCCGGAATTGGATGGCTATGAAACATTGCAGCGCTTGAAGGCGGATACCGTAACGCGCGATATACCGGTGATCATACAAACTTCGAAGATCCTCGAGGATGCGGATCGCCGGCGCCTCGCGTCAATGGGAGCGAGAATTGTTTCCAAAGCATCCGATGCATCGGGTTCCGCGGGGGATAAGCTGCGCGAAGTGCTTGAACGAATGGGGTTGGCTTCGTATGCCAAGTGACAGGTGATGGGACATGCCAGACAAAGAGCAATCTACTATTCTCGTTGTGGACGATCGTGAGGAGAATCGCTACGTAACCTGGCGCATTCTGAGCCGCGCGGGCTACAAAATTCTCGAGGCGGCCACGGGGAAAGAAGCGCTGCAGTTGGCGGCGGAGAAGTTGCCTGACCTGATCGTCCTCGATGTCCACCTGCCGGATATGGATGGGTTTGAAGTTTGCCGCGTGATTAAGACCACCACGGCCACCTCCACCATTCCTGTGCTCCATCTTTCGGCCAGTTTCGTCAATGCCGAAAACCGCGTGTACGGGCTGGATTGCGGGGCCGATGGCTACCTGACACAGCCCGTGCAGGCCGACGAAATTGTGGCCACGGTGCGGGCGCTCTTGCGCGCTCATCATGCAGAAGAGGAATTGCGCCGGACCAATGAGCGACTGGCGGCGCAAGCTGAGGCCTTAGAACGAGCCAACCAGCAGTTGGCCGAGGCGGATATGCGCAAGGATGACTTCCTGGCGATGCTGGCCCATGAGCTGCGCAATCCGCTGGCCCCCATTCGCTTTGCCGTGGAATTGCTGGATATGGCCGGGGCGGCCTCCCCTGAGCAATTGCGGAAGCAATGCGAGGTGATCCAGCGACAGGTCAGCCATATGAGCCATCTCTTGGATGATCTGCTGGATGTCTCGCGTGTGACGCGGGGCAAAATTCACCTGCACAAGGAAACCGTGGATCTGCGCACGATTGTGGAGCAGGCCATTGAAGGCATTCGCATGCAGGTGCAGGACCGGGAACAGACCCTGAAATACCAGCGTCCTGCTGAGCCGATTCACGTGCATGGCGATCCCACTCGCCTGGAGCAGATCGTGCGCAATCTGCTGGACAATGCCCATAAATATACGGAATCAGGCGGCACGATCTCCGTTACCGTTTCGGTCCTCAACGAAGATGGCACGCCACAAGCCGAGGTGCGCGTGGCTGATACCGGGGCTGGAATCAACCCGGCCATTCTGCCTTATATTTTTGAGCCGTTCGTGCAGGCGGAACAATCGCTGGCCCGCACCCAGGGAGGACTGGGCATTGGGCTGGCCATGGTGAAAAATCTGATTCTGATGCACGGCGGAAGCGTGGACGCCAAGAGCTCCGGACAAGGCAGGGGCAGCGAGTTTATTGTGACATTGCCTTTGGCGGAACCTGCTAAACCGGTTGAACCGAAGAGGATCATTCCGCAATCGAATCAGGAGGCTGGAAGCCAAAGAGTCCTAGTGGTGGATGACAATATCGATTCGGCCAGCAGTTTAAGCGAATTGCTTGAACTGTGGGGGCATGATGTTCGCACTTGCCATGATGGCACGAGCGCCTTAGTCATGGCGCGCGAGTGGCAACCGAATTTTATCTTGTTGGATATTGGTTTGCCAGGCATGGATGGTTACGAAGTGGCGCGGCAATTGCGGTTAGATGAGAAGACGAATGGCGCCGTGCTGGTTGCTCTGACTGGCTACGGGGCCGAGGAAGACCGGCGTCGGGCGCAAAGCGCGGGATTTAATGAGCATTTAACCAAGCCGGTGGACTTGGGGCGGCTCGGTCTGATTCTGCAGCAAAAATGCCCGAATTAATGTGGATGCCAGGGTCAACCAAACGTCAGAGATGTTGAAGGATGGGAAGATGGAACTCAAGAGTGATCGCTTGGATCCAGAGAAAGATATCCAGATACTGGATCAATTCCTAATCAGTTTTCTCCACGAAATTCGCAATCCGCTTCAGGCGATGCATTTGACGCTGGAATTATTTCGCCGACAGATCCATCCCGACCTAAATCCAAAAACACAAGTCACGCTTGATCGCATCAGCAAGGTTAAGGAGGAACTGGAGGAAGTAGTCAAAGCCGCCAGTTTGTTCCGTCGCGTGCGCGCCCATATGCCGAAGAACGAACCGGTGGATCTGAAGACCTTAGCGGGAAATTTCCGCCCTGAGGGGGTGTGGCGCGAGGGTGACATGATCATCACGGAATCGCCTCTGCCCACGATCATGAGCGATTCGATGTTATTGCGACTAATTTTTGAAAATATCCTTATGAACGGCTTGAAATTTAACGCTCAGCCAGAGCGAAAGATTGAAGTGAGTTTCGAGCAGGTTGACTCCTGTCACATGATCCACTTTACCGACAATGGGATTGGCATTCCGGCCCAATACATAGGGGAACTATTCAAGCCCTTCCGCCGATTAACGGATCGTTATGGCGAAGGAACGGGGCTGGGCTTATTCCTGGCGCAAGCCGCGGCGCAAAAACTCGGCGGCAGCATCCAAGCAAAGAGCACGCTGCTGGAGGGCAGCACCTTTACGGTGATGCTGCCCGCTCCGAGTGCGATTTAGGGCGGCACGGACGTGCGCGGACGTTAAACACGGACGAGACAAGATAAGTTGAAAAGTTGAGGCTTCCGGTTAATCCAGCAGATCTTTCGTAGTGACCTCCTCTGGATCCTCCTCTTCTTCGCCGGAGGTATCCTCAGGAACATCCAATTCATACTTTTCAATGCGATAGCGCAAGGTGGCGCGGGAGATGCCCAACATCTTTGCCGCGGCGGATTTATTGCCGCTGCTGCGTTGCATCGCCTGGTTGATCAGTCCCCGCACATGTTCATCGAGATTGAAGCCGCTGGCCGGAACGCGGAATTCCTCTTTGGGTGCGCCACCGATGGCTTCCATCATACCAAAGCGCCGGCCAATGACTGCGGGCGTAAGTTTGTTGCCGCTCAGCAAAATCACGGCGCGCTCGATGGCATTCTGCAATTCGCGCACATTGCCGGGCCAGCGATGGCTCAACAGCAGGTTCTCGGTCTCAGTGGGAATTTCGGGAACGGGCTTGCCCATTTGGCGGCAGAACTTTGCGAGGAAATGGCGCGCCAGCGGCATAATGTCCTCGGGGCGTTCGCGCAGCGGCAAAATTTCCAGCGGGAACACGGACAAGCGATAAAACAAGTCCTCGCGAAAGCCGCCCGTGCGCACCATCTCGGCGACATTTTTATTGGTCGCCGCGACAAAGCGCGTGTCGGTCTGGATCATCTTTGATCCGCCCAGGCGCTTGAAGGTGCGCTCCTCCAAGGCGCGCAACACCTTGGCCTGCAGCGGAAAAGCCATATCGCCAATTTCATCGAGAAATAAGGTGCCGTTGGAGGCGAGTTCAAACACGCCGGGCTTGGATTCAACCGCGCCCGTGAACGCGCCGCGTTCAAAGCCGAAGAGCTCGCTTTCGAGCAGGTTATCGGGTATGGCCGCGCAGTTGACCGCTTCGAAAGGGCCGCGCGAACGGGGGCTGTTGAGGTGAATGGCGCGGGCAATGAGTTCCTTGCCGGTGCCGCTTTCGCCGATGATCAGCACCGTGGCGTCGGATTGCGCCACCTGGGCGGCCATTTGAAGCAGTTCCTTCATGGCTGGGGATTCGCAGACTATGTTCGGGAAATCGTACGCGCTTTTCTTCTCATTGCGCAGGCGCACGTTTTCGGCGACGACCTTGCGCCATTGCATGGCCTTTTCAACGGCCAGTTTCAGGTGCTCTTCATCCACGGGCTTGGTCAGGTAATCGGCCGCGCCAGCCTTCATCGCTTCGACAGCGGATTCAACATCGCCATGGGCGGTGACGACGATCACCGGCAGATCGGGATATTCGTTTTTTACCTTTTCGAGCAGGCCCATGCCGTCCAGATTGGGCATGCGCAAGTCGGTAATTACAACATCCGGCTTCTCTTTTTTAATCATGTCCCATGCATTGGCGCCATCCTCAGCCAAATGCATTTTATAGCCTGCATTGCTTAAGAGCATGGCAAACAATCGTCTCAGGCGTTCCTCGTCCTCCGCAATAACCACCCGTGGGGGCATAATGTAGTCTCCAAGATTTAATAATGGGTGAAACGGCAGTTAGCCACCGGCCAAAGATCATCCTGCTGGGCTGGTCATCACGTTAAACGATTGCTGGGAGGGATTAAAGAAGAAAAGTGGCTGAAATAAGCCATAGGGAAATCCCCTATTGTCCTTTTTCGCAGAGGTATATCCAGTCTTCGCCGCCGCCCAAGTTCTGGCCGTTATAATCGGGCAGCCGTTGCGCGATGTGGAGATTGTTGGCCAGCAGGAGCGATTCGATTTCATGGCGGGAGTAGATGCGCAGATCCAAGCGGTCGGTGAGCGTGTGCATGGCGCGGCCAGGCGTGGCGATGTGGTAGATGTGTTCGAGCGAAAAGATGCGCTTTTCGGCATCGAAGCCCAGAATGCGGTTGGTGCGGCGAATGGTTTCGCCGGAGGGAAGAGTGTGCGTCCAATCGGGCAACTCGCAGTGCGTGGGCAGCGATTGCACGGCGGTTTCACGCAGGATGTTGAAGCAAAAGCGTCCGCCAGCGGCCAGATGGCGACGCACGCACTGCAAGCAGGAATGCACGTCTTCGAGGGCAGTCAACGCCTGGATGCTGCGATAAGGGATCAGGATGAGCGGGAATGATGGGAATAAATCAAAGTGGCGCATGTCGGCTTGATGAACGTGTAGGCGCGAGAGTTCTTCGGGGGTGAGCCGCTGGGCATGCTGATGCAATCGCTCAAGCATGGGGGCGGAGGCATCGAGGCCCCAGACTTCATGGCCATGGCGCACAAGATCGAGCGTTACGCGGCCGGTTCCGCAGGCTAGTTCCAGAATGGGACCGCGGACTTGCGCGGCGAGTTGGCGGAAGAGCTGGAGATCTTCGGCAATGGCATGCATGCGGCAATCAAGGTCGTAATAGGAGGCGGTGTTCAGGAAGAGATTGGGGGGTGAGGGGGCGTGCCCTGGGGTATGAGATTGCATCCCTAAGCTCACCGATCGACAGGTTCGCAGCCGGGGGCGGCTGTGCCACAACAAGCATCATCCATTTAGCTTAAAACATGCAGGCTGGCATTTGCCTCGCCGGCGCGCCACAATAACTGCCAATGATAGTATAGTGAGCCGGGCAGGGTGGGTCTTGCCCACCAAAATTCACGTATTGCCAAAGGTCATGGTGGGTCAGGACCCACCCTACAGCACGGGTTTTAGCAGAATCCAAAATCAGCAGATAAACCTACAGATGAGTCCTCTCCGGCGGGGAGGCCTACTCAACCTGCGCCGCCACCGCCTTTGTGTTCGCCAGGATGGAAGAAGCTGGCGGCGTAAAACTCGCGATTGAGGCGGGCGATGTTGGTGACCTTGATTTCCTTCGGGCAGGCCGCCTCGCATTCGCTGATGTTGGTGCAATTGCCGAAGCCCTGCTCATCCATGGCCTTGACCATGGCCAGCGCGCGCTTGGCGCGTTCGGGCTGGCCTTGCGGCAGGAGCGCCATTTGCGAGATCTTGGCCGAGACGAAGAGCATGGCCGAGGCATTGGGGCATGCCGCCACGCACGCGCCGCAGGAAATGCAAGCCGCGGCATCCATCGCGCCTTCGAAGTTATCCTTGGGGACAAGCATGGTTTCGGCC
>Ga0208826_1003418_pt1 | contig 10877 bp, 6 predicted proteins | sample AD_UKC115_MetaG_FD_184451 | JGI IMG/M metagenome (GOLD analysis project Ga0208826, IMG submission 184451) | Active sludge microbial communities of municipal wastewater-treating anaerobic digesters from Hong Kong - AD_UKC115_MetaG (SPAdes)... | ecosystem: Engineered > Bioreactor > Anaerobic >... | reverse complement strand
TAGTTCTAGATTTTATATAGCCTTGTACAATGGCATTAGTTTCGTATAATTCATTTATCTTGTTCCATGCTGAAAGTATTCTAGCTTTTTTATGAGATAAGATTAACTGTCCAGTGCCATCATCTTGACTCTCTACATAGACCTCTATTTTATCTCCTACTTTCAGATCTGGATTATAACGCACTTCATTTAGAGGAATTACTCCATCAGATTTGTAATTAATATTTACAAATACTTCTCTCTCACCGAAACCTATCACTGTACCTTCGATGATTTCTTTGTCTTGAAGTACATTCATCGTCTTAGTGTACTTCTCTTCTAATTTTTGTCTATCGTCATCGCGATAGTCTTTAGTTTCCCTAATTAGAGCATCCCAATCAAATTCATCAGAAGACTTAGTTTTTGTAGTTATATCCTCTGATACATTAATTGTTTCCTGCTTTTGGGGATTAATTTCCTCACTTTCATTAGTGATTTCATTTGTTTGTACAACCTCGTTTAAATTTTCTTCTGGTTGATAATTTTTTTCATTTTCCATTCATGTTTTCTCCTTTCTTGAAAAACTTGTTCTCAAGTTTTTTTTGTTTGCAAAAGTACAAAAAAATTTTTATTTATCAATAATATTTAATATATTGAAATTGAATCTGTTACGTAATAGCAAAGATATGATAATTAGTATTATTAATATGCAATAGCATAATTATTTCTCAGACTCATATCTTTTCAATGCATTTGAATGTATTTCATTTATCCATTTAGCTAGTAAATCTGGTTTCAATACCTTTACCTCAACACCATATTGCAAAAGCTCTTGAATAAAATCATAAGTTATGAATATTTTCAACTTAATCATGAGTTCACTATCATTATCTACAATTATTTCTTGTGAGTTGTGTAGTGGCAAAGACTTTATATATTTACCTTGTTTGGGAGTAAATGATAATATTACTTCTTCAGGTGCCAAATCATCTAGCCTCACAATTCCATAGCAATATTTAAAATATTCATTTGCATCAAAATCTGTTGGCTCTGGAAAAGTTACGTTTGTTATTTTAAGTAGAGATATTCTGTCAAGAGCAAAAGTTTTAATCCTTTTGTCGGCTATATCTCTGGCAACCAAATACCAGCGGTTTTTGAATTCCTTCAAAATATATGGTTCTACATTGCGAAGTGTGGCTTCATTTTCATAAAACTTTTGATGATTAAAAGTAATCAGTTTATGTCCTTCAATGGCATCTTTTAAATCTAATAAATATTCTGTGCCAAGAGGTGTATGCATGTCTAAATGGACATATTTAGAAATATTTTCGCTAAATCTGAATGCATTTATAATGTCAAAGTATTCTAATAATCTCTGATTCTCATCGGTAGTGTCGTCTATATCTATATAGTATTTTTTAGTACTTTTATCAAAATTAATGATAATGCCATATAGCGACAGAATATCTTGTTTATCTCTCTGAAAAGTCCTTTGAGAAATTGTAAGGTTATAGTCAAGGTCTTCAGATTTTGTTTTAAGGTAATCTATGATTTCATCAAATGTGGCAGGGCCACGTCTCAGTCTATTTATAATAAAATTGTATCGCAAAAGGGTTTCTCGGGTAGACATGATATGCGGAGTCGTAATATTTTGTAAATTTATAAAATAATTTTTATTGCAAAACACTATTAATTTTTGGAGTTTAATATCTATTTGGACAATTTCTCTAATATTTTGCTTAAAAATTGTCTAAATGTATGCTTCTTTATTTTTTTTAACTGACGATTAAAACAGTCAGTTACGTTTTATTTTAAGAGTTTTGACCATAATTTTTAATTAAAAAATCTTCCAATTCATCTATACTTTTCACATCATTTTTAAGCTGACTTTGACCATTTTCTATTTTAAATAATTTATCATATCTAGTCCATTGAAATTTTTCATTTGGTTTATTATATAAACTAAAATATATATCCCAACATTTATAATAGTAGCGATCAATTATTACATTTTCATAATTCTGAATAGTAAAATATTTTGTTACAACTTTTCGTTCATTATCTACTTGTACTATTTTTTCTCTTTCTAATTTATCAAAAACTTCATTTCGTTTATCACCTAACACAAAAATCTTTAATTGAGATTTTGTATTATATGGGAAAAGTGAGTATTTATTATAGTTAAAATGTAAATAACTATTCGGAGCTATGGATTTAGTTATTGTACTTTTGCATAGATCGTTTTGAAAGTTTTTTAATCTTTCATTATCCTCAATTTGAGATTCAAAAGAATAAAAATCTATATTCAAAACATCTTCAATATCAAAAAAAACATTTATTATTTCAGATAAATTTGCATTTGTTAATATTTTTTTCCATGTATCTGCTGAATTATCATAAATAATTTCTTGAAAATGTTCTATCTTTTCAAATTTACTAATTAAAGCACGTAATAAAATAGACTCATTTTTGTAGTCTTCCATAACTCCATTGTCTACTCTTGAACTTTTACCGTCTTGAACGACTTTTTCAAAAAAATATTTCTTAGCTTTTTCAAATCTCATATCAAACTTACTCCAATCATAAGTATCAGGATTCGTTCTAAATCTAAATAAAAAACGAATAGAGCCATGGAAAAATGCATATTTCTCGGCTTCTATGATTTTACTTTCCCATCCTGGTTCTAATATTTTGTTTACTTTTTCCTTTTCTTCTTTTAGTTGTTCATACAAAATACCAGTATTTTTTATATCTAAATTTTTTAATTTATCATAAATATTATGTGAATCTTTTGATAATTTATCAATTTCTCGCATTGTATTTATCATAGATTGTATATTCACAATATTTGCATTCTCTACAATATTCCATACTACACGTTTCCATTTATTAAAAGAATTTTCTTCGTATTTCCCTTCTTCAAAATATCGGCACATGGCATAGAAAACTACTCTCTGTTGTTGAGTTATTGTTGATATTGAATTATTTTCCTTATAGATTGGGATAAAAGAAAATTTATATCCATTATTTTCAGCCCAAGATGGTAAAAATTTATTATTGATATCATCTTTATTTTTATCTTTGAATGCATCAATTAAATTATCCAACAATGTGTCAAAATTTTTGATAAAATCTGTATAGCCAAATGTTTCTATTATATTTTTATATGAATCAAAACTAGTAAACTGCACATTAGAATCATTACCATTTTCCCCATATAGATATTTGAATGATCTATTATTTTCTAATACATTTGCGTTAAATGAATAATTATCACTATTTGTTTCATTTTTATTTTTAGCAGTTAATAAGCAATTTAGAAAATATCTATTTATAAATGCATAGTAAATTTCATCAATTCTGGAATCATTTGATCTAAATTTCCAAAAAAAGTCTGTCCATGTTGTATCAATCTTATTAGAAAAAGGTTTTGTTTCATCAGATTCATTTTTTTCTTTAAAATAATTTTCAAATTCGGCTTTGAAGTTCTCAAAATTAGTGAGTTGCTTACCTCTGGCATTCATTTTTATATAAAGATCGTCAGACATATTTAGATTTTTAATATCAAGATAATAGAAAATTATTGGGCAAGTGGGACTTTTTAATTTAGCCCAATATTCAGAAAAATCTTTTTTGAAAATTTCTTCTATACCATCTTTAATATTATCGCCTTTTTTATCCTTAATTGGAGTACCGCTAAGCATATTTAGCATACTCTGAATTGTTGGATCTTGCTTCCAACCAGAGTAGAACCATGTTTGATTTTGTATAATTTCTGATATATTTTTGTTTGATTGTTCATTAGAAACTATGTCAAAATCAGCAAGTTTTTCACAAAATTCGCGAGATGAAGATCTGGTTTCGTAAGTAAATTTTTTGAAAATGGTTTTTTCTTTTTCAGTTATATTGCCTGCTTTAAATGCAATGTACCAATGTAGCAGCCACAGAGTAGTCAAACGCTGCTGCCCATCCAATGGATTTAGTTTGGCATTTTCATTATTCCCATCATTTTCTACATTTCCATATACAAAATCTAATTTTAGTGTTTTACCTGTATCTAATGCATTTTTAAGATCTGTAAGAAATTTCTCTCGTAGTTTTTCTTTTCCTAAGCGGCCTTGAGCATAATCTCTCTGAATGATTGGGATTTCTATTTTGTGATTATTTAAAAATTCCCAGAATGTTGTTTTTGGTGTTTGGTTATCGTTACACATAATATTTTTAATTTAAAAATTTTGATAAAACTTCTTTAATATTTTTTTTGTAATTTTCAGCATCTATCTTGTTCCATTCACGTAGATTGTTAGGCAAAGGAGTATAATATTTCAGAAAAACATTCTTAGTGCAGGGAGGCACAAATGCTATTTCGCCATCTTCTACTTTTATTTCTATATTTTCTAACTTGTCATCAATAATAATTTTTTTGCCTTGATCTTTACCAAGAATAAATCTACGTTTAGCTGCAAAAATAGCATTACCATATCCTCTATTAGTTGATGAATCTAACAAAGCAAAATTCCAAATCATATTCTTTTCATCATCCTTCAGAGCATTATCATTTGAAGGCTGAATTATTTTTTTTAGATCATCAAAATTATATGATTTAGTATCATTGTTATTACTAACATCATTATTTTTAATTTGTTCCAAATAATCATTTATTGCTGTTTTTAATTTGATGCCTTCTTTTAATTCTATGTTTTCATCATCTATGCCTATATATGATGACAATAGCCATTCTTTTTGGTCATTTTTATCTTCAAGAGTATTTTCTGTGGCAGGATCTATATGCTCAATATCCCATTTTTCCTTTTTATACAAGTGAAATGGAAATTTGTAAAAAATTGGTAACTTGTATTTATCACTTTTCTTTAAAGTTTGATTTTGATTAATGATAGTTTGAATATTATATAATAAAAGTAACGGCTTACATTGTGTTTTAGGATTTCCGTCAGTTTCATATATCTTATCTAAGTTATTACAATTTTTAATTACTTTTTTTATTTCTTCAATTATAAATTTATTTAAAAAACTCTCTTTGGTTTTAAATTCATTATTCCATTTTTTTTCTAATATTTTAATTAGATTATAATTATTAGCAATTAAAAAGCCAATATAATGATATAATTCAAGATCATTGTACCATTCTTCAAAAGTTTGAAAAACATTTTTAATAATTTTCCAACTTTTATCAATTGTTTCTTTAGATCCATTTTTAAATATTAAATAAAAATATCTAAAAGTTTTGTACTCATCTGTCCCAATTTCATTAGAAATATTCTTAGAAAAAAGATTTAATTTGCAGATCAGATCAAAAATAAAATCAATACGCGTAGGTACATTATTTTCCTTTTCATTAATAAAATACCAGAATTCATCATTTTGCAGAGTATATTCTATTGTATCCCATTCCATAGCAATTTCTTGCTGTTTTTTTCTAATTTCATTTGCATTACCTTCAAAATTTGATTTATTTAAAAACAAAGCTTTTATCAGTTCAGAATTAGTAAGTGGTATTTTACCGATATTTAATCTGGTGAAAACATTTATTGGATTTTCGTCATCAGACTCATACCAAATAAACTGTACATTTTTCAGGAGTGTATTCAAAAATTTATTTTTTTCTTCTTCGGTTTTAGATTTAAACCAGTTTTCTATTGTACATTTTGCCTGGTACATATAATAGTAGTCTATATATTTATCGTATTTTTCACCATCAGACATAATTTCAGACAAAAATTTTTCGCTATCAGATCTAGTCTCGTATTTTATTTTCCAAATATTTTCTTGTTTTAAATAAGCTAGAATAATGTAAATAGTTGTAAGGCGTTGCTGTCCATCTATTACCTCCCATTTTTCAGATGCATCATTTTCATCATTTTTTTTCTTTTTTACCACCAATGGTTGAATGCAATAAATAGGTTTATCATTATTTACATCATTTTGTTCAATAAATTCCTGTATATCATCTAGCAGGTCTTTCACTTGTTGCACTGTCCAGCGATAACCTCGCTGATATGATGGTACAAAGAAGTTTTCTCCTAAAATTTCGTAAATTGATTTTAAATTTAAGTTACTCATATATTATTTATATTTTGGCAAATGTAAACAAAAAAAATTCTGATTTAGAAATTATTTCTTTAATTAAAATCATTTTCTTAATCTTTATCATTATTTTTTAGATATTTTTGTTTGTTTTTTATTTGTATTTCATGATTTTGTACTTTATTCATAAATAATTTATCTTTTTTCTAATTCATTTACTTCCAAAAACAAAAATAAGTAGTATGATGGACAAAACGTGTCGTTGTGGTTTTTTTTTAACTAACAATTTTAATCATAGGTTTCTGAAACTTTAAAGTTCATTTTTCCATAAATTTTATATCACTCCCTTGCTATTCAACAGAAAAAATAAATTTTTTTGATTTGGAATTGATAAAGTTACTGAAAAATGGAGAATTTTGTTTTATAAGAAGAATAAAATTCTAAAAAATTTATTGTTTTAAAAATTGTTCAATTATTTGATTAGTATATATTTCCATATCTTGAAAATTATTTTTTGATAAAGTAACTTCTATAAAATCATTTATAATATATGGTTTAATATATATTTTTTGAGATGATTTATTATATAAAATTATTGAATAATTAAAAAAATATTCTGTATCTTGATGTATGTATGGTGCTACAAAGGAAAGATATTTTGTGGAATATTGATTTATTTTATTATCATCTAATAAATGCCTAATTACTGTTGTGGTTTCACTATTAAGTTGTTGTGTAATATTTCTTATTAATGTAACTTCGATAAGCCAATATTCTTTTTTTGAATATACTTCTATATCACCTTTATTCCCAGGAGCATGAGATATTGGTAAACCAAAATAATCAGCTTTATAATTGGGCTTAATGGCAAATTCATTACCATATTTGATTGCAATAATCATACTTATAAAAAATTCTAATTGCAATGATTTTGTAATATATTGGAATTCTGGAATTACATACTTTTGAGATTCTATATTCTGTATGGCTTTTTTTATTTTATCTTCATCTAAATTATACTCTTTAATAATTTCATTAACTTTTTTTACATATTCATAACCATCTATTTCCTTAGTTATTTTTCTTTGATTATAGACAATATTAAGAAACGTTGTATTATATTTTTCAAATTTTTTGAAATATAAATATGGATCTTCTTTTTCTTTTTCGGTTAATGTTACATTTACATTTAATAAATTATCAATGTAATTATCCTTATCTATATTTCTATAAATTATAACTTTGCCTTTATATTGTATAGAAATAAATCCAGTTATTGTCAATAATCTTAATATAACATCAGGGTAGTCCCTTAAAATAGTTTGAGTTTTTAGATTTGTTTTATACTTGCTTCTAACAAATTTTTCTACATCACTTAAATCATTAAATTTATTATTATCAATAATATTAAGAAAATCATCCACGTCGCCATTTAAACTAAACGTTGAAACCACAAATTGTTCATAACTAATGTTATTTCTTCTTTTTAGAATATCTAAAATGAATTTGAAATAATTAAAATCATTCAAAACATTACGATATGGTGACTTTCTATTATATTTCATTGCTTGAATAGAAAAAGCCTCTTGTTCATCTATTTCATTTTTTATAAGTTTTTTAGCTATTTCAGATAAAAGAAATGGTTTGTTATATTGTGCATATACAAAACCCAGTTCAGATAGTGTTCTCATATAAGTCCAGAATCTTGATTGGTAACCTTTAGGGAATCCCCCATCAGCTCGCCTTGTACTATTTACATTGATTACTTGTTGTGATATACTTTTTGTTGTTGAATTACTATCAATTATTACTTCTTTACTTGTTACAATGCCAGATAAATACAAAGACGACACAATTTCTAAAAGTGTTTCATCATTCAATACTTTGTTTTCAAAATTTGAAGTTTCTAAAAGAATATCTTTATATCTTTCAGGATTTCTAATAGCTGTTTCAAATGCCATTTGTTTATAAGTGGGTTTTCTTTTTATCATTTTAATAGTTTGTTACTAATACTTCACTAAATTGCTTTATTGTATTATCATGATAACTTATATAATTACTCTTAATTGGGTATACATTATATTTAGACGCCCATTTATTAAAGATATGGTTCTCTTTACCTTTATAATAAGTCACATTTGATATTGCAAATTTAATATTTTTATTATTAAAATCATCAAGCAGGTTTAATAACTCAATTTCGGATTTTTCATTCCATAATTTATTATATTCACTAAAAGTTATCAAATATGGTGGATCAAGATATATAAAATCATCATTATTATAATCAGTTAAGAATAAAAAATCTTTATAATTCAAATTATACCATTTAATTTTTCTTTCTCTTACAATCCTAAAATAATCTTTAAGGGCTTGATATGTATTATTATTAAAATCCACATTACCCACAGGTACATTAAAATTGCCATTACCATTAAATCTGAGCATTCTATTAAATCCATAAATAAGCAACACATATAATTCTGCTACATTTTTTACATTAGAACTATTATAATCCTCCTTTAATCTATTATAATTTTCTTTATTAAAATGTGCGAAATATGTTTTTCTATATTTTAGTTTTAATTCTTCCGGGACAATATCTTTTTTTAATGAAAATGAAAGGTTATATTGTTCTATAATATTAAATATTAAATCAAAAAATTCATTTTCTCTATTTATATAAGAACATAAAAATTTGTGAATATTTATAACGTTAGAATCAATATCATTTAATAGATATTCATTAGCATCAATATTTAAAAATACCGACCCTCCTCCCACAAATGGTTCTATAAAACGATTTATTATTTTAGGAAATCGTTTTTTTATTTCATTTATAATTTTATATTTATCACCAACGTAAAAGAGAGGGGAACGATATATTTTTTCTTTTTTCATGTACTTTTGTTATAAATAAAAATTCTTTATGATTTTTAAATTCTGTTTTCCCAGTATTGAAAAATCTATGTGTGCATTCAAAAACTTTTGTTTCACCACATTTTTTTAATATATTCTCAATTTCTTCTAGCTTAATTTTATTTTCTGATGAATTGCTTTTAGAATTATATGTATTATTGTATGATACAGCTATATATTGTGTTTGTAAATTTGCTATTAAATCTTCAAAAACATCGCGAGCTTTTGTCGTACAATATAAACTCATATTATCTGGCTTGGGCTTTAATGCCACACCATATAATTGAGGCTTATCCCATTTAATTAAAGTTTCATACAAATGATAAAATCTGGAATATTGCCTGGAATTATAAGGTGGATCTATATATACTATATCAGCCTTTATTGAACGAGCAAGTAAATTAGCATCTTTACGATAAATTTCTACATTATTAAAATTTTTTGCATCAATAAGCCGCATATATAATTTTTGTTCATTAATTGGTTTTTTAATGTATGCATCAAAATGACCTACTGTATTAGCTAATTTATCAATATTATAAATAAGAGTTGCTAATAAAATATTATATTCTTTTTCAGTGAGTTTATCTTTCATCTCTTCAATATCTTCACGTATATAACCAATATGTTTTGATACATTATAATTAAAAAATTTACCACCGTAATTTTCTGAGAAAAAATTATCTGTTAACTTATCAGGATTGATACCATTATAATATAGTAAAATATCTTGTAATTTATTCATATCCCATATCCCATGTTGGAAAAACCCTTTATATATTACATTATTTGAATACAATATATCATTAATAATAACTTTATTATATTTATTTAGTGCTTTATTCGCAATTATGCCTGTTCCAGCAAATAGATCAACAAATGTTTTAATATTATTTGTTTCATTATCAATTATATTCATTATCCAATCAGCAAGTTTTGCTTTACTACCAATATATCGCCTACTTTCTATTGGAATTGGTGCTTGATATATTTCATTTTGGAATAATGACAAATATTTTTGCCCGTATTTTAACTTTGTCTCAGCAACTTTTAAAGTTTCTTCAGCAATTTCAGGATATTCAACTGAATTAATTATCTTATCGCTTTCCCTATGTACTAATAATTTTTTATAGTCGTAATTATATATTTCTGATAATTTTTTTAATTGCTCACTTGTTGGTAACCTTTTCCCATTTTCAATACGGCTTAATTGAGTAATGTCTATTTTTGAAAGCTGTTGAACCTCTTGCAAAATTAAACCAATATTTTCTCTAATATTCTTTAATATACTACCTATTGAATACATTTATAAATATTTGACAACTTTTGGCAAAATTAAAAATTTTTATTCAATTTACCAAAAATAAATAATTATGTTTTATTTTTATAAATGCTATATTTCCAAATCTTTATATATAAGAAAAGTAATGATTTAAAATTTAAGATTTTTATGTTTATTTTAAAATAGTTTATATTTTCAATAATTTTATTATTTTTTCCAAATTTTTCAAATTTGAAAGATTTGCTAGAACCTGACATTGGTAGATTACTAAACTTGTCATCGCATGATAGGTGGGCGTAGGATAAGTACAGAGGATTAGTGAAACAAAGATATAAATAACTATTGTTAATTATAACAGAAAAAACTTCCAATTCCTTTTAAACCCTTTTATAAAACCAATTTATATAACATTATTTTAATCAATAGATCGTAAAATTTTTAGGATAACAATGATGTACAAACATCTTGTTCATAAAAGTTTTAGCTGAACTTACCTTAGAATAATAACATTAATCTAATACAGAAAATTGGTGCAAAAATTTAACATCATTTTCTGAAAATAACCTTAAATCATTTACAGAGAATAAAAGATTAGTAATACGTTCTATTCCCAGTCCAAAGGCAAATCCAGTGTATTCATCTGGATCAATGC
>Ga0208826_1003416_pt1 | contig 10883 bp, 8 predicted proteins | sample AD_UKC115_MetaG_FD_184451 | JGI IMG/M metagenome (GOLD analysis project Ga0208826, IMG submission 184451) | Active sludge microbial communities of municipal wastewater-treating anaerobic digesters from Hong Kong - AD_UKC115_MetaG (SPAdes)... | ecosystem: Engineered > Bioreactor > Anaerobic >... | reverse complement strand
ATGACGATGGAAAACGCCGGCTGGCCCAGGATGGGGCGGATCACCACGCGCTCCAGCAGCACGCCGAACAGGCTCATGGCCGCGATGCTGGCGAGCACCGCCAGCCAGAACGGAAAGCCCAGCATGGTCATGCCGGCCAGGCCCAGGAAGGCGCCCAGCATCATCAGCTCGCCCTGGGCAAAGCTGACGGTCTCGGTCGCCTTGTAGATCAGCACGAAGCCCAAGGCGATCAGGCCGTAGATGCAGCCTTGCGCGATACCGCTGATCACCAGCTGGATGAACTGCACACTTGCTCCCCGTCACCATGCGTTGAAAAAAATTCGTCACACTCTAAGGGCCTTGCCGGCGGGGCGCATCCCCGGCAAACCCTTAGGAAACCGCTGAACAACTCTCTCGCGGCGCGTGCATCCCGATCTCGAGCGATCCGCAGCGTTGCAAATCCTCGCGATAGCAACGGCTATCGCTGCGGTTTGCGCTTTGCGGCTCATCCCGATATCGAGCGCACGCATCCACGAAGAATTGTTCAGCGGTTCCTCAACCCCGACGAACCACCCATGACCGAGCCGACCGCTTCCATCCGCGTTGAACACCTGGACCAGGTGACCGTGATCACGCTCGACCGCCCCGACGTGCGCAACGCCGTGGACGACGCGACGGCCCGCGCGCTGCACTCGGCCTTCGTCGCCTTCGAGGCCGACGAGAGCGCGCGCGTGGCGGTCCTGCATGGCGCGCACGGGCACTTCTGCGCGGGCTGGGACTTGAAGTCGGGTGCGCGCCTGGCGCCCGACGCCGCCGAGCAGTTGCGCCGCATCCGGGCCGACCTGGACTTTGGCGCCGCCGACGCGCTGCCGCGCGGCCCCATGGGCCCCACGCGCCTGCTCTTGTCCAAGCCGGTGATTGCCGCCGTCAGCGGTGCGGCCGTGGCCGGCGGCACCGAGCTGGCGCTGTGGTGCGATCTGCGCGTGATGGAGCAGGACGCGTACTTCGGCATCTTCTGCCGCCGCTTTGGCGTGCCGCTGATCGACGGCGGCACCGTGCGCCTGCCGCGCCTGATCGGCCAGAGCCGCGCGCTGGACCTGATCCTGACGGGCCGCCCCGTGCCGGCCGACGAGGCCCTGGCCATCGGCCTGGCCAACCGGGTGGTTCCCGCCGGCACGGCGCGCGACGCGGCCATTGCCCTGGCACGCCAGTTGGCCGACTTTCCGCAAGCCACGCTGCGCGCCGACCGCCTGAGCGCGCTCACCCAGTGGGACTGGCCGCTGCCGCAGGCCCTGCAGCGCGAATGGGACGCCGGCAAGCACTGCCTGGGCGATGCGCTGGCCGGCGCCGCGCGCTTTGCCGGCGGGGCCGGGCGTCACGGGCGATTTGACGAAGCCGAATGACGGCGCCTCCATCCGGTCGCAGCTCATGGGGGCGGTTTCAATTTAATCGAGCATCTGCTTGGTTAAATGTCTATACTGCCAGTTTCTGTGCTCACCCCACTCAGGAGTTACCCGATGACCGAAGCCTATGTGTTCGACGCCGTGCGCACGCCGCGCGGCAAGGGCAAAAAGGACGGCAGCCTGCACGAGGTCAAGCCCGTGGACTTGCTGGCCGGCACGCTGGAGGCCTTGCGCAAGCGCCACGGCTTCGACACCGCAGCCGTCGATGACGTGGTGATGGGCGTGGTCGCGCCGATCGGCGAGCAGGGCTCGGTCATTGCCAAGGTGGCGGCGCTGAAGGCCGGCTGGGACTGGCGCTGCGCGGGCGTGCAGATCAACCGCTTTTGCGCCTCGGGCCTGGAGGCCGTCAACCTGGCGGCGCAAAAGGTGCGCTCGGGTTGGGAAGACCTGGTGGTCGCCGGCGGCGTGGAGAGCATGAGCCGCGTGCCCATCGGCAGCGACGGCGGCGCCTGGGCGCAAGACCCGGCCACCAACCTCAAGACGGCGTTTGTGCCGCAGGGCATCGGCGCCGACCTGATTGCCACGCTGGAAGGGTTCAGCCGCGCCGACGTGGATGCCTTTGCCGTCACCTCGCAGCAGCGCGCGGGCGCGGCGCGCGCGGCGGGGTATTTCAAGGGCTCGGTGGTGCCCGTCACCGACTTTCTGGGCCAGACCATCCTTCATGAAGACGAGTTCATCAAGCCGCGCACCACGGTGGAGGCGCTGGCGGGCCTGAGGCCTTCGTTCGAGCAGCTGGGCGCCATGGGTTTCGACGCCGTCGCGCAGGAGCGCTACCCGCAGGTCGAGCGCATCATCCACGTGCACCACGCGGGCAACTCGTCGGGCATCGTCGATGGCGCGGCGGCCGTGCTGATCGGCAACGAGGCCGCCGCCAAGGCGCATGGCCTGAAGCCCCGCGCGCGCATCGTCGCCACGGCCCTGTCGGGGGCCGACCCGACCATCATGCTCACGGGCCCCATGCCCGCCACGCAAAAGGCGCTGGCCAAGGCGGGCCTCACGATCGAGCAGATCGATTTGTTCGAGGTCAACGAGGCCTTTGCCGCCGTGCCCATGAAGTTCATGAAGGACTTGAAGGTGCCGCACGAGAAGGTCAACGTCAACGGCGGCGCCATTGCCATGGGCCATCCGCTGGGCGCGACCGGCGCCATGATTCTGGGCACGCTGATCGACGAGCTGCACCGCCGTGGCCTGCGCTACGGCCTGGCCACCTTGTGCGTGGGTGGCGGCATGGGCATTGCCACCATCGTCGAGCGTATGTGAGGCCAGAACAGCCGAACAGCCGAACAGCCGAACGCAGAGGGCGCAGAGATTTCGCAGAGGGCGCACAAAAATCCATAAAAATTTTTGGCTGTTCTTCTGCGTCCTCTGCGAATCCTTTGCGTCCTCTGCGTTCGGCTGTTTGATTCTTTAGATCAAATCAGGCTTTGGCGCTTGTTGAACAAGCGCAAGCAGCTATCAATTCAGGATCACCCATGCAAACCCTGCGCATCGATACCACCGACGGCATCGCCACCATCACCTTCGACGAGCCGGGCTCGCCCGTCAACACCATGTGCGCCGCGTGGCAGGCCGACATCGCCGCCGCCGTGGCGCAGATCGCTGCCCAGAAGAATCAGCTCAAGGGTGTGATCCTGGCCTCGGCCAAGAAAACCTTTTTTGCCGGCGCCGACCTCAAAAGCGTGATGCGCCTGACCGGCGCCGACGCGCCCGCGCTGTTCGCCGAGATCGAGCGCCTGAAGCACGCCTTTCGTACGCTGGAGACGCTGGGGATTCCCGTCGTCGCGTGCCTGAACGGCAGCGCGTTGGGCGGCGGCTGGGAGGTGGCGCTGGCCGCGCACCACCGCATCGCGGTGGACAACGCCAAGATTCAGTTCGGCTTGCCCGAGCTGACCCTGGGCCTGATCCCCGGCGCCACCGGCATCACCAAGATGACGCGCCTGCTGGGCCTTGAGGGCGCGCAGCCTTTCATCATGGAAAGCCGGCTGTTCAACCCGCCCCAAGGCCATGAGCTGGGCCTGGTGCATGAACTGGTGGCCAGCGATGGCGAGTTGCGCGCGCGGGCCCTGGCCTGGATCGCCGCCAACCCGCAGGCGCAGCAGCCCTGGGACGTCAAGGGCTACAAGATTCCGGGTGGCACGCCGGCCAACCCCAAGATCGCGGGCGGCCTGGTCGTCGCGCCCGCCATGCTGACGGCCAAAACGCACGGCAACTACCCCGCGCCCGAGGCGGCGCTCTCAGCCATGGTCGAAGGCGCGCAGGTGGACTACGACACCGCCACGCGCATCGAAAGCCGGTATCTGGCCAGCCTGATGGCCGGCCCGGTGGCGCGCAACATGATCAACACCTTCTTCTTCAATCTGAACGCCATCAAGAGCGGCCAGTCGCGCCCCAGGGACGTGCCGCGTTTCAAGCCCGCCAAGGTCGGCATCCTGGGCGCCGGCATGATGGGTGCGGGCATTGCGTATGCGCAAGCCAGCCGCGGCATCGCCACGGTGCTGAAGGACGTGTCCACCGAGAAGGCCGTGCAGGGCAAGGGCTACAGCGCCAAGCTCACGCAAAAGCGCGTGGACAAGGGGCGCATGAGCCCGGTCGATCAGCAGGCGCTGCTGGCACGCATCACGCCCACGGCCGATGCGACGGACCTGAAGGGCTGCGATCTCATCATCGAAGCCGTGTTCGAGCAGCGCGACTTGAAGGCCAAGGTCACGCAAGAGGCCGAGCCCATGCTGGCCCAAGGGGGCTTCTTCGCCAGCAACACCAGCACCCTGCCCATCAGCGGTTTGGCACAGGCCAGCAAGGCGGCGGCCAAGTTCGTCGGCATTCACTTCTTCAGCCCCGTGGACAAGATGAAGCTGGTCGAGATCATCCGCGGCAAACAGACGGATGACGAAACCGTCGCCCGCGCCTTCGACTACGTGCTGGCCCTGGGCAAGCTGCCCATCGTCGTCAACGATTCGCGGGGCTTCTACACCAGCCGCACCTTCGGCACCTACGTGATGGAAGGCGCGGCCATGCTGGGCGAGGGCATTCCGGCCGCCGTGATCGAGAACGCCGCCGTGCAGGCCGGCCTGCCCGTGGGCCCGCTGGCGGTGCTGGACGAAACGGCGCTGTCGCTGTCGGTGCACGTGATGGATCAGACCCGCGCCGACTACAAGGCCGAGGGCAAGACGTATGAGGCCACGCCCGGCGAGCTGCTGGTCGAGCGCATGGTGAAGGAACTGGGGCGCAACGGACGTGCGGCCGGCGGCGGCTTCTACGACTACCCGCAAGGGGCCAGGAAGCACCTGTGGCCCGAGCTGAAGTCGTTGTTTGAAAAACCCGGCACGGCGTGGAACGCGCGCGACATCCAGGACCGCCTGCTCTACCGCCAGTCGGTCGAGACCGCGCGCTGCCTGGCCGAGGGCGTGCTCACCAGCGTGCACGACGCCAACGTCGGCTCCATCTTCGGCATCGGCTTTCCGGCCTGGACGGGCGGGGCCATGCAGTTCATCTACGGCCAGGGCATCGAGGCCTTCGACGCGCGCTGCGCCGAGCTGGCGGCGGCGCACGGCAAGGGCTTTGCGCTGGATGCGGCGGCGAAGGCGGCGATCCGCGCCTTTGCGCCGAAGTACTGATTCACTTCAACCGTCGCTCGGTGCGACGAGCCGCACGCTTGGAAAGTAGCTGCGGTAGCGCGCAGTATCGCGCGTCAGAATCGGCAGGCGCGCCACGGCGGCATGAGCGCCGATGAAGAAGTCGCTCAGCACCCCCGACTTGGTGCCGCCGCGGCGTCGATATTCGGCGAAGGCCTTGCCTGCCAAGAAAAGCGCCGGCCTTGGCACTTCCAGCAACGGCAGCCCCAAGTCTTCCAGTGCTGCGTCGAGGGCCTCGAGCGCCGAAAACCCAAGCGCCAATTCGGCGTAGATCACAGGGTTGATCGCCAGCCGGTGCAGTTGTGACTGGGCGCGCAACTGGCGCAGCGACCAGTCAACCCAAGCCGGGTCGTCCTGCAGCACGTCGAGCAGGACGTTGGTGTCAACCAGCATGACCGTGCGATCAGCCTTCGCGCAGCAAGGCCATCAATTCATCGGTGCGCCAGCGAATGTCGGCCTTGCCGCGCGCGGCCTCGAACCGGTCGGTCTTGGCACGTTTGCGCACCGGTTGGGCGCGCCGAAGCACCACCTGATCGTGCTCGTTCAGCGCAAAGTCAACCTGCGAGCCCGGAGTCAAGCCCAGAGCATCGCGGATGGGCTTGGGCACGGTAACCTGGCCTTTTATGGTGATGGTGCTCATGGTTTGTTCCGTCTGTATTACTCGATCGCCGATTGTAATACTTTGACTCGAACTCACTGAAACGCCACCTCCGCAAAGCTCCTCAGCTTGCGGCTGTGCAGCCGATCCAGCCCGTTCTCGCTCAGGCGCTCGAGCGCGCGGATGCCGATCTTCAGGTGCTGGTTCACGCGTTCGCGGTAGAAGTGGTTGGCCATGCCGGGCAGCTTGATCTCGCCGTGCAGCGGCTTGTCACTCACGCACAGCAGGGTGCCGTAGGGCACGCGAAAGCGAAAGCCGTTGGCGGCAATGGTCGCGCTTTCCATGTCGAGCGCGACGGCGCGCGACTGCGAAAAGCGCTGCTGCGGCGCGCCCGCGCCCAAAAGCTCCCAGTTGCGGTTGTCGGTGGTGGCCACGGTGCCCGTGCGCAGGATGCGCTTCAGGTCGGCGCCCTGCAGTTGGGTGATCTCGGCCACCGCGTCCTGTAGGGCGATCTGCACCTCGGCCAGCGCGGGCACCGGGATCCACAGGGGCAGCTCTTCGTCCAGCACATGGTCCTCGCGCACGTAGCCGTGGGCCAGCACGTAGTCGCCCAGTTGCTGGCGGTTGCGCAGGCCGGCGCAGTGGCCCAGCATGATCCAGGCGTGCGGGCGCAACACGGCCACGTGGTCGGTGATGTTCTTGGCGTTGCTGGGGCCCACGCCGATGTTGACCATGGTGATGCCGCTGCGGTCGCCCCGCATCAGGTGGTAGGCGGGCATCTGCGGCAGGCGCGCGGGAGCCTGGCCGCGCTCGTCGCCCGCCTGCGCGGGCAGGCCGGCGCGGCGCGTGACGACGTTGCCGGGCTGCACGAAGGCGCTGTAGGGGCTGTCCGCCTTGCGCATCTCGGCCTCGCCCAGGGCGATGAACTCGTCGATGTAGAACTGGTAGTTGGTGAACAGCACGAAGTTCTGGAAGTGCTCGGGCGCGGTGCCGGTGTAGTGGCGCAGGCGCTGCAGCGAATAGTCCACGCGCGGCGCGGTGAACAGGGCCAGCGGCAGCGGCTCGCCGCCGTGTGGCTGGTGCGTGCCGTTGGCGATGCGGTCGTCCATGGCCATCAGGTCGGGCAGGTCGAACACCTCGCCCAGCATGGCGCGCTGCCAGGGCGCCAGGCCCCCGTCAAAGTATTCGCCGTCGCCAAAGCTGAAGGGCAGGGGAATCGGCTGGTTGCTGATGCCCACCTCCAGCGGCGCGTCGTGGCTGGCCAGCAGCAGGCCGAACTGCTCCAGGTAGTAGTCGGCAAACAGGTCGGGCCGCGTCAGCGTGGTTTCGTACTGCCCGGCGTGGGCCACGAAGCCATAGGCCAGCCGCGTGTCGGGGTGCGTGCTGTGCGCGGTGCGCAGGCGCACGAAGGGGTAGCAGGCGCGCACGTGCGGCAGCGCGGCCGCCGGCGGCTCGGCCAGCGCCATGAAGGCCTGCAACTGCGCGCGCAGGTGCGCCAGGCCGGACTGGTAGATTGCCTGCGCGCGCTCCAGTGCGGCGGTGGCGTCGTTGAAGGCGGTGGGGGCGATGAAGGGGGGGCGCGATTCCATGCCCTATTGTCCATGGGCGGCACGTCGGTTTCATGACACGGGTCAAGGCGCTCGCGGCGCGCCTGGCTATGATGGGGACTCGACTGCCTGTTCCTGATTTGATAGCTGCTTGCGCGCACCACGCAAGCGCAAACCCGTCATTCGATGCCAAAACCCCTTGCCCCTGCCGCGCCACCGCGTCTGCGCCATCACCAGCGCGTGGTGATGGGGCTGTGGCGCTTGCTGGCCGTGGCGGCCTTTGCCCTGGGCGTGGTGGGCGCTTTCTTGCCGGTGTTGCCGACGGTGCCGTTCCTGCTGGTGGCGGCCTGGGCCGCGGGCAAGGGCTGGCCGGCTTTCGAGGCCTGGCTTTTGCGCCACCCGCGCTTTGGCCCGCCGGTGCAGCGCTGGCGCGAGCGCGGCGCGGTGTCGCGCCCGGCCAAGTGGCTGGCCGTCGTCACCATGGCGGCCAGCGCCGGCGTGCTGCAGCTGTTCGACTCCGTGGCGCCGTGGGTGCGCATCTTCGTGCCGCTGTTCCTGCTGGCGATGGGCATCTGGCTGTGGCTGCGGCCGGAGGAATAGGGCGCCATGAAAAAGCCCGCCGGGCGGCGGGCTTTGGGCGGGCGTGGTGCTGCGCTCAATACCCCAGCGTCTTGCCGTCGGGGTTGCGCGGGTCGGAGTAGCCCCACAGCTCGTTGCCGTGCACCTGGATGGTCTGGGTGCGGCCCATGGTCGGCTTGATGACGACGTTCTGGCCCTTGTCCTTGAGCAGCCGGATGGTGTCGGTCGAGAAGCCTTTTTCAATGCGCAGCTCGTCGGGCGTCCACTGGTGGTGAAAGCGCAGTTGCGACGCCGCCTCGGCCGGGTTCATGCCGAAGTCGATGCCATTGACGATCTGCTCCAGCACGGTGGTGATGATGCGCGGCCCGCCGGGGCTGCCGGTGACCAGCCAGGGCTTGCCGTCCTTCAGCACGAAGGTGGGCGTCATGGACGACAGCGGGCGCTTGCCGGCGGCCACGGCATTGGCGTCGCCGCCGATCACGCCATAGGCGTTGGGCACGCCGGGCTTGGCCGAGAAGTCGTCCATCTCGTTGTTGAGCATGATGCCGGTGCCGGGCGCCACGATGCCGCTGCCGAAGTTGGTGTTGAGCGTGTAGGTGACGGCCACCATGTTGCCGGCCTTGTCCACCACCGAGTAGTGCGTGGTCTGGTCGCTCTCGTAGGGCTGCGGCTTGCCGGCGCGAATCTCCTTGGCGCTGCGGGCCTTGTCGGCGCTGATCTGTGCGGCCAGCGCGTCGGCGTACTTCTTGCTGGTCAGGCCGCTCAGCGGAATCTGGACGAAGCCCGGGTCGCCCAGGTATTCGGCGCGGTCGGCATAGGCCAGCTTCATGGCCTCGGCCATGTGATGCACGGTGTTGGCGCTGTTCAGGCCCCAGTCCTTGATGGGCCAGCGCTCCATGATGTTGAGGATTTGCACCAGGTGCGCACCGCCCGAGGAGGGCGGGGGCATGGTGACGATCTCGTAGCCGCGGTAGGTGCCGCGCACCGGCTCGCGCTCGACGACCTTGTAGTTCTTCAAGTCCTGCAGCGTCATGGGGTTGCCGTTTTTGGCCATGTCGGCGGCGATCTTGTGGGCGATCTCGCCCTCGTAGAAGGCCCTGGCGCCGTCGCGGGCGATCAGGCGCAGCGAGTGGCCCAGGTCTTTCTGCACCAGCCTGTCGCCAGCCTTCAGGGGCGCGCCGTTGCGCCAGTAGATGGCCTTGGTGGCGGGCCACTTGCCCATGTTCTTGGTTTCTTGCTGCAGCACCTTGGCCAGCGTTTCGCTCACCGGATAGCCCTTTTCGGCCAGCTCGATGCTGGGCCTGAGCAGCTTGGTCAGCGGCTGCGTGCCCCACTTTTGCAACGCGTGCGTCATGCCCGCCACGGTGCCGGGCACGCCGATGGCGTAGTGGGTGTAGAGCGACTTGCCGTCGATCACCTTGCCACTGGCGTCCAGGTACATGTCGCGGCTGGCGGCCGCCGGGCCCACTTCGCGGAAGTCCACCGCCACGGTCTTGGCAGTCTTGGCGTCGTACACCATCATGAAGCCGCCGCCGCCCACGTTGCCCGCATTGGGCAGGGCCACGGCCAGCGCAAAGCCGATGGCCACGGCGGCATCGACCGCATTGCCGCCGGACTTGAGCACATCCAGGCCGATCTTCGAGGCCAGCTCCTGCTCGGTGGCCACCATGCCGTGGCGTGCCACCACGGGGTGGAACACGTCCATGTCGAAGTCGTAGGCCGCGGCAGCGGCCTGGGCCGCCGCCGTGGGCGAGGCAGCGACCGGGGCGGCGGAGGCGGGCGCAACGGCTGCGATCGGGGTTGCCGTGGCGGGCGGCGGCGCGGCAGGCGGGGTGCTGCACGCGGCCAGCACGGCCAGGGCCAGGCCGGCCAGCAGCAGTTTGGGGGTGGGTTGGGCCATCAGTCTCTCCTCGCGAACAAAAATACGGTACAGCGGCGCCAGGGGCGTCGCTGCGGGCTATTTTTCACGGGCTCGGGCGGCTCGTCCTGCGGGCAAACCCGAGGGCGAGCGCTTGCTTACGTTTTGAGATCGGGAAAGTCGTCTTCGAAGAACTCGAGCGGGTCCTTCGCGCCGCGCTCGCGCCGGCCGGACTCGGTCTGGCGCAGCTCCACGCGGCGGATCTTGCCCGAGATGGTCTTGGGCAGCTCGGTCACGAACTCGATGCGGCGCACCCGCTTGTAGGGCGCCAGCGCCTGGCGCGCAAAGGCCAGGATCTCGCGCGCGGTCTGCGCGTCGGCCCGGCTGCCCTGCGCGAGGATGATGAAGGCCTTGGGCACGGCCAGCCGCACCGGGTCGGGGCTGGGGACGACCGCCACCTCGACCACGCTCGCGTGCTCGATCAGCGCGCTTTCCAGCTCGAACGGGCTGATGCGGTAGTCGCTGGCCTTGAACACGTCGTCGGCGCGGCCGACGAAGGTGTAGTAGCCGTCGGCATCGCGCTGCGCCACGTCGCCGGTGCGGTAGTAGCCGCCGTGCATGACCTCGGCGGTGCGCTCGGCGCTGTCCTCGTAGCCGGCCATCAGGCCCAGCGGGCGGCCGGTGCCCGGGTGGCCGCCGGGCGCGTCGCCGGGTGGGTCGTCGAGCCTGAGGCAGACCTCGCCCTCGTCGGCTTCCTCGCCGTTCACGTCGAGCAGTGCCACGCGGTAGCCCGGCATGGGCAGGCCCATCGAGCCGGGCTTGACGGCCAGGCCCGGCGCGTTGCCGACGATGGCGGTGGTCTCGGTCTGGCCGTAGCCGTCGCGCAGCGTCAAGCCCCAGCTCGACTTGATCTGCTCGATGATCTCGGGGTTGAGCGGTTCGCCCGCGCCGATCACCTCGCGCAAGGCCAGCTTGCCGCGCCAGGCGGCCAGGTCTTCCTGGATCAGCATGCGCCACACGGTGGGCGGCGCGCACAGCGTGTCCACGTCGCAGCGCGCCAGGGTCTCCAGCAGGGCCGGGGCGGCAAAGCGCGCCGTGTTGTGGATGAAGATGCAGGCGCCCGCGTTCCAGGGCGCGAAAAAGCAGCTCCAGGCGTGCTTGGCCCAGCCCGGCGAGGAGATGTTCATGTGGATGTCGCCGGGCTTCAGGCCGATCCAGAACATGGTG
>Ga0208826_1003413_pt1 | contig 10893 bp, 10 predicted proteins | sample AD_UKC115_MetaG_FD_184451 | JGI IMG/M metagenome (GOLD analysis project Ga0208826, IMG submission 184451) | Active sludge microbial communities of municipal wastewater-treating anaerobic digesters from Hong Kong - AD_UKC115_MetaG (SPAdes)... | ecosystem: Engineered > Bioreactor > Anaerobic >... | reverse complement strand
ACTCTCACCGAAGCGCCCGGCCAGGAGGAGGTTGTAGCTTCCCCCCTCCCTGAGGACAAGACTCTCAGGAAGGACAAGGCTGCTGGCCCCTTTCGGCCCGTTTTTCTCCTCCCCCTCCGAGTCTGGACTCTTGGGCGCCCCTCGCTCAGACAAGGGCATGTTCCGCCCTCCCGGCATCCCGGAGTTGATCAGCTCAGGCCCATCCGCTCCTTCGGGGACAAGGCTCTCCGTCCCGTCTACGTCCAGGGAGGCCTCCTCTTCCTTGGTCATCTCCAACCGTTTCACCACATGGGGAGTGACGGTAAAGACGATATCGGTCTGGTTGACCTCCTTCTTTTCTCCTCCGAAGAGGCTGCCAATGAGGGGAATCTTGCTCAGACCCACAATTCCCGTCAGTGTCTTCTTCTCGTCTTCCTGGAGAAGACCGGCAAGGATGTTGGTCTCCCCCTCTTTGAGGCGGAGGTTGACTTCGATCTCCCTGTTCCGGATCGAGGGGATGCTGGCATACCCGTTGGCACCGAGGGAGGAGACTTCGATCTTGATCTGGAGGGAGACCTCGTCGCCCTTGTGAACCGTTGGCGTCACCGTGAAGTTCAGCCCCACATCCTTGTACTCGTAGTTGGTGACCGCCTGGGTGGCGAAGCCACCGCTGGCCGTCGGCACCCAGGAAGAGTTGGGAAAGGCGACCTTCTCGCCGATCTTAAAGCTCTGCTTCTCCCCTTCCATGGCCGCGATTCTGGGGCTGGCGATGGTCCTCGTACCGGCGTTTCTCTCCAAGACACGAAGCATCGCCGTGGGGAAAGAGAAGAACAAGTTGTCCGAAGAGAGGCTCTTCATGTCGTTGAGGGAGAGGACGGAAGAGATGTTCGAGGTCGTGGAGGAAGAGTCCGAGGAGGTAGACCCGGAGTCTTTCCCTAAGGTGACGCCGACCGCCTCGGTGCTCTGAAAGATATCGAAGCCGAGGTTTCTCAGAACCGTCTTGTTCACCTCCATGATGGAGATCTCCACCATGACCTGCTCCCGAGGTTTGTCAAGCCTGGCGATGAGGGAACGGACGAACTTGAGGTCCGAAGGGCTTCCCCTGACGACTAGGGTGTTGGTCTCCTCGTAGTGGGTGGCCAGAACCTTTCCCCTCATCATCTGGGAAATAGCGTTCACCATGTTCTTGCCGTTGGCTTCGGAGAGGAAGAAGGTCTGAACCTCCTCCTTCTTGTAGAGGTTACGCATCATCAGGTTATCCTGAGCGATCAAGACGGTGTTCTCATCCAGCTTCACGTAGAAGAGCTTGTTCGCGGCACAGACGACCTTGAGGGCCTCGTCCCATGTCTTCTGGGAGAGGTCGACGGCGAAGGGCTGATCCCTGAAGGAGTTCTCGAAGACAACGTTGAAATGTCCTGTAGAGGCGATAGAGCGGATAATCTGCGAGAGCATCGCCCCTTCCCGGAACTTGAGGTTAATGATCTGACGCTGCACCGGTAAAGAGGCATCCTTGGCCTCTTTCTTGGCTGTTTCCGCCTCCTTCAGCTTCTTCTTCTCCAGCTCCTCCACCTTGGCGGCCATGGTCTTCAAAGTCGAATTCTCAGGGTCCAGCTCCAGACCCTTGCGGATGTACTCCTTTCCCTTCTCCCCCTGACCGTTCTGCCAGGATGTACGCGCCATGTTGAGGTAGTAGAAGAGGAGGGAGGAACGGGCCTTGACGACGCCCAAACGGTACGACTCCTCTCCGGGGTGCTTCTCCCAAGCTTTGAGGTAGTAACGGTAGGCGGCCTCGTAATCGCCGTTCACATAGGCCTGATCGGCGCTCTTAACCTCCGATGGGGGAAAGGCGCAACCGAAAGCGAACAGGGCCATGGCTACCGGAAACAGGGTCCCGAAAAAGAGTTTATATCTCATCCTTCACCTCTAGGGTCTGGCGTCCTTCAGGAGTCTCGACGACGACCTCCTTCTCCTCTATGGATATCACTTTGATCAGGCCGTTTTCACTCTTTTCCCCGATCTTCAAAAAGAACTCCTCCCCTCGGAAGAGGACCAAGGCCCCCCTGAGGGAGGGATCGGCGGCCAGAATCACGCCGACAACCTCTGTCGGAGGGGGAGGAGGGGGAGGAGGAGGCTCCTCCGCCTTCTTCGCCGCGGGCCCCATGGATAGAGTCGAAAGAGGCTGAACCGGAGTGCCCACGGTCATGGCTCCCCCTTTGACTCCCGGCTTGATGATCTTCTTCAGCAGAGAGAGTTTGAGAAAAGACTCCTCTGCCCCAAGGGCTGTAAAACAGAACAGGAACAGAAGCGTCGCGGCTCTCTTCATCTCTTCATCACCCCGCAGAGGACAACGTTCGTCGGTGAGGCTCCGCCGTTTTTCAGGTTGACCCTTTCCGCATAAACGAGGAAAGGAGCCTCCCGCACAACCGTTAAAAGCTGGAGAAGGTTTTCGTCCACGGTGGTTTCAAAGCTCAACCGAAGGAGAGAGTAGTTGGCCCCTTTCTCTAAGGAGACGTTCTCCCGGAGAGGGGAGACCCCGGCCCGAAAGAGGAGCTCCTCCATACGGAAGCGGAGCCTGGAACGCTCCTTCAGGGGGAGGAGGTAATCCCTCTCCAAGAGACCCAGCTGTTGAAGTGTCAGGGCCCACTTCTCAGACTCCTTCTGTCCCTGCGCAAGGCTTCTCTTCAGTGTTTCACGGCGAAGACCCGCCTGGGCGATCCTCTCCTCACGAAGAGCGTTCTCCCTTCTCAGGGGGAGAATCTGGGTGACGAAGAGCACCGGCAGGAGGATGTGGAGCAGGACCAACAGGGCCGTGGCCTCACGGGAGGAGATCTTCACGGTGTCACCCCCTTTTCGAGTCTCCAATCCTGGTTGTAAAGGGCCCCATCTTTGTTCTCTCCGGTTATGGAGACTCGATAGCCTCTCTTTTCAAGGCTCTGGGCAAAGTTCATCAACCCGTCGAGGCTGGAGGAGGAGACCTCCACTTCCATGATGTCCACGGTGGAGAAGTTCAAGGTGACGATCCCGACACCGTAGGGGTTCTCCCTGAGAGCCCGAAGCTCTTTGTCCAGTGGGAATGCCTTCTTCTCGATAGCCCCGTTCAGGAGGGCGAGGGAAGGCCCATGGGCCTTCCCCAAGGCGGCGATCCCCGTTTCGATACGGTTCCTATGGCTTTCCAGCTCCCCGATCTCCCTCTTCAGAGAATCCTCCCGACCCGAGAGGGCCTTCCCCTTGAGAGACCAGAAGAGACCCGACAGAAGGGTGATGAGGAAGAGGATTGTGACGGTGGCGACGAGGGTGAGAAGGGTGAGCCTTTTCCTCTCTTCCCGGCGGATCGACTCCTGAAAATCAACACCCCAGAGGGGAAGACGTCCTTCTCCGATCATAGAGAACCCTCCCAGAGGTTGGCTGGCAGAGCCTCAACCTCCCTGGAAGCGAAGGGAAGGTTGGTGAAAACCCTCTCCAGAGATATGTGAAACCTTTGTTCCAGGAAGTTGAGGGTTGTTTCGGTCTCCTCTTCGACCTCTTCCAGGGAGAGGTGGTTCTTCTTCCTGTAAAAGAAGGGTCCCTCCTTGTCGATGGCCAGGAAGAAGGAGCGGCTTCCCTCTCCGATCACCAGGAGGGAGAGTGGAGAGAGTCTTCCCCGCAAGGAGTCATAGATGTGGAAGAGCCAAGGCTTAACCCCAGAGATTCTTCTGTTCTTCAGGGCCACCTCGTACGCCTTCCTGGTTTCGGGATCGAGGTTGAAGAGGAAGAGCTGGCCCGTCCTCTTGTGGTAGCGGTAGACCGAGAGCCCCTGGGATGAGAGATCCTTCCATTTCAGGTAGTTTTTCCTCTCCTCTTCCGAGAGTCCGCCGAAGCCGTCGGCCTCTCCCACGTCAAGCCGGTAGAGGTCCTCGTCGATGAGAAGCTCCACCCTCTTTTCCGGAAAGGGGAAAAGGAGCGCTTCCGCGCCCTCCTTGGCCTCGAGAGCCTTGACCTTCCCCTCTCTGTCGCGAAAGAGGAACTCCTGCCCGTTGAAGCCGACCCTCTTGGGCTTAGAGAACATCACCACCCTCCTCGGCAAAGGTCACCTTGTTGAGTTCCTTAAACGTTGTGAGGCCTTGAGCGACCTTCTGCAGCCCTTCGATTCTCATGGCCAACAGCCCTTCCTTCATAGCCTCTCTCTTGATCTCCGAAGGGGGCTTCTTGGCCAGAACCATCTCCCGAACGGGATCGGAAAATTCCAGAATCTCGCCGATCGCCGTTCGACCGGAGAAACCCGTGAAGTTGCACTCCTTGCATCCGGAGGGTTCATAAAAGGTTCCGTGCCGGAAGGCCTCGGGAACACCGGCCTGGTCAAAAAACTCTTTCGAGTAGCTCGCGGGGACCTTGCACTTTTCGCAAAGAAGCCTGACCAGCCTCTGGGCGAGGATACAGTTCACGGAAGAGACAAAGCTGTAGGGGTCGATCTTCATGTGGAGAAAGCGGCCCACCACGTCGAAGGCGTTGTTGGCGTGGACGGTCGTAAAGACAAGATGTCCGGTCAAAGCCGCCTGAATGGCGATCTCCGCTGTTTCCGGATCCCGGATCTCCCCGACCATGATCTTATCGGGATCGTGACGGAGGATGGAACGGAGACCTCGGGAGAAGGTGAGGCCCGTCTTCTCGTTGACCAGGATCTGGGTGATCCCGTCGATCTGGTACTCCACCGGGTCCTCGATGGTGATGATCTTCTCTTCGGAGTTCCGGATCTCGTTCAGAATGGCGTAGAGGCTCGTCGTCTTCCCCGATCCGGTCGGCCCTGTGGCCAGGACCATCCCGTAGGGGTAGTAGACATACTTGCGGATTCTGGAGAGAAGGTTCTTGTTGAAACCGAGAACCTCGAGGTTGAGGTCGCTCAGGGAGCGGGTGATCATCTCCCGGTCGAGGATTCGGATCACCGCATCCTCCCCGTGGATACAGGGCATGATGGAGACGCGGAAATCTATCTCTTTGTTCTTGATCCTGAGCCGGAAACGGCCGTCCTGGGGGACCCTCTTCTCCGATATGTCCAGATCCGACATGATCTTGATTCGGGAGATGATGTTCTCGGCGTACTTTTTGTCCAGAGGGGCCATAGCCTCAAGGAGGACGCCGTCCACCCTGTACTTGACGACAACCCGGTTATCCTTCGTCTCTATGTGGATATCCGAAGCGATCTTCTGTACCCCGGTAAAGATGATGGAGTTGACGAGTTTCACGATCGTCGGATCGTCGTCGGAAACGGTCTCGGAGATGATGTCTTCCTGTTGGGAACTCTCGACGGATCCGGCCTCGAACTTCTCCCCGGTACTCTTGAGAATCTCCGAGGCCACTTCGCTCTTACGGAGGAGTTCAAGAATCTTGCCACGACTCTCCTTGATAGCCTTCACCCTCCGACCGGAGAGGTTTTCGATGGCGTCTACGGCGACGATGTTGTCGGGGTTGTCGATGTAAATCTCAAGGTAACGCCCGTCATCCTTAAGGGGATAGAAGGTATAGCGGTAGAGAAACTCCGCGGGGAAACGCATGAGGAGGTCGTTGGCTTGGTGGCTCATCGGATAACCTGCACGATACTGGTAATGGGCATATAGACCGACAGGAGAACAAGAGCGATCATGAGCCCCATGACGATGATAATAGCAGGTTCGAGGAAGGAAAGCAACGAATCCACCCGCCCTTCAAGGCGCTCTTCAAGGTTCACCGTCGCCTCTTTGACCATCTCTCCCAGGGAGCCTGAGTGTTCACCGACTCTGACAACATCGAGGAAATCCGCCGGGAAGAGGCCCGTCTCTTCCCAGCTGTCGGCCAAGGGCTTCCCCTCCATGACCCGTTCGTGGACAGGGGCCATCTTCTCGGCCAGGAAGAGGTTCTTGACGGAGCTCAGGGAGATCTGGAGGGCCTTAACGATGGGGATACCTCCGGTTAGCATGAGGGAGAAACCCCTTCCGTAGAGAACCGAGGTGAAGTCCTTGAGAAGTCCTCCGAAGGGGAGAGAGAGGTAGAACTTGTCCCAGACCCGACGAACCTGCTCCTTGCGCATAAGGCGGGGAAGGAAGAAGAAGAGGGCGCCAACGAAGAGGGCGATCGGGAAAAGATTTCGGGAGAGACCCTCGCCCAAAGCAACAACAACCCTGGTCAGCCAGGGCAGTTGGGCGTCAAAGTCTTTGTAGAAGAGGGCGAAACGGGGAATGACCCAGACCAGGAGGACGAAGAAGACGACGAAGGAGAAAGAGGCGACAAAGGCGGGGTAGATCAGCGCCTTCTTGACCCGATCCTTGATGGCCAGAACCTTCAGGTGGTATCGGTTGTAGTCGGCGATCACCTCAGGGAGGTTTCCGCTGCTCTCTCCGGAACGGAGGATCGGGGAGTAGAGCTCACCGAAGAGGGAGGAGAAGGGCAAGACGCTCTCCGAGAGGGATTGTCCCCTCTCGACGCTCCGACCGATCTCTTCCACCACAACCCGGAAGAAGGGGTTCCTGATTCTTCCTGAAATCCTCTGGATAGCTTTGAGAAGGGGGATTCCCGCCTTCAGAAGGACTTGAACCTCCCGGTTGAAGTCCACGATCTCCCGGTCGCTGACCTGACTCTTTCCAGGCAGGGTTCGCAGGTTTTCCCTGCTGAAGGAGACGGAAAGGGGGTGAAGACCCAGCTCCCTGACCTTCGACGCCGCCTCGGAACGGCCGGAGGCCATGACACGGACAGCGGTGATCGTACCGTCTCTCCCGATACCCTTGGCCTCGTAGAGGAAGATCATTCTTTTGGAGAGATCCTATCCTGGCCCATATAGGAAACCAGAGCCTCGGGAATCCGTACGGAACCGTCCTCCTGTTGATAGTTTTCCAGAAGGGCCGCGACGGTTCGCCCCGCCGCCAGCCCCGAACCGTTCAGGGTGTGAACGAGGGCGTTTTTCCCTGTAGAGGAGCTTTTGAAACGGATCTTCGCTCTTCTGGCCTGGAAATCCTCGTAGTTGGAGCACGAAGAGATCTCCATGTACCTCCCCTGACCGGGCATCCAGACCTCAAGGTCGTAGGTCTTCGCCGAAGAGAAGCCCATGTCTCCGGTACAGAGCGCCATGACCCTGTAAGGAAGCCCCAGCAAGTCCAGGATGCTCCTGGCGTCCCTGGTGAGCTCCTCCAACTCCTGGTAGGAGCGGTCGGGATGGGCCAGCTTGACGATCTCCACCTTGTTGAACTGGTGTTGCCGAATGATCCCCCTCACGTCTTTCCCGTAGGAACCGGCCTCGGAACGGAAACAGGGGGTATAGGCGACGTATTTCTTCGGCAACTCGTCTTCCCGGAGAATCTCGTCGGCGTGAAGGTTCGTCAGGGGGACCTCCGCCGTGGGGATCAGGTACCAATCCAACCCCTGAAGTTTAAAGAGGTCCTCTTCAAACTTGGGAAGGTTTCCTGTCCCGATAAGGGACTCACGCCTGGCGATGAAGGGGGGGAGGATTTCGGTGTAGCCGTTGGCGGTATGGGTGTCGAGCATGAAGTTGATCAACGCCCTCTCAAGCTTAGCCCCGGCTCCTTTGTAGACCGTGAAACGGGCGCCGGTGATCTTGACGGCCCTCTCGAAATCAAGAATATCCAGTTTGGTGCCTATGTCCCAATGGGGGAGAGGGGCGAAGGCGAAGGTTCTAGGAGTCCCTACCCTCTCGGTCTCGACGTTCCCCTCATCGTTCTTCCCGACCGGGACCGACGGATGGGGAAGGTTGGGAATCATCAGAAGCCGCCCGCCCAGATCGGCCTCCACCTCTCTTAACTCCCCCTCGATCTCCTTCATCCGACCGTCTTCACCCTCCATGCCGGCGAGAAGAGCGGAGACATCCTTCCCTTCCCGCTTTCCCTGTCCGATCTGCTTGGAGAGTCTGTTCTTCTCGGCTTTCTTCTGCTCGATCTCCTGCAGGAGGCCCCGCCTCTTCTCGTCCAAGCCGAGGAGGAGGTCGATGTCTACGCTCTTCCCTCTATTCTTCAAGGATGTTTCGACAAATTCCCTTCGGTTTCTGATCACATCGATTGGTATCATAGTAAGACCTCCTCAGCTCCTAGCCATCTGGCGTAGCCTCTCGACCCTCTCTTCCGTAGAAGGATGGGTCGAAAAGAGCCGCAACAGACCTTTTCCGGTAAGCGGGTTGACGATGAAGAAAGAAGACGTCGTGGGGGTGGCCCTCTCCATGGGCACCCTGTGGGCGTAGGCCTCCAGTTTCAGGAGGGCGTCCGCCAAGGCCATAGGGGCGTGGGAGATTCTCGCCCCCTCTTCGTCGGCCATGAACTCCCTGGAGCGGGAAATGGCCATCTGAATGATCATGGCGGCCAAGGGGCCCACGACGATGAGCAGAAGCGAAGCCAAGATGTTTCCCCCGCCGTTGTCATCGTCCCGGCTCCCCCCGAACATCCAAGCCCATTGGGCCATGCGGAGGAGGAACATGATCGCCCCGGCGATGGTCGCGGCCACCGTGGAGATGAGTGTATCCCGATGCTTGATGTGGGAGAGTTCATGGGCGATGACGCCCTTAAGCTCCTGAGGGGAAAGGACTCTGAGAATCCCCTCCGTGACCGCCACCGCCGAGTGTTCGGGGTTACGCCCTGTGGCGAAGGCGTTGGGAGCCTGCTCGGGAACGACGCAGACCTTGGGCTTAGGCAAACCGGCACTCTGAACCAGTTCGTCGATAATCCCGTGCAGTTCAGGCATCTCCGCGGGTGTCACCTCCCTGGCTCCGTACATCTTCAGGACGATGGAATCCGAGAACCAGTAGGAGATGAAGTTCATGATGAAAGCGAAGAACAAGGCCATCACGAGCCCACTTCGTCCGCCCAGAGCCTCGCCGATGAAGAGCAAGAGCCCCGTGAGAAGCGTCAGAAGAAGGAGGGTCTTTGCACGGTTCGCCATGGTCAACCTCCCGTACCGCTTACAATATTGATCTTTTTATTCTACCACAGGGTCCGCTCTTTGAAAACCGGCACCCTCAAAGGCCTTCGGGAAGAGCAAAGCCGGAGAGGGCGAGGTACCGCTTGGCCAGGGAGATGCGGAGGGAGAGGAACTCCTCCCCCGGCTCTGTGGAGCGGATCCGGAGGGAGAAGACCCCTACCCGGCCATCACCCCTCTCGACCCATCCCACCAGCCAACCGATCCGGCTCTGATCCTGAAAGACCACGGTTCCCGTCTTTCCCGAGAAGCGAACCCCCTCCCTCTCTCCCAGGAGGATCATCCCTTTGACCAGGTTCTGAGTCCTCTCGGCGAGGGGGAGCTTCCCCTGGTAGAGGCGGGTCAGGAACTCCACCTGCTCCCTCGGGGTGACACCAAAGTCGCCGCGGAGCCAGAACTGATCGATCCCCGCAGAGATTCCCCCCTTTCCATACCCAAGGATGGAGAGGTACCTCTCCATCCTCTCCTTACCGATCCGCCTGGCCAACTCCTGGTAGACAGGGACCGAAGAGACCTTGATGGCCTGGGCCAGGGAGAGGTCTTGGTTCCAAGCCTTGATCGGCCTCTGGACACCGTCCCAGGAGAAGAGGTCCGAAGGGTCCTTCACCACTCCCGTCTCGATGCCGATGAGGGAGTTGACGATCTTGAAGGTTGACGCCGGCAACGTCGCCCGATCAACGTCTTCGGGGTTGACGACATACTCGCGGCCTGTGGCGATCTCTTTCAGGAAGAAGGAACCCTCCAGTTTATTCTCTTTCAAGAGCCTTTCCGGATCGTCGTTTCCAAAGGCCAGGGAGAAAGAGAGAAAGAGGAGAGGGAAGAAGAGAAAGAATTTTCGGCTCATAGGGTTACTCCTTATGTTTTTCTTACGCCCCTTACTCGTCGTCTCCCCCTTCGGGAACGGCTTCAGGGATCGACGCGTTCGGATCGGGGTAGAGAACTTCCCATAGACAGAGCCCCTGGGGAGGGGCGGTGGGGCCCGCCAAAGAGCGATCCTTCCCTTCCAGTATTCCGGTCATCTCCTCGGGGCTCCTCTTCCCCTCCCCGACTTCGAGGAGGGTTCCCACGATGGTCCGAACCATGTAACGGAGGAAGCCGCGCCCCCGAACCTTGATGTGGAGGAGCTCGCCCCGGGGAAGGACACGGATCTGTAAGACCTTTTTGACATGGTTGTTCTTATCACTCCGAGTCGTGAAAGAGGAGAAGTCTCTCTCCCCGACGATGAGATCCGCCGCCCTCTGCATCCTCTCAAGATCCAAGGGATAGGGAAAGTGGAGGCAGAAGGGCCCGAGGAAGGGGGAGAGGACGGGAGAGCGGAAAAGGGTGTAGATATAGGTTTTCTCCAGGGCGTGAAAACGGGAGTTGAAGCTGTCGGGGACACCCTGGCACTCCAGGATTCGGATCGTAGAGGGCAAGAGAGCGTTCAAGGCCCGCTTCATAGAGTCAGGGGCGATCCGGCTCTTGACGTTGAAGTTCGCCACCTGGCCTCGGGCATGGACTCCGGAATCGGTTCTCCCCGAGCCGGTGACCCTCACCCTCTGGGCCGTAATCACCGAGAGAGCCCGGGAGATCTCCCCCTGGACCGTGGTCCTCCCAGGCTGGATCTGCCATCCCGAAAACCCTGTTCCATCGTATTGAACGATGATCTTATAGTTCGGCATCGGAGGCAAAGAGCTCTTTCAAACGTTCGATCAGAATCCGGGGTTCTTCGACCCTCTCAACTCCCGGAAGCTCCCAGGTCCGCCAACCGAAGACTCTCCTTCCCAGGGCGAGGGCGTGCCCGATCTCCGAAAGGGTCCCGTTCTTACCCCCCAGAGCCACGACGGCGTCTCCGTTCATGACGACCAGAAGGTTCCTTCCCTGGCCGAGACCGGTGGCAACCACCGTTGAAAGCCAAGGGTTCCCCTCTCGGGGGTCAGGACCGGGAAGAATCCCGATCACCTCTCCTCCGCTCTCCCGGGCACCCCTGGCTATGGCCTCCTTGACCCC
>Ga0208826_1003411_pt1 | contig 10893 bp, 4 predicted proteins | sample AD_UKC115_MetaG_FD_184451 | JGI IMG/M metagenome (GOLD analysis project Ga0208826, IMG submission 184451) | Active sludge microbial communities of municipal wastewater-treating anaerobic digesters from Hong Kong - AD_UKC115_MetaG (SPAdes)... | ecosystem: Engineered > Bioreactor > Anaerobic >... | reverse complement strand
CATGCGCCCCGAAGCGGCCGTAGGCGGATGCATAGGCGGCGGCGACCGCACGCCAGAGATCGAAGCTCACGCTCAGCGCACCCGCGGCGAGCGCCTCGTCGGTCCAGCCGGCGGCATGTAGGCGCTCATAGGCTTCCTCGATCTGTTTGGCCGGGTCGGCTGCCGCGATCAGGCCGCGCTCGTGCAAGGACGCGCAGCGCGCCTGCCAGGCCGGCGGCTTCACGCCGCCCGGACGCGCACTGGCCACGCCGTCGAAGCGCGGATGCAGCAGCGCGCAAGGCTGCCAGATCGCCCCCTCGGTGCTGTAGTCGTAGATCGGCCGCGATCCCTCGGCACCCGGATAGACGTTCGGCGCAGCGGCAACCACGCCGGCGAGCTTGCCCTCCTGATCGAGTTCGGCTGCGCGCAGTACGGCACCGCCCGCGTTGGAAAGGCCGACCGCGATCACGCGCGTGTTCGCGAAATCGAACGGCGCCTGCTGCGGGAACGCCTCGTTCAGCGCCTGCAGTGCGAAATCGGCTGCCTGTAGCACGTGCCGGCCCCAGTCGGCTTCCGGATTGTCGCCGGAGTGTGCGTGCCTGATCGCGACCGTGTGTGGCGCGACTTCCGTGGCCGGCGGTTCGAACTCGAGACCCTCGCCGCGCGCACCGCGCGTGCCGTCGAGCTTCACGCCGCTGCCCGAGTCGAAATCGAAATAACCGGTGCCCGCGCCCTTGTCGGTATAGGCGACCGCGCAGCCGTGGCCGAGACCCCAGGCACCGGCAAGCGCGATCGCGCCGTAGATGCCGCGCGAACCGGAGGACACCGTTACCAGCACACAGCGCTTCTGCGCATCGAACGCATCCGGCACCTGCACCAGCACGCGATGCGGCTGCTTCGCACCCGACACCTTGGCCAGCGCCTGGAATTCGCGGCCCGGCACGTTCGGCAACGCGCCGTAGACGTCGCCGAAGCCGCCGCCCGGCACGAGATCGGCGATGCCGCGCCAATTGGTCCAGATTGCGCGGCGGCGCGTCTCTTCCGGCGTTGGCGCTTCGGGATTCGCAAAGGCCGGCGGCGTCATCGAACGCAGGCCGGCGAGACCGAGCCCTGCGCTCAACAGATCGTCACCGCCGTCATGGCGGGTCACGCGCACGGAGGAAACAAGGAAATCGTTCACACGGACTCCTTTCGAAGGGGTCGGACCGGTGCAGGCGGCGATCAGGGTGGCGACGGCGAGCAGGCCGGCCGGCAGGACATGGCGCATGGTTCGTGCTTCTCTGGCGGAGGGGGGCGCAGGGGCGCTCGCGGGCGGCGCGTTATAAATTTTGTCGTTCATGTACGGATTGGAGATTCGCAAGCGAGTTTGTCGAGAGCGAGCATGTCACGGCCCTGCCGCCAGCGTGATGGCAGCAGCTCACGGCCGGCATCGTACGAAAGTACAGTCCGGCCGGCGGTGTGACTTGCTAGCCTTCTGCCGAGTCGGCAGATCGCAGGCATGCCACGTCGGTGCAGGCCATGCGCCGCACCCTTCCATGCCTCGTCATCGCTCCCCTTCCATCGTCTTTCCCGAGGATCGCCCATGACCACTCGCACCATCCTGATCACCGGCGCCGGCAGCGGCATCGGCGCCGGCATCGCGCACGAACTGGCGGCCAAGGGCCATCGGATCATCGTCACCGACGTGAGCGCCGCACCGGCCGAAGCAGTCGCCGCGGAAATCGTCGCACGCGGCGGGCGCGCCGAGGGCCGCGCGCTCGACATCACCCGGGACGACAGCGTGGCCGGTCTGGCCGGACTTGCGATCGACGTGCTGGTCAACAATGCCGGCCTGCAGCACGTTTCGCGGCTCGAGGATTTCCCGATGGAGAAGTGGGACTTCCTCGTGCAGGTGATGCTCACGGGCGTCGCACGCACCACGCGTGCGCTGCTGCCGGGCATGCGCGAACGCGGCTTCGGCCGCATCGTCAACATTGGCTCAATCCACTCGCTGGTCGCCTCGAAGTTCAAGAGCGCCTACGTCGCCGCGAAGCACGGCCTGATCGGCTTCTCCAAGGTGCTCGCGCTGGAGACCGCGGACACCGACGTCACGATCAACACGATCTGCCCGACCTACGTGAAAACGCCGCTCGTCGACAGGCAGATCGCCGACCAGGCCCGTACGCACGGCATCCCCGAATCGCAGGTGATCAGCGAGATCATGTTGAAGCCGATGCCGAAGGGCGTGTTCATCAGCTTCGAGGAACTCGCCGGCATCACCGAATTCCTGATCGGCCCGGCCGCGCGCAACATCACCGGACAGGCAATCACGGTCGACGGCGGCTGGACGGTGCAATAGCACTCGCCATCCGGGCGTTGCGCGCGCCGGCTATCCCGGCAACACTCTCGGCCTGGCCGCGTCGGGGACGCGACCGTGTCCATTCCGTCCGAGAGAACCCGATGACGTTCATTCCGTGCCATGCCGCGGCCGCGCACCTGCCGTCCTCGCGGTGCGGGTTGCGTCAGCCGGAACCGCACACGCCGACAACCCACCGTATGGGCGAGGCATCCGGCGACGGCACACGCGGCCCGAACCGGATCGCACTCGGCGCGTGGTCCGGGGAGGACGTGCTGCGCGGAGGGACTCGCTGCGAACGCCACCAGGAAGGGTCGCGGCCAGACCGCTGGAATCCACCGTCGTGACCCGCATCCTGATCGTCGACGATCATCCGCTGTTCCGTCTCGCGCTGACCCAGGCCCTGCGCGGACTGGTGCCGGAGGCCGAGGTGTGCGAGGCGGCGAACCTTGCCGCCGCGCGCGAGACGCTGCTCGCGGCCGGCGACGTCGATCTGGTCCTGCTCGACCTGCACATGCCGGACAGCCACGGCCTGATGGGCCTCGCTGCGCTGCGCGGCGAATTCCCGGCGGTCGCCGTGGTGATGATCTCCGCACACGACGATCCGGCGGTGATCCGCCGCGCACTCGCCTATGGCGCGGCCGGCTTCATTCCGAAGCGCGCCGATCTCGGCGAACTCACCGCCGCGCTCGAGGCCGTGCTGGCTTGCGAGGAATACGTACCACCCGCGTTGCGCAGTGCGGTCGCCGAGGCCGTGCCGAGCGCCGCGGACCACGGGCTCGCCGCGCGCCTGGCGAGCCTGAGTCCGCAGCAGGTGCGTGTGCTGCTACTGGTGGCGGAGGGCAAGCTCAACAAGCAGATCGCCGACCGCCTCGGCATCCAGGAGCGCACGGTGAAGGCGCACATGAGTGCGATCTTCGACAAGCTCGGCGTGCGCAACCGCACCCAGGCCGGCGTGCTGCTACGTTCGCTGGAGCTCGCCGATCCGGCACGCCAGCTCGCTGGGGAGTAAGGGGATCGGGCTCAGGGCTCGGAAGCCGCAGCACGGTTCGTTCCGGTACGCGTCGGTCGCGATCAGAGGCCGCTGTGACAGCAATTCCACGACGCTGCGCAGCGCGACGCGCACGATGGTGCCCGATGCATGCCGCACACCACGCGCCCCCGGGCCCCCGCCTTGGGTCCCGCTCAGACGGAGTGCACTTCGACCTCGCTGCCGGCCGTGACCAGCCGGGCCATCAGCGACTTCAGCGCCAGCGGCTTCAGCGGCTTCTGCAGCAGATGGCATTGTGCGGCCGCCGCTGCGCGGCGCACCGTCTCGCTGTGGTCGGCCGTGATCAGGATGCACGGGCGTGGGCCGATCGCATCGCGCAGGCGCGCGTGCAGGTCGAGGCCGGTCGCGCCGTCGTCGAGGTGGTAATCGAGCAGGTACAGGTCCGGCGCGTGGCGTTGCGCGAGTTCCAATGCCTCGTCCGGCGAGCGTGCGGCGAACACCTCGCAGCGCCAGCCTTCGAGCAGGGTCTGCATGCCGCGCAGCACGGCCGGATCGTTGTCGACGACCAGCACGCGGCTCCGCGGCGCACGAGTGGACGACGTAACGGCCGCCGACGCAGCGCGCACGACGGCGACCGCGAGCGGTACCTCGACTGCGAACACGCTGCCGCGTCCCGGTTCGGAGCGCAGGGTCAGCGGATGGCCCAACAGGCGCGCGATGCGCTCGGCGATCGACAGCCCGAGCCCGAGGCCGCCACCGCCACGGTCGAGCCGGCGGAACTCCTCGAAGATCAGCGTGCGGCTCTCCTCCGGAATGCCCGGGCCGGTATCCCATACTTCGATGCGCAGCGCCGCGCCGTGGCGCCGGCAGCCGAGCAGGAGGCGGCCACTCGCCGTGTAGCGCACCGCATTGGCAAGGAAGTTCTGCAGGACGCGGCGCAGGAGCTGCGCATCGCTCATGACCCAGGCACGGGTCGACACGCAACGCAGGGTCAGCCCCTTCTCGCGGGCGAGCACGCCGAACTCGGCGTTCAGATGCTGCATCAGCTCGCCAAGCGCGAAGGCCTGCACCTTCGGCGCGAGCCCGCCGGCATCGAGGCGCGAGACCTCGAACAGCGAGGCGAGCAGCGTCTCGGCCGAGGACAGCGCCCCGTCGAGGTGCGCGACCGTCTCGGCCTCGGGCCGGCCTTCGAGCTGCTGCACGAGCGCATGCGTGAACAGGTGCGCGGCGTTCAGCGGCTGGGCGAGATCGTGACTGACCGCAGCGAGGAAGCGCGTCTTGGCCGCGTTCGCGCGCTGCGCCTCGCGCGTCGCGGCGTGCAGTTCGCGCGTGCGTGCGGCCACGCGCTGCTCGAGCGTTTCGTTGCTGCGCCGTAGCTCGTCCTCAGTGTGCCGGAACGCCGTCACGTCGGTGAAGGTCGCCACGAAGCCGCCGCCGGGCATCGGGTTGCCGCGGATCTCGACGCGCGTGCCGTCCGGGAACCTGCGCTCGGTGACGTATGGCGTCCCGGCGCGCATGTGCGCGAGGCGCTTGTCGACTAGAGCCCGCACGTCGCCCGGGCCGGCCAGCCCGCGCGCGGCGTTGTGGCGCACGAGATCGGCCACGCCGACGCCGACGCGCAGCAGTTCCCGCGGATAGCCGAACAGGTCCGCATAACGCCGGTTCCAGGCCACGAGGCGCAGCTCGCGATCGACCACGCTGATGCCCTGGCTCATGTTCTCGAGTGCCGCCTCGAGCACGCGCTGGTTGAAGCGCAGGTCGGCCGAGGCCTCACCGACGATCGCCGCGACCTGGTCGAGTTCCGGACCCGCTTCGCGCCGCGCGGTATCCACCAGGAGCCGCGCCGAGGCCGCGCCGATCACTGCGGCGAGCTCGTGCTCGACCGCAGCGACCAGGGCCGCGGAAGCCGGTCGTGCCGGATCGCTGTCCGCGAGCAGGGCGACGACACGCTCGTCGGGCAGGAAGCGCCGGGCGATGCGCGCGAGATCGGCGACGGCCACACCCGCGCGCCGAGCGCGCTCGCCCTCGCGCGTGCGTCGCTGGCCGACGGCGAGCATCACGCTGACGTTCACGGCCAGACCGAGCATCACCGCGCGGTTCAACCGCCCCCAGCCGGACAGGCCGAACAGGTCATCCGGCGCGAGCCAGGCAATGCCGAACGGACCGTGCGTGATCCAGGCCGGCGGTGCGGCGAGCGCCCCGGCGATCGATGGCAGCGCGAGCGCGTACAGCCAGACCAGCGCGCCGGCGACGATGCCGGCACCGACCGCGCGCACGCCGAGGCTCGGCCGATAGATCGCCGCAAGCACGGCCGGCGCGAGCGTGGCGAGTGCCGAGAACGACACGCCGCCGATGTCGGCGAGTGCCTCGCTGGCGACGATCGCGCGGCTGTAGGCCCAGGCCAGCAGCACGATCGCGAGGATGCCGATGCGCCGCTGCACGAGCACCGCACCGCGCAGGTCGCTGCCCGCGCCCTGCGCCCAGCCGGCGCGCAGCAGGAGCGGCGCGAGCCAGTGGTTGCCGATCATCACGCTGAGCGCGAGCGTGGCGAGGATGACCATGCCGGTTGCGGCCGAGAGCCCGCCGAGGAAGGCCAGCAGCGCCAGGCCTTCGCGTCCCTGGGTCAGCGGCAGGGCCAGCACGTACAGGTCCGAGGGCACGCCGCGCACGCCGAGCAGTGCGTCGCCGGCACGCGCGAGCGGCAGGATCGGCAGCGCGATCAGCACCATGTACAAAGGAAACAGCCAGCGCGCGGTGCCGAGATGTCTGGGATCGCGGCACTCGACCACGCCGACGTGGAACTGGTGCGGCAGCGTGAACATCGCCAGCGCGCCGAGCACGATCAGCGCGAGGAAACCTTCGCTACCGCCGCTGCGCGGCGGAATGTCGGGCAGGTCGAGCGACGGCAGCAGGGTCGCCAGCGCGAGCATCGAGCCGAGCTTCAGCACCGCTTCGAAGGCCATCGCGAGCACCAGGCCGTCGTTGTGCTCGGCGGTGTTCGCGCGGCGCGTGCCGAACAGGCTCGCGAACAGGGCCATGCCGAGCGCGATGTACAGTGCGCTGTCCTGCCAGGCCGGCGGCGTGAGATCGCGGCCGTGTGTCAGCAGCGAATAGCTCATCGCCACGGCCTTCAGCTGCAGGGCGATGTACGGCACGATGCCGATGACCGCGATCCCCGTGACCAGCGCGGCGAGACCGGAACTGCGCCCGAAGCGCGCGGCGACGAGATCCGCGATCGAGGTCGCGTTGTACTCGCGTGCCAGCCGCACCAGGCGTTCGAGCACACCCATCGCGAGCAGGTAGAGCAGGATCGAACCGACGAAGGTCGGCGGCAACCACCAGCCGGACTGTGCGGCCTGGGTGACGGTGCCGTAGAAGGTCCACGAGGTGCAGTAGACCGCGAGCGACAGCGCATAGACGGCGGCCCAGCGCCGGCCGAGACGACCGGCATGCCGTTCGCCCCAGACCGCTACTCCAAACAGGCCACCCAGCCAGACCAGGCCGGCGGCGATCACCCAGGCATCGCCCAGCACCTGTCTCATTTCCGCCCGGCGTCGACGGCGCCGCCCGCGGCAAGCCTAGCAGAGTGCGCAGAGGCACTCCGCAACCGCGATCCAGGGAAGGACCGCTCGCGGGCCAGGCGCGTGCATGCCCGATCCGGCAGGAGTGGATCCGCACCCGCAGCGGACCTGCGACCCAAGCGCGCGCTCACAGCACGAACGACGGAGCGGGCCTGTGGGGGGAGCGCCAGGACGGGCACGCGTAACCGCACGCGAGGTGCGTTTCCCGAGAGCCTATCGAGGCAGCGGTACGCCGGCCGTCGGCCGCGCCCGGCCCGGCGCACGGAAGAAAAAGTCGCGCCGGCGGGACGATCCGAAACCCCACGCGGCGCGAACACGTTGGAGAGAAAGGGCACCGGCTGCATGACGGGAATGGCCGGAGTGGGCCACAGCCGGTGCCTTGAAGCGACGATCAGAAGCTGTAGGTGGCCGTCGCGCTGACCTGACGCGGCGCACCGTAGAAACCCGTGAGGATGCCGAGCACCGGGATGTTGTAGCCGGTGGTGCGGTACGCACGGTTGGTCAGGTTAGTGCCGTTCAGCGCGAAGCTCCACGGGCCGTCGATGTCCCAGACCACGCTCGCGTCGAGCAGGGCGTATTCGTTCTGCATGATCACCGGGCTCAGGTCGGTGGTCGGATACACCTTGGTCTGGTAGCGGCCGCCGATGCGCGCGGTCAGGTCGCCGCCGCCGACGCGGTTGTTGTACTGCAGGTTCAGGCCGCTCTGGAATGCCGGCGCGTTGGTGAAGCGCTGCAGGTCGGCCACGTTCACGCCGCGGTCCATGAACTCGTCGTACTGCGGATCCAGCACGGCGACGTTGCCGGTGAGGGTCCAGTGCTCGAACGGGCGATAGGCGAACTCGACCTCGGCACCGGTCACATGCGCCTTGCCGGCATTGGTGAAGTCGCCGAAGAACGCATCGTCCTTGCCGTCGCCGTTGGAGTCGTAGGCGGTGAACACGGAGAGCTGGATATCGCGATAGCGGTTGTAGAACAGCGCCGTGTTCAGCATCAGGCGATCTTCGAGGAAGCTCATCTTGCTGCCGACCTCGAACGCATCGACCTGCTCGTCCTGGAACGGCTTGCCGGAGGCCGGCACGGCCACCGTGTTGGCGCGGATGTTGAAGCCGCCGGACTTGAAGCCGCGCGAGATCGATCCGTAGAACAGCACGTTCGGGCTAACGTGGTAATCGAGCGAGACGCGCGGCGAGACGTTGGTGAAGGTCACCGAATCCTTGAGGTCGGCCACCGTCGCGGTCGGCGTGGTGAAGGTCGCGTCCTTGAAGCCCTGGTTGAAGATGTCCGCGGACTTCTTCTCGCTGGTGTAGCGCAGGCCGGCGGACAGGCTCAGCGCATCGCTGAACTGATACGTGCCATCGGCATACGCGGCGACGCTCTCCGTGCCGACCGAGCCCGACGTACTGCCGAACGAGAGGTTCAGGAAGTTGTTCAGCACGCGGCCGCTGGCCCTGCCGTTGAAGTAGTAGATGCCGCCGACCGCGTGGAAGGCGCCCGCCGCGTCGTAATTGGCCTGCAGTTCCTGGCTGAACTGATGATCGCTGTAGTGGGCGCGCACATCGGTGATCTTCGCCTGCAGCGTGTCGAAGTCGATGTTGGTGTCGGTGTCCGAATTGCGGTAGGCCGTGACCGATTTGAACGTCCAGTTGCCGCCCGGCAGGTAGTTCATCACCAGTGAGCTGCCGCGCAGATCGGTGCCGTTGACGTTCGGCATGCCGTTCTGCACGTCGTAGTTGTTGTCGTTCGGCGGGGTCTTGGCCGGATCGAACTTGTTGGCCGCGAGGCGCTTGGCGCCGCGCACGTTGGAATCGTCGTTGATCGCGTCGAAAGTCAGCTGGGCGTTGAACTGCTCGTTCGGATAGAAGCCGAGGCTGGCGCGCGCGGCGGTGGTGTCCTTGTCGCTGACATCCTCGCCGGTAACCAGGTTCTTGCCGAAACCGTCGTGCTGGAGCGAGGCCGCCGCGACGCGGCCGCGCCACACACCCGACTCGGTGCCGCCACCGATCGCGGCCTTGACATCGACTTCGTTGTAGTTGCCGATGGTCAGCGAGGCGAAGCCTTCCATGTCGGTCGGCAGCGGCTTGGAGATGTACTTGATCGCGCCGCCGATCGTGTTCTTGCCGTACAGCGTGCCCTGCGGACCGCGCAGCACCTCGACACGCTCGACGTCGAACACGTCGAGCAGGGCGCCCTGCGGACGCGCGATGTAGACGTCGTCCATGTAGATGCCGACGCCCGGATCGAAGCCCCACAGCGGATCGGCCTGGCCGATACCGCGGATGTAGGCGGTCAGCGTCGAGTTGGAGCCTCGCGCGGCGTAGATCGTCAGGTTCGGCACGCGACCCTGCAGGTCGCCGATGTCGCGCACGTTGAGCTTCTCGAGCGAGTTCTCGGTAAACGCGCTGACCGAGATCGGCACGTCCTGCAGGGTTTCCTCGCGCTTGCGCGCGGTGACCTGCACGGCCTCGAGTTCGTAACTGTCCTTGTTCTTGTTCTTGCCGCTGTCGGAAGAGGCGGCTGTATCGGCCATGGCCGTCTCGGCGACGACCGCGGTGGTGGCGATTTCCTCGGCCTGCGCAACGCAGGCGAAGGCCAGCGCGGTCGCGATCGAGAGACTGAGATGGTTGAGCTTCATGGGGTTCCCCTCTCCAGTAGGCTTTGCGTCGGTTCCGGAAGCGATCGCGTTCTGGTGTCGATGCGTTCCGGGATGTCTTGCCAGATCGTCGGGCAGCGGTGCACGAAGGCGCCGGGCGGCGCGTCGTGCGAACGCGGAGCGCCACGGTCGCGGAGCCTAGTCGGCCGCGGCAAGCCCGGCACTCGTACCTTGGTACAGTGGGCCGTGCGTGCGATACGTGCGGATACTCGCGGCGTTCCGGACCGGGGCTGCCGGTCCGCACGGGCACGGGATGTGCCGCCGTTTGCGCCTTTGTGGCGGAAGCGGCAAAGGTGGCGCGGACTTTCCGCGGCCTCGCCCGCCGACCGGATCGGGATGCCGGTCGCAGGGACTGCACTGACGGAATCGCCGCATGCTCAGCCTGTTCGGACTGCTGGGTGGACTCTGCCTGTTAATCCTCCTGGCCATGCGGGGCGTGAACCTGTTCATCGCCACACCGCTGTGCGCGGCGATCGTCGCGCTGACCAGCGGCATGCCGTTCCTGCCGGTCGGCGATCAGCCCGCCGGTGGCGATCTGGTCGGCACCTACATGCAGGGCTTCACGGGCTTCGTCGCGAGCTGGTTCTTCATGTTCCTGCTCGGCTCGATCTTCGGCAAGCTGATGGAGGACACCGGCGCGGCCGACAGCGTGGCGCGCTGGGTCATCGAGCGCATCGGCGTCAGGCATGCGGCGCTCGCGGTGGTCATCGCCTGCGTGATCCTGACCTACGGCGGCGTGAGCCTGTTCGTGGTCGCGTTCTCAGTCTACCCGACGGCGCTGAGCCTGTTCCGCGCGGCGGATCTGCCGCGCCGCTTCATCCCGGCCGCGCTGGGCTTCGGCTCGATCACCATCACGATGACCGCGGCCGGCTCGCCGGAAATCCAGAACTGGATCCCGATCAAGTACCTGCACACCTCGCCATGGGCCGCGTGGCAGGCCAGCCTGGTCGCCGCGATCGTGATGGCCGTGCTCGGTCAGTGGTGGCTGAACCACCTGATCGCGCGCGCCAAGGCGCGCGGCGAGCATTTCGTGCCGCATCCGCACGATCCGACCCATACGCGCGAGGACCTGCCCTCGCCGCTGCTCTCGCTGGTGCCGCTCGCGGCCGTACTGAGCCTGAGCTTCCTGCTGCACGAGACACTGCATACGGGCGCGCTGATCGTCGCGCTGTTCCTGTTCTTCGAGCGCACGCTGCGCGGCAAGGCGCTGCGCGCCACCGCGGTGAACCGGCTCGGCGCGCGGCTGATGGGCATCTCCACCTCGGGCGCCGGCAAGATGAGCTTCGGCCTCGCGGCCTTCATGGGTGCGCTGTCGGGCCTGCTGATCGGGCCGACCACCACCATGTTCTACGACTCG
>Ga0208826_1003410_pt1 | contig 10894 bp, 8 predicted proteins | sample AD_UKC115_MetaG_FD_184451 | JGI IMG/M metagenome (GOLD analysis project Ga0208826, IMG submission 184451) | Active sludge microbial communities of municipal wastewater-treating anaerobic digesters from Hong Kong - AD_UKC115_MetaG (SPAdes)... | ecosystem: Engineered > Bioreactor > Anaerobic >... | reverse complement strand
GCTCCAGCAGGTAATCCACGGCGGCAGGCTCGAGGCACCCAGCCCCGGTATTGCGAAAGACCGGGGAAAGCGCCCGGTTCTCCATCCCGATCCGGGACATCCAGCTGATAAGCTCCTTCGCCGAAGGAACCGCGCCTTCAGAAAAGAGCTTTGCACAGCAAAGCTCAAAGACCAGCGCCTCTTTTTCGTCAAGGCCGTAGACCGCCTCTATTTTTGCCGCAGGAAACAGAAGACCGGAAGCGTCTCTCTGCGCTTTCAGTTCCCGGTGCATGGCAAACAGCTTCTCGGCGCCGTAGCCCTTCGCGGCCGCCTCGCCGACGGCACGGATCGCATCCCGATAGGAACCCGCGGTCATCTCCTGCATCCTTCTCAACCCTCAGCTTTCGTGGTTTTTGTATCCTTCTTTTTGTTCCGGCTGCCGGAAGTATCCTCCGCTGCGGCGGCATTCTCCGCCTTCAGGGCGCGCTGCATCCGGATCGTGCGGTAATAATCGAACATCTTGATCTTCTGCAGATCGAAGGCCATGTTGATCCTATGAAAGAAATTGATGCTCATCAGCTGCTTTTTGCCGAAGAGAGCCTCAAGATCCTCCATCTGCTTCTCGGCGGCGAGCTGCTCGGCACGGAGCGCGGCAACGGCGGCGTTCTTTTGCCCGAATTCTTTTTCCGTTTCCCGGCCGCTCAGGATCTCCTGAATCTGCGCCTTCCTTTCGGCCTGCTCGGTCAGCAGGCCGAGGCGCTTTTGCTGTTCCTCGTCTCGGAGCAGAAACGGCATCGTCTTGCGCAGCGCTCCAAGATTCGCCCTGCCGAGATACGGCCGGACGGAGGACTCGTCCCACGGCTTGTTTTGCGCCTTGTAAAGGATCACCGAGCTGTCCGCGATCCTGCGGGAGGACCATGCGGTATTCTGGTTCGCATAGGCGCCGGTCTTGAGCTCCTTCATGCCGCGGATCTCCATATAGGATCTCTGAAACGCATACGGTGCGGAATCATAAAGGGAGGTTTTGATGTTCGCGTACAGAAAGGCCTGGTCCCTCCCCGGATGATAGCCCATCTGGATGCGGCCGTAGAGCGTGTCGAGCTTCATCAGGCGGTCGTAGCCGTAGTAATCCGCCGCCCTCTCGTTCTGTTTGAAATCCTCGACCCGGACATGTTCCTCAAAACGGTTATAGACGATATGCTGCGGCGCGGAAAGGCGGTTCTTCAGTTCTTCCCGGTCTTTTTTCTCCTGCTTTTTGCGCTGGAGTTCCCTGCCGTCCATCCTGCCGCCTCCCTGAAAAAAGGACGCTGCGTCCCCTATAATATGACTAATTATATTGTATTTGTTTCCATGAACATGTACAACTGACCGAAAGTACAGGTTTTGACAAATATTTTGAAAAAGTTTCCGTAGGCGGCCGGGAATCCGGCCAAAAAGAAAAAGGCCCGCATACGCAGGCCCTGTTTTGCAGGAAAAAATCATTAAAATAATCAGAGGATTCCGCGGTTTTTTGCCTCTTTGAGGGCCGCGGTGCGGCTGGAGACGCCAAGTCTTTCGTAGACGTTGCGCAGGTGGAATTTGACGGTGGTGAGCTTGACACCGACCTCCTCGGCGATCTCGCTGTTGGTTTTTCCCTCCTCCAGAAGCCGGAGCATCCGGATCTCGGTCGCGGTGCAGTCCGCTGCGGGCGGATCCGGGGTCTCCTTTTTTTCCAGAAGATATTCCGGGTAAAGAAGTGCAAAGCACTTTGCCGATTCCGTCAGCTGAGCCACAAATTTTGCGGAACCGCCGTGCTGCGCGGGATCACGGCCATATTTGAGCAAAAGATGATAGGCCGGCGCGCCGAAATCCGCAAAGACGCGGACGTAGCCGTAGGCCTCCGCAGAGAGGACGGCCGCATCCAGCCGCTCCATCGCAAGCGCGTTGCTGCCGAGCTTTTCGCAGGCGATCGCCTCCATGACACCGCACTCGATCATATCGAGCGTGCGGCCCTCGGCGGCAAAAATTTGCCGCAGCTCCTCTGCGAGGGAGACCGCCTCCGTGTATTTGCCGAGCGCGAGAAGTACTCGTACACGCACCATCATCCGGTATGCGTTGTCCGGGCAGACGCCGTCCCATTCGCTCCCGGATTTTTCCGAAAGCCAAGCCTCCGCTTCCTCCGTGCCGCCGCTCAAAAGTGAAAAACGGATGCGGAGCGCCTCGTAATTCGGCGCAAGCCAATCGGCGCCGCGTTCCTCCAAAATGCTCCCAAAATGGTCGAGCGGCTCCCTCCATGCGCGGCCGGAGGGATCGAGCGCGCGGATCCTCGCATAGACCGCATAGACGGCAAAGAGGATATCCACGTCCTTTGAGACGAAAGCCCCTCCGATTTCCATGGAGGCGGCGGGAATGTTGTTTTTTTCATACAGAAGCTCCGCCCTCGCACATTCGATCCCGCCCTGGCCGGCGCTGCCGTAAATCGACTGAAGCATGGGGCGCACGATTTCGGCGACGGCGCCGTAATACTGGCCCCAGACGGAAAAATCCCTGCTCCCGCGGAACAGGCTCGGATAGTTGGCTGTGGCGGAGATCGCAAGCGGCGGAACGGTATCCCGGTCGTTTGCCAGCACGGCGAGCATCAGCAGCACCTTTGCGCAGTCGGTCTTCGGCAGCATAAAAGAGGCGCGGCAGATGCACTTCTCCGTCAGGCTTCGACAGGAGCTGTCCATTCCGCACCCGCTGCGGAGTTTCAGCAGCCGGGAGTACCAGCCCAGAACATTCTCTCCCTTACCCTCATACCAGGCGAACTGCATCTCCTGGATGCAGTGCACCGGCGAGGCCGCGCGGTGCTCCTCCGGAATCGCACAGAAAAGCGACCGGATTTCCTCCCGCTCCCTTTTGTTGAGATGGTTCATATCCACTCCGCAGAGCACGGAAACCGCGCCGCCATAGTCGGAGGCCGCGGCGCTCTCCTGGGCATTCCGAAGAAGTTCCCTGTCGAGCATACGCGCACCTCCTATTTTCAGATATACAAAATTATAACATTTTTTTACATTGATGAAAAGAAAAATATCTAAAAATTCCCGCTTTTTTCGCGGAACCGGAATTCCGCGCCGCCTTCCCCTTGTTTTCGGCGCCTTAAAAATATTTCGGAAAGCACTTGATTTTTAGACAGGCATTCGGTATAATATCACAGTGCCGTGATAAGCGGCGAGGTACTTGTGCAACGATGGAGATGTCGCCTAGTTGGTCGAGGGCGCGCGACTGGAAATCGCGTAGGGGTCAAAAGCTCCTCAAGAGTTCAAATCTCTTCATCTCCGCCACTAATGAAGGCCGAGAGCCGCATGTTTATGCGATTCTCGGCCTTTTCATTTTTTGAGCGACACCGTTGTCGATACCGTTTTTTTGTATTGTTGATTTACGATGTCTCCTACCATCCGCCGCGCTCCATGATGTACTTGTCCGGCACTCCGAGGGCGTGAAGCAAACGATGCCGTGCCGAATCCCGTATCCAAAAAAGGATGCGGGATTTTTTCTTTTTCCGACGGCAGATGTAGGAAAATCCGCCGACCATGAGCCGTCCCGGAAGCGAAACGGGCTGCTTTCTGCGCATAAAGTCGGAAGTTCCATAAAATATAGAAGAGTCGAAGGAAAATTGTTGCATTTGGCCGGGAAATGTCATAATATGAGTATTGTGATAAAATGGTGTTGCCAAGAGCAGACACCGTGGGAGGAATTTTTTGTGCATAAAACAATGCTGGTTCGTGTGATGGCGGCTGTATTGGTTCTTCTTATGATGAGCACACTCAGCGCATGCGGAAAGCAGACCTATACGGTCAGCTTTAATCTGAACGGCGGCGAGCTGGTTTCCGGCGAGACCGAGCAGCGCGTGGAAGAGGGTTCCTCCGCCGTGGCTCCCGTGGCGGCGAACGGACAGCTCGAACTTTCCTGGGACAAGGATTTTACCAATGTCACCGGCGACATGACCGTAACGGCACAGTGGAACAGGGTAGCCATGAATACCACCGATCTGGCCGCCTACGTCCAGGAACGCACGGTCACCGTAAACGTGGAGACGATCACCGGCAACAGTGCCTCCGGCTCCGGCTTCTTTATTGACGATCAGGGTACGATCGTCACCAACTACCATGTGATCGACGGCGCCACCTCCATGAGCGTGGAAGTCAGCGACGGCGCCACCTATCCCGTAGAGAAGATTATCGATTTCAGCCAGGTTTACGATCTGGCCATCCTGAAAATCGATGTCTCCGGCAACTCCTATCTCGAATTGAGCACGGAAAGCGTGAAAACCGGTGAGCAGGTCTACGCCGTAGGCTCCGCTCTGGGCACGCTCACGGGCTCCTTCACGGCGGGCACCGTGTCCTCCACCTCCCGCACCGTCGGCATGATCGACTGCATCCAGATGGATGCCGCCATTTCCAGCGGCAACAGCGGCGGGCCTCTGGTCAATATCTACGGCGACGTAGTGGGCATCAACACCTACAGCTATGTGGACGGCGAGAACCTCAATCTTGCCATCAAGACCTCCACGCTGGACGTCCTGCCCCGCGACAAGAACTACACCATCAACGACTACAAAGAGTGGTACATAACCGAGACCTCCCGCTCCTTCAGCCCGTATGACGGCACCAATTACTATTATTCGACCGTCAATACCTATCAGGTGGTCACCGGCGCCGAATGCCTGTATTCTGTCGACAGCTACGGCAACTATTCCGAGGGCTACTACGACTGCAGCGAGTTTTATATGTATAATTACGTCGTCTCCGAATACGACGCGTATGTGGCCTATCTGAAAAATATCGGCTTTGTATTCCAGGACAGCGAAACATTCGACGAGGGCACCTCTTACTACTATCTGAACGAAAAAGACGGCGTCCTGGTGGATCTGTTCATCACGCTGGACAACGCGAACCTCTGCATCTGGGTCACCGAATAATGCCGTTCCCGTATCATGCTGCCGGAATTCCGGCATTCATGTAAAACCTGTCTGCGCGTTTCATCCAATTTATATTCTATATTTAAAAATCCCTGTTCTTTGGAACAGGGATTTTTCTTATACAGGCCGGGTTCCCGCCGAATTTGGCGGCGGCTGCGGAATGCCGGCGTTTCTGCGGCTGCATGGCCGTCTTCCATCGGGCCGCTTTACAAAGGGGCGTGGGCTTCTGCGGCGGAGAACAAAACGCCGCCCCTTATTCAGGACGCCCCACGCTTTCCCTCCCCATGACCTTCTTGATGAATTTTACAGCTTCATACCACAGTACGGATGCGGCGGCAAGAGCAAGGGCGATCAGCGCCTGCGCTGCGGAGAGAGGGGCAAGTTTAAGGAAACCGCACAGCGGCGTATAAAGGATGCTCAGCAAAAACGCCAGCGTGCCAAGATGGATCGCCCACATCACCCGGTCTTTTTTTATGCGTCTCATGGAGGAAAGAACAAAATCGCGGTCGGAACTATTGACCTGCACCAGAAACAGGTTTGCCAGCATGACCACGGAAAGCCCCATCGCCCGCGCGGCGGACGCGTTGGACGGATCCCCCGCCAACATAGAAAAATAGGAACCGAAAGAGGCGGCAAAGATTGCGAACCCCTGAAGAAGACTTTTGCAGAGGAGAGGCCCGGTCAGCAGTTTTTCCTTCGGGCTGCGCGGCGGGCGCCCCATGATATCCGCCTCCGCGGGCTGACGCTCCAAAACCACGGAGGAAGTCGGCCCGATCAGGACCTCCAGCAAGACCACATGGAGCGGAAGCAGCAGCAGCGCCGCCGGAGCGATTCCCAAAAACGGCGCCAGCAGCGACCCCAACGCAATGGGCATATGAATAGAAAACACATACCCCACCGCTTTTCGAATATTGTCGTAAATACGGCGGCCGTCCTTGACCGCTTCCACGATGGTCGTAAAATTGTCGTCCATCAGGATCAGGTCGGCGGCTTCGCGGGAAACTTCGCTTCCGCGTTTGCCCATGGCGATGCCGATATCGGCATATTTCAGCGCCGGCGCGTCATTGACGCCGTCACCGGTCATGGCAACGATCTCACCGTTTTCCCTGAACGCTTTGACGATACGCATTTTGTGCTCCGGGATGACGCGGGAGAAAATCGAGACGTTTTTTACCGCCTTCCGGAGTTCCTCATCGTTCATGGCTTCCAGCATATCCCCGGTGATGATATGATCGCTGCCCGGGATGCCGATTTTCTTTGCAATGGCCGAGGCGGTAATCCCATTGTCGCCGGTAATCATGACCACGCGGATTCCCGCCCGGCTGCAGACGGCGATATCGTCCCCGACGGTCTCCCGCGGAGGATCGGAAAGTCCCACCAAGCCCAAAAAGGTCAAACGGCAGTCCGCAAGGGAAGCCGGAACGGAAGCGATATCCTTTGGATATTCCGCCGCGATGGCAATGACCCGCAGTCCCTCGCCGGATAAGGTGCGGATCTGCCGCTCGGCCGCTTCCCGCCGGTCTTCCGTCAGATCACAGACCGCAAGAATCCGTTCCGGACTGCCCTTGGCCGCAACGACCAGTTCCCCGTTTTTGCGCCAGACGTGGCCCATCATTTTTAACTCATGGGTAAAGGCATACTCGCTGATAAATTCGTTTCCAAAGAGGCTTTCCCTTGAAATGCCGTGCTGCTCGCAATAAACCAGCATGGCTTTTTCCATGGGATCATAGGTATCTGTCTCGCAGCCGAGACCCATTGTTTCAAGCATGCCCTGCTCCGTGCCGCAGGCCATCCATGTTTTTTGCACGGTCATCCGGTTCATGGTGATGGTGCCCGTCTTATCCACGCAAAGCACCGAAACCGCGCCAAGAGTTTCCACGCCGGGAAGACTGCGCACCAACGCGCGTTTCTTTGCCAGCCGCCATGCGCCCATGGAAAGGAACACGGTAAGGATCACCGGGAACTCCTCCGGGATCATCGCCATGGCAAGGATCATGCCGGAGAGAATGCTCTCAATCAGCCGGTCGCCCAAATCGTGGTCCGGGATATTCAGCCAAGTAAAGATGCCCACCAGGAAAAAGAATCCGCCCGCAAGAACCGTGCAGGTTCTGACCAGCATATTGATCTGTTTTTGAAGAGGCGTGCCCTCCTGCGGCGCCGAGGTCACGCTCCGTCCGATTTTTCCGTACTCCGTGGCGGCGCCGATTTTATCCACCTTTATGGTGGCGGTGCCCTGTGTTACGAGCGTACCGGCATAGCAATAGTCCTTGCGCCAATAGTCGGCGGAGGGCTCCGCGCTTTCCGTCGCTGCTTTCCAGACGCCCTCGGCCTCTCCGGTGAGAGAGGATTCGTCCACGCAAAGATCCGCACAGCGCAGCACCGTACCGTCCGCCGGGATCTTTACGCCTTCACAAAGAAGCATGAGATCGCCCGGCACCAGATCCGCGCTGGCGATCGTCTGTTCCTTTCCATCCCGGATGACGGGAATGTGAGGCGCGGATAAATCTTTCAGGGCGTTCAGCGTCCGGTCGGTCTTCCACTCCTGAACGACGTCGATGCCGACGATGATCCCAACAAAAACCAGCATGACCGCGCCATCCCTCGGCTCGCCAAGGATAAAATAAAAAACAGCGGTAACCATCAGCAGCAGAAACATCGGCTCACAGATGATATGAAACGCTTTTTTGATAAAGCTTTCTTTTTTTTGAGAAATCAGTTCGTTTTTTCCGTATATCTCCTGCCGCTTTTTTGCTTCGGCAGAAGTCAACCCTGCTATGTTTGATGGGTTTGTCATAAAAGAACCTCCGTTTTCAGCGGCATCTGAATTCTCCTATGGCACTTCATTTGAGGTCGGTTGTTCCACAAATATATAAAAATACACACCTGCGGAACATACTACTGTCCTGCAGATGTGCATCACACGCATCCTGCTGCCGCTCTTTGGGCGGCCCGGCCCCACGCCCGTGCGGGCATCGCCTGCTCAGTTTGTACTGTTGATCTCCCATTTCAGTTTCGGTGAAATGTAATGCAGTGCAAAGAGTTGTTTGATTGTATTATGAGAAACTGAGCTTATCAATATGGTCTTTTATGGGTCTCACTTTTCAAAAAACAGTCACCGCTGTAAACAATATATGCGGAAAATATACCTTTGTTGACCGGCCATGAAAGATGCGCATTCGCGGCTCGCTCCCTCATGTTCCATCCTTTTTTAAAAAAGCAAGGCAGGGATATGCGAAATGCCCGCCTTCATAAAAAGATCCCTGTTCCAAGGAACAGGGATCTTTTTATACATATCTGCCGCGGGAATGCTCCGCGTTTTTTGCGATGCGCGCTCAGAAGCCGCGTCCGCCGCCGCCGTGCGAGGCGCCGCCGCTCGACGTATGGACGGCGCTGCCGCCTCCTCCGCCGAAACCGCTGTTATCGTTATCCTTCGGGTGCGGGATGCGGACGACCGTGGTACTCAAGTACTGGTCCGTGCGCGCGGTGACGTCGAGATTTCCGCTGCTGTGGAAATTATAGTGATAGGTGCTACCCTTGAGCTCGTAGCTGCGGCTGACGAAGAAAAACGGCGCCGCGAAGCCCGCTCCGCCGAGCAGCAGAGCGATCGGGACGAAGATCCAGTTGAAACGCTTTTCGCCCTCGCGCGTCCCGACGATTTCCCCGGTCTCAGAATCGTAGGCATAGGAGCCTCCCGAGGGCGGGCCGCTCTTCGCGTAATCTTTGCAGATGCCGAGAACGCCGTCCGCAGCGTTATAATACGCGCCGTCGCTGAGATAGCCGTTCGTCTCGTCGAAGACGGAGCTGATGCGGCTGTCCGTCAGGATGTAGATCATCTCGCCCGAGGTGCTGATCCATGCCTCGCGGTTATACATGTCGATCAGGTAGAGCATGCCGTCGGCGGCAAAGCCGTTTTGATCGTAGAAGTCGTCCGCGCGCTCCATCGCGGAGGAATAGGCGTCGCTGGCCGTCAGGATCACGAAATCCATACCGGTATCCGTGCGGAAGGCGGCGGCCTTTTCCTCAAGATCCGCTTCCTCCGTATCCGTAAAGAGATCCGCGTTGTCGTAAACCCACTGGTCGGCAAAGGCTGTGACCGCGGAAAGACCGAGTAGCAGGGCGGCAATCAGGATGGAAAGCATCATTTTTTTCATGCGAACAGCCACCCCGCAATCAATGTCAGAATCGCAAGCGACCCGCCGACCGCCGCGCCGAGAGCCGCCACTTTGCCTTTATCGACCGGCAGCTTACCGCAGAGGGTGCCGGTCTGGCCGTTCATCGCGTAGTGCCAGAGCTTTCCGGCGTGATCTTTATAAGTAACGATCCAAGTCGGCAGCAGAACATAGCGGTAGCGCTCCCCCTTCGGGTTGACGAGCGTGGTGCCGCTCACGTTGGTATAGTGCATATCCTCCCGGATCAGCGTATCCGTATAGTCCTTGAGCTCGCCGATGATCTCCGGACGCACGGTATCCTTGTCGATGTCGCGCTTCTCCGCAAAAAAGCCGGTCAGGTACGCCATGGAGAACGGCTTCAGGCTCTCCATCCGGTAGGGGTGAATGCCGTCGCCGAGCTTGCGGTCCTGCTTTTTGAGCGCGGAGCGCATGACGTCGTGAAATTCGCTCTTCCCTTCCCGCGCCACGGCGTAATGCTTCGTGGTGATGATATCCTCGTCGCTCGTGGAGATCTGGGTGACAATCTCGGCGGTACCGCTGAATTTGGCCTCCATTTTGTAATCCGCCGCCCAGTAGGGGTAGTAGATTCCGGAGAGGTTGCTGATTTTCTTTTTATCGAAGAAACCGGTCGGGACAAATTTCTTTTTGGCGGTCCAGCCGAGGAAGCGCTGCACGGCGTCCTCCTTCGTGACGGTGAAGGGCAGCACCGCATCCGGGCGGTATTCGTCGGTCAGGCGGCCGGAGAGCACAACCGGGTTCTGACAGAAATAGCAGAATGTCGCGGCGGTGGTCCCATCGGTGACGAGCTCCGCGCCGCAGTTCGGGCAGACATAGACAAGGCCCGGCTCCTGCTCCTCCTGCGGTTCCTGCCGCTCTTCCTCTTTTGGTTCCGGAGCCGCTTCCTCTTTTTTGGCCCGCTCAGCGGCACGGCGTTCCTCCTCCTTCGCGAGCTGCTCGAGATAGGGCTGCTCAAACTCGGAATCGCAGAATTCGCAGTGGAATTTCTGGTTCTCCGGGTTAAAAAGCAGCCCCGCGCCGCAGTTTGGGCACTTGAATGTGACGGTTGACACTTCGATCCCTCCTGTTCTCCCGTTATTTTAGCATACTATTATGAAGAATTCATCCCTTCGGCAAAAATCATGAGCTTTTTTTCCGGGCGGCGGTGTGCTATGATAGGCGTATGTCTTTGGAAAGGAGGCGCTGCCATGACGGAGATTCTTGCTCCCGCGGGCGGCAGGGAACAGCTGTTCGCGGCCATCCGCTGCGGCGCGGACGCGGTCTATCTCGGCGCGAAGAACTTCAACGCGCGCCGGAACGCCGAAAATTTTGAGGAGGAAAGCCTCGCAGATACGGTCGCCTACTGCCATGCGAGAAACGTCGCGGTCCATGTCGCGCTCAATACGCTCGTCATGGACGGCGAGCTGCCGCTGCTCGAAGCGGAGGCTGCCTCAATCGCGGAATCCGGCGCGGACGCGGTGATCGTGCAGGATCTTGCCGCCGCGAAGCTGATCCGGGAGTGCTGCCCCGGGATCGCCCTGCACGCCTCCACGCAGATGACGGTACACAACCTCGCGGGCATCCGGATGCTCGAGGACCTCGGTTTTTCGCGGGTGGTGCTCGCGCGGGAACTCTCCTTTGAGGAAATTGCCATGCTCACGGCAAAGGCGGCGATCGAGACCGAGGTGTTCGTCCACGGCGCGTTGTGCATGTGCGTATCCGGCGGGTGCTATCTTTCCTCCGTCCTCGGCGGAAGGAGCGGCAACCGCGGCCTCTGCGCCCAGCCGTGCCGGCTCGACTTCGACAACGG
>Ga0208826_1003403_pt1 | contig 10910 bp, 7 predicted proteins | sample AD_UKC115_MetaG_FD_184451 | JGI IMG/M metagenome (GOLD analysis project Ga0208826, IMG submission 184451) | Active sludge microbial communities of municipal wastewater-treating anaerobic digesters from Hong Kong - AD_UKC115_MetaG (SPAdes)... | ecosystem: Engineered > Bioreactor > Anaerobic >... | reverse complement strand
TGAGCCAGAACCTGAGCTAAAAGATAATGATAATAACCACAGGCTGGTTCGCTTTCAACTGCCCGCTCGACTATTTTCAGGGCCTCAGACAGAGTTTTGCTCTTCTCTTTTTGAGAAGCAGGAGAAATTGCCTCTGTCTCTGCCCGAGCCTGAAGCTTGAGATCTACCAGCTGGCCCACGGCCGCTCTCACCACCGGTAGATATTTTCCCTTATCAGCCAGAATTTCATACAGGCGGCCGGAGGTCTCTGCCCAGCCCTGAGCTTCAAAAGAGCGGGCCAGACCATAAAGTCTTAGCTCTTCTGCCCAGGCCAGGGCTTTGTCCTCACCCAGGGCAGCAGCCAGCCGAAATGAATTTTCAGCTTCTTCCCAGAGATTCAAGTTAACCTCGGCCAGCCCTTTCAGGAGATAAGCTTCAGCCGTTGGCTTCTGATTGATGGCGGCCGATACTTCCTCTCTCGTCTTTTTATAGAAAGCTGTTGCTTCCGCCTGACGAAGCGAACGCTCGAGTTTTTGTGCCTGAAGATAATCTGTCCTGGCCCTTAACAGTGATGAGGAAGCACAACTTATAAAAAAACCGGCTAAAAAGAAAATTAATGCTGGCCGCCAATAAAAGCCTCTGGCTACTTGCCTTTTGTAGCGGGTATTACAGCTGGAATCGCCGTTGTCAAAATTGATTGTCTGCCTCTTCATTCTTCTTCCTCCTCGCCTTGCCAGTTGATGCCAAGGAAAAGCTTAAGCCAGTCTCTCAACTCGTCATCACTCAACCAGGCCCAGCTCAGACTTAAAAAACTTTCTCCTATTTTTTTGAGTACCGCCCATAACTCCGGCTTTTTTTCTGCGGCCTTTATCTCATCGAGTGCCTGGTTTAACTTCCGATCAAATTGATCGGCAATAAGACGGTAGTCGCCTCTGGCCAGCTCCTCGGAAAAAAGGCTTTGAAGAAAAGGTTCCTCCAGCCCCACTACGGGATATAAACCTCTAAATGCCAGGCGGAGCGATTTCATATCGCTGCTCTTAATTTCATTCTCAAAAGCTTCCCTGAGGTCTGATCGTTTTTCAAAAAAATCGAGGATAAATTCATCCGGTTTGTTATCCACTATTTCTGGTTCGAGCCATAGCCTGAGCCCGGAAACTTCTTCTTCTAAATTTTCCTTTCTTTTTGTCGTCCAGATCAAGGTCGAATAGAGAAGTGGAATGAGAGCTGAAGTGTCAGGTGGAAAAAAATCTTTTAAGATTTCTGCCGACTGTTTTAAAAAAGTCTGTAACTTTTTCTCTTCCACTTTTCCCCCTTATTTTCTGTCTGACCGGTCTTGAGTCAGAACACATAATTACACCTTCCGGCTTAAAATTCTGGTGATTATTATAAACTAAAAGACTTATGGATTTAAAAGATTATTTGACTTCCAGAATGGCCAGAAAAGCCTCCTGAGGTATATCAACCCGCCCCACTCTTTTCATTCTTTTCTTGCCCTCTTTCTGTTTTTCCAGAAGCTTCATTTTCCTGGTATAATCTCCGCCGTAAAGTTTGGCCAGAACATCTTTTCTAAAAGGTTTGACAGTTTCACGGGCAATGACTCTTTTTCCTACCGCGGCCTGAATGATTACCTCGAATTGTTGACGGGGAATTGCCCGCCGCAGTTTATCCACCAATGCCCGGCCGACATAATAAGCCTTATCTTTATGAACAATGACTGATAAGGCATCAATTTCTTCATAATTGACCAGGATATCGAGCTTGACCAGAGGCTCTTCTCTATAGCCGACCAGCTCATAATCCATTGAAGCATACCCCTGGGAAAGTGATTTAAGCTGGTTATAAAAGTCAAAAACAACTTCGTTGAGCGGAATCAAATAATCCAGTATAACTCGATTGGTAGAAATATACTCCATCTTTTTCTGCTGGCCACGCCGATCATCAAGCAGCTGGAGCAGCGGCCCGAGATAGCGATCAGGCGTCAAAATTAAAGCCTCAATGATCGGTTCTTCAATGCGCTCAATGAACTGCGGCTCTGGCAGTTCTGATGGGTTATGAATCTCCAGCACTTCGCCATCAGTCTTAACCACCCGGTAGCTGACACTGGGAGCAGTCGTGATCAAATTGAGATTGAACTCCCTTTCCAGTCTTTCCTGAACTATCTCGCGGTGAAGAAGACCAAGGAAACCAGCCCGGAAGCCAAAGCCGAGAGCCGGTGAATGTTCTGGTTCAAAGTGCAGAGAAGCGTCGGTGAGTCTCAGCTTTTCCAGGGCATCACGCAGTTCATCTATATTGGTATCGCCGGCTGGATAAAGACCGCAAAAAACCATTGGCTTGGCTTCTTTAAAGCCGGGCAAAGCTTCAGCCGCTGGACGATTGGCCAGGGTGATGGTTTCACCTATCCGGGCATGAGCCAGATTCTTTATGCCAGCAATAAGATAGCCAACTTCGCCTGTTTCCAGAGCCTCAACCTTGACAGGCTTGGGGGTAAGGTAGCCTATTTCTTCAGCTAGATACTCGGCCCCGTTAGACATCAGCCTGATCCGATCACCCACTTGGAGGCGCCCATCAATTATTCTGACCAGGACAATTACTCCCCGGTAAGGATCGAACCAGGAATCAAAAAGCAGGGCTTTTAGTGGAGCTTCAACCTCACCTTTAGGAGCCGGAATTCTGTCCACAACTGCTTCCAGAACATCTTCGATGCCCATCCCCTTTTTAGCTGAAACCAGCAGGGCCTCCTCTTTTTTCAGCCCGACAATATGTTCTAATTGCTCGAGGGCCAGGTCGAGATCAATCTGGGGGAGATCAATCTTATTCATCACTGGAATGATAACCAGGTCATTCTGGATAGCCAGATAAGCGTTGGCCAGGGTTTGAGCTTCAACCCCCTGAGAAACATCAATGACCAGGACGGCTCCCTCACAGGCGGCCAGACTGCGAGAAACTTCATAGGAAAAATCGACGTGCCCGGGAGTATCAATCATGTTGAGGATATATTCCTGGCCGGAACGGCTGCGATATTTCAATCTGGCAGTTTGAGCCTTGATGGTGATGCCACGTTCCCGCTCGATGTCCAGAGTATCAAGCACCTGTTCTCTGAGTTCACGGCTGGAAAGGGCTCCAGTTAATTCGATAAAACGATCGGCCAGAGTGCTTTTCCCATGATCCACATGGGCAATGATGGCAAAGTTGCGAATGTTTTTTTGCATATTTTTAATACACTTATCGAGACCAGCTTATTATGAGGAACGGCTCCCGCCTATCTCCAATATATCCGGTTTCTTGTTAATTTTAATCTAAAATTGGTCAGCTGACAATCTTTCCGGGACTTCATTGTTCCAGTCAATGTTTCTTTTCCTTGACATTTACCCTGGTCAATAGTATTTTTTAGCTGAATATGGAGAAATAATCAGGTTCCCCTTTTCTCCGAAAGGAGGATTTTATGTTTGGTTCTTTAGGAGCCCCTGAGCTATTAATAATTCTGCTGATTGTCATTGTGATTTTTGGAGCCAGAAGATTACCTGACCTCGGGAAATCCTTAGGTGAAGGCATCAAAAATTTTAAAAAGGCAGTTAGCAGCCATAAAGAAGAACACAATTCAGACAATTTGCCTAACCCACCTGCTTCCAGCTAAAACCTACCAGCTTTGAGATCATGGCTGATAGATATTATGCCGGCTTTGACCTAGGGGGAACGCAGCTTAAATATGGCGTTATTGAAGCCAGCGGCCAGCTGGTTTTTAAGGATAAAGTTCCTTCTCCACCTGATATCAATCAGCTGATGACTCTCATTGGTTCCCTCTGGAAAGAGCTGGAAACAAGATTTGGCTGGAAAATTAAAGCGGCCGGCTTTGGCTTTGCTGGTTTTTACAGTGTTTCCAGGAAGAGAATTGTCTATTCCCCCAATTATCAAGCTCTGAATAATTTTCCGCTTGTTCCCCATCTCGAAAAAGTTATTCCTGTTCCATTTTTCATCCACAATGATGCCAATCTGGCTGCCTTTGGAGAATATATGTTTGGTCGGGGCAGGCGGGTCCAGAGTCTGGTTTTCCTGACCATTGGCACGGGAGTTGGTTCGGGCCTCATCCTCGAAGGCGAACTCTGGCAGGGTCGGGGAGGATTTGCCGGAGAACTTGGCCATGTGACGGTTAATCCCGAAGGAATAAAATGTAACTGCGGCAATAGCGGTTGTCTCGAAACGGAAGTCTCGGGGCCAGCTCTCGTCAGGAATTATTTTAATTTCTCTGGAAAAAAAGAGGACCAGCTGACAGCCAAAGATGTTTATCTCCGGGCCAGGGCCGGCGATGAAGCTGCCCGTCAAAGCTTTGAACGATGTGGCCGCTTTCTGGGGATTGGTCTCAGCCTGGTTATTAATTTATTAAATCCTGAAAAAATCGTCATAGGTGGAGGGGTGATGGACTCAGGCCACTGGTTACTTAGCCCAGCCATCCAGGAAGCCAGAAGAAGATCCATAAAAGTCAGTTTCGAGCTCTGCCGGATTGAGAAAGCCAGCCTCGGTAACGACGCTGGCTTGATGGGAGCTGCCGCCTGGGCTGGACAGCAGTTGTCCCGCCAGCCGATCGGTACCAGAACTGCAGGTAAAAATTAGCCCCAGCCGGTAACTTTTTATCCCTTTTAAAAGTTTTATTAAACTGTTACAAAACAGGGAAAAAATTATATAATGTGTGTCTGATTTTTGACAGAAGAGCAGGCCTTAAGAAGCTTGACCTGACCGTTAATGAGGCAAGTTTCCAGCTGGATTAGCGACAAAGGAGGAATCTTGACCAGAGTGAAGCCAAAGTCAACCTTATTGCTGGCCCTGTTGTTTGTTACCTCATTTCTGTTTTTAAATGTCTTGAGTCTGCCAGCCTCTATCAGAGTCAACGGGGCGCTGAAAGGCAAAATTACCGATAAGCAGGGAAATCCGATTAAGGGCGCCTATGTCTATGTCAGTTCCCCCAGCATGATTGGCATTCAATATTATTTAACCAGAAAAACTGGTGATTATTTTTTCTGGGAGCTACCGGCTGGTGTTTATAAACTTTCGGTTGAAGCCCCGGGGTTTATTCTGGCTACCATTAATGAAATCAGAATAGAGAGCGGCAAAACCCTTTACCTGCCAGTTTCCCTGGAGCCAGATGTTGAGGAAGAAGAAAGAATTCTTTTGCTTGAACTACCTTTGCTTGATAGTCAATCGCCCAAACTGTCTTATGTTATTGACCAGGACCTGCTGAGTCATATGCCCAGGACCAAGAACCTGACTGGAATCATGCAATTTATACCAGGGTTGGTTCCGGAAAAGCTACCGGCTGATACCAGTGCTTCGGTTAATGGTTCAAGCGTTAGAGAGACGACCGTTGCTATCTCGGTTAATGAAATAAATGATCCTCTTGAGAGAAAGATTGCCAACAATATCAACCCTGACTGGGTAGAAGAAGTAGAGGTGGAAGCTGCTTCCCATCCGGTGGAAAGTTATGCCGAGGGGGGAGCAATGATCAACGTTATTCCAAGGCACGGGGCCAATCAGTCTGCCGGAGAGTTAATTTTTCTCGGTACAGGCGGCCAGCTGACTGATACTCTGTGGAGTCAGGATGAAATCAACCGTATGGGTGATGCCCCGGCTATAAAGGATAAATATAACCTGAATTTTTCTCTCAACCTCGGCGGGCCAATCATGCCTGACCGCGTCTGGTATTTCACCAGTTTCCAGTTTGACCAGAGATCAAAAAATACTCCTTTTTCTCCCTGGCACGATCCAGCTGGTCTCATTTACCCGATGTACAGCTGGAAGAATAAAGACTCCAGTTTTCTGCTTCATCTATCATCACAAATTACCCCGGAGATTAATGCCTCGATCTTTCTAAATTACAGCAAGAACAAACAAAATGTTGATCCAGGCCTCATCTCCCCTCGCACTCCTGAGTCAGCTACTACCAATCTCAGCCAGAGCCTTTTTCTGGTTAACGGGTTTGGCCATTATCTCCTCAATCCAGAAACAAAAATTAATCTGTTCTTTTTCTATACTCGAAATGATGTCGGGCGAAGACTTCAATCAGATTCAGTCAGTAAGCCCAGGTATATAGATACGGTCAGCGGTTATACCTGGGGAAGCGGACCTTATAATCAGGATATAAACGGCGATGTTTTCCGGGTAGGAGCATCCGCTACTCGTTTTCAATCTTTTCTCCACCGTCAACATGAACTGGTAGTTGGAGCAGAATATGAAAACTCGACGGCGACTTTTTCGACCTGGAAAGAAGATAACCTGATCTATTACTATGCCAATAGTAGTCCCTATTATTATGGCCAGGCCCTATCTCCGGAGAGCGGCAATCTGGTCGGTCAGGGCTTGGTTGGTTTTTATTTAGCCAGCAGCAGCGAGGGCGGTTTATCACAGAAATCAACTATTCACCGCCTTAGTTTCTATGGGCGTGACGTTTTCAGCCCGGTAAAGAGGGTTAATTTATATCTGGGGCTAAAATTCGAAAGGATTCAAGCCGGCCTGTCCAGACTCTATCGCAACTTTAGTTCTTCTCTTTCTTATTCGGTCGCCCACGATATCATTGCCCCAGTTTATGGCTTTAATCCCTATAGTTCAATGGTGTTTCCCAGCTGGGATAACATGCTGGTCTGGCATAACTTTTCACCGCGACTCGGACTGGTGGTAGATGTCTTTGGCCAGGGACGGACTCTTCTCAAGGGTTCATTTGGCCGCTATCCAGACCACTTGTCACTCAGTTATTTAAACAATTTATCGCTGGGTCAGCCTGCTGGTTATCATCTCTTTTACTGGTATGATGAAAATGGCGATGGAAAAGCTGACCTTACTGATACCTACCGGCTTTTACCCGAAGATTACCGCCTCCACCAAACTGATTATCTTCGCCAGAGAATTGCCCCGGAACTCAAAGCCCCCTTGACCACAGAGTGGATGGTAACAGCAGAACAGCAGCTAGGCGAGCATTTCACCTTTTCTCTGTCTTACATCTCGCGAGTGAGAACCAGACTGATTGATGATGTTCTTTATGACCCGGAAAGCGGACAGGAATGGTATGCACCAGAGACACCGGCCAACTGGTGGATACCATTTGAGACAATTGTCCCCGCAGCTTCAGGCTCTGAATATGGAGACACACCGGTGACGGTCTATTTTCCCTCAGTCGAGGCCCCGGCCTTCTTTACCAGGTTAAATAACGTCAGCCTGTTAAAACAAAAATATTCCGGCTGGCAATTCGTGGCCAGAAGGAAAATGGCTGACAAATGGCAGTTCTTCGGTTCACTGACTCTGAGCAAGGCCCGGGGAAATGTTGGTCTCAGTCATCTGGCAACTTCGGCCTTTACCGATCTTTTTAACACGCCTAACGCCCTGGTTAATATTAACCAGAGTTCAACTCTTGATCTCGACCGCCCGGTCGTGGCCAGAATCATGGGCACTTACGAGCTCCCCTGGGACATGTATCTGAGCGCCTTTTTCTCTTATGAGAGTGGCGCCCCCTGGGCCAGGACAGTTACAGTAGTGGCACCGAGCAGCTGGCTGGAGGAACACGGTGCCCGTAATTTACCTGCTACCATTTTTTTAGAAGCACCTGGCAGTCATCGCTGGCCAGATTTTAAGAGGTTAGATATCAGACTGGAAAAAAGCCTTAAATTAAATTCGGGGACCAGCCTGAACATCGGCCTGGATATACTTAATCTTCTTGGCCAGAAATACAGTCTTGAGGACCTCAACGATGGTGGTTATTGGTACCCAGAGGGAGAAGGAATCTCAACTGGGCTGAGAATAATAAACAGCCATTATCAAAAAATCTTAGCCCTCTATGGGACCAGAGATATTCAGCTTAATTTCAGTTTGAGATTTTAGCCGTGAGCTTCAGTTTTTAGAGGCTGATTTCTTTAACCTTTTTTATTTCAACTTCAGAGGTGATCTGCCTCACCGAAGAATAAAGATAATACTGTCCGGGCGGGGGAACCTGGTACTGTCCATCAGGCCAGGTAATATCGATATCAACCGACAGCATCCGCTTTTTAACCCGATTAAATTCCTCTTCATCTTTATAGGTCATTGAGACCTCTTTTGTCCCCTGCCAGACGATCTGATTTGATTTATCTCTAATCTCGAGTTTGATCTGGAGACCAACCTCAACGCTGGCATCATCTTGAGTCTCGAACCAGATATCATCATATTTTATTTTGAAGACTAATTTTAGTTCTAATCGATCGCTCGTTCTTTGCCGGCTCGCTACTTTCAGTTCATAATCAAAAAAAGTCTTTTCCTGGGCAATATTGCCCTGAAAATAACCTTGAGCCAGGTTTAGATCCTGCAAGTGCTGGAGGTTGATGGCCGAAAGAATATAACTCCCCGAGCAATGCTCATCAATGAAAATCACCGGGAAGTTGCCATAATACCAGACCTCGCGACAAAACCCCGATGATTCCACTGGAAAGGTCTGTCGATCGGTCGGAGGTCCAAACAGAATAAAAATCCGGCCGCGATCAGTTAACCACCCAGGTCGTCCCTCGCCCTGAAATAACCGGTTAGCCTCCTCAATGCGACGATAATATTCAGTTTTATACTCATTTTCCTCAGTATCAGGAAAAGGATCGCGGCGTTTCCAGAAATCTTCCATAAACTGGGCTCTTTCCGACTCAGGCATTTCCAGAAAAATTTTCCTCTCCTCTGGGGTGATTATATATCGGACCTCTGATAGCCATTCTGCTTCTTCCGGCTTTAAAGATTTTTCAAGCTTAGCCAATCGGCTGCAAGCCGGCAAAAAGAAACAAAACAACAGAACAGAAATAAAAAATGGCCAGCAGATTGTTCTTTTCATAGAGCCTTTCTCTGCTAATAAGTTACGTCGGAATTCAGATTAAATCAACTTAAATCAACCTATATTTTTCCCGGTCGCTTCTTTTTTTATTTCATCCAGATCTTTCGGGGTAAATTGACTCCAGAAATAAGGGAAAACCAGCTTATTCTGAAGCAAAGGATCTGAATCCTCCTTGAGCTGACCCGAATCTACCAGCTTTTTCCAATCAGCTGTCCCCGGAACAGGAGAAAAATAGGCCAGTCTTGGCCTGGCCCCCAACGCCCTGACAAATCTTATACTTTCCACTACCTGTTGTTTGTCCTGACCAGGCAGGCCAACCAGCAGATAAACTGATATCTGGCTGCGGCAGAAGCCAGCCCCTTCCAGATAACCAAGAGCCCGTTCTAAATCTTCAGGGCTGACCTTGGCTCCTGTCTCTGCCAGCAAATTAATGTCGCTGGTTTCGAGGCTGAGAAATAAAGAGTCAAAGCCTGAGATTTTTAGCCATCTGGCCAGTTCCCGGTCAACTTCCCTCGGATGAAGACCATTAGGAGTGTGAAAACGCCACTTTTCCTTCAAATCCGTTAGAGCTTCCAGTATTTTTATTAAATGGTGGTTTTTATTGATAAGCAGAGCGTCATCATAGAAAGCGATCTGTTCTGTCCCCAGATTCTGCCGGAAATACTCGATCTCGGCTGCTACTTTCTCTGGCTGCCTCTGTTCAAACCGCTGGTAAAGCAGCCGGCTGGCACAATAACTGCAGTGAAATGGACAGCCCCGAGAGGTAAGAAGAGCCAGAACTGAAGTATTGTGACTCAGCTCATAGGCCGGAGAAGGTAACGAATCAAAGTCCGGAAAGACAGGCAATTCATTCTTTGATTTAAACTGATCCTTCCCATCTATTTCCTGCAGAATACGGAGAATTTGATTCTCACCGGGACCGGTTAAAATCAGATCAGCTCCAGACTGCGATTGAGCATGTTCGGGACAGAGAGTGGCGTAGACACCTCCCAGAATTATCGGGATATTGCCAAATTTTTTGCGTACCAGCTCTACCGCCGCCTGAACCCCTGGATACCAGTAAGTCAGAGTACAGGTTATGAGGACAGCCGCCGGCGCAGGGATCTTCTCCAGCCTTGATTCTACCTGAGCATAAGGCCAACCGTAACGAGAATATTTTCTTGGAATATGACGAAAAATCTCTGGTTTTGTCACTTCTTCCTTAAAAAATGAGCTGCGACCATCTGTCCGGTTCTTCGGCCTAAAATAATAGCCAGATTCTATCTGACTGCTGTCCAGGCAGTCAATAAAGTCCAGTTCATAATCAGTGTATTGTCTGACGATGGCCGCCAGATAGAGAAGGCCAAGAGGTCTTAACCAGAAATCACAGGCAGTAAAATCGTAGGCCCAGGGATTTAACAGTAGAAGGTGCTTACGAGAGAACATGGGTAAAAGGTTGGTGCGGAAGGTGGGACTCGAACCCACACAGCCTTTCGGCCATAAACTCCTGAGGCTTACGCGTCTACCGATTCCGCCACTTCCGCAACCGGCTTATGATCAAATCAAAATAATTATATAGATTTCTAGCAGCACTGTAAAGGAGAGAAATTGCAGAACCAGAGCCTTTTTCAAGGCTGAGGCTGATGAACCTGTCGAGGTAAATCAGGCCAAAAGTAATCGAACTGTCTTTGATCAGATACACGAACTTGACAAAAGTCAGTTGTAATACTAATTTAAATTTAGTGGCTTTAATAGCAACTTGTCCCTCAAAACAATATTCAGTAATTAGATCCTGATTTTTAATTTATAGGAGGAGGTAAACCATGAAATTATCCAGTTCTTCCCAAATCGAAGAGTTGGCGCGTTTTAAAACTCACCCCTATCAGGCAACCAGTTTTTATCTGAATACCGATAAGAGTCAGCAAACACTCAAAGCTATTAATGCTGCCAGCAAAGCCCTGATCAATCAAGCCAAAAAACAACTTGAGGAGAAAAACCTCTCTCCTGAAATAAAAAATTCCCTTCAGTCCGACCTGGAAAAAATCTCTCAATTCTGTCAGAAAAAACTCAGCCCTTTAAAATCACCGGGTCTGGCTATCTTTTCCTGTTCCGGTCTCAATTACTG
>Ga0208826_1003402_pt1 | contig 10919 bp, 10 predicted proteins | sample AD_UKC115_MetaG_FD_184451 | JGI IMG/M metagenome (GOLD analysis project Ga0208826, IMG submission 184451) | Active sludge microbial communities of municipal wastewater-treating anaerobic digesters from Hong Kong - AD_UKC115_MetaG (SPAdes)... | ecosystem: Engineered > Bioreactor > Anaerobic >... | reverse complement strand
CGCGTCTACAAGACCACGCCCGAGAAATACACCGCCGCCATCGCCGACATCCGCGCCTGCTACGACAAGGGCCAGCCGGTGCTGGTGGGCACATCGTCGATCGAGAACTCCGAAATCATCTCCGAGCTGCTGCAAAAGGCCAAGCTGCCGCACCAGGTGCTCAACGCCAAGCAGCACGCGCGCGAGGCCGACATCGTGGCGCAGGCCGGCCGGCCCAAGATGATCACCATCGCCACCAACATGGCCGGGCGCGGCACCGACATCGTGCTGGGCGGCAACGTGGACAAGGCCATCGAGGCGCTGGCGCAAGACCCGGCGCTGGACGAGACCGCCCGCAGCGCGCGCGCCGCCGAGCTGCGCGCCCAATGGGAAAAGGATCACGCCCAGGTGGTTGCCCTGGGCGGCCTGCGCATCATCGCCACCGAGCGCCACGAGAGCCGGCGCATCGACAACCAGCTGCGCGGGCGCTCGGGCCGCCAGGGTGACCCGGGCTCCTCGCGCTTTTACCTCAGCCTGGACGATCCGCTGATGCGCATCTTTGCCGGCGACCGCGTGCGCGCCATCATGGACCGGCTGAAGATGCCCGAGGGCGAAGCGATCGAAGCGGGCATCGTCACGCGCAGCATCGAGAGCGCGCAACGCAAGGTCGAGGCACGCAACTTCGACATCCGCAAGCAGCTGCTCGAGTACGACGACGTGGCCAACGACCAGCGCAAGGTGATCTACCAGGAGCGCAACGAAATCCTGGACGCCACCGACCTGAGCGAGCAGATCGCCGCCTTCCGCGAGGGCAGCATGACCGATTTGGCGCGCCAGTACGTGCCGGCCCAGTCGGTCGAGGAGCAGTGGGACATCCCCGGCCTCGAAAAAGTGCTGGCCGAGCAGTGGCAGCTCGATTTGCCGCTGGCCAAGGAGGTCGAGTCCTCCAGCGCCATCACCGACGAGGACATTGCCGAGAAGGTCGTGGACGCGGCCAACCAGAGCTACGCCCGGCGCCTGGAGCAGGTCGGCGGTGAAAACTTTCACCCCTTCGAGCGCGCCGTGCTGCTGCAAAGCATCGACATGCACTGGCGCGAGCACCTGGCCGCGCTCGACTACCTGCGCCAGGGCATTCACCTGCGCAGCTACGGCCAGAAGCAGCCCAAGCAGGAATACAAGCGCGAGGCCTTCGAGCTGTTCGGCCAGCTGCTCGACGTGGTCAAGAACGACGTCACGCGCACGCTGATGACCGTGCGCATCCAGTCCAGCGAGCAGATCGAGCAGGCCGCGCAGGACTTCGAGGCGCGCGGCGAGCGCGTCAGCAACGTCACCTACACGGCCCCGACCGAAACGGGTGAAGCCGAGAGCGTGCCGGAGGCCGCTGCACGCGGCATGGCCGCGGCCGCCGCCAGCGCTGCGCTGACCGTGCCGCGCGTGGGCCGCAACGATCCCTGCCCTTGCGGCAGCGGCAAGAAATACAAGAACTGCCACGGCGCGTTGACGTGACGTGGTGTCCCTGTTCTTTTCAAAGGTCTTGAAACGCCATGCCAGTCAACCTGACCGCCACCGATCCGACGCAACTCCTTCCAGTGGCCGGCGTACGTCTGGGCGTCACCCAAGCCGGCGTGCGCAAGGCGGGGCGCGATGATCTGACGGTGCTGCTGCTGGACGCGGGCGCCAGCGTGGGCGGCGTGTTCACGCAAAACCGCTTTTGCGCCGCGCCGGTGCAGGTCTGCCGCGAGCATCTGGCCGGCGGCGCGCCGATTCGCGCCATCGTCATCAACACCGGCAATGCCAACGCTGGCACCGGCGCGAACGGACTGCAGCGTGCACGCCAGACCTGCGCCGCGGCGGCCGGCCTCCTGCGCATCGACGCGTACCAGGTGCTGCCGCTGTCCACCGGCGTCATCATGGAGCCGCTGCCGGTCGATCGCATCACCGCCGGCCTGCCGGCGGCCATCGCCGCGGCCGGCGCCGATCAATGGGGCCGCGCGGCCAGCGCCATCATGACCACCGACACCGTGCCCAAGGCCTTCAGCGCCACGGCGCGCGTGGGCGGCGCCGAGGTCACCGTCACCGGCATCAGCAAGGGCGCCGGCATGATCCGTCCCAACATGGCCACCATGCTGGGCTTTGTCGCCACCGACGCCTGCATCGATGCGGCGCTGCTCACCCCGCTGGCGCGCGAGCTGGCCGAGGGCTCGTTCAACCGCGTCACGGTCGATGGCGACACGTCCACCAACGACAGCTTCCTGCTCATCGCCACCCAGCGGGCCGGAAACGCGCCCATCACCACGTTCGATTCGGCCGACGCGCAGGCGCTCAAGGCCGCGCTGCTCCAGGTGGCGCGCCAGCTGGCCCAGGCCATCGTGCGTGACGGCGAAGGCGCCACCAAGTTCATCACCGTGCGCGTTGAAGGCGGGCGCGACGCCGCCGAATGCCGCCAGGTGGCCTACGCCATCGCGCATTCGCCCCTGGTCAAGACCGCGTTCTTCGCCAGCGACCCCAACCTGGGGCGCATCCTGGCCGCCGTGGGCTATGCCGGCATCGCCGACCTCGACCAGACTCGCATCGACCTGCACCTGGACGACGTGCACGTGGCCACTGGCGGCGGGCGCCACCCGCAGTACCGCGAGGAGGACGGCCAGCGCGTGATGAAGCAGGCCGAGATCACCGTGCGCGTGGGCCTGGGCCGTGGCACGGCGCACGACACGGTCTGGACCTGCGACCTGAGCCACGACTACGTGAGCATCAACGCCGACTACCGGTCTTGATGGAGAACTATTGATTTGATAGCTGTCGGCGCTTGTTGCATGGGCGCTGGAGGCCCTTATGACTGAATCCCTGGCACGCCTGGTCGAACGGGCCGAGCAACTCATCACCCGCATCGAGGCCGTCTTGCCTCAGCCCCTGGGCGCTCCCGACTGGAGCCAGGCCGTGGCCTGGCGCTACCGCAAGCGGGCCTCGGGCATGGGCGCGCTGGAGCCGGTGCGGCATCTGGCCGCGATGGCCTTGTCCGACCTGAAGGAAATCGACGCGCAGAAGGACAAGATCGAGCGCAACACGCGCCAGTTCGTCGAAGGCCGGCCGGCCAACAACGTGCTGCTGACCGGCGCGCGCGGCACCGGCAAGTCCTCGCTCATCAAGGCCTGCCTGAACGCCTTTGCGCCGCAGGGCCTGCGCCTGATCGAGGTGGACAAGGCCGACCTGGTGGACTTGCCCGACATCGTCGAGGTGGTGAGCGAGCGACCCGAAAAGTTCATCATCTATTGCGACGACCTGAGCTTTGACGAGGGCGAGCCCGGCTACAAGGCGCTGAAAAGCATTCTGGACGGCAGCGTGGCGGCCAGCACGCCCAACGTGCTGGTGTACGCCACCAGCAACCGTCGCCACCTGCTGCCCGAGTACATGAAGGAAAACCTCAGCTACACCCATACCGAGGATGGCGAGGTGCACCCCGGCGAAGTGGTCGAGGAAAAGATTTCGCTGTCCGAGCGCTTTGGCCTGTGGGTCAGCTTTTATCCCTTCACGCAGGCCGAGTATCTGGCCATTGCGGCCCAGTGGCTCAGCGCCCTGGGCGCGAGTGCCGCGCAGATCGAGGCCGCGCGGCCCGAGGCCCTGGTCTGGGCGCTCGAGCGCGGCTCGCGTTCGGGCCGCGTGGCCTGGCAGTTCGCGCGCGACTTCATGGGTCGCGGCGCCGCGGCGTGACCGGCGCGCCGATTCGCGCCGACGCGCACCTGCCGCGCCAGGACGGTGCCGAGGGCGGGCAACGCCCGGTGACCGAGGTGGCCGTCGGCATCCTGACTCAGCCCGATGGCCGCTTCCTGCTGACTTCGCGCCCGCCGGGCAAGGTCTATGCGGGCTATTGGGAGTTTCCGGGCGGCAAGCTGGAGCCTGGCGAGAGCGTGGAGCAGGCGCTGGCGCGCGAGCTGCACGAAGAGCTGGGCGTGGCAATCGATCCTGCCGCCGTCACCCGCTGGCGCGAGCAGCTGGTGGACTATCCGCACGCCCTGGTTCGGCTGCATTTTTGTCGCGTCACGGCGTGGCGTGGCGCGCTGCAAATGCGCGAGGGCCAGCAAGCCGCGTGGGAGCGCCTGCCGGTGGGCGTGCAGCCGGTGCTGGCGGGCACGCTGCCCGTGCTGCAATGGTTGCGCGAGGAGGTGGGTGACGAGCGCCTTCGTCCGGCGTGACGAGCCCGCCCGGCGTGGGTGGACCAGCCTGATCCGGCGTGGGTGCCCGGGTCAATGCGGCGGCTGCGCGGGCGGCTCATCCGGCTCGTCCTGCGCCTCGACGCGAAAGCGCTCGTTGGCCCAGTCGCCCAAATCGTGCAGCTTGCAGCGCTGGCTGCAAAACGGCCGCCAGGGGTTGTCCGGCGCATAGCGGCTGGGGCCGCCGCACGCGGGGCAGCGCACGGTGCGCGCCGGGGCGGGCGTGTGGCTGTTCACTGGGCCACCCTCCGCGCTGCGCGCTGCGGGATTCGCGCTTGGGAGCGGCCCGGCGCGCAGATTGCACCAACCCTGCGCGCTGCGCGCTGCGGGATTCGCGCTTGGGAGCGGCCCGGCGCGCTCATGCGCACAGCGCCAGCTCGAAGGGGGCGTCGACGCGCTCGGCCTGCAACTTGCCGTCGGGCTGCAGGCGCATCAGACGCACGGACACCGCCAGCCGGTTGCCGCTGATTTCGGGCACCAGGCCCAGCGACTCGTCCAGCCGCAGGCGCAGCAGCTGAACGCTGCGGCCCTGCGGCAGGCCCATCTGGTATTGACCGGCCGTGGCGGTCAGCATGCGCGGCTTGCCGGTGTCGCGCAGGATTTGCAGCAGCAGCGTGATGGCTTGCGCCATGGGCCCCAGCGAGGCCACCCAGCGCTGCAAATCGGCGCGTCGGCTGGCCGCCTGGCCGTGTTGCCAGGCGTGATAGGCTGGCAGATCAAAGCCGCAGGTGCCGCCCGGGATGGCGGCGCGGCTGCGGATGCCCATCAGCCAGTCGTTGTCGGTCAGCTCGTGGCCGGGCTTGCCCAGCTGCTGGTTGAGTTGGCTGAAGGCGTCGTCCAGGCGGGCCAGGACGACGTTCAGCGAAACCTCCGAGATGGCGGGGTTGCCGCGGTACGCGGCCATCTGCGACTTTTGCTTTTCCAGGTCCTTGAGCACGTCCGACTTCAGGTCGGCGCGGCTCGTCACGTCCATGATCTCGAACAGGGTGACCAGCGCAAAGTGGTGGTCCAGCGCCGCCTCGCGCGGCAACAACTGGCCCAGGCGGCCGAACAGGTGCTCGAGCCGAAGATAAGTGCGAATGCGTTCGTTGAATGGGTACTCGTACAGAATCACGCGCGGGCTTCCAGGCTGGGGCGCATCATAGCCCCAAGCGCCGCGCGAGGATGTCGATCTGGACACCCAGTTCACGCACCGACACATCTTCACCGTTGAACAGCACCCAGTCGGCGGCCGCCAGCCGCTGGGCGCGCGAGGCCTGCGCGGCCAGGATGGACTCGATCTCGCCGCGCGCCAGGCCGCTGCGGGTGATCACGCGCGCCACCTGCACCTCGGGCGGGCAGTCGAGCACCAGCACACGATCGAGCCGCGCGCGCCAGCGCGCGCCGCCTTCCACCAGCAGGGGGATGTCGAACACCAGCCAGGCATGGCCCGCCTGGTGCGCCGCGCGGGTCTGGCGCTCGATCTCCTGGCTGACCAGCGGATGGATGATGGCCTCCAGCCGTTGGCGCGCGCCGGGGTTGCCGTACACCTGCGCGCGCATGGTGGCGCGGTCCAGTGCACCGTCGGCGCCGATCGACTGCGGGCCGAAGGCGGCGGCGATGGCCGGCAGTGCAGTGCCACCGGCGGCCGTGGTGGCGCGCGAGATGGCGTCGGCGTCGATGATGGCGGCGCCATGCGTGGCCAGCAGGGCGGCCACCGTGCTCTTGCCGCTGCCGATGCCGCCGGTCAGGCCCAGGTGCAGGGGCGGGGCGCGGCCGGCCATGGCCTACAAGCCGATGACGCGCAGGATGGCCGCCGGGCCAAACACCATGGCCGTGAGGCCGGCCAGGGCCAGGAAGGGGCCAAAGGGCATCACGCCGCCCTCGCGCAGCGCGTGCGAGAGCTTCATGCCGATGCCGATCACTGCGCCGATCACCGACGCCATCAGGATGATGGGCGCCAGCGCCGGCCAGCCGAACCAGGCGCCCAGGGCGCCAAACAGCTTGAAGTCGCCGTAGCCCATGCCTTCCTTGCCGGTGACGAGCTTGAAGGCCCAGTACACCGCCCACAGCGACAGGTAGCCCGCCACCGCGCCCCAGACGGCCTGCGCCAGCGGCACGCCGGTCCAGCCCAGTGCGGCGGCGATCAGCCCGGCCCACAGCAGGGGCAGGGTCAAATCGTCGGGCAGCAGCGTGGTGTCCCAGTCGATCAGGGTCAGCGCCACCAGCAGGGCGGAGAACCCGCACCACGCGGCCGCTGCCGGGGTCCAGCCCCAGCGCCAGGCGCACCACGCAAAGAGCAGGCCCGTGGCCATCTCGACCAGCGGATAGCGCGCGCTGATGCGGGCGTGGCATTGGGAGCAGCGCCCGCGCAGCAGCAACCAGCTGACCATGGGGACGTTTTCGAACCAGCGGATGCCGTGGCCGCAGTGTGGGCAGCGCGAGCGCGGCGTGAGCAGGTTGAAGGGCGCTTGCTCGGGCGCGGCCTGGCCGTTCAGGTCGGCGCATTGCTCGACCCACTGGCGCTCCATCATCTTGGGCAGCCGGTGGATGACGACGTTGAGAAAACTGCCGATCAGCAAGCCCAGCACGCCGCCGGCGGCGGCCTGCAACCACAGAGGTTCGAGCATCAGACGACCTGGCCCAGCTTGAAGATGGGCAGGTACATCGACACCACGATGCCGCCGATGATGGTGCCCAGCACCACGATGATGATGGGCTCCATCAGGCTGGACAAGCCGGCCACCATTTCATCGACCTCGGCCTCGTAGAAGTCGGCGGCCTTGCCCAGCATGTGGTCGAGCGAGCCGGATTCCTCGCCGATGGCGCTCATCTGCAGCACCATGCTGGGGAAGATGTGGACGTTGGTCATGGCGGTGGTCAGGCTGGTGCCGGTGGACACCTCCTGCTGGATCTTGTCGGTGGCCAGCTTGTAGACCGAGTTGCCCGAGGCGCCGCCCACCGAGTCGAGCGCCTCGACCAGGGGCACGCCGGCGGCGAACATGGTGGACAGCGTGCGCGTCCAGCGCGCGATGACGGATTTCTCGATCAGCTCGCCGAAGATCGGCAGCTTGAGCAGCAGCCGGTCCATGAACATCTGCATCTTCTCGTTGCGCTTCCAGGCCTGCATGAAAAAGTAGAACCCGAAGCCGATGCCGCCGAAGATCAGCCACCACCACTGCACGAAGAATTCGCTGATGGCGATCACCAGCAGCGTGGGCGCGGGCAGGTCGGCGCCGAAGGACGTGAACACTTCCTTGAAGGCCGGGATCACGAAGATCATGATGACCGAAACCACCACGAAGGCCACCACCAGCACCGCCACCGGGTACATCAGGGCCGACTTGATCTTGGACTTGATCGCCTCGGTCTTTTCCATGTAGGTGGCCAGGCGGTCGAGCAGGCTGTCCAGGATACCGGCGGCCTCGCCAGCCTCGACCAGGTTGCAGTACAGGCTGTTGAAGTAGATCGGGTACTTGCGAAACGCCGCCGACAGCGAGGTGCCGGTCTCGACGTCGGTGCGGATGTCGTTGAGCAGTTTGGTCACGCTGGGGTTGGGGTTGCCGCGCCCGACGATGTCGAAGGCCTGCAAGAGCGGCACGCCGGCTTTCATCATGGTGGCCAGCTGGCGCGTGAAGATGGCGATGTCCCTGGGCTTGATCTTCTTGCCCGAGCGCATGCGGCGCTTTTTCAGCTTGGTGACGATGATGCCCTGGCGGCGCAGCGTGGCGTGGACCTGGTTTTCACCGCCGGCGCGTGTCTCGCCGCGCACCACCTTGCCGTTGCGGTCCTTGCCTTCCCACTCGTAGACGGATTCCTTGACGCCGCGGCGCGGCGTCGATCGGGTTGCGGTTTGGGTTGCCATGACGTGGATTTCGGTTGGATCGGCTTATTGATTGGTGCAGGCCAGAACTTCTTCGAGCGAGGTGACGCCCAGCCGCACCTTGTGCAGACCGGATTGACGCAGCGAGCGCACGCCCTCGGCGCGGGCCTGCTCGGCGATTTCAAGGGCACTGCCGTCGGCCAGGATGATGCGTTGCAGCTCCTCGCTGATCGGCATCACCTCGTAGATGCCCACGCGCCCCTTGTAGCCGTTGTTGCAGGCATCGCAGCCCACCGGCCGATAGGGCGTCCAGCTGCCGTCGATCTCGCTTTCGGGAAAGCCGGCATCGAGCAGGTTCTCGTGCGGGATGTCGGCCGGCTGCTTGCACTTGGCGCACAGGCGCCGCGCCAGGCGCTGCGCGGTGATCAGGATCACGCTGGAGGCGATGTTGAAGGGCGCGATGCCCATGTTGCGCATGCGCGTGAGCGTGGTGGGCGCATCGTTGGTGTGCAGCGTGGACAGCACCAGGTGGCCGGTTTGCGCGGCCTTGATGGCGATGTCGGCGGTTTCCAGGTCGCGGATTTCGCCGACCATGATGACGTCCGGATCCTGGCGCAGGAAGGCGCGCAGGGCCACGGCAAAGGTCAGGCCGGCCTTTTCGTTGACGTTGACCTGGTTGACGCCCGGCAGGTTGATTTCGGACGGGTCTTCGGCCGTCGAGATGTTGACGCCGGGCTTGTTCAGCAGGTTCAGGCAGGTATAGAGCGACACCGTCTTGCCCGAGCCCGTGGGGCCGGTGACCAGGATCATGCCGTACGGGCGCTCGATGGCGGTCAGCAGGCGCGTCTTTTCCTCGGGCTCGTAGCCCAGCGCCTCGATGCCCATGCGGGCGCTGCTGGGGTCCAGAATGCGGATGACGATCTTTTCGCCGAACAGCGTGGGCAGGGTGCTGACGCGAAAGTCGATCACGCGGTCAGGGCCCACCTTGAGCTTCATGCGACCGTCTTGCGGGATGCGCTTTTCGGCAATGTCCAGGCGCGAGATCACCTTGATGCGCGAGGCCAGCTTTTCCTTGATGGCCACGGGCGGGGAGATGATCTCCTGCAACTCGCCGTCGATGCGAAAGCGCACGCGGTACTGGTGCTCGTAGGGCTCGAAATGCAGGTCCGACGCGCCCAGGCCGATGGCGTCGAGCAGCACCTTGTGCAAAAACTTGACCACCGGGGCGTCTTCGACGTCCGAGGGGGCGTCTTCGGTGGTGTCGGGCGGCGCGTCCGAGCTCAGGGCGGCCTCGTCAAAGTCGAAGCCGGTGCCGATGATGCTGTCCATCGAGTCGGCGACGGACTTGCCGTGCTTTTCGACCAGACGGGCGATCTTGTCGAACTCGCCGATCACCCACTCAACGCCCATCTGGGTGACGAACTTGATCTTTTCGGCGGCCTCGTGATCCGAGGGATCGGCCGTCACGACCACCAGGCGCCCGCCGCGCTTGCTGAGCGCCAGCAGCCGGTATTTCAGGGTCAGCTTGACGTCCAGCAAGTCCTTGGGCAGGCGCACCGGATCGAGCGCATCCACATCGATCAGCGGTGCCGAGAAGGCCTGCGCCAGCGTGTGGGCCAGGTCGGACGCCGAAATCGCGCCCGACTGGATCAGCTCGGGGATAAAGGCCTCGCCGGATGTCAGGGCCTTGCGGTGCACCTCCTCGGCGGCTTTTTGGCTGATCTTGCCGGCCATGACCAAGGCCCGGCCGACACCCGGCAGGGCGGCGGACAGGGGTTCTCGGAGGGACGATTCGGAAACGGCCATTGAAAACGCTCAGACAACGGAAATCTTAACGATCATCGCCCATACGTGAGTATCTGTAAACGATTGAATGCCCGCATTGTGTGTCGCAGTCAACAAAATCGGCCCCAACGACGCAAGAAAGCGGCCGAATGGTGTTGCAGCGGCCCAAATGCGCCCTAACCCGCCCGTCGGAACGTCAGGTTGATGCGCTGCGCCCCGGTGAGGGGGTGCTGCCCTGCGCCGATGGGGGCCACGCCGTGAAAACGCAGGCGGTCGCGCCCGCCCCAGACGGCGACATCGCCATGAAACAGCGGCACGCGCAGGCAGGGGTCCGCGCGGCGCGCGCCGCCCCACAGGAAGGTGGCGGGCAAACCCAGCGATACCGAGACGATGGGCCAGCCGAAGTCGCGCTCGTTTCGATCCTGGTGCAGCGACAGCCGCGTGCCCGGCGTGTAGCAGTTGAGCAAACAGGCGTCGGGCGTGAAGCCGTCGAATCCGGCGGACTGGGCGGCATCATGTGCCAACCGGCCGAACGCGGGTGGCATGGCCGGCCAGGCCTGTCCGCTGTCCGGGTCGTCCGGGCGATAGCGGTAGCCGGCGCGGCTGCTGGTCCAGCCCAAGGGCCCGCAGTTGGTCAGCGGCACCGACATGCTCTGGCCGCCCGGCGTGAGCATGTGGCGAAACGGCGCCTGCGCCACGACGGCTTGCAGCGCGTCCCACAGCGCCTGCGCCTGCGCCAGCGCCCAGCCGCGCAGCACCACGGCCTGGGGCCCCAGCGCCGTGCGCGTGCCGGCCAGCGGCGCCTGGTCGGCAAACAGATCGGTCGTGTCGGGCATGGGCGGTCGCGGCAGGCGGGTCGGGCCGTCACGGTGGCGCCAGGCTTACGGGTTGGGGCCACAGGTACAGCAGGCCGGCCGTCATGACCAGGTAGCGCGCGAATTTCCCGGCCAGCATCCAGCCGGCGCAGGGGGCCAGTGGCAGGCGCAGCCAGCCGGCGACGGCGCACAGGGGGTCGCCCACCACGGGCAGAAAGGAGAAAAAGCAGGCCCGCGGCCCCAGGCGGCGCAGCCAGTCCAGCGCGCGCAGGTGGGTGGGCGAGTGGCGGTAGCGATCCAGCATCTGGTGCGCCCCCCAACCCATCCACC
>Ga0208826_1003400_pt1 | contig 10921 bp, 8 predicted proteins | sample AD_UKC115_MetaG_FD_184451 | JGI IMG/M metagenome (GOLD analysis project Ga0208826, IMG submission 184451) | Active sludge microbial communities of municipal wastewater-treating anaerobic digesters from Hong Kong - AD_UKC115_MetaG (SPAdes)... | ecosystem: Engineered > Bioreactor > Anaerobic >... | reverse complement strand
CCTCCTGTGTATATGAGCAAAATGGAGGATTTATTCTGTTGACTCTGCATAAGTTTCGTTTTTATCATCGCGTGCAAAGTTAAGAATTTATTAATCTGTTTACAAAATGTCATCTTTTTTTCTTTGGATAGCCTAAAAAAAACATTTCGTACTTTCTTTTGGTCGGAGATTGATTTCAGGGGTACACGTTTTTTGTAATCCTTTGCACAAATTGAAACCGATCCATTTTCTGCATTATAGCTAGATAATAAAGAAGGAATGAAAAATATATCTTCAATTAGGTAAACGACTATTATTCAACAATATGTTTCAAACGTACGAGACATCTTTACTTTAAAAAACCTTGAAAATATTTGAAATTTATAAATGAATGCGTAAATTGCAGCGTGAAAAACCTACCGACGCAAGGCGAAGGCGTCAGTAATAATAATAACTACAATAGAATTACTATAATGAATAATTCAGCTGAAGACTTTTCTGTCTTGATTGTGGATGATGTTCCTACTAATGTAATGCTCGTCCAAGCCATACTAAAAAAGGAAGGATACACATTGTTGACCTGCGACAGCGGAGCAAAAGCCTTACGGATTGCAGAAGAAAAACATCCGAATCTGATGCTCCTCGACATCATGATGCCGCAAATGGATGGATACGAAGTCCTCCAACATTTGAAAGCGAATCCCGAGACGAAAAACATCCCGGTCATTATCATGTCGGCTTTAAGCGATATGCAGAGCATTGTCAAGGGATATCAATTGGGTGCGGTCGAATATGTCACGAAACCGTTCCAGAGAGAGGAACTGATCAAACGTGTAGCGCATCGCTTCGAACTGTTTAGTGTAAACCGCATCAAAAATGAACTGGAGAAGACCATCGAAGCAAGAGATACGCTCTATTCAGTCATCGCCCATGATCTTCGTTCACCGTTAGGATCTTTGAAAATGATGAACAACGCCATCCTGATGATGGTGGACAAAGATGCTGTGGGAACGGAAGTTTATGAGATGTTGCAGATGATGAACAAGACGACGGAAGAGGTTTTCCTTCTTCTCGACAACCTTTTGAAATGGGCCAAGCGCCGCCTCAACAAGCAACGTATCTTCAAACAGAATGTTGACATCCACGAAATCATCCGCAGTACGGCTTCACTTTATTCTACGATGGCCGAACAGAAAAAAATCCGTATCACGACGGAAGGCATCGATGGCGAAGCTATAGGATTTGTTGATGAAGACATGATGAAGACTGTCGTCAGAAACCTGGTATCAAATGCCATGAAATTCTGTTTCGAAGGAGGGGAAATCCACATTGCCTCTGTACAAGAGGGCGATTTCATCCATGTCAGCGTCAAAGATAACGGGAAAGGCATCAAGAAAGAAGATCAGGCTAAAGTGCTGGACGAAGATACGCATTTCACAACCTTCGGTACCAATAATGAGAAAGGTTCCGGACTGGGCTTGATGCTTTGCAAAGACTTCGTGATGCAACACGATGGAAAACTGTGGTTCGAATCGGAAGAGGGAAAAGGCACCACGTTCCATTTCACCATGAAGGTATTCAATCAGGAGTCTTAATTCAGAACGCATATAACACGTTCTTTCAACAAACCGCACAACTGCTATTCCAGTGATTGTGCGGTTTGTCATTCTTTCGCACTCTCTTTTCTTTTTATCCATCCATGCAGTTCCATCGAATTTTTCCTAAATAAAATCTATTTCGGCAAATCGCCTTTGAGACACCTCTATATAATTTATTTTTCGCCAAATTACCCTTGCAACACCTCTATATAATTTATTTTTCACCAAACTACCCTTGCGACACCTCTATATAATTTATATTTCGGCAAATCACCCTTGCGACACCTCTATATAATTTATTTTTCACCAAATCACCCTTGAGACACCTCTATATAATTTATTTTTCACTAAATCACCCTTGAGACACCTCTATATAATTTATTTCTCGTCAGATTCATTTAGCGGGTTTCAAACCCACCTTTATGGCATGTGTTCAAAATAGGATGCAGATCGGAAATGTAAAACATGCTTTGCATTTCCCTCAGCTTGCATTATCTTTGCCATAGATTGCGAAGATAAGCGGCACCTCGGCATAACATTCAAGCAAGCTTGATGATTCTGCGCTCGGTTTGCATTATCTTTGCCATAGATTGCGAAGATAAGCGGCACCTCGGCATAACATTCAAGCAAGCTTGATGATTCTGCGCTCGGTTTGCATTATCTTTGCCACAAATAGGAACAGAATGACTGATAAATATCCATCCACATTGCTGGAAAACGCCATTGACGTGCTCAGTTCGCTTCCGGGCATCGGAAGGAAGACGGCACTGAGACTGGCCCTCTATCTGCTCAGACGCGACGAAGGCTACACGGAGCATTTCGCCGAAGCTTTGCTTGCATTGAGGCATGACGTGAAATATTGCAAAGTCTGCCACAACATTTCCGACGAGGAGACGTGCAGCATCTGTTCCGATCCAAGGCGCGACCACTCTACAGTCTGCGTCGTGGAAAACATTCGCGAAGTGATGGCCATCGAGAACACGGGACAATATCATGGCGTATATCATGTGCTGGGCGGCGTCATCTCTCCCATCGACGGCATCGGGCCTTCGGATCTACAGATCGAAAGTCTGGTGGAGCGCATTTCCAAAGGTGACGTTTCAGAAGTGATTCTGGCACTCAGCACCACCATGGAAGGCGACACAACCGGCTTCTACATCTTTCGCAAGCTGTCGCCTCTCGGAGTGAAGGTGAGTGTGATTGCACGCGGTGTATCAGTGGGTGACGAAATAGAATATGCAGATGAAGTGACGCTGGGACGTTCCATCATCAACCGCATTGGCTTTAATGAATCGGTAAAAGTATAAGCATTCAAGATGAACGACGAGATTTGGATATCGGTAGTGATAGTGAGCTATAATGTGAAGCACATTCTCGAGCAGTGCCTGTGGTCTGTTCGTGCTGCACTGGAAGGAATCAACGCCGAGGTCATCGTCGTGGACAACAACTCATCCGACGGCACAGTGGCTTATCTGAAGCCCATCTTCACCGACGTCCTGTTCATCGCCAACACAGACAACAAAGGTTTTGCCAGTGCCAACAATCAGGCGATCCGTCTGTCGAGAGGCAAATATGTGCTTCTTCTGAATCCGGACACCGTCATCGGTGAAAGCAGCCTGCGCAGCCTTTGCTTCATAATGGATGAACGTCCGAAAATCGGCGGCATCGGCGTGAAGATGATCAACGGCAAAGGCGAGTTTCTTCCGGAATCGAAGCGCTCCTTCCCCACTCCATGGGTATCGTTCTGCAAGATCTCCGGTCTGTCGAAACTCTTTCCGCTGTCGCCGAAATACGCAAGCTATTCATTGCTTTATCTGAATGCCGACAAAGAGCACAACGTGGAAGTTCTTTCGGGAGCATTCATGCTGCTGCGCCACGAAGCCCTCGACAAAGTGGGATTGCTCGACGAATCCTTCTTCATGTACGGTGAAGACATCGACATGTCGTATCGTATCGTCCTCGGCGGTTGGGAGAATCTCTATGTTCCCGAGCGCATCCTCCATTATAAAGGAGAAAGTACGCGAGAAAACAGCAGCCGTTACATCCATGCTTTCTATGGAGCGATGCGCATCTTCTACCGCAAATATTTCCCGGACTCATCCCTATTCATGAAAAGCAGCATCACCCTTGCCATCCGACTGCGCGAAGCCATTGCCATCATCGCCTCTCCATTCCATAAGCGAAACGCAAAAGTCCATCACCGCCGATTGCTGATATTCTGCTTTGAGGAACATTTCGCTGCGGCGCGCAAACTTTGCACCGACAAGATGCCTCATCTGGAGCACGTCAACCATTGGTATCTCAACGACGCCCGTATCCTTGACTCCATGAACCGCTGGAACAAGATGAACGACTTCACCGACTATGCCTTCTGCTATCCAGATGCCCGTTTTGAACAAATGATGCTCTTCATGGACAAATATCCGGACAAGAAAGTCAGCTATCATATAATCAATCTGAAAAACAACCGGGTCATATCTGCCGGCATATAATATGGAATTTCTAAAGAATGACAAAATCCTGCTCCGTGCACTCGAACCTGAAGATCTCGAAGCCATATACAATTGGGAAAATGATCCCACATTGTGGTCGGTAAGCAGCACACTTACTCCCTATTCCCGTTATCAATTAAAAAAATACATAGCGGATTCAACGTGCCACGACTTTTACGAGACCAAGCAGCTTCGTCTGATCATCGAAAAGCGACGTTCACATCAGCGCACAGGACTAGCTGATCTGTTCGACTTCGATCCGTTCAACAGCCGCGCAGCGTTGGGAATTCTGGTTGATGCCTCATCACGAAAGAAGGGCGTGGCTCTTTCAGCAATGAATCTGCTCATTGAATATGCCTTCAAGTTTCTCAAGCTCCATCAGGTTTATGCCCATATCTCCGCTGACAACAAAGCCAGCATCGCACTGTTCAAGAGCCTTGGATTCAAACAAAGCGGAATCTTGTCGGAATGGGTCACCTCATCCAACAGCCGTTACGAAGATGTATTGATATTTCAAATGATTAATCCGGAGAAGACAGAGAGACTCAGTTTAAGCAAGGATCTTTCGGATAGATGATCCAGTTACGGTAGGTCTTGCCAAGTTTGCTGACCGAACTCTTCCAATAATCATCGCCATCGGCATGCATAATGTCTGACAGTTCGTTGCTTACCAGCCACGAATCCTGATGGATCTCTTCAGACAACTGTCCTTTTGTCCATCCAGAATATCCTAAGAAAAACTTTACCTTTCCTTCAATGGAATGTCCACAAAGGATATAGTCCTTTAATTCACTAAACGACCCATCGAAATAAAGCGAATCCTTGATCTTGACACTTCCCGAGATCAGCTTGTCCCCAAGCGTGTGAATGAAAAACAATCTGGTAGGAGAAACCGGTCCACCTATATAAATGGGCATATCAGGACAATCCTTGAGCTCATCGAAGAATGAATTGACCTTTAACGAAGTCTTCTTATTCAGAACGAGCCCGATGGTTCCCTCTTTTGCATGTTCCACCAACAACACCACGGAACGCTGGAAGTAGGCATCTTTCAGAAAAGGCTCCGAAATGATGACATTTCCTTGAACCGGAAGAACATTGTTGTGCGTAATCTTAAATAGATTGTCGGATAATCCCATTGCTATCTCCTTTCTTATCAGGCGGTAATTTAGAAGATTCAATCCAAAAAAAAAAGATTTCGTCCGGCTATTATGCTTAATTAACATTAATAGCCGGACGATATGTCGTTATTGCGGATGATCCTTCTCAAACTCGGTCAGACGTTGATCGAGAAGATCATATTGGTTGTCTTTGATGAAAGAGGTACAAGCGCGGAGGCCTTGCTGATGGCTGCCCGTCGTTCCGAGCGAAATGGCACTGACACCGTAATATATCAGTTCTTCCATCAGTTTGTTCCCGGACAGACCTTTATAGCCTATCGTGAAATAGAAACCGTCGGCTATCTCGCGATCGATGTCGTGATCATAAACGATATGGAATCCATGATGTTTGAAGATCTCTTTCAGTTTGGCTGCACGACGACCGTATTCCCGAACCTGCTCCACAAAATTGAATGTTCCGTCGGATGCTGCTTTGAACATGGCGGCAAGAGCACATTGTGCTGAATGGCTTGTTCCGGATGAGAGCGCATAAAGAACGCGGTGGATATAGACGGTACCAAACGTTCCGCCACCATAGCGTGCTGTCAGTCCGGGGAATGCTCTGTGATAAAGTTTATCAGAAATAGCTGTCACGCCGATACGCTGTCCAGCATAACTGAAGGCTTTCGATCCGGAGATCTGCAGAATATAATTGTCTGTATAGTTTGCGACACTCGACTGATAAGGAGGCTGGAAAGGTTTGCTCATATCCTTGCGGAAATCCATGGCGAAATAGGCCAAATCCTCAATGATAATGACATCATACTTGCGAGCCACATCAGCAATGATCTGCAATTCCTCTTCCGTCAAACAGATCCAGGCAGGATTGTTGGGATTGGAATAGATGAGCGCAGCAATCTTTCCGGTGGAGAAATGCTTCTCCAGTTCGTCACGAAGCGCGGCACCGCGATGTTCATATACATCGAATGAATCATACTGATAGCCCATCACGACAATCTGCTGCTTCTGAACGGGAAATCCCGGATCGATAAAGAGGATCGTGTTACGACCTTCGTTGCACTGTCCGCTGGTGAGGAACGATGCGAACGTTCCCTGCATGGAACCGGTCACGGGAACACAGCATTCAGCTGGCACATCGACATTGATGAAAGCTTTGATGAAGCGGGAAGCCTCTTCCTTCAGTTCCGGACTGCCATTGATATTGGGATAGATGGAAGCGACGCCTTTGCGCAGAGCATCAATTTCTGCATCGACACCGACCTGAGCAGGTTTCAAACCGGGGACGCCCATTTCCATGTGAATAAATTCTGTGTGAGTCAACTTCTCAAGTTCGGTGGAGATCGCCACCACTTCACGAATTGTAGCCTTTCCGAAGTCCGGAAGCCCGTAGCTGTCTATCACCTTACGAGCTGTTTCGTAATCTACCGGTGTATTTTTCATTTCTATGTATTATTTAAACGCCGGCAAATGTAATAATTTATTCGAAAACTCTTTCATCTCACAGCAGATAAGATGCCACAGAAAGTGCAGCCATATCACCTATGCTTTCTCCCAATCCGGCAGGAACGATTCTGCAGACAGATCGTGAATAGGGAAGCGTCTCCCTCTCGATCACTTGCTTCATGCTGGTCTCCAACAGAGACTGAGATCGGGCATAAATACTCCCGATGACTATAAGTTGAGGATTGAGGATATCTATCAGGATAGAAAGAAACTGTCCCAAGTAGCAACCGCATATCCTGTATATCTCCAAAGCCAATGGATCACCTTTTATGGCAGCCTCGCTCACATCTTTTGCGGTAATCTGATCAATCTGTGCAAGAGTCGGACAGAATGAGACCTGGATACCCTGTTGGATCTGCTCCAAGACCTTCATCTTAGCCAACTGGGCAATTCCGTTCCCGCTGCAGAAGCCTTCGCACGAACCGGCTTTACCATAACCAACCGGTCCGATGTTCTCAAGACGGACATGCCCTACTTCACCTGCCATGTCATTGGCTCCAACATAAAGCTTGCCGTCAAGTATCAGACCTGCACCCATCCCGGTTCCGAACGTTAGAAAGATCACATCCTTATAACCTCTTCCGGCACCGAATTTCCATTCAGCCAGAGCGCAGGCATTGGCATCATTCTGCAATCCTACCTTGACCTGATATCGGTTTGTCAGCATGGCGACAATCGGGACCTCATCCCAACCCGGAAGATTAGGAGGAGACAGAATCACTCCCTTCACACTGTCGAGCGGACCACCGCAACTGATGCCAATGGATTCAATGGTATCTGCAGCCGACTTTCCCTCCAGCAGTTCATCTATCCCGGCAAAGATATGTTCCAACGTCTGACTTACACCTTTGGTAACCTCTGTCGGGAAGGAAATCTTACGAAGGACAGAGATTGTCCTGTCTTCATTGATCTTCCCAGATGTGACGGCACACTTCGTTCCGCCGATGTCAATTCCTATCATTTTCTTTTCCATCCTCAAACCCTTTCAATTATTCTTCCAGTAAGTCAACCTCTCTTATGGAGCCTTTCCCTGCATTGCATCGCAATGTTTTAATTTCGCAGGGTTTAAAACTCATTTTCCATGATGCATTTTCCGTCAGGAAGTTCAAAGTGGCATCCGTAGCTTTACCTTGCGTTTCGACACAACGGATGATGATGTCGTCACCTTCCTCGGATTTCTTGATCGCTGCCACGTTGACATTGGGGACATCCACTTGCAGGAAAGCCGATTTCAGAGGCAGATGTCCTCCGTGAATTCCCTGATACAAGGAGACGGGCTGAGACAGGAACTCCTCACTGATACGCGGAATATTCACCTCTTTCCAATCTCCTTTGTGAGGAACCAGAGCCATGCGGAAAGTCTGTATGCCTTGATCTTGCCAGACATATTCCTTATCAGGATACAGTTTGGCGGGATTATGCTGGGCGTAAACGGCAGAACGTGCAATGGAAACACGCAAGTCATTACCTTTCACATCATAGCCGTACTTGGAATCGTTGATGACGGAGAGTCCATAAGGAATCGATTCGAGTGAACCTGTGACATCAATCCAATGCTGTCCGGGATTTTCATCACCATTCACTTCGCGCTGGATGAATCCATAAGGTACGGCATAGGTTGAAGCGGGTGAATCGAGATTCGTCGGGAAGGAGAATTTAAGCATCTTCAAATGCTCGTGCCAATCCAAGGAGACCTCGGAATCGATACGTTTGGAAGCGGCATACAAGCTCCAGTCGATAGTCAGACGAGAACTTCCGTAGGTTGACACGGTGCGGACCGTTGCTCTCAGCGGACCATTCTCGAGTACTTTAGCAACGGCATTACTGAAGGCTCCGATCTCTTCTTCATAATTTACAATCTTATGACTCCATGTATCGCTCGTATCATTGATCACGACTGCGCGGCATCCGCCTTTGCCTTGTGGAAAAAGATCCTTACCCACCGATTTATCATAGATACTGACCGTCCCGTCCGATAAGAAGGTAAGTTTGTAGAACTCGTTTTCGAGCACATTCCCTTCAGCCTTGGCAGGCGAGGCAATAGTGGCTGGCGAGCCTTTAATGACACGAAACTGTTCGTAGCCAAAAGGAGGAAGTGCCGCTTCGAACAGCAAACCCTTCCGATCGCCGCATTGTGATTCGGCCAATACCCACTGATGAGGCAACGACTTATTACCAGAATCCACCACACTTGTATTCTCCGGCTGATCATTCCAGCTGATATCGTAATGAATTTCCGCCTTCACTTCCCAGGCATGCGGGTTGAACGCAATGAGATACTGAGCCTCTTTATCTGTGGTCGGGATCTGCCACTCCAACTTCTGAATGGCTATAGATTCGGCATCATGCGCAATGTTCTGAGCAAAGCCATGTCCTTCCGCGACATCTTTATAATGGGAAACCAGAGCCGTTCCAGCCATGCTGTCATGGAACTGCATGAACAGCAGTTTCTGCCAGGCAGCGGTAAATTCAGACTTGGGATAGTTCGCTTTCCAAAGCAGTTCGCCGGCTGTGCAGATCTTCTCGGCTTTCATCAGAGCCTCTTCTGCCAAGGCATTGCCTTTTTTAAGACTGCTCTCAGCAGTATAGCAACCCACTGAATGATGCTGCAAGTCCTCTTTCAAGACGGGAATGGTCAGAGCTTTCTCTGCACGCATCTTTTCGAAATAGCCGTCGAGGCTTCCGTAAGATATTTTCGGAGCTCCCTTTTCCTTTCGAATCTCCTCCACATTCTTCAAACACTCCTTGGTCGGTCCACCTCCATGATCACCCACACCATAGAAAGCCATGAACGTTTTCATCGGCTGCTGCGGAGCAATCTTTACGATAGCTTCCAGGTTCTGACGAGCAGAATCGCCGTTATCGCCGTAACTATTTTGGATTCGATAGGTCATCACACGTGAGCCGTCAGGCGATTCCCACCAGAAAAGATCGGACGGGATGGTCTTCTCATGAGCTGCCGGACGCATGAAACAGTAGTTGTCCATGCCCTGCTTGGCAATGATCTGAGGAAGCGTTCCGGGATGTCCGAACGAATCAGGATTGAAAGCCACCTTGGCCCGTTTGTTGAACAGCTTCTGAAAAGTCAGCTGACCATACAAGCCTTGTCGGACCAAGGACTCGCCGCATGGGATATTCACATCCGGCTCAATCCACCAGCCTCCGACAATATTCCATCGGCCCTCTTCCACACGCTGACGAATCTCCTTCAGCATATCAGGGTCATTGTCGGCGATCCATTGATAGAACTGAGCAGAACTGGCAGTAAAGACCATGTCGGGGAACTCCTTCATGCGATCGAGAGCGGAACGGAATGTACTGTGGACGACAGCAACGCCTTCCGGCCAACGCCATAGCCAAACAGGATCGATGTGTCCATGACCGATCATCATCATGCTTAGTTTTGAGGCATCTTTAGTCCAAACAAGTTTTACATTGGCAGCTGAGACCAATGAATTGAACGGGGTGAGCGAGACGGCGGCAACGCCTGCGGCAGTACGTCTGAGAAAGGTGCGCCGTGTCATGCTGTTTTCATTTTTCATATCCAGTATTATTTAAGATTCAATAAACAAAGGTGTTCAGTTTTGAAGAACTGAAGCAGATATGTAAAAGTAGCCATTATATAAAAAAAGATGATAATCTGACGTTGCTCTTTAACTATAATTGATAATTAAGAAAAGATCTACTTTTTATCAGTGCCGTTGTCCTGACGAAAATCGTTTGCAATCTGTGGATTCGGACAATTTACTCTTTAGATGCGACTTTTTATTTGCTTGACTATTGAAGACCTTTGTACCTCGAAAAAGAAGCAGACGGTAGAAATGATTCTGCAAATTATTATTTAACGCGTTAATAGAAAGATGAAACTGAAGATTGACAAACAATACAGAAGCAATCTCATGGCTGCGGCCATACTCGTGGCATTCATTCTGGTGGTGATCGCCATTGGACTCTGCCTGCCTAAAGAAAAGGAGTTGCTACAAGGACAGGTGGAACTGACCGACTACAGGATCTCCAGCAAACTTCCGGAGAGAGTGGTCAAATTTTACGTGCAGGAAGGCGACTTGGTGCACAAAGGCGATACACTGGTCATCATGCAGGCTGCCGATATCGGTGCGAAGCTGGCTCAGGCTGAAGCAGCGCACTCTGCTGCACAGGCCATGGAAGACGAAGCCAACAACGGCGCCCGTAAACAACAGATACAGGCCGCTTACGAAATCTGGCAGAA
>Ga0208826_1003391_pt1 | contig 10943 bp, 5 predicted proteins | sample AD_UKC115_MetaG_FD_184451 | JGI IMG/M metagenome (GOLD analysis project Ga0208826, IMG submission 184451) | Active sludge microbial communities of municipal wastewater-treating anaerobic digesters from Hong Kong - AD_UKC115_MetaG (SPAdes)... | ecosystem: Engineered > Bioreactor > Anaerobic >... | reverse complement strand
TATCGCGATCCTGATTATGCTGCTTGTTAAAGGAGAAACAACGAAAGCTGTCCCGTTCTATGGTGTGGGAGTTTTCATGCCGATCATGATCATGGGTTTATCCATCAGAAAACATGTACTAACGCATTATTCAGGTGCTGTTCAAAAATGGGGAACTGCCGCCGCAACCTTCGCAGCAGCTTTGGCAGCTCTTGTTTTCGTTATGCAGATTATCGGAAAATGGTCTGAAGGTGGCTGGATGGTATTAATTTCTTTCAGCCTTTTAGTCTTATGCGCAAACCTGATTCTTCTTTCGCCAATCGGTTATCGAACACCGAAACAAATTCATCGGATTGTCAGAAAAAAAGCCAGAGTAGAAGGTCATATGGCATCAATTGTGGAGTGGCAGTCTCTAAAAATGCAGGAATATCGCTATTCGATTTTATCTGGGATTGCAAGATTCTTTGAAATTTTTGGAATCCGAAGGCCGGGACAATTCCCCAAGCCTGCTGAAGCCGGCGCTTATGATGAAGCGATTCATGCGTTGAATGCAGATTCTTTTATTCTTCAATTTATGAGTAAAGCCGAACAATCCGAGATAATCAGATCTGATGACATTTCCTGGTCTGAACAGGAAGAAAAAGTGACAATGAATCCAGGCTTATAGTGGATCATCGTTATTGATTATCAGCGATTCAAAATCAAGAAAAACCTTTGATACAAGAAAGAAAACTTGTTATTGTGAAGTTTATGACTTCAAGAAAGACTACACGATAACAAGGAACCTTTCTTAAATTTCAGGTCATTGGATGATTGTCTGTACAGTTTTTTCTCTGAAATTACTGTGCAGAACAATCGAAAACAGGGTATTGTCGAGTCTTTATGGCTTTTTTACCTCTTCAAATGTTAACACCTCAGGAAATCTTTGATTACCTGGCATCATCTGATGATGGACTTTCTGATCGGGAAGTATCCGAAAGAACCCGTCTATATGGACAGAATTGTTTGATTGAACCATACCGAACTTTACCAGTGAGGCAATGGATTCAGTATATTTCCAATCCAATGTCGTTGCTCTTATGGGGAGCAGGGTTGATCTCGATGTTGATTGGCCATATCGGATTAGGTTTGGTAATTTGGACCATTGTCGTGATCAATTCATTCTTCTCATTTTGGAGTGAAAGTCGGGCGATTCAAGCAATCGACACCTTGCGAAAAATGCTTCCCGTAAATGCTGTTGTCTTAAGAAATGGGCAAAGAAAACCGATTCCTGCCAGCGAAATTGTTCCTGGTGACATAATCATATTAACTGCAGGCGACAGAATCCCAGCCGATGCCAGATTAATTGAATCCTTTGGATTTCGAACCAATCAATCAGCTTTAACAGGCGAAGTGATGCCAGTATTGAAGATATCTGAACCATTCTTGCGGGATGATTTATCGGAATTGGAATACCCCAATCTCATTTTTTCGGGTACAACTGTGGTTTCCGGTAACGGAAAAGCTGTTGTATACCGAACCGGAATGACTACACAGTTCGGACGAATTGCGCAACTGACCCAAACTCAAAAAGAAGAACCAAGCCGCCTTCAACGTCAGATTCAGCATATCACGAAGTATCTTTCTGCAGCAGGAATTTTGCTCGCTGTGATTATTTTTGTGATCGGAATCTTTGATATCGGGATTCAAAAAAAAGATGCATTGGCATTATCCATCGGGATATTGGCAGCAGCATTACCGGAAGGTTTGGCTGCAACGATAACACTGGCGCTTGCCATGGCAGTCCAACGGCTTGCTCCCGAAGGTATTTTCGTAAAAAAATTATCAGTCGTCGAAACTTTAGGATCTGTTTCTGTGATTTGCACTGATAAAAGCGGTACGCTGACGCAAAATCAAATGACAGTGCGTGAAATTTGGACAAAAGGAGACCGCTACGCTGTCACAGGTGTCGGTTATGATCCTTGCGGCGAAGTGATCTCGATGAAGACTGGAACGATACAAGAATTCAAATCTTCTGATTTGGTCTTAATTGGCAGAACATCCATTTTATGTAATAACTCACGCCTGCTTCCTTCTGATTCAGAACAGTCTGCCTGGCACGGTCTGGGGGACCAGACGGAATCGGCATTAAGGGTGATGGCTATAAAATTCGGAATGAAACCCACTGCGATTGAAAATGAATTTCCTCGAATGTATGAGATTCCTTTTGATGCTCACAGAAAACGTATGTCGACGATCCACACAACCAACAACCAACTTCTGATTTGTACAAAAGGCGCCCCAAAAGAAATTCTGCATCTTTGCTCTGATATTCTGATTGAAGGGCAAACGCTGGAACTGAACGAAGAATTACGTGAAGAAATTTTACAAATAAATGATGAGTTCTCAAGTTCTTCTTTGCGAGTATTGGCTTTGGCGCAACGCGAGATTCCTTACCAGAAAGGACCATTTTATGAAGATTCGATTGAATGCGGATTGACGTTTTTGGGATTAATTGAAATGATGGATCCGCCGAGGACTGAAGTTGCACGAGCAGTACAGACCATTAAACAAGCCGGAATTCGTATGATGATGATGACCGGCGATTATGGCTTGACTGCGGAATCCATAGCTCGCAGAATTGGAATGCTTTCTACAAAAACAGCGCGCCTTGTCACTGGATCGGAAATCGAGGCAATGGATGATGAGGCTCTTTCCCAATTGCTTTTTCAAGAAATCATCTATTCGCGTATGGCGCCGGAACACAAACTCCGAATTGTCAATTTATTGAAAGCTCAAGGGGAGGTTGTTGCTGTCATTGGCGATGGTGTCAATGACACTCCAGCTATCCGAGCGGCTGATGTTGGAATAGCGATGGGCTTGACTGGGTCTGATGCCGCTAAAGAATCTGCGGATGTCATATTGATGCGTGATGACTTTTCATCGATCGTCACTGCAATTGGAGAAGGAAGATCCATATTTGCGAATATCAGGAAATCAATCACCTACATCTTTGCGTCAAACATTCCGGAAATACTTCCATTTTTCCTGACTGCGATTTTTCAAATTCCTTTGGCATTAACCGTTGCTCAAGTCATTGCAATCGATTTCGTTACCGATCTCTTTCCGGCTTTAGGTTTGTGCAGCGAAAAACCTGAATTAAATGTGATGTTATGTCCTCCAAGGAGAAAAGATCAGTTATTGGTAGATCGATCGCTTCTTCTGCAATCGTTTCTTCGGTTAGGTGGTACAGAATTCTTATTATGTTTTTTACTTTTCGTCAGTGTTTATTGGGATTCTGGAAATCTTCTATTTGATTCATTGAATCGGAAATTTGTGCTCATGCAATCAAATGGACAAGTTTATTTGACTGCGATTACAGTCTATTATGCCGGAGTTGTATTTGTACAATTTGGTAACGCCTTTGTTTGTCGGACAGAGAAAAATGATGTGCGGATAATCGGGATATTTAGTAATCCACACTTAATTTTTGCTTTATTTTTATCCTCTCTGTTTCTGATGGTGACAATTTATTTCACGCCAGTAAAAATTCTCTTCCAACATGTCTCACTTCCGTTCGTTTATTGGCTCCGTATCAGTTTATTGATACCGATTTTCTATCTTATTGAAAAAATCCGAAAGCAGGTATTTGAATTATGGAAAAGTCGTTAAAAAGGAGAAAATTTTTTATTATGATGTTTTTATAGTTAATTCAAAAAAAGCAGCGGTAATCAAAATCTTACCTTTTTTTGATCAAATGATCAGAAATAATTGTCAGGATTTATCGTAATATGTTCTTATATACTGAGTTTATATTTTGGATGAGGGGACTTTTCAAAATATGCAATTTTACTGAAACAACTATTAAAGCAATCCAAAAATTCTGATTGTTAATTTTTGGGGGCTGATCTGCAGTAATTCGAAAATAAGAAAAGCCTTAAAAAAAAGAGAAGTATTGTTGTTGTATTCTTAACAAAAACAATAACATAACAAGTGATCCATCTTATATTTCGAGTCGCTGTTTGGTTTGATTCATATGAACTGTAACTTATATTTTTGAGAAAATAGAGACCGAGTGTTTTTCTTCCGATATCGGTCATAAGGAGAAAAGGAATTCCTCAATAGAGGAAAAACTATGTTAAAGGAAAATTTATATTTGAAACAATTAAAATCGAAGGGAAAAACCGATTCCATTCACCAGTATTCCTCTGATGAGCTGATAACGATTATGAGCGAATCAGTTGACTCAGAAGTCATCTCAATACTGGAAACCAGAAAAGGTGGATTGACCAGTGACGAAGCTCAAAATCGCCTGGAGCGTTATGGACTGAATACAATCTCTAAAGAGAAGGGCAAATCGATTTGGTTGCGCTTTCTGGCTAATTTCACACATGTGATGGCGATACTTCTATGGATCGCAGGAATCGTTGGATTTATTGCGAAAATGCCTGAATTGGGCATAGCCATTTGGCTTGTAAATATCATTAATGGTCTATTTTCGTTTTGGCAGGAATTTCGTGCTGAAAAAGCGACTGAAGCTTTAAAGAATCTGCTTCCTTCTTATGCTCGCGTAATGAGAAATGGGGAAAGCATCCGAATCCTTGCTGACGAACTGGTGCCAGGCGATATTCTTCTCGTAGAAGAGGGCGATCGTTTATCTGCTGATGCAAGATTGTTTCAAGAAAATGAACTGCGCGTAAATCAATCCACCTTGAGTGGGGAATCCAATCCAGTGCGGAAAACTTGCGATCCGGTTCAGAGAGCAAGTTTGACGAATACGGAACTCCCGAATATTCTCTATGCCGGAACGATGGTTTCAGCTGGTACAGGCCGCGCTGTTGTTTATGCCACAGGAATGAATACTGAATTCGGAAAAATTGCTCATTTGACACAAACAGTGGGAGATGAATTAAGCCCGCTGCAAAAAGAGATGAAACGAGTGACCAAATCGGTATCCGTATTGGCGATTGGCATTGGAATTGTATTTTTTATTCTCGGGATTTTTCTGGCTGGTGTTGATCTGCTGGAGAGCTTTATTTTTGCGATGGGTATGATTGTCGCCTTTATACCGGAAGGCTTACTCCCGACAGTAACCTTGTCTTTGGCTATGGGCGTTCAGCGAATGGCAAAGAAAAATGCGCTCATAAAAAAATTGTCTGCAGTCGAAACACTGGGATGTACGACTGTTATTTGTACCGATAAAACCGGTACGTTGACTCAAAATGAAATGACAGTCACCGGTATTTGGCTTCCCGATCATCGCTACGCTGTAACCGGCGTCGGCTATATGCCGAAAGGGGAAATAAAGGAATTGACCGGAAATTCACAAAAACAAATTTCAGAAGAAGAAGACCTGAAAAATGTTTTGCGAATGGCAAGTTTGTGCAATAATGCCCGTTTGATATCTCCGAATGAAGAGATCTCAAATTGGTCGATTGTAGGTGATCCAACCGAAGCGGCAATTTTAGTTGTGGCACAAAAGGGAGGGATTGACCTGGATCGTGAAAATGAGATTACACCCCGTTTACGAGAGCTGCCGTTTGATTCTCATCGAAAGCGAATGAGTACGATTCATCAGACGAATGATGGATTTTCCATAGCCGTAAAAGGAGCTCCCAAAGAAGTCCTTGAACTTTGCACTCATGTTCGGATAAACGGTCAGGATTTTATTCTGGATGATTCAAGGCGATCTCAAATGATGGCAGCAAATGATGATTACGCTCGAAACGGATTGCGTGTTTTGGCAGTTGCCTATCGTAAATTGCCAGCAACAGATTCCGACTGGAAAGATCAAACACCAGAAGAAATCGAAAAAGATCTCACCTTTTTGGGATTAATCGCAATGATGGATCCACCTCGGCCGGAGGTTGCGGAAGCCATCCAGCAATGCCATACGGCTGGAGTCCGAATTATTATGATCACTGGGGATTACGGCTTAACTGCGGAATCTATTGCACGAAGAATCGGGATTGTACGATCCAATGATGCACGCGTCATAACCGGACTGGATTTGGATGAACTGGACGAATCGGCATTGAAGGAATCCTTGTTGCATGAAGTTATTTTTGCTCGTGTTGCGCCGGAACACAAACTACGTGTGGTTACAGCATTAAAAGAAATGGGCGAAATTGTGGCAGTTACCGGGGATGGCGTGAATGATGCACCAGCATTGAAGAAAGCCGATATAGGAATTGCGATGGGGTTGACTGGGACAGATGTCGCGAAAGAAGCAGCGGATATGATCTTAACCGATGATAATTTCGCTTCGATTGTACATGCCATCGAGGAGGGACGGGCTGTTTATTCCAATATTCGAAAATTTGCAACGTATGTGGTGACCAGCAACATGCCTGAGGCAGTCCCATTTGTTCTGATGCTCTTTTCCCGCGGTGCGATTCCGCTGCCTTTGACCATCATGCAGATTTTATCCATCGATCTGGGCACAGACATGGTCCCGGCGATGGGTCTGGGCACTGAAAAACCTGAACCAGGAACCATGATGCGTCCGCCGCGTTCCCAAAATGAACCGATGCTTTCCTCTAAATTCTTTGCGAAGGCATTGTTATTCTATGGAATTGTCCAATCGGTAACATCCATGGCAGCTTTTTATTTCATGTACTGGCAGAACGGCTGGAGACCCGGGTTGCCGATGGCAGGAGAGGGAACGCGCCTATATCAAATGGCTACGACTATGACATTAGCCGGCGTTGTAACCACGCAAATCGGAGCAGTTTTATGCCGTCGATCTGAATATACATCGATCTTTAAAATTAAATTATCCACCAATCGACTGGTGTTATTGGGGATTGGCGTTGAACTGTTGCTTGTATCTTTAATCATGTATGTGCCATTTTTACAGGAAATATTTGGAACAGCACCGATTTCAATTCAGGACTGGCTTTTCTTGTTCATACTTCCTCCAGTATTTATCTTATTTGATGAATTAGACAAGATCAGATTACGTAAAAAGGAACAAAACAGAAGGTTAAAAGCCCAGGAAAAGGGAGAGATAGCATGAAAATATTAATTGTTGGATGTGGACGTGTCGGATCTGGCATTGCCAGAGTGTTGGCTTCCCAAAACCATAAAGTCTCTATCGTCGATAAGGATCCTCAGGCATTTGAAAGGCTGGGAGAGGATTTTAAAGGTCAAATATTCACCGGTGTCGGATTTGATCGTGATACTTTGTTGAAAATGGGCATAGAACGGGCAGATGCACTTGCTGCGGTTACAACCAATGATGACACGAATATTGTTGCAGCCCGTATCGCAAAATTCATTTTTCGGGTTCCCCGGGTTGTTGCACGTTTATACGATGTCCGACAGGCTGAGATTTACCGAAGATTAGGACTCCAAACAATCGCCCCGACAGAATGGGGAATTCATCGAATCACCGACTTGCTGTTGTACTCCCCGCTGGATACAGTTTATGGAATTGGCAGTGGTGATGTGGAACTCATTGCTGCAGATGTTCCAAATCTGATGGTAGGAAAAACCGTTCGAGATTTGACAGTCACTGGCGAAATTCATATTGTTTCGATAACACGTGCTAACAGAACATTCCTGCCCACTTCCGGGACGATTTTACAGAAGGATGATCTACTCCATTTGGCAGTCTTACGGTCGTCTGCCGGTCGTCTGCGGGAAATATTGGGCGTATAAGAAAGGAGAAAACATGTTTACGATTATTATTGGCGGCGGGCAAGTAGGAAATTATCTGGCATCTTTATTGCTGCGGGAAAATCATCAGATTATGATTGTTGAAAATCGAAAAGAAAGGGTTGAATTCCTGAAACAATCGATTCCGGAAAACATGGTAATGCTGGGTAATGGAACAGATCCCGAGACGCTTGAAAAAGCTGGCATTCATAAAGCCAATGTGATTGCCGTAGTAACAGGTGCGGATGAGACTAATTTGGCTGTTTGCAGTCTGGCAAGTTATGAATTTAAGGTTCCAAGGATTATTTCACGTGTGAACAATCCAAAAAATGCCTGGCTTTATACACCGGAAATGGGGGTACATGTTGCGCTGAATCAGGCAGAATTATTGGGTAACTTGATTTTGGAAGAAATGTCTCTTGGAGATATGATGACGTTAGTCAAACTGCGAAAAGGGCAATACTCGCTTGTTGAGGAAAAAGTGGCTCCAGGTTCCTCTGCTGATGGAAAATCGATTCAGATGTTGGGATTACCGGCGCGCTGTCTTTTAGCGGCGATTATTCGAAAAGGTGATTTGATTTTACCGCGTGGCGAAACAATTTTACAGGTTGCGGATGAAGTTTTAGCAATTGTACATTCAACGGAACTTGCTGATTTGGCTGGTATCCTCGGCCCTGTCCGACAGATTTTAAAATGATTTTTTTGATCCTCAATGATGTATACTGAGCAAAATGAACAACAAATCCTCCGGAAAAACCGGAGGATTTGTTGTTCATTTGAATAATCGATTTTTTCGGTAAAAAATCTTCTCAGCAATTTCTTTTGATGTGAATCAATTTCAATTATTTTGAAGACATTTTATTTCCGGTTTTATTATTCCCATCCAAGTTTTGCATTGCAAATTCAAGACATTGGACGACAAGGTTATTCAATGATAGATGATTTTCCACTGCCAATTTCTCTAAAATATTAACCATATTTTCAGGCAGCCGAAAGGTTTTCGATTCACAGGAATATCCTTTTTGTATAACAAATTCGCTCATTACATCTCCACTTATAATTTTATCAGTATGGTTATTTATTAATTAAGAATATTATGAGTATTTACTTATTGTAACCATCTTGTTTATTTTACGATAATTATTTGCTTCGTGAAAAAAAAGATGACAGATTCTTACAAAAAAATAAAATTATGCTGAGTAATAAATACAAGGATGGCTTATGAAGTAAATCTCAATTATACAGAGAATAAAAGAATATTCAGATAGTGATTCTCATTGATTAATAATTACCATTTGATCTAATTCATCATTAAGAAATACAATGATCTTTCATCGATTTCCAATACATAATTAATAGAAGAGATAATGTGATCAAAACCAGTAATTGGAAAAGAGAGTCAGTTAATCAAAAAATGGAGCTATCTTTCGAATAGAACAAAAAAAATTCATTCCAGATTCTGAAATACGAAATATGAAATGAATATTTCGTATTACCTCCCCGGATTTCGAATTATTGATCTTTAGGTCACAACAGTTACCTGTAAAATAGAGTTATACGAATGATTTATTTCAGAAAGTCAGAAATCAGTAATCTTAAATTGGAAAAGTTTTTTGAAAAGTGAAAGGAAAAAAGTTGTCGTGTTGTTTTTGCGCTCTGCACAAAAACAACACAAATCAACGAATTATTTTAATATTTCAAATCACTTGCCAGAGAAATAATTGTGAATTGACCAATGAACCAGTGAGATTTTTTGATGAGTGAACAAGTATTGAACCGATTTGTTATTCCGCTGCGAGATATTACTGCCTCTCCATCATTAATCGGAGAAAACGGCGTTAATTTGGCGCGTTTATCATCAGCAAGTCTCCCCATCCCACCGGGGTTTTTCATCTCATCCGATGCATATCTACAATTTGCAGCAAATTATGGCTTATTCGATCGGATTCAACTTGTACTGTCCGAAGCATTATTACACAATCTTCAGCATATAACAGCATCGGTTGAAATAATTCAACAATTATTTATTAATAATCCGATCCCGCCGGAGATTTCTAATGAAATTCATCACGCTTTCGATACTATTGAAAATGGCATTCATGGAGCAATCATTCAGGGTTCGGTTTGTTTTGCTACATTCCCTGATCCTATATTTTCTGATTCTTTTCATTTTTTTCAAAATGCTTCCGGATTGGAAGAAATTGAATTGACAATTCGAAAATGCTGGGCTTCTATCTGGACACCTCAAACCATTCAATATTTGATACGGTTTCGACTTCCACCTGATCAAATTCAAATGGCTGTGATCGTCCAAGAAAAACTTCAATCCGATACGAACGGAATCATGCTGACTGTGAATCCGGAAAATGGACGAAGTGATCGCGTAATTATCGATACATTTCAAGGAGAAAAAAAAGGCAGCATTACACCGACTTATCGAATTACTGTGCATAAGAAAACTGGAAAAATAATCCATTGGAAAACGGCATCCAAGGAAATTGTTACTATTCGGTCACCGTTTGGCGTTTATCGAATACCGGTTCATCCTTTGGATACAAAAAACGCTGTTTTAGAAAATCGACAGGCTTCTAATTTAGCCAAACTGGGTATGATCATCGAGAACCTGCTTCATAAACCAGTGAAAATTAATTGGGAAATCAAAAGTCGAGATTGCTTTATCATTCAAGTTCATCCGATCAATGATTATCTTGGAATCAAAAAGCCATGGACACCTTCAAATTCCAAATCTTATCTGACTCGAAGCCGTTTAGTGGAATTATTTCCGGATCCAATTACTCCGATATTCGAGACATTGGGAATTCCGGCTTTGCTTGAAGCCGATCAAAGAATGCGCATGGCTTCAAGAAGTATTTTTCATCCTGCTCCTCTTAATTTGGATGTCGTCAACGGGTATATCTACCAAAGTTTTCGTAATCGATTCAGTTATTATCTCACTCTCTTGTATGCTTTCTTACATACGAAAAAAATAATTGGTCTGAATAGAACTGGCGCAGAAGAAAATCGAATCTTGGCGCATTCAATAATTGAAAAATGGGAAAACGAGGATTTGACAACTTTAAAATCTCACTTCATTTATGATGCGATTCAGAAACAAATTTCCTGTTCAGCGATTATCTTTGCAGACCTACGGCAAAGCTTCATTATTTCATCTGCTTTTTGTGAATTATGGGCAAGATTGTTATTCGATCATGAATTATTTACTGAAAAATTCAAGATAAATCAATTTGAACAAAAATTCTCTCCAGTTCATGAATATTTTCCGAATCAGAGTCCACGTATACACAATTCATTGGATGCCGTTTCAT
>Ga0208826_1003385_pt1 | contig 10962 bp, 7 predicted proteins | sample AD_UKC115_MetaG_FD_184451 | JGI IMG/M metagenome (GOLD analysis project Ga0208826, IMG submission 184451) | Active sludge microbial communities of municipal wastewater-treating anaerobic digesters from Hong Kong - AD_UKC115_MetaG (SPAdes)... | ecosystem: Engineered > Bioreactor > Anaerobic >... | reverse complement strand
GATAAAGCAACTTCTTTTCTGTAAATTCAATAGCAGACCACTCGATCTTCATCGAATCTGACATAGATTTTATCTGTTTCCCAGTCCTGGGAGACTTCCATAAGCAGAGCAGAGACAAGACGTTCAATGGATTTCTCATTGGGAAATACCAAGGCGACTCTTGTCCTGCGTTTGATCTCTTTGTTAAGCCTTTCCAGCATGTTGGTTGTTCGTAATAGGCGACGTATTTTCGAAGGATATTTCATGACGGCAAACCCTTCCGGGATGTTCTGCTCAAGCCAAGCAGCCAGCTTAGGGGCGGATATTTCGTACTTCTTGACCGTTTCGTCAAGGATTTGCTGGGCCTTGTCGGCGTCCTTGGCATTGAAAATCTGGCGAATATCTTCGGCAACATCTTTACGCATGCTCGCCTTGGAGATATAGAGCATCGCGTTCTGTTGAAGATGAAAATGACACCGATTCCAGCTCACGCCGGAAAAAACGGCTTGTACCGCTTCTTTGAGACCTTGATGGTCGTCACTGGTCAGCATTTCCACGCCATGAAGCCCTCTTTGACAGAGGCTTCTCAAGAATGTTCTCCAATGCACTTCCGCCTCACTGAGGGATACGCTGATACCCAGAACGGACCGATACCCGTCCGGACTGATGCCCACCGCAATCAAGACGGCACAGCTCCTTACTTCTCCATCAACACGAACTTTGATATAAGTCGCATCCAACATGAGAAAGCGGATTCTTCCAAGCGGCCGGGTTCGCCATTTTTCCAGTTCATCGTCAAGCATGGTCGCACAACGACTGACCTCTGTGCTCGTGATCTCAAGGCCGCAGAGCTCTTGCAAAACCTTGGCCACTTTGCGAGTCGATACCCCTTGAACGTACATCTCAGCCAAGGCCACTTTCAGCGCTCGTTCGCTTCGCAGTCCCTTGTCCAAGGCGCTAGGATAAAATTCCACTCCTTCTCCCCGGACCTGAGGCACTGATAAAAAAAGCTGTCCCACGCGGCTGTTCAGTGTCTTGGGCTTGTACCCATTGGCATAGCCGGTACGGGTATCACTGCGCTCGTAGGGACCCGCTCGAAGCGTTCGAGAGCGTTCGACTCGCATGGCTTCGTTGATGATGATGCTCAATGCCTCCGGCAATCCCTCCAATCCATTTTGAAGAATCACTTCAAGGACTTCCTTAAATGCGGTATCATTCTCAGCACGGGCCATAGCTTGTTCCTCCTTTGTGTTTTCGTCGACATCGAAGAAGGTCAATTATGGCCCGCCACTTCACTTAAGGGCAAGTGCCCTTAACAACTCAAAATGAATTTACAGAAAGAATGGTACACTAACAAGAAGGAGAAGTTTCACGGCTCATTTACTCCTTTCACGAAGTAAACTTTTCCCTGAACAAGAGAAAAGGGTAAAGGGTGACCGGGAAGTAAGACAATCCTTTTTGTTTGACAGAGTCAAACCCCTGTGTTAGCGTTTTTCTGTCTCGTGTCGAAGACATCTATCCAACCTTTAATTCATTCTGGGTTTCCAAAGGAAGAGAAGGATGCCGTTCCACACACTAAATGGTTTGAAAATACGGTTTGATCCCAACGCCATATCCGAGGTTGTACAACCACTGGTAGCTTGCCACGAAATGAACAACATCTTGCTGGATGTAGAACGATGGGAGAACCTTCCCGTGGGTTTTACTGTTGTATCGGCATCAGTAACCGCTTGGCTTTCTGGCTCAGTTGAAAAAGTTTCTTTTGGAGTGAGAAGTTTATAAAAGTATCGACTCGGTCTGGCATATTTCCTTCGTTCCAGTACAAGCAATTAAATGGAGCATCAGCACCGCAAAAGGAGGCCGTATGAGAAAGGCAATACCAATCCTTGTCTTCTTATTCGTACTGTTGTTATGTTGGTTATTCTCTCTCTTTCACGCACAGAGCGCTGGTGTTGAATGGGATGCCCTTCAAAAGGAAGCACTGGAACTCTACAATTCTGGAAAATATGACCGCGCCCTTCTGGTTGCTCAAAAAGCCCTTCAAGTGGCCGAGAAAAAAGTCGGTCCCAACCATCCCGATGTGGCATTATCCCTCTCTATCCTGGGCGATATATACAAGTGCCAAGGCGACTACGACTCGGCGGAGGCACTCTACAAGAGAACGCTGGCAATATGGGAGAAGGCCAAAGGCCCTGACAATACCCTTGCGACTGGTCTCAACAACCTAGGCGATCTCTACTATACCAAAGGCGACTACGACTCGGCGGAACCTCTCCTCAAGAGAGCACTGGCAATTTATGAGAAGGTCCTCGGCCCTGGCCACCCCTATGTAGCGACGTGCCTCAACAACCTGGGCTCTGTCTACGAGAACCGAAGCGACTACGACTCCGCGGAACCTCTCCTCAAGAGAGCGCTGGCAATTTTCGAGAAGGCCAAAGGCCCTGACCATCCCGATGTGGCGACGGGTCTCCACAACCTGGGCAATCTCTACAAGGAACGAGGCGACTATGACTCCGCGGAGGCCCTCTACAAGAGAGCTCTGACAATTTATGAGAAGGCCAAAGGCCCTGACCACCCCGATGTAGCGACGTGCCTCAACAACCTGGGACTTCTCTACAAGATCCAAGGCGACTACGACTCGGCGGAACCTCTCCTCAAGAGAGCGCTGGCAATATGGGAGAAGGCCAAAGGCCCTGACGATACCTTTGTGGCGATCTGTCTCGGCAACCTAGGCGATCTCTACTATACCAAAGGCGACTACGACTCGGCGGAGCCCCTCTTCAAGAGAGAGCTGGCAATTTATGAGAAGGCCAAAGGTCCTGACAATGGCGATGTGGTGTTCTGTCTCAAAATCCTGGGCACTCTCTACATGGAACGAGGCGACTTCGCCTCGGCGGAGCCTCTCCTCAAGAGAGAGCTGGCAATAGAGGAGAAGCTCCTCGGCCCTGACAGTCCCTATGTAGCAACATGTTTGGAAAACCTTGCAAGCATCTACAGGGCCACAAAGAGGATTTCAGAGGCGAATGCCTTAGAGAAACGGGCGGCGCGGATTCGTGCCATCAAGAGGTGACAGGGCCGGCGGCCTGGGGAAGTCGTAGAGTCTCTTCTTGAGGTTCTCCACAAGGTTCAGCAGGAGCGGGTTCTTCGCCGGTGTCAGGTAGACGCCGTGGAAGAGGAGGTTGCCTACCAAAGACACTCCATTTTACTCTCAAAAGTGCAGCGAAAGGGGAAAGAAGGAGAAGTTTCACGGCTCATATACTCCCTTCACGAAGGAAACTTTTCCCTGAACAAGAGAAAAGGGTGAAGGGTGACCGGGAAGTAAGACAATCCTTTTTATTTGACAGAGTCAAACCCCTGTGTTAGCGTTTTTCTGTCTCGTGTCGAAGACATCTAGCCAACCTTTTTAATTCATTCTGGGTTCCCGAAGGAAGAGAAGGATGCCGTTCCACACACCAAATGGTTTGAAAATACGGTTTGATCCCAACGCCATATCCGAGATTGTACAACCACTGGTAGCTTGCCGCGAAATGAACAACATCTTGCTGGATGTAGAACGATGGGAGAACCTTCCCGTGGGTTTTACTGTTGTATCGGCATCAGTAACAGCTTTGCTTTCTGGCTCAGCAGTACTAACAATTTCCGTTGGCCTTTTAGGGTACATTTTCGGAGTGATGATTCGGGAGCTCTTTTATTCCAACTTCCTACGCCTGCTAATTCCCCTCTTTCTCGGTTCATGGTTCATCACTCTTATCTACACAATCGGTATATCTAATTTTCTGGTCGCACGCCAGAAGTACACAACAACGGTGGTCCTTTGCCTCATTAACGCGGCGGCCCACTTCGGTGTCTTAAGCGTTTTGGAGTTGATCTTTCTTCCAATCCGCATATTTTTCCACCGTATCTTCAGGCTTAATATTTTCACACACCCAGAGAGAACCTTTGTCACAATCTGTAACTTATGCGCTGCGAAGCATGGGGTTATACTCAATTGGAATCGGTATACGACCCTCCTAGCGGAAAACGATACGTTTATAGCCAAGGAAAACAAGTGACGCTGTTATGCAATAAGGAAGAGCACAAGTGTCAAAAACAAGGAGGATTAATTGCGAAATCCTTATGAAGTCCTTGGAGTACAGGCAAATGCAAGCTTTGAGGAAATCAAGGCAGCCTACCGCCGTAGGGCCAAGGAGACCCACCCCGACCTACACGGCGGTTCGCACGAATATACCTCTCGTTTCTGCGAGGTAACAGACGCATACGCTATTCTCTCGGATCCAGTTGCACGTAGTCGGTTCGATCAAACCAGCACGGTTGACAAGGAACGCACAGCCGCTGCAGCACAGGTAATCTATGAAGTCATCGCCAGCATCCGATCTCGCGCCGCCGAGGCGAAGAGTGCCGCCATGTCTTCTGCAATACGCGGATTAGCTTGGTTAGGCGGAGGCTCAATCATCTCGCTTCTTGGCTATGCTTCAGCCGTCTCTTCCGGCGGTGGCAGATACACTATCTTTTGGGGCGCTATTCTGTTCGGAGGGATTCAGGCTTATCGTGGATTCGTTGCTTATGCCAACATCAACGCGAAGGCGCGTGAATTGGAACAAAACGTCTGGAACGTAGTAACCTCCATTCACGCACAGAGCGCTGATGTTGAATGGGATACCCTTCAAAAGGAAGTACTGGAACTCATCCGTTCGGGAAAATATGACCGAGCCCTTCTGGTTGCTCAAAAAGCCATTCAAGTGGCCGAGAAAAAAGTCGGCCCCAACCATCCCGATGTGGCAACAACCCTCTCTATTCTGGGCGATATCTACGAGAAACGAGGCGACTACGACGCGGCGGAGGCACTCTACAAGAGAGCGCTGGCAATTTATGAGAAGGCCAATGGCCCTGACAATACCAATGTAGCAATGATTCTAAGGGACCTAGGTGATCTCTACGAGAAACGAGACGACTACGACTCGGCTGAAGCCCTCTACAAGAGAGCGCTGGCAATTTTCGAGAAGGCCAACGGCCCTGACAATACCGATGTGGCAATGATTCTAAGCGACCTAGGTTATCTCTACGAGATACGAGACGACTACGACTCGGCTGAAGCACTCTACAAGAGAGCTCTGACAATTTATGAGAAGGCCAACAGCCCTGACGATGTAGAAATGATTCTAAGGGACCTAGGTGATCTCTACGAGAAACGAGACGACTACGACTCAGCTGAAGCACTCTACAAGAGAGAGCTGGCAATTTATGAAAAGGTCAAAGGTCCTGACCATCCAAATGTAGCAATGATTCTAAGGGACCTAGGTGATCTCTACAAGTACCGAGACAACTACGACTCAGCTGAAGCACTCTACAAGAGAGAGCTGGCAATTTATGAGAAGGCCAAAGGTCCTGACAATGGCGATGTGGCGTTCTGTCTCAAAAACCTGGGCTCTATCTACGAAAAACGAGGCGACTACGACTCGGCGGAGGCCCTCTACAAGAGAGCGCTGGCAATTTTCGAGAAGGCCAATGGCCCTGACCATACCTCTGTGGCAATGAGTCTAAGCGACCTGGGCGATCTCTACGAGAAACGAGGCGACTACGACTCGGCTGAAGCACTTTACAAGAGAGCGCTGACAATTTATGAGAAGGCCTTCGGCCCTGACAACCCTGATTTGGCATGGATTCTACGCGACCGAGGTAATCACTACAAGTACCGAGACGACTACGACTCCGCGGAGGCACTCTACAAGCGAGCGCTGGCAATTTATGAGAAGGCCTTCGGCCCTGACAATACCGATGTGGCGATGATTCTAAGCGACCTAGGTGATCTCTACAAGTACCGAGACAACTACGACTCGGCTGAAGCACTCTACAAGAGAGCGCTGGCAATTTTCGAGAAGGCCAAAGGCCCTGACAATACCGATGTGGCAAGGATTCTAAGCGCCCTAGGTGATCTCTACGAGAAACGAGATGACTACGACTCGGCTGAAGCACTCTACAAGAGAGAGCTGGCAATTTATGAAAAGGTCAAAGGTCCTGACCATACTGATGTGGCAGAGATTCTAAGCAACCTAGGTGATCTCTACGAGCAACGAGACGACTACGACGCGGCTGAAGCACTCTACAAGAGAGCTCTGACAATTTATGAGAAGGCCAACAGCCCTGACGATGTGGAAATGATTCTAAGCGCCCTAGGTGATCTCTACGAGAACCAAGACGACTACGACTCGGCTGAAGCACTCTACAAGAGAGAGCTGGCAATTTATGAGAAGGTCAAAGGTCCTGACCATCCTGATGTGGCAAGGATTCTAAGCGCCCTAGGTGATCTCTACGAGAACCAAGACGACTACGACTCGGCTGAAGCACTCTACAAGAGAGCACTGGCAATTTATGAGAAGGCCAATGGCCCTGACAATACCGATGTGGCGTTCTGTCTCAAAAACCTGGGCTCTATCTACAAGAACCGAGGCGACTATGACTCCGCAGAGGCCCTCTACAAGAGAGCGCTGACAATTTTCGAGAAGGCCAAAGGCCCTGAAAATCCCGATGTGGCAATGAGTCTAAGCAACTTGGGCGATCTCTACGAGAAACGAGACGACTACGACTCAGCTGAAGCACTCTTCAAGAGAGCTCTGACAATTTATGAGAAGGCCAAAGGCCCTGAAAATATTTTTGTAGTGATGTGCCTCGGCAGACTGGGCAATCTCTACGAGAAACAAGGTGACTACGACTCCGCGGAGGCACTCTACAAGAGAGTGCTGGCAATTTATGAGAAGATCCTCGGCCCTGACCATCCCAATGTAGCAGTATGTTTGGAAAACCTTGCAAGCCTCTACAGGGCCACAAAGAGGATTTCAGAGGCGAATGCCTTAGAGAAACGGGCGGCGCGGATTCGTGCCATCGAGAGGTGACAGGGTCGACGACCTGACCAAAGGAAATTTCACACCTGAACCTAAGTATCAGACTTAACCAAGAGAGAGGAGCAAGATGACTGAACTCGGTAAACTTTTCAAACTTGTCGGATGGATCGTCTTTTCGGTCGCTGGTCTCTGGGGATTCTTCCTCTGTCTCGCAATCATTGAGAGAGTGACGGGTTTCTGGGGCCTCGTGACAGCCCTGTTTGTTGCTCCTGCCACTTTTGTTGCCGCGCCTCTCTACGCAGGCTTTACCTGGGGCAATTGGTTCCCTTTCGTGCTGAATTACGGCGGCGCCATTGTCGCCGCAATCCTCATCGGCATTGGCAACGCCATGAGCGGCAAATAGCGTAAAGAGCCCCGGTTCTGCCAAGGGAGAGGTTCCCGAAGCCCTCTCAGGGCGGGTCTTTCCAGAGATAACCGTAGTAGCGGCGGATGTTGGCCTCCTGGTAGGGGAAGCCCCAATGGACCTCCCGGAGGTGACGGGCACCCTCTTCGAATCTCCCCTCCCCCAGGAGCTCTACCAAGGAGGAGTGCTCCTTGACAGAGGCGCTCTCCCAATCCTTGAGCCAGACCGGCGGCCTGGGGAAGTCGTAGAGTCTCTTCTTGAGGTTCTCCACCAGGTTCAGCAGGAGCGGGTTCTTCGCCAGTGTCAGGTAGACGCCGTGGAAGAGGAGGTTGTTGTGGTGGTAGCCCTCGAAATCGTCCCTCCCCAGGGCCTCCTCCATCTTCTGGTTCAGCTCTTCCATCTTCCGGGTGTGCTGGGGCTTCCAGAAGGGTTGAGAGGCCATGACCGCGGCCCCCTCCAAGCCCCCGAGGACCTGGTAGATCTCCCTGACGTTCTCCAGGGTGAGGGAGTTCACGAAGACCCCCCGGCGGGAAGAGATGGTGACGAAGCCCTCCCCCTCCAGACGGATCAGGGCGTCCCTGAGAGGGGTGCGGGAGATTCCCAGCTTGCCGCTGAGGGTGATCATCTCGATCTGCGCCCCCGGTGCCAGCGCGCCCCGGGCGAACTCCTCCCTCAGGTAGTGGTAGACTTGATCCTTCAGTGAGCGCAGTTCCACGAAACCGTTCTTCTTTCTCGCCATAGGGCATCTATTATACACGATTTTCATAGAGTTCACGAAGATCTGTTGCCATTTTGTCTAATATCTGGTATACCAGTTGTATGGTCGAAGCGGAGCCGAAAGGCCGGATCTTCAACGTCCAACGTTTCTCCCTCCACGACGGCCCGGGAATCCGGGTGACCCTCTTCTTCCAAGGGTGTCCCCTGCGGTGTCTCTGGTGCCACAACCCCGAGGGAACCCTCATACCTGAGGGGACCCCCACGCCCGAGGGAACCCCCCTTGGATCCCGGCCCCTGGTGGTACCGGAGCGGTGCATCGGCGACGGGGAGTGCCTCCCCCTCTGCCCGGAAGGGGCGCTCTCCCTGGAAGGGGGACGGATCCGCCTGGACCGCGGGCTCTGCACCCTCTGCGGCCTCTGTTTCCCCCACTGCCCTACCGGGGCCTTGCGCCCCTCCTGCAGGACCATGACCCTGGCGGAGGCGATGGCGGTCATCCTCAAGGAGCGCCCCTTCTTCAGCGAATCCGGCGGCGGAGTGACCTTCTCCGGAGGGGAGCCCCTGGCCCAGCCCGCTTTCCTGAGGCTTCTACTGCAGGAGTGCCGCCAAGAGGGGATCTCCACGGCGGTTGACACCTGCGGAGAGGTGCCCTGGGAGACCTTCGAGAGTGTTCTTCCCCGGACAGACCTCTTCCTCTTCGACCTCAAGGCCCTGGACGAGGGGCTCCACCGCCGCCTCACCGGCCGCCCCAACGGGAGGATCCTGGCCAACCTGAACGCCCTGGTCCGGAGCGGGGTCCCATTGAGAATCCGGATTCCCCTGGTCGGCGGGGCCAACGCCGACTCCGAGGCCCTGGAGGGTTTCGTCCGGTTCCTCTCCGGTCTCTCCCGACGCCCTCCGGTTGACCTTCTCCTCTACCACACCCTGGGAAGGGAGAAGTACCCCCGGTTGGGCCTTCCCCTACCCCCGCTCTTCACCCAGCCCTCCCCCGAGACGGTCTCGGCCTTCCGGGATACCCTGGAGAGGGAGGGCTTTTGTACGACTTTAGGAGGATAAGATGAACCCTAGGATCACGAAGCTGAGAGAAAAGAGCCTTCAGGCCGTTCCCTCCCTCTCCCCGGAGAGGGCCCTGATTCTGACGGAGGTCTACCGGAGCCCGGGCTTTGCCAACCTCTCGGCCCCCCGGCAGAGATCCGCCGCCCTCAAGGCCTTCCTGAGCCGAAAGAGCCTCTACCTGGAAGAGGACGAGCTGATCGTCGGGGAGCGTGGACCCGCCCCCAAGGCGACCCCCACCTACCCGGAGATCAACATCCACTCCCTGGAGGACCTGAAGATCCTCGACTCCCGGCCGAAGATCCCCTTCCGGGTCTCCCCGGAGACCTTCCAGATCTTTCAGGAGGTCCTGATCCCCTTCTGGAAGGGCCGCTCCCAGAGGGAGAGACTCTTCGCGACCATGGCCCCGGAATGGATCGCCGCCTACGAGAGCGGAATCTTCACGGAGTTCATGGAACAGCGCGCCCCGGGCCACACGGTCCTGGACGACAAGATCTACAGGAGCGGGCTGAGGGAGTTCCAGAGGCGGATCCGGGAGCGGATCGAAGGCCTGGACCCCCTGACGGACACCGAGGCCTACCGCAAGAGGGAGGAGTTGACCGCCATGGAGGAGTCCGCGGAGGCGGTGATTCTCTTCGCGAACCGCTACGCCGACTTTCTGGAGGGCGAGGCCGATAGGTGCCCCCGGCAGGAGCGCAAGGAAGAGCTGAGGGAGATGGCCCGAATCTGCCGCAAGGTTCCGGCGGAGGCCCCCGAGACCTTTCACGAAGCGCTTCAGGCCTACTGGTTCATCCACCTGGGCGTCATCTGCGAGCTCAACCCCTGGGACAGCTTCAACCCCGGCCGTCTCGACCAGCATCTGTGGCCCTTTTACGAGAGGGAGACCCGGGAAGGCACGTTGACGAAGGAGAGGGCCCAGGAGCTTCTACAGGCCTTCTGGATCCGCTTTCACAACCAACCCTCCCCGCCGAAGGTGGGAATCACCGCCGAGGAGAGCAACACCTACACCGACTTCGCCCTCATCAACCTGGGAGGGGTGAAGGAGGACGGCTCCGACGGGGTGAACGAACTCACCTACCTGATCCTGGACGTGATCGAAGAGATGCGCCTTCTGCAACCAAGCTCCATGGTCCAGGTGAGCAAGAAGAGCCCCGACCGCTTCATCCTGAGGGCCCTGGAGATCATCAAGACCGGCTTCGGCCAGCCCTCGGTCTTCAACACCGACGCCATCATCCAGGAGATGCTCCGCCAGGGCAAGAGCCTCCAGGACGCCCGCAACGGAGGGGCCAGCGGTTGCGTGGAGACCGGGGCCTTCGGAAAGGAGAGCTACATCCTCACGGGCTACTTCAACCTGACCAAGATTCTGGAGCTGACCCTCCACAACGGCAGAGACCCCCGACGGGGGATTCTCCTCGGCCTTGAGACGGGGAACCCCGCGGATTTTCGAAGCTTCGAAGATCTGCTCGAAGCCTTCCGCCGCCAGGTGGAGCACTTCGTGAAGATCAAGGTCCGAGGGAGCAACACCATCGAACGCCTCTTCGCGGAGTACCTCCCGGCCCCCTTCCTCTCCCTCCTCATCAGCGACTGCATCGAGAAGGGGAAGGACTACCACGACGGCGGCGCCAGGTACAACACCTCCTACATCCAAGGGGTGGGGCTGGGATCGGTCACCGACTCCCTGACTGCCCTCAAACACCACATCTACCAGGAGAAGAGCCTCACCTGGGAGGAGTTCATGAAGGCCCTGGACGAGGATTTTGAGGGGCGGGAGCCCCTTCGCCGCAGGCTCCTCAACGAGACACCCAAGTACGGGAACGACGACGAGGAGGCGGACGGGATTCTCAGGGAGGTCTTCAAGATCTACCACGACGCCGTGAACGGCAGACCCAACACCCGCTCCGGAGTCTTCCGCATCAACCTCCTTCCCACGACCTGCCACGTCTACTTCGGCCGGGTCACCGGGGCCACGCCGGA
>Ga0208826_1003383_pt1 | contig 10968 bp, 11 predicted proteins | sample AD_UKC115_MetaG_FD_184451 | JGI IMG/M metagenome (GOLD analysis project Ga0208826, IMG submission 184451) | Active sludge microbial communities of municipal wastewater-treating anaerobic digesters from Hong Kong - AD_UKC115_MetaG (SPAdes)... | ecosystem: Engineered > Bioreactor > Anaerobic >... | reverse complement strand
TTCTCCCCGCGCTCGCCGCTCAATCGCTCAAGAAAAACTTTAGACCCACCTTGCTGCTTGCTTCAATATTCGGAGTATGCATAAACCTTCTGGGCTTTGCCCTCGCAATTCTCCTGGATCTTCCAACGAGCCCTGCGATCATTGTAGTTGGCACCGTAGTAGTGCTGGGTTGCAAGCTTGCGGTTTACCGCTGAGGTACCTAGATATTGTCCAGGGTCACGATATTCCCCCAGCACAAACCCATTAGGGTCACGATAATTGGACCAGGAATCATGATCTAGGGTCATATCTGAGAGCGCTGCACCTGTCAAGAGAAAAATACAATGATTCTTTCTTCTCTTAGGCTCCTTTACAAACAAACTTTATATGAATACCAAATAGATACAAGCTTTCATGCTGTTTCGCAGCAGTCATATCTTCGCCGTCTACGCAACATGATGATGTCCAGAAAGGATTTCGCAATCACTAAAACGGATCTATATGATCCATGACCCGGGCGCGCTTATCCTTCCTTGGACGAAACAACCACGACTTGCTTGTTCTGATTCGGTTCTCTATATGCTATCTTAGTGGTGAGTATCCAATACGTCGCTTCAGCTAAGTGTCGTGCTACTGCACCAACTGCTATATCATGTCCTTTCGCTTGCCTTAGCCTCTCATAGAGCCTGGCTGTATGCCGAAAGCGCAATACTTCATGCCGCATAGAAATCACATTGGCTGCTTCTATGAATGCCCAATGGAGGTAATGATTGACACTAGAAGGTGTATGTCCATAGCGTACTTTTCCTCCTGAAGCATGGACACTGGGAGTTGTGCCTGCATAGGAAGCAAAACACGAGGCACTGGGAAAACGATGGATATCGCCTGTCTCATAGGCGATCACATAGCTAAGAATAGGTCCTACACCAGGAATCGTCTGTAAAAGCTTTATCTCAGGATCGTTACTCTGAACCTGAAGCATCCGAGCTTCAAATTCTTTCACTGCTTCTTGAAGTAAGTCCAACTGCCTAAGGAGCTCCTTTAGTGCAAAACATGTCTGAGTAGGGAGTATCTCGAGAGCTGCTTCGAGTGAAGCACGACCTTTTATATTGAAGGCATCGCTTGTTTCATCGAAGGAGATACCATACTTACTAAAGCATGAGAGAATGCGATTCTTTAGTCGTATCACCATCTGCGTTAGCATCATCCTTGTGCGATAGAGCTCTCGTATGTCCCTTAGTTCGCTAGAAGGAATCCATACCGTAGGGAGTGTCCCTGTTCTCTGAAGAGTATTGAGACCCTTGGCATCGAGCCTATCAGTTTTCTTTGAAGAGGCGATCATCATCTTTGCTTTTCGCGCATTGACTAACTTGGGAAGCATACCTGCTGCTTCAATCTCATCCACAATCCAATACCAGGAACCTATAGTCTCAAGGGCTACAGGCGAGCCAACTTCACACTGTGAAAGGAAAGCTTCTATTTCACCTCTCCTATGCTCGATACGCTTTTCCATCACCCGCCCTTTCTCTTTTTCTTCTACCACCGCATAGGTGTATCGCTTATGCGAATCAAATGCGATATACTTCACCTTGCTGCACCTCCTTAACGCTATTCAAGATTGAAGTAATCATACTTCACCTAGCGCTTCAGGTGCAGCGCTCTCATATCATCACTAACCGTGACAGATTACACCGGCCTCTGCCACGCACAAACTGGGAGATACTCTTAGCATCATAGGCACTCTCCATAAGAGTAGAGCGAAAGTTGATCCTTTGTTCAGTCATACGCTCAAGAGGGATTGCACACTGCGAATCATGGACATTCGCTCCAGTTATTATCGCCGATACTGGAATCCCTTCTTCTGTCACATCGCGGTGTAGCTTATAGCTTTTTTAGTAGCTAAGATTCCCTTGTGTGACAGTCGGTGATAAATTTCCTAGTCCATTTCCCTAAAGGAGGGCTCTTGGAGCTTTACAAGCCCCTTAGCTTTGAGAAAATGGATATAGTTTCGAAGTGTTTGTTCGCTGCCAGGCAAGGCCATATAGCACCCCGAATCCACATAGAGCTCTTCTAGTAGGTCGTAGATGCTACTTACCTTTAGATCCTTGTTGTCTCTATTTGCTTCTAGACAGCGGATAATCTCCTTTCTAAAAGGCTCGACATCAAAGACCTTTTGTTTTTCGTAGTTCCCGCTTATACTTTTTGCACTCGGCACCTCGTCTGCATTGTAGTATTTGAGGAATGTAGGCCAGGATATCTTCTTGGCTTCTGCATTGAGGCGCTTATAGGCCTCGATCTTCGGCACATTCGCCGATCTTATTTGCTGGACTTCTTGCATGAGCATAGCTTTGCGTAATTGAACCTGTCTCATGGCTGTCTCCTTCCAAAGAATAAGAGTTATTGTGACTTTCTATTCTAGGCTGGAGACCACCTTTATTCATGTAAAAAACTGCTTACCGCCCGAGATAAAAAACATCTTACCGCGTGACATAAAAAACATCTTACCGTCGTACGTTAAAACTCCTTACCGCGTGACATTAAAATTATGCTACCGCTTGCAGATATCAGTGCAACTCCTGTACGAGGGCTTGTCATGACACCCAGAGAGGAGGCAATCGAGGCAGTAGAGAAGAACTATGGCTACTTTGCACTCATCTCAAATGATATTAAGGATCCGCTTGAAGCACTCGCACTCTATCGCTCAAGGGATATATCTGAGAAAGCATTCAATAACTTAAAAGAGCGCCTGTCTATGCGAAGAACCTCAGTATCATCAGAAGAGAATCTGGAAGGCAAGCTCTTTGTGGCATTCCTTGGACTCATCTACCTTTCCTATATCGATAAGGCAATGCATGATGCTAAGCTCTATAAGACTTATACCTTACATGATGTGCTCGATGAGCTCGATACCATCGAATGCTATGCTCATCCTGGGCATAGGCTTCGGGTAGGAGAGATCACCAATAAGCAGAGATTTCTCTATGAAGCGCTTGGAGTTGAGTCTCCCTCATTGGTATAAATGTTCGGGAATCCGGGATACAAGGTTCGTCCCCGCTTCGCATTAGAAAATTAGCTTACCTAATAACTTTTTAAAGAACCTCTAAATCCTTATATATTTTATCTCTATCAAAGCTTACCAATAGAACCACATTGTCTAATGGCGCTCGCTACCTTTTCTTTGAAAGAGACAGATCCTGCTTCCATTAATCGAGTCAGGCTAACAGTATCTGGATTTTCTGCAAGATACAGTTTTACCGCATCAATGAATGCTTTTTTTGTTACTGTAGAAAAATTTATTTTTGATATACCTAGCTTTATAGAATCTTTAATCTGATCTTCAGGAATTCCTGTTCCTCCATGAAGAACGAGCGGAATCTGCACTTTTTGCGCAATAGCAGCTAAACGACTTAAATCCAATTTTGGAGGGAAATGATAAAAACCATGTGCGTTCCCTATAGCCACGGCTAAACAATCAACCTTCGTAGCATTAACAAACTCTTCTGCCTTATCAGGATCAGTCATGTAGTTAGGTGCCAGCAATTCGTCCATTTCCGTGGCTTTTCCTATCATTCCAAGTTCAGCTTCCACAGAGATACCAGCAGCATGACTAAATTCAACTATTTTTCTAGTCATTTCGATATTATCCTGAAAGCTTAGCGATGATCCATCGAACATAACACTAGTGAATCCTCCTCGTATGCACTGAACTGCTAGCTCAAAACTGTCTCCATGGTCTAGATGTATAGCAGCTGTTACTTTTAGATCACGACCTATAGCATTAACAACAGCAGCCAAGCCTTGTGCTGTACTATGACGCGCTTCACTGGGTGCAGCTTGTATGATAATCGGTGAACAAGCTTCTGAGGCTGCTTCAAGCACACATTTGACGTTTTCAATATTGCAACAATTTATTGCACAAACTGCGTATTTTCCAGCCCTTGCCTTGTATAAAAGCTCGTTTAGAGGAACAAGTGTCATATTTAGCTCCGATATAAATAATTCATTTTGTCGTTCGTGTTAGCATCTATTTTCATAATCACTTAGCAATAATTGCAGCTTTTAAATAACAACATCTCTTGATTTGGAGACCTTTGAGAAAATCAGGAGAGAAATAATTGTGAAACAAGTGAGAATTGTAGCAGCGGCTGCTGCTGGTCCATCTGTACCTCTTGAAACAAGAGCATAGATTCCTACTGTAAGTGTTATCGTCCTGGCATTATACAAAATTATAGAACTAGAAAGTTCTGTAATTATTGCGACCCAGCTAAGTATTCCGCCTGATATTATGCCATTTGACATCATTGGAACTGTGATTCTAAAAAAAGTCTTAATTTTCGATGCTCCAAGGCTAATTGCCGCTTCTTCAACAGAAATAGGTATTTGCTGAAGGATTGCAGCGCTACTTCTGATTGTATATGGCATACGGCGTATACACATAGCAATTACCATAATAGCGGCGGTGCCAGTTAAAAGAATGGGTTTCTGGTTGAAAGAAATAACTAGTGCTATACCGACAACGGATCCTGGTATTATATAAGGAATCATAGATATGGTATCTATCGTGTGGTTTACTACGTTAGGTCTTCTTATTACTAAATAAGAAATCAATATAGATAGTAAAATAACTGCTAATAATGCAAAACCACAAATAAAAAAGGTATTTGGTATTGCATTTCCAAGACGATTGAATGCCAAAGTGTAGCTATCTAGGGAAAACCCCCTTTCAAACACTGCTCCTGAATTGGATGTTTTCAAAAATGACGTATAAATAACATACAATTGTGGCAGCATTGAAATAAATACAAGACCATATGCATAGATATGAATAAATACATTTAAGAAACCTTTTGCTCTTTTGCATTCTATTGGATGCATTGCATTTATTGAGAATCTATAATGATTCGTCAAAGCTTTTTGTATAAAGAACACTATTGCTGTAATACAAATCGCAATTACGCTTATAGCAGCTGCAAAACTGTGGTTTGTGCTGGTCTCACCTACATATTGTTTATATATTTCAACTGGAAACGTGCGATATCCTTCACCTATTATTATTGGAGTACCAAAGTCAGCCAAGGCTCTCATAAATACCATCAACGAGGCTGCAAGAATCGAAGGCATGCAAAGCGGTACAACAACCTTAATAAATCTCTTAAAGCCAGAGCATGATAAATTTAGGGAAGCTTCGAGGAGAGTATTGTCTATACTTCTCAATGCACCAGAAACATAGAGAAAAACAATCGGAAAGAAGCGAGTCGATAAGACTAAGACTATGCCATTGAATCCATAAATGCTTGGAATTTGTACACCAAACATCATTTCGACAAATTTTGTAATAACGCCAGCTCGCCCTAGAAGAAGTACCCAAGAATATGCACCGATGAAAGGGGCTGACATTGAGCAAATAATAATAATAATCTGAAGAAATTCCTTCCCACGCATTTCATATATAGAATAAAAATATGCGAGAGGAATACCTAGCAACAATGATAAAGCAGTTACTGCTAAAGAAACCTTGAAACTGTTGAATAAGGTCTGAAAATAATACTTTTCACTGAAAAATTTGATAAAGTATTTTAAGGTATAAGATCCTTTTTCGCTAAGGATGGATTCGCGTAAAACCATGAATAAAGGATAAATAATAAAGAGAATAAAAATAGAAAGAATCACAATGCTTATTACGGACCAAACCTCGAGCCTTGAGCGCTTGATTTTCATTTCATTATTCCTTCATACTTTTCCTCAAAGCAAGAGGTTCTTTTCACCATCTTCAGAGAAAAGATTTATGTTATCCTTCTTTATCCAAAGACTAATCCTTTCTCCACGCCCGAAAACTTCATTCATAGCTGACTCTTGTATCAATTCAATTTTTTCACCCGTATCAAGTTTAACAAAATAATGGGTGTTCTGACCTAGAAAAACATTGTCTTCAACTATTGCTGGAAGACCTTCTGTACCATTTTTTTCTATAATAAATCCCTCGGGCCGAACAGAAACCAATACTTTGCTATTTTTTTTGTTTTCATCATATACATCAGGAACCTTTATTTTATAACCATTTTTAAAGGAGACTATCGTTTCTTTATTATTAATAAGCAATTCTGCTTCTAATATATTCGTTCTTCCAATAAATGTAGCTACGAATAAGTTTGCTGGCCTCTGATAAAGCTGTCTTGGAGAACCGATTTGCAGGATAGATCCCTGTTTCATTACAGCAATTCGGTCCGAGATTGCCATTGCCTCCTCTTGATCGTGAGTCACATAAATAGTTGTAATATTGAGATTATTCTGCAGCTCTTTAATAACTCTCCGCATTTCAACACGTAACTTAGCATCAAGATTGGAAAGCGGCTCATCCATAAGCAAAACATCCGGCTTGACTACTAGAGCCCTAGCCAGTGCTACCCTTTGTTGCTGGCCACCAGAAAGCCGTTCGGGAAGTCTATCTTTATATTCTTCAATCTGCATCAGCTTGAGAAAGCGGTCTGTCTCGCGAATAATGTCCTCTTTCTTATATTTACGATTCTTTAATCCAAACTCAATGTTCTTTCTGACAGTCAAATGAGGGAAAATTGCATAATTTTGAAAAACCATTCCAATATTCCGTTTTGCAGGATCTATATCATTTATCAGCTTTTCCCCAAAATAAAATTCTCCACCTTCTATTGTATTAAAACCAGCTATCATTCGAAGCAAAGTTGTTTTTCCGCAGCCTGATGGCCCGAGGAGAGTGAAAAATTCACCCTCCCGGACGCTTAAAGACAAGTTGTCGATGATGGTGTTATTTCCATATCGCTTAAGTGCATTTTTTATGCATATACTAACACTCATCTTTATTCTCTATATAATTATATATAATTTAATTAGTTATATTTGGCCCAAATTTTTGCAAAACGCTCTAATATCTCATTCTGATGCACAGCAATATACTCCAAATCCTCAGGAACGATTTTGATTTTGCTTATTGGTGTAAGATAGGGATTGGTCGTTGGAATATTTGTATTTGCATGTCGGGCTTCAGAACCAGCCCAAAGTCTTTGCGCCTCATCCGAAGTTATAAAATCAATAAACAGCTTGGCATTAGTCATGTTTTTCGCACCTTTGATAATCGCGGATGCAAATGGAGAATTGGTAGTTCCTTCAGATGGATAAACTATTTCTACAATATCACCTTTCCCTTCCTTAATATATGTAACGCAAGGAGCCTCATATGTCAAACCAACCACATACTCGCCATTCAGTACGCCTTTATAGACAGCAGAAGAACTTGTCGTCATTACTCCATTAAGATTTTGTACGAGTTTATCGATAAAATCCCATGCAGCAGGGCTCTGGTAATCTCCATTTCCCATCACTACAAGCATCGTGCAAAGCTGCCGCCAAGCACTTGAACTTGCTGAAGGATCAGCACTTACTATCTTTCCTTTCAAAACAGGATTAAGCAAGTCCTTATAGCCCTTTATTTGCACTCCGAGCTTAGCCGCGAGTTTTTTGTTTACAAGGAGATTAACGACTTGTGTTGTTGTCCATGTGAGTTTTCCTGTAGTATTGCGGAATTCTTTCGGAAAGTTGGCATCATTAGGCGAAATATAAGTTTCCCACAAATCAGGCATATTAACATAGTCAGAATAGAGAAGACCACCAAACATAACATCTCCTTGCGGATTTGCTGCTTCAGCTTTTATTCTATTCTTGAGTTCGCCCGCACCACCTTGAACTAGCTCTATTTTAATATTGTACTTATTTTTAAATGCATTTACGATCATATTGTATTCTTCATCATATACGGTTGAGTAAAGAACCAATTTGCCTGATCCCGTTTTCATCTGAGCACCCACGGTAATGAGCATTAGGGAAACGCAAAGCACTAACATAGTAATCTTTTTCATAAATTACCTCCTAAAATGAGCCATAAAATTGAAATCTGAAATCAAAATAACTTATCATGACTATAAATAACTGTCAAGTATTCTATTTGACATGAAATTTTTTTCATGCTATCATGCTTAATTTAATGGCGCTTCCGGGAATAGTATGGGTGACATGACAGAAGGCAGGAATCTTTGCATACTTGAAGCATGGAAGACAAAGAACTCTATGAGAAGCTATTAGGTGTAAAAGAGCCATGGGATGTAATCGATGTCACAGTCGACATGCAAAAGGGCTGTGTGGCCGTCAAGCTTGGGCACCCAAAGGGAACAAAGTTTCCTTGTCCGGTATGTGGAGAGCTTTGTGCGATCTATGATCACGAGAAGCGACGATGGCGACATTTGGACAGTTGTGGATTTACAACAATTCTTGAAGCGGATGTTCCTCGGATCTGCTGTAAGGATCATGGGGTGAAACAAGTGAGTATACCCTGGGCAGAATCTGGCTCACGTTTTACTGCGCTTTTTGAAGCGATAGCGATTTCATGGCTCAAGGTAGCGAGTATTTCTGATGTAGCCAAGATACTGAAAATAAGCTGGGAAGAAGCTTCAGGGATAATGGAAAGAGCGGTGAAGCGTGGGCTAAAGCGTCGAGTAGCAGTACCTGTGAAAGCATTAGCCATCGATGAGACTTCATTTCAGAAGCGTCATGAGTATGTCACGGTACTCTATGACCGAGAGAGGGACTGTGTGATCGATATACTCGATGGACGAAAGAAAGAAACACTGCAAAAGTGGCTTAAGGAACATCAAGAGAGCCTTAAGGAACTTGAGTCAGTGACGATGGACATGTGGGATGCCTACATTGGAGCAGTGAAAGAGACAATTCCCGATGCTGAAGAGAAGATCTGCTTTGATCGATTTCATGTGGCGAGATACTTTACGAAGGCAGTAGATAAAGTAAGGGCAGAAGAGCATCGAGACTACAAAGCGAAGTATGGGACAAGTCCTCTCACTAAGACAAGATACATGTGGCTACGCTCGAAAGAAAGTAGGGCTGAGCAGAGTACAAAAGACTTTGCAGCGCTTGCTTGTATGAACTTAAAGACCGCGAGGGCATGGAGGATAAAGGAAAGTGCTGGAGAGCTCTGGACGCTGACTGACCGAAAAGAGTCTGAAGAAGGATGGCACAGGCTCTTAGGATGGACAGCTCGATGTCGGCTTAGACCAATGATTGAAGTAGGGAGGACAATACGAAACTATCTCTGGGGAATAGTGAATGCGACAGTGAAGCGAGCAACTAATGCGAAGGTTGAATCGGTGAATGCGATAATTCAGAAACTGAAAGTGCGAGCGTGTGGATTTCGCAATAGAGCTCGATTCAAGATGGCAATCCTCTTTCATTGTGGGAAGCTATCCCTGCTTCCAGAGGGATTATCATGACCCACACTAAAGCCGGAAGCGCCAAATAACATAAAGAATCATATTGGGGAACGAAAGACCTGCAGGGCAAACGCCCACAGGTATCATTTTATTTCTCTAAGGAAGACACTCAATTCTCCCATAAAACATCCATGGCCTCTAGTTCCTTTGCCACCGAAGGCTCGAAGTAGCTAAGCGGGCTTGGCATGTCTGGTGTCTCGCCATCATATTGTTCGTCATGAATGCTGAAATGAACATGGCTACCGTCCTCATAGTAAGGAATAATGCCAATCCGATCTCCAGCCCTCACGGCTTGTCCCTTTTTTACAAGAATATTGGCTTTCACCTCTTCTGGAGTAATTGGATTCCCTGTTATCTCATCGACTCCGACTTCGAAATGATAATCAACCTTGACATCTTTTGAAATTGCAATTTCGATACGATAATTCCTAGCGCCATTATCGCTATCTAAGCCCAAATGTGTATCTGTGTTGACGGTCGCAACTGTGCCATCTGCAATTGCGTAAAATGTGGCCGTCTTGCCTTTATAGGGACAAAAGTCGATCCCACCGTGGAACCATTGCTCTCCGCTGTAACCTGTCCAGCCAAAACGGTTACCAATCCGCGCTATCTCCTCCGGGTCACAAGGAAGCTCTGTTGCTTTAGGCGGCTCATCTGGTAAGTCTGACAAGGTACAGGCCATCATAAAAGAGCAACAGAGATAAACTATAATCGAGCTTTTTTTCACTTTCATATTTATGCATCTTAATATGTGCATTGGTTGTCATCAAGACGTTGCGTTGCCTCATCATCAATTCTAAGTGTGGCGGAGCGTACTAGCCGTGCTGAAAATACCTAAAGTATACCAATGCAGCCTTATATCCTGCATTCCCTGAAAAATTATGCCAAGGATATCATTAACTAATAGCGTTACAAGAAAATAATATCTAATATCTTCTTATCAATAGTATACAATATATCAATGAGGGGAGCTTGTCATGCCACAAAGAATCCAGATAATCCACGGGCTAACCTATGTATATGAAGATACTGCCACCTGGGATAGAGAAAAGAAAGACGCAAAACATACTCGCCACTATATCGGCAAAATGAATATAGTTTCGAAGTGTTTGTTCGCAGCCATGCGATGCATGATAGCTCCACCCAAAGAGCCCCACATATGCACATAGTGCTTTCCACTTAAGTCTCGCTTTGTCCATTCTCCATATTCTTTTTACCCTACTTCTTTTAATCGCACGACCGTCGTCGCTGATAATTCCTTTGCTTTAGGACCAAGGATTGATTCAAGCGCAATACTAAAATCATCACTGGATATTCCTTTGAGATACAGTACCGGTATCAAAGAATCAATACTTGCTGCTCTCCTCATGAACTTCGGCAGTATCCTGTTACTAAAACGTTTCTCACCACTACTGACGAGTACCCTGTCGTCCACCCGTGGCCGACGAATTGAAATAGGTCCTGCACCGGTGAGGATTGTTCGTTCTGGCTTGCATCTATTTCTCACCACCTCGTGATGGTCATGCGCATCTCTTAGATTCTGGTACTTTACACAATGCTTAAGCTATTTCTATTTCAAGTGCTTCCCAGAGCATCTTCTTTGCTCCTTACCTCACAGACTCTTCCAGTACCTTTACGGTATCTTGCTTTGTTTGTGTGAAAGCTTCTGTTATACTTT
>Ga0208826_1003381_pt1 | contig 10971 bp, 7 predicted proteins | sample AD_UKC115_MetaG_FD_184451 | JGI IMG/M metagenome (GOLD analysis project Ga0208826, IMG submission 184451) | Active sludge microbial communities of municipal wastewater-treating anaerobic digesters from Hong Kong - AD_UKC115_MetaG (SPAdes)... | ecosystem: Engineered > Bioreactor > Anaerobic >... | reverse complement strand
GTGTCGGGCTGGCTGAAAAGGACAAACTCTTTTTTGCCCGGGCCCAGGGTGTGGGCAATGCGGTAATCTATGTCGGCGCCAAAACCGGGCGTGATGGCATCCACGGAGCAACCATGGCTTCGGCCGAATTTGGCAAAGATACCGAGCAGAAAAGGCCTAACGTTCAGGTCGGAGATCCGTTCAAGGAAAAACTCCTGCTCGAAGCCTGCCTCGAAGCGATGGCCAAAGGACTCATCATCGGTATCCAGGATATGGGTGCGGCTGGACTGACCTGCTCGACGACGGAAATGGCGGCCAAAGCTGACACAGGTATGGAAATCAATCTCGATCTCGTGCCACAGCGAGAAGAAGGCATGAATCCCTACGAAATCATGCTCTCCGAATCGCAGGAGAGAATGCTCATTGTGACCAGCGAGGATAAGGTTAAGCCACTCCAGGACATTTTCAGCAAATGGGACCTCGAGGCGGTGGTCATCGGCAGGGTAACTGCTGACGGTCAGCTCAAGGCTTATTTTCAGGGCGAACTGGTCATTGATATCCCGGTTAAGGCGGTGGTTGATCTCTGTCCGGCTTACCGGCGACCGGTGGAAGCACCGGCTTTTGTCCGGCGGCTGGCGCGTTATAAGCTACCAGAAATGCCGGCTGATCTGGATTTGAACCAGGTCTTTTTGCAGCTGGTCGCCTCACCCAATATAGCTGATAAGCGCTGGGTTTTCCGGCAATATGATCATATGGTGCAGATAAATACGATTGTTCTACCCGGAGCGGATGCCGCCGTTTTGAGGCTTAAAGGGAGTAAAAAGGGCCTGGCCATGACCCTGGATGGAAACTCTCTTTATGCTTACCTGAATCCCAGAAGAGGCGGAGAAATCGCCGTGGCTGAGGCCTGCCGGAATCTGGCTTGCGTCGGAGCCGCACCGATGGGTGTCACGAACTGTCTTAATTTTGGCAATCCGGAAAAACCGGAGATCATGTGGCAGTTTAAGGAGGCGGTCGAAGGCATTGCCCGAGCCTGTCGGCAATTTGATATTCCGGTGACCGGCGGCAACGTCAGCTTTTACAACGAGACCGAAGGACAGGCCGTTTATCCCACGCCGGTGCTGGGGATAGTCGGGCTGGTGGAAGACGTAGCAACAATTCCAGCGGCCGGTTTTGCGGGTGAAAAAGAGAGCATTATCCTCCTTGGAGAAAATAAAGAAGAACTCGGCGGCTCGGAATATCTGCGGCTGGTCTATGAGGAAGAAAAAGGCGCCCCGCCGGAGCTTGACTACACACTGGAAAAGAGCGTGCAGGAAGTCTGCCGTCAGGCGATAAAGCAGAAGCTGGTGAGGACGGCCCATGATATATCCGAGGGCGGGTTGGCCGTTGCTCTGGCTGAATGTTCGATAAAGAGCAAAAAAGGCATTGGCTTTGAAGTCAGGCTGAAGGATGCCATGCGGACTGATGCCCTGCTTTTTGGTGAAAGTCAGTCGAGAATAATCCTCGTGGCGAAGGACAAAAATGTCGGGAAAATCCTGGCTCTGGCCAGAAAAATGAAGGTTAAAGCCCGGGTTATCGGTAAAACGGGTGGAAAGAAGATGGTCATCTGGCACCGGAAGAAAAAAGTTGTTGAACAGCCGGTTGAGCTGGTGAGAAAGGCCTTCAAAAATTCGATCCCAGGATATTTTAAAACTTAATGCAAATTGTAAAGTTTTAACGCCTGTTTTAGAGTCTGAAGGTGATGTGCTAAAGAAAGCAGGTTTAAAGCTGGTAAAAAAATAAAACCGGCGGAAAACCAGAAAATAATTAGTTGCTGAAACACGCGAGTTAAGGAAAGAAGAAAGGAAAAAAGGTAGCCTTAAATCAAGAAAAGATAGAGATAAAAGAAGATAAAGAGAGAAATATAAGAAAGAAAGCAAAAAAGAAACAAGATAGGCAGGAAAAAATAGAAGTAAGAAAAAGAAATACGAAAAGGGAAAAAAATGGTAGAAGAAAAAATTTTCAGGAGTCCAAAGAAGAGGGGCCGGGTGGCGGTGCTTCTTTCCGGGCGCGGCTCAAATTTTAGAGCCATCCATGATGCCATAAGGGAAGGCCGGATCAATGCCGAGCTGGCACTCGTGGTGAGCAATAGAGCCGAGGCGCCTGGGTTGCAGACGGCGAGAGAGCGAGGGCTGGAGGCACTTTTTCTTGATCCAAAGGCTTACCCCTCAAAAGAAGCTTATGATGAAGCCATCGTCGCCGAGCTCAGGAAAAGAGAAATTGATCTCGTCTGTCTCGCCGGCTATATGAAAATAGTTACTCCCCTTTTCTGTCAGGCTTTCCGCCACCGGATCATGAATATCCACCCAGCGCTACTGCCGTCGTTTCCCGGGCTTCATGCTCAGAAACAGGCGGTAGATTATGGCGTGCGCTATTCCGGGGCGACGGTTCATTTTGTCTCGGAAGAAGTCGATGCCGGGCCAATCATTCTGCAGGCGGTGGTGCCCGTCTATCAGGACGATACAGAAGAAACGCTGGCCAACCGCATCCTGATTTTCGAACACGAGATTTACCCCGAAGCGGTGCGCCTTTACTTTGAGGGGAAGCTTGAAGTCAGGGGAAGAAAAGTCTATATCCTCGACTAGCGGCGGTCGCCAGCGCATGGCTGTCAAGTCTTGCAATTCAGACCTGATTAAGTCATATTTATAGTTCAAATTAAAGAGATAAGACGATAAAACGAGGTTAAATCCATGTTCAAGCCTGTCGAAGAACAGATGAAGCTTCTGAGAAAAGGAGCCGTTGAGATTATTCAGGAAGAGGATCTCATCAAAAAGCTGGAAAGATCCAGAAAAGAAAATAAGCCGCTGCGAGTTAAAGCCGGTTTTGACCCGACTGCCCCCGATATTCACCTCGGGCATACGGTTCTCCTGCGGAAAATGAAACATTTCCAGGAACTCGGGCATGAGGTCGTTTTTCTCATTGGAGATTTTACCGGCCTTATCGGTGATCCAACTGGCCGCTCAGCCACCAGGCCAGCCATGACACGTGAAGAAATCAACAAAAATGCCGAAACCTACAAGCAACAGGTTTTTAAGATTTTAGATCCGGAAAAAACAGTCATAGATTTTAATTCGCGCTGGCTGGGAGAGCTGACCAGTTTTGAGATTATAAAGCTGACCTCCAAATATACCGTGGCCAGGATTTTAGAGAGGGATGACTTTACCAAAAGATTCAAAGCCGGCCTGCCGATTTATGTCCATGAACTCCTCTATCCCCTGATGCAGGCTTATGACTCGGTAGCCCTCCAGGCTGATGTCGAGCTGGGCGGAACTGACCAGAAATTTAATCTGCTTGTCGGACGCGAAATCCAGCAGGAATACGGTCAGGAGCCACAGGTCGTGCTGACCATGCCGCTTCTTGAGGGGCTGGATGGTGTGGAAAAAATGTCCAAGTCACTCGGTAATTACGTTGGCATTAACGAGCCGCCAGAGGAGATGTTTGGCAAGCTCATGTCGATTTCTGATGAGCTCATGTTTCGCTACTATGAGCTTTTAACCGATGTCGAGACCGTGCAGATTGAAAAGTGGAAAAGAGAGGCAAGAGAAGGCAAGGTTAATCCAAGAGATCTGAAGGCGCAGCTGGCCAGGATGATTGTGGCTGATTTCTGGGGCGAGGAGTTGGCCAGAAAGGCAGCTGACGAATTTGACCGCATCTTCAAACATAAGGATCTCCCGAGCGAGATGGAAGAGAAAGTGATTGAGCTCAGTGCGGAAGGCGGGGCTGAAGTGTCTGGTTCGGGGCGAGTGTCAGTTTCAGGCGAGGCCACAGGTTCAGAAGAGTCGGCGAAGAAAACCGAGGAGATGGTGGGGCGGGAAAGCGGCCCGACGGTCGGGTTGGTTGATGCGCTGGTCAACCTGGGAATTGTCCCATCGCGCGGGGAAGCCAAGCGGCTCATCCGGCAGGGCGGAGTTTATCTGGACGGCCAGCGGGTTGATGACATCGAGTACCGGCTTGACGGGAGCAAACCCGAACAGATTCTCAAGATCGGCAAGCGCAAATTCTACCGCCTGAAATTTGTAATGAAATAGCATTTAAACAGCCCAAATTTTTTGGTCAGCGCTTTCCTTCTTCTACAATCCTGAACCTATAACGCCTGGCAAACTTATAACTATCCTTTTCAGCTACAGCATAAGCCCTGCCATTTTTGAAGAACAAGTTTTCAGAAGGAATGTCAGCCTTAAAATGACCTACATATATGCCTTCCTGGTCAAACAGGTCAATAAGAGCTCCATCACCTGGAAAGCTATCCACAACCACCACCAGCCAGCCATTTTCCATCAGACAGAAGCTGGAATAAGCTGGCTTGTATCTTGGGTATTTGATAAACTTATAGGTCTCTTTCCTTACTTCCTCGGGATACATCCTTATTAAGTTCTCGGCAATATTTTTTATGAAATGCTCTTTATCTTTATCAGTGACCCTTATCGGATCATAATCACGCCGGATAGACTTTACTTTTTCCCCCACCGGGCTAAACACCTCGACAATATAATTTTGCCGTGTCCCAAAATAAACCAGGTCGTTGTCAGTAACAACATAGTATGGGTAAGGTTGAAAGGCTAGTTCACTCAGAATACCCGCCGCAAATTTTGCTATTGAACTCGTATCTTGACCTTCGGGTGGCTTTCGGTCTCTTTTTTCAGAATAGAATTCAGAAATAAGTTTAAACTGACTATTGTATATTCCCCATTCAAGCAGAAAAGCACTAAAGCCATATTCCGATTCAGCAAACCGGCTACGGCTTGATATGTACTGACCCTTAGAATTTATATATAGGTTCTCAAAAACATCAGGTATGGTGATCTGCTCGAGGAAATTTCCTGCTTTATCAAAAAAGTTAATCCTGTGGTTGGCAATATCTGTTACGTAGAGGCGCTGCCGGCTGTCGAACCTGGCGATAGAAAGATTGGCAAACTCCCCGGGGCCCTGTCCCTGTTTACCTATGGTCAGAAGAAACTTCCCGTCTGGACTATATTTTTGTATCCTTTTCCTATCCCAGTCAGTTATATAGAAATTCCCTTCTTCATCCGTATTAAAGAAAATATGGTGGCCGAACATGTAATTTTCGTCACCCTCGATGACCCCAATCGTAAGCTCTTCTTCAAACACGATTCTCTTTTTCTTTCCATCAGGCGGTGCAGGATGCTTTGGATTCGAAATAATTTTAACCTGCGTTTCTTGTGGAGGCTCAGAGGCAAATATAAAACTCTCATGACAGAAGCCAATGGAGCTAATTAAAGCTATCAGTGATAAGCCCACGTGAGCCAAAACGTTAAATTTCATCCCGGCCATTTAAACCCTATATCATAAAACAATGAAAAGCCTGTCGATGTCAAATTTTGCATCAAGCTTTCCGTCTCAAAAATGTCAATAATGGCGTCCGCTCATTGTCCCCAATCATTGGACTGGAGAGGACCGGACATGTCGATCATTTAGTTATTTAGGCTGTTTTCCAATAAAAATATGAGGCCTGGCTCAAAAAATATCTCTCAATAAATCAGATATCGATGACATAATTTATTCTGCTTACAGGCGAGCATTGACAGGTTAGCCTGATCAACCTGCTATTAAGTTACGTCTCTGCTGTTCAGGAGAAGCCCTCTCTATCCGACACTCAGTCTTCAGATGCCGGAGACGACCACGCTGTCAAACACCAGGCTTGGAAAACGCATCTGAGAGTAAGTGTATGGATCGTTGGCTGCTGCGACCAGTCTCGGCCAGAATTTCAAATGGTTATCAGCAATATTCATCTCAGAGACAGGATGAACAATCTCCCCCTTATCAAAAAGCTGCCCGATGATGCCAATAGAGAAATCCCCTGTCGTTGAGTTGGAGTTGCCGCCGATAAATCCGGTGACAAAAATTCCACGGCCCAGGTCTTTCATAATTTCCTTGACCGAGTGCTTCCCTGGCGGAATCATCAAGTTGGATGGACTCCCACTCGTTGGCTCCCAGCCCAGTTTCCGTCCGTAATACCAGTCTATATAGAACTCCCTCAACACTCCAGCATCGATCATGATTCTCTTCTTTGCCGCTAAGCCCTCGCCATCAAAAGTCCGGCTGCCGAGACCGCTCGGAATGAAAGGGTCATCAATCAGAGTCAGTCTTTCACTCCCTACTTTTTGGCCTTTTTTGTCCGCCAAAAAAGACTGCTTCTGCTGGATGCTGCGGCCAAACATCGCCTGAAGAAGTCCTCCCGCCACCTGGCCAGCAACCCGGTTTTCAATAATAATCGGCAGTGTTTCTGTTTTAATTTTCTTCGCCCCAAGAAGGCTTAAAGCCCGGGATGCGGCCTCAGCCCCGATTTCTTCTGGTCGCGGTAAATCCTTCCGGTTCATAGCTATGGCCACGTTATACTCGGCCGGACGCCGATTACCTTCATCTCTGGCCGTCATTTCAGCGGCCCCATAAAAAGCCGTGTATTCAACATAGCCGTCAAAGCCGTTGCTGGCCATAAGCACCTGCTCGGAGTAGCTGTCGTAGCCGCTGGCCGTCACCGAAATAACCTTATCGCCTCCCTTAGCCAGGCAGCTTTCTTCAATTGCCCGCACAAAGCTATGCCTGCTTTCTGGAGTCAGCTTTTTATAATCAGGGTCAAATTGCTTTAAATCAATGTTTTGTCGGCCCTGATAATATTTCGGGTCGGGCAGAGTCCGCAACGGGTCCTCCTCGAGCAGCCTGGTCGAGGCGACAGCCTTCTCTATAAAGCTTTTCAAAGCCTGCGGGCGAAGGTCGGAAGTGGCCTGAACCGAATAGCGTTTATTGACGAAAATTTCCACCTGCAGCCCACGGCTCGTAGCTTCCTTGATGCCTTCAGGCCGGCGCTCCCGGTAGTTAATCTCAACAAAGCGTCCCCCGTTAATTGACACCCGGCAATCATCTGCCCCAGCGGCCTTGGCTATTTTTATGGCTCTTTCAGCCAGATCATACAGTTCTTGTTTCATCGTCGTTCTCCTTTTCTTCTCTAGGCTTTAATCTTCATTCTTCCCTTAGGCCCTGACTCCGCCCACGGTCAGCGACTTTACCAGGCAGGTCGGTTGGCCGAAACCAACCGGCACACCCTGCCCGCCCTTGCCACAGCTGCCGCCACCGCCTTGAGCAAACTCAAAGTCCTTAGCCACCATGATGATATTGGCCAGCATTTTGGGGCCATTGCCCATAATATTGACATCCTTAATTGGAGCTCCAAGCTTTCCATTTTCGATGAGACGTCCCTGAGAGACGTAAAAGGCAAAGTCGCCCTCCCCTATTTTCACCTGACCGTTGGCCACGTCCTGGACATAGAGGCCGTTGCCCGCAGCTTTGATGACATCTTCGGGACTGGCTTCGCCGGCCAGCATGTAGGTGTTGCGCATGCGCGGGATGGGATAATGCTGATAACTTTCGCGGCGGCCGCTTCCGGTCGATTTCACACCATAGGAGCGAGCCGAAATCCGGTCATGGAGATAACTGGTGAGTATCCCCTTGTCAACCAGAATCGTCTTCTGGGCCGGTGTCCCCTCATCATCAAAATTAATTGAGCCGGTAAGATAAGGAACGGTGCCATCATCAATGATGGTAACAAAGGGCTCGGCCACCTTTTTACCAAGCATGGTGCAATAGGTTGAGATTTTCTTACGGTTGAAATCCGCCTCCATACCATGGCCGATAGCTTCGTGCAGCAAGACGCCAGTGACACCTGGACCGAGAACAACTGGCATTTCGCCCGCCGGAGGCTGAATAGCCTCAAAAAGGACCAGTGCCCGATCAACCGATTTCTGAGCCAGTTCCTGGACAAGTGCCGGCGTATAATAGGAGAATTCTCGCCGGCCGCCGAAGTTCCAGCCTGACCTTTCCCAGCGACCATTTTTCTCAGCCACTACGCTTGATGAAAGATAGCTTCGAGGTTGAAGATCTTCAGCTTTTACTCCATCGCTGGTGACGACCAGAATGCGCCTTTCTTGATCGTGAAAAACAACCATGACCTTGCGAACCAGAGAAGACAGGCTGAAGCATTTTTCGTTAAGCGACTGCACGAGTGGGAGCTTGGACTCGAGCGGAACAGAGGAGAGAAGAGTGGTCACCGGATAGTAGTTTTTTGTTTTGAGAGGAACAAACTTAGCGGCGGGCTTCTGACCAGAGCCACTGGCAATGGTGGCGGCGGTCGAGGCAGCCGCCAGCATAGCCTTTTCGCTCAGGTCCTGAGTGAAACCATAACCCACCTGATCGCCCTTAACAGTCCGGATGCCTACACCAAGAGCGACCTCGCAGGAAGCGCGGTTGACTTTTCCATCCTCCAGAATGAGGAAATTGCTTGTGGTGTGCTCGAAGAAAAGATCAGCAAAATCACCGCCCTTAGACAGTGCTTCACTTAGAACTTTCCGGCAGAGCTCGTCGCTCACGCCAAACTCCTTTTCAAAATAGCCACCGCTTTTTTCGTCGGCCAGTGCCGGCCAGCCTTTAGGCAAAAGGCTCGAGGCGGCAAACGTCCCGGCTATCGCTGTGGCTCCTGTTTTAATAAAAGACCGCCTGCTCATGTTCGTCATTAATCCCTCCTCAAAAATTTTATAGATACAGGTCAGATATCATCAAATAGCCAGTTTTCTGGCAAAATAAAAACTGCATTTTATAGATTATACGTATTATAAGCAAAAAAGGTTCTTTCGAACATAATATTTTCCTCAAACAGGACCGCTGGTGTGTCAGCGGGTGCGTCACCCCTGACAAAAAGCCCGGTTCTAAGAGTTAAACTATTTCGGAGTGCATTCCGAATTGGTTAAACTATTTCGGAGTAAACTCCGGAATGACGATAGATTCCAACGGAAGCCTGCCGGATTTCAGATATGAAGTAAGCCTATTTTAAGCCCAATGTTGTACCAAGGGCCACCCTAGATTTGATTTTGCAGCGGAGAGCATCATGGTTCTGAGAGACTTTTTCACCTAAATAGCGGTCAACATTCTACCTTATACTTCAATACCATCTTTAAGAGCATAATAAGTTGCTGTACCCACATTGTCCTCTGATTCTTTCACTTCTTCTGATTTCAAAATGATAACGTTGCGAATATGTAGCCTGGCCAGTCTTATTTTTATGTCGCCTATTATGTCCCATTTTTCAGCGAAGCTAAGTTTCTTATCAATAATCACGAATATATCTCAATCACTATCAGGTTTATAGTTGCCTCTCGCCCGGCTACCAAAGAGAAGCATCCTTAATATTTTAACACCCCTTTTTTCCACCTCCTCTTTGATTATTTTCTTTATTTCTTCCACTTTTTGACCTCATTAGCCTTAGGCCAAGGAGCTATTCTGCTCTCAAAATGATTATTCTGCATTATAAAAATTTATTTTAGATTATCCCGGCCATCAGTAAATTTTATTAAATTCTTGAAAACCCAACCCACTGGTTGAGTCGGATTCTCAGGCCAGGCAATTAGAACCCAATCTCCATTATCATTTTCTTTAATAACGAAAACCTTCCTTCCTCTTTGGACGGTCATTATAATTTTTGAGGTCAAATCTGGCTCCCGTCTTATATTCGCCGCACTAACAGAAACAGTCGCTGTCACAATTTGTCGATTTTGACTAAGTCCTAAATTAATTTGGTTACGCTCTCTATTTTCATTCTTATTAATTGCTATCATTCTATCTACAGCTAATATCACTACCAGAGTTGTCAAAACCCAAATCGTGATTATCATTGTTTCTCTTCTTTTTCCACTTAAGTTATACAACCATCTGGTAAGAAATCTTCCAACAAAAGTTACAAAAAGAATGCTACCCAGTATTGCAACGCCAAAAAAATAATTCTCTGAAACCAAAGCTCTTGATATCGCTTTTATTATTACTCCAGCTATCAGGCCCACCAAAAGCCCAGCCACAATTCCACCAGTTCCTTCTGCTCTCACATAGAATATGAATATGCTTATAATGCAGGCTACCGCTCCCAACACCAAAATTACCTGGCTCAAATCATAGCTGAGAATGCCGGCTCCGATCAGAAGCAGTATTAATGCTGTTAAAAAGAGATTCTTAAAATTCTTAAATGCTTTTTCATTAGGAGTATTTCTACCAGCCCTATCTACAGAATGGCTTAAAGATGATATTTCCTCATAGGTGCTATCTTGATAACAAGCTGTTTCTGTCTCCTGTATTAATTTATTCTCCGCTGTTTCTGTTCTGACACGTCTTGTTGTTAAATCTACATTATGACCGTGTTTCTCAAGTAGGACTTCTTTCTCTAAACCAAAAATCGACTTTTCTTCTCTTAATTCGCCAATTTTTTCTTGATTTTGATAAATAACTTCCTTCGGCCCGAGAATGTCTTTTTCATATCTCGTTTCGCTAATTTTCTTCCCGTCGGTACCATAAGTTACTAACTTCTTGCCACCAAGCGCACCAGTTTCTTCTCGCGTCTCACTGACCTTTCTCCCCTTGGTATCATAGGTGACTTGCTTTTCTCTACCGAAAATGTCTGTTTCTTGTCTCGTTTCGCCGACTTTTTTCCCATCTTCGTAGATGACCAGTTTTTCTCTTCCAAAGAAATCCGTTTCTTTCTTTATTTCCTTGCCCATGATCAGGCTCTTTCCTTTTTGCAGCTTAATTCTAATTTCTTATTTACAGACTCAAAAGTCAATAATGCAGTTAACCTGATACGTTCCCAGACACTGAATAACCTTATAAATAGTTTCTTGACTGAAAATTAAATATAGCAGGCAGATATCATCATAGACCAGGCTATTGCCAGCGGTTTTTTCTTATGGATTTAAGCGGACAAAATAGCAGTCCTGGAAGAATTAGGCAATGCACATAGACGTTACTCCAAACTGGCCTTTTTTTCTACATATACTCTGACTTTTTCGAGGGAAGAGCGGACACCGCTTTTATACAGTGGCTTTCTGATAAATTCTGGCACAGGGAAACCGGGCACCACCCGACTTCCGTAGCGGCCAATTGTTTTTCCGTCGCCAGCCG